>Ga0074044_10000555_pt1 | contig 35875 bp, 38 predicted proteins | sample BogForMeECP23OM1_FD_94443 | JGI IMG/M metagenome (GOLD analysis project Ga0074044, IMG submission 94443) | Bog forest soil microbial communities from Calvert Island, British Columbia, Canada - Bog Forest MetaG ECP23OM1 | ecosystem: Environmental > Terrestrial > Soil > Wetlands ...
AATGATATTGAGGCGGCGCTTGAGCAGAGTTTAACGACGGTCTGGGATGCGAAGATCTACTCTTGGGAAAACGAGAAATACCCTTTCAATGAATGGATCTTAGACCGCATACGCGGAATGGGATACAAGCTGGGTGACCTGAGTTACCTGCACGAGGCCGTTCCGCTGAATGAAGTGTATACCGTCACCAAGCAGCTTTGCGCCGACACCAATCTACCCGAGTTTCGCCGCATGCTGAACCGGTTCGTCCGCGAAGTTGTGGTGACTCAAGGTCGGTTGCGGTTGCCTGTTTCAGTCCAGCGGTTCATGAATGTCCGCATCATGCTTCCCACCACGCCGGAACTGTTCTTCCCGTTCCATACCGGGTTGCTCTACGGTCACGGCATCGCCTCGCGCAGCATATGGCTGCCCTTTGTCGACGTGACAGCTGATGAAGACCGAAGCCGGTCGATGCAGATCCTCAGCATCAAGAAGTCGCGTGAGCTCATTCAAGACGCGATCGATAAACGACTCAGCATCGAAGCGATGACCGAAGCTTTCGGCAAAGAAAGTTGGCAGGTCAAAGCGAAGCCTGGCAGCGGATGCTTCTTCACCCAGGAAAACATTCACGGTTCTGGCCGGCCGAACACCTCTGGCAAGACGCGTGTTAGCATGGACTTCCGCGTCGCTGAAGGAATCTATGGAAATTATCTTGGCCGCAAGATTCCTGCTGGTTATTTTCACCTGATTCCCGATACAGAGGAAGAGGAAGAAATGTTGGCTGCGCAACCGCCCCGAGCGGCGGCGTTCGATAACGGCAAGAACAACATCTTCTATGTCGCTAATAACACTGCGGCGACCTATGGGATACCGGTGCATCTGCAGCGCTATATGCTGGTTGACTACTGCAAGAAGAGAAACTTTAAGTTCGACTACGAGCTATTCGATCTTGAGGATATGGTGCATCTTCCGACTCTGTGGTACCTGGTCGAAAAGCGCGACTGTAACCTCGTCATGTACAGCATTTTCGCACTGCCCGAGGATGAGAACGACCGAGACCGCATGCTCGAGACGGCGGTGAAGAGAGGGTCAGTCATCCATTTCGTCAACGAAGATTTGCAGCTTGCCAACGCTGACGATCTGAAGACTATCAAGAAGTATCTTGACTTTGCGAAGTACGGAAAGTCTCGGCTGCCGATCGGCTTGCCATTGACGTCGTCGAGTAAGTTGTATTTCGATAAATGGGCAGGTTCTCTCGCTGAGTACGGATCGTCTGAGCTCTCGTGAAACAGAAGATTTCGAGTCACGCGACTCGATGATGGGAATGTCCTGCCGGCCATGCGGCGCGGAAGGGGCGGCTGGCAAAGAAGCGCGAGCCTCAGCGCGAGCGGGGCCCGTGCTCGGTATCGCGCCATGCCTGGCGCCACTATAGCCTCCTCGCGCGAAGCTGCCACGGGCGCTCGTAACCGCGGCGGATTAGCCCGTGCTTGTCGCTGCCGGCGCGTTCAGGCATAGATCCGCCGCTTAAGCGGCTGGGCGACGCTTGGCCCCCATTTTGGAGCAGGATCTGGCCTTGTTGGACAACCGGCAGATTATCGCGGCGCGCGACAGAGTCGAAAACGAAAGGCTTGTTCGCATCAGCCGGCCGCTGCACGCGGCCTGGCGCAGAGCGGTCCGCGGGCCGTGGAAGGACTTTCGCCGCTGGTTGCGCAGCGCGCTTACCTCTTCCAGCGCTGGAATTCCAGTCTCGCTCGACGAGACCACAAGGCTGGCGGTCGTTCCCTACGAGGGACGGTTTCCCCCTCCCCTCGCCCAATGCACGGTCGTCGAGCCTCGCGAATATCGAACCCGGCTCCATCCGCTCACCGTCAATTCGACAACGACCGAGCAGATGCACTACGTCGAGCACGCCGTCCACGCCCCGCCAATGACGCTCGAGCACCTTGTCAATCAATATTGGTTCCCCGCATTCGGTCTCCTGATCTCGGAGAGCGGTCAAGTCTGGCGTCACTCCTTTCTCGTCCCGTTCCGGGAGGGTTATCTGGCGTCGGTCAAGGCGATCGTCGACCGGCCGCTGCCGGACGGAACGCGCGAGCACCGGCTGCACGTCGAGCGGCTCGCGCGCGTTCCCGTCATCGCCGGCGAGCATCTCTTGATCGCCGGTTCGGACAAGCACAATTACGGCCACTATCTGCACGACATCGCGCCGCTGATCGATCTCGGCGCGAGGATGGGCGTTCCGATGCTGACGTGGACCCTGAGGCCCTGGCAGCGGGCGCTGATTGCCCGGCTCGACGTCCCTCAGGGCCTCATCCGCGAGATCCCGCCGCGGCCTGTGTTTCTCGACCATGCGATCACCAGCAACAGGTTTACCGGCCTCAGCAGCCAGAACGCGCATCCGCAGAACCGCGAAGTGTTCGGGCGGATCCTTGCCAACGCGCGAAAGCATGCGCCAGCGATCAGCACGCCCCGGCGCGTCCTGATCTGCCGGAGCCATTTGAACAGCCGGAACGTCACCAACCGGGCGGCGATGATTGAGGCCCTCAGGGCCCTCGGGTTCACTGCGATCCAGCCGGATCAGCTCAAGTTCGATGAACAGGCGCTACTGTTCGCCCAGGCCGAGATTATTGTCTGCGAGTTCGGCGCCGCGTTGTCGAATGCGCTCTTCTGCCCGCCCGGAACGAAGGTCGTCGAGATCATAGCCGAGGGCCAGCACGACCCATGGTCTTCGCATTTCTGCGCCATGCTCGAGCTCGAGCACGTGGTGCTCTTCCAGCGCCAGACGGAGGAAGACCTCGCGCGCGCGCCCCGGCACATGAAGGACTCGCCCTTCGCTTACGCCGTCGACGTGCCGAAACTGGTCGAGACGGTGACGGCGCTCTTGGGCTAACGAGGCTATCCCGAACTCGTCCGTCCCGTTTTCGATACTACTTTGCCGCCGGTGACTCTTTCCGGCCCCGAGTTTAGCGAAGTGACCACGGCGGAGAGAAATCCGGCCGTCGGCCCGCTACTCCCGAGCTGCGAACGGCGACAGTGAGGCCTGCGCCGGCGGAACCTCTAAGAACCGCTGGCGGTAGACGCCGAGGTTCTCGCTGACCCGCTGCACGTAGTCGCGCGTCTCGTCGAACGGGATGCGCTCCACCCAGTCGACAAGATCGGCGCCGTTGCGCGGATCGCCATAGGCCGCAATCCATTGCTGCACCCGCCCGGGGCCGGCGTTGTAGGCGGCAAAGGCCAACTCGCGGGAGCCGCCCACGTCCTCCATCACCTGGCCGAGGAAGGCCGCGCCAAGCTGGGTGTTGAAGGCGGGATCGACGAGGAGCCGGACGTAGTCGTAGGCGACGCCCGCCCGCTTGGCTGTGGAAGCCGCGGTCGAAGGCAGAAGCTGCATGAGGCCCTTCGCCCCCGCCCCGGACGCCGCATGCCAGACGAACTCGCTCTCCTGCCGCGCGACCGCATAGACGCTGGCGAGGTCGGCCGAGTGCGCGAGCGGCAGGAAACGCGGCACGCCGGAGGACGGGAACGCCATTGCGTCGAAGGCGTAGCCGCGCAGCGTCGCGATCTTGCCGAACTGGACCTGCGTCGCGGCGTCGGCGTGTCGCTTCACCACCTCGGCCATCGCCGCCATCTGCGCCTCGTCGCGCCAATTGCGCGCCGCCTCGTAGGCGAGCGCGGTCGCAAGGTCGTCGAGCCCGTATGCGTAGAGCGCTTCCGCCGCCCGCACCGATTCGTCGCGGTCCGCGCCCTCCGCGATCGCGCTCGGCGCGCGAAGCTCGAGGCGCTTGGCCCCAAGACGCTGGGCGGCGAGCTGCCCGTAGTAGGCGATCGGCTCGGTCGCCGCGCTCTGGTAATCGAGCTTCGCCTCGTCCTCGTCGCCCATCGCCTCCGCAGCGCGGCCGCGCCAATAGGCGGCGCGAGCGATCGACAGGGGAGTCTCGGCCGCCTCGGCGGCGAGCGCGAAGCGCTTGGCGGCCTCGGGGGCGTCGCCGAGGAAGCGCAGCGCGATCCACCCGGCGTGGAAATCGAGATCGACCTTGTTTGCGGAATCGTCCGGCAGCGCAGCCTTGTCGCAGAGCTCGAAAGCGAGCTTGGGCTCGTTCAGATCGAGCAGCTCGCGCGCGACCATCCGCCGCTCGGACCACCACTTGTCGGGATTGATGAGGGAAACCGGGTCCTTGGGCGCGAGGCTTAACAGCGTCGCCGCCTCGTAGGCGCGGTTCGAACGCCGCGCCTCCTGGATGCGGGCGAACAAGAGACCGGGATCGCCCTTGAGCGACGGAGGAACAGCATTGAGCAGCGCCGGGCCCAGCGGCCCGTGCGCGGCGGCGGTGCGCGCCTGAGCGAGCGCCATTTCGTCGGGACCGGCAAGCGCCGCCGCGCGCAAGGCGGCGGCGTAGCTTTCGGCGTAAAGCAGACGGTCGGCGCGATACTTGTGGTCGGACTTCAAAAGCACGACGCCGAACTCGCGCAGGATCGCGCTCTCCGTCCAGCCGTCGAAATTGCCGTCGCGCCAAAGCTCGCGAACGGTGCGGATCGCCTCGTCCACGCGCCCCTTCGCCGCCTCCGCGCGCGCCTCCGCGAGCTTGCCGGCGCTCGACTGCGGCGGCTCGGCGGCGAAGAATTCCGCCACCGCCGACGGGGACGGCGGATGAATGAAGAGTTCGGCCTCCTCCCGGTGGCGCAGGTAGCCCAGCCCCGGCCAAGTCGGATGGGCCTTGGCGAACGCCTCGAGCGCGGCGAATGTCGGATGAGGATCGGCGCGCAAGGCCGCCCACTCCAGCGCCAGGCGCTCGTCCGGATCGCCGGCCACGGCCGCGAGCGTCTCGAGCGCCGCAACGTCGCCTTTCCGGTAGGCCTGCTCTGCCGGAGAGAGAAGGACGGGCTGCGGCCGAGGCGCGCTTTGCGGGGCGGCCTCCGGCTGGACCTCCGAAGAGGCGACTTCCGATGGGATTTGCGGAAACGGAGTCGCCGGATCGGCCGGCGCTCCGCCCCTCGAGGCGGCGTCGATCCCCCGACGAGCAAGCGCGGCCATGTCCTGCGCCGTCGTTTCGACCGCCCCGTCCGCAACCGGCGGCAGCACGGCGGGGGAGACCGCGGCGGGCGCGCGCGCGATGCGCGAAAGAACTTCGCGCTCGGAGACTCCGCCGCCGGAGAACGGTACGAGGGCGATCAGGACGGCGGCAGCCGAGGCCCCGAGCAGCGCGCGGGAGCGCCAATTGGTCATTGTTGCACTCCTTGTGCACGAGGATGGAACGACACTTCTAACGAAGTGTTAACCGTGCCCGCGGGGCGGGTTTTCCCTTTCGCGCGCGCGCTCGTGGGGCTATGTGTCCGGATGCGGACGGAATGCGTAGAACCAACGGAATGCGCGAGATGAGAGAGCGGGCGAAGTTTCACGGCTCGATGCCGGCCCTGGTGACGCCGTTCAAGGACGGCGAGATCGACGAGCAGGCCTTCCGCGCCCTGATCGATTGGCAGATCACCGCGGGGTCGCACGGGCTGGTGCCGGTCGGCACCACGGGCGAGAGCCCGACGCTGTCGCACGACGAGCACCGCCGCGTCGTGGACATCTGCATCGACGAGGCGCGCGGCCGCGTTCCCGTCATCGCGGGAGCGGGCTCGAACAACACGACCGAGGCGGTTGCGCTGGCGATTCACGCCGAGCGGGCCGGCGCAGACGCCGTCCTCGTGGTGACTCCCTACTACAACAAGCCGACGCAGGAAGGGCTCTACCAGCACTTCAAGGCCGTCAACGACGCGATCGGAATACCGATCATCATTTACAACATCCCTCCCCGCAGCGTCGTCGACATGTCGGTCGACACCATGAAACGCCTGAGCGAGCTTGCCAACATCGTCGGCGTGAAAGACGCGACCGGGGACGTCGGCCGCGTCTCGCGCCAGCGACACGCTATCGGGTCGGACTTTATCCAACTTTCTGGCGAAGACATGACCGCGCTCGCCGCAATGGCGGCGGGCGGACACGGTTGCATCTCCGTCACCGCCAACATAGCGCCGGAACTGTGCTCTGAGCTGATGGAATCGGTTTTCAAGGACGACTGGGATCATGCGCTGAAAATCCAGGATCGGCTGACGCCGCTGCACGCGGCGATCTTCGTCGAACCCGGCGTAAACGGCACGAAATACGCGCTGAATCTGCTTGGCCGGGTGCGCGACGAGACCCGCCTGCCGCTGATTCCGGTCAGCCAGACGACGGAAGCGCTGATCCGTCGCGCCATGGTGCACGCCGGTCTGTTGAACGCCTGAAACGTCATGCAACCGCGATCATTCGCCGCACTTTTGCGCGCACGGAAGCGAGCAATTGGGGCTCGTTGCACTCGAATTGCGGCGCAATTGTGTCGGGAACCGCGTGTCGCGTCAACGGCGTCGGCCGCGCTCGGGAGGCCCGAGCATGACCGATAAGGACAAGCTCAAGTTCAAGCTGGTGGCCGACAACCGGCGCGCCCGCTTCGACTATGAGATCGGCGAGACATACGAGGCGGGCATCGTGTTGACCGGCCCCGAGGTCAAGTCGCTCCGCACCGGCAAGGCGACGGTGGCCGAGAGCTACGCCGCCGTCGACCGCAACGGCGAAGTGATCCTCTACAACGCCAACATCCCGGAATATCTGCAGGCGAACCGCTTCAACCACGAGCCGAAGAGGCCGCGCAAACTCCTTCTCCACGCAAAGGAAATCGCGAAGCTCGCGAAGGGGGTCGAGCGCGAGGGCATGACGATCGTGCCGCTCAGAATCTACTTCAACGAGAAAGGCCGCGCCAAGATCGCCATCGCGCTCGGACGCGGCAAGAAGCTGCACGACAAGCGCGAGAGCGAGAAGGCGCGCGACTGGAGCCGCGACAAGTCTCGGCTTATGAGGGAGCGACGGTGACGGCGCCAGTTTACGCAATCACCCTGAACCGTCATTGCGAGGACCCCGAGCGTAGCGAGGGGGACGAAGCAATCCATGATCGTAGGACAGCGGCGGTGGCCCTGATTGCTTCGCTTCGCTCGCAATGACGTCCGTCTAGTCGAGTATTTGGAAGATGCGATTGGTATTTTGGTCAACAATGACGCGATGACCATTGACCACTGCAGCGCCATAGCCGGGTCGACCGGGGATCGGAGCCAGCCTGACGCCGGCCGGCAGCGCCTGACCCTGCTCAGGGGCGCCAGGGACAGAGACCGCCGGGCCACTTCCTTCGGCCCCATAGTCTGGCGCGGCAATAGTGCTCGGCAGGCTGTTTGCGAGGCTGCTTGGCAAGGCCGGAGCCGCCTGCGGGGAACCGTAGACTTCGCCGAGCGTGCCCGCAACTCCCGGCGGGGGACCGTACACTCCGCGGAGTTGGTCCTGTGCGTATCCCGCAGGTCCCATCCCGAGCAAAACGACAAGCGAAAGGACAAACCGGCGCATGAAATTCTCCTCCGCAGGGAGATCACGGAGCGGTCATGGCGCCCTCCTCGGCAGCAGCCACACGCGATATGCTTGGAAAGAAGGGCACTCGCCGAGATTTTAGCAGACGACCGCGATTAAAGCATGTCCCGTTTCGCGGAATCGTCATCGCGAGGAGCGAAGCGACGTGGCGATCCAGAGTCGCGCATCTGTCCCTCATCGCTGGATCGCTTCGCTCGCGATGACGATTTTGGTTCAATCATATCGAGCTGCTCCAGCGGCAGGCATGGTGTTGACCGGCGGCGCAAGTGGCGAAGCGGCTCACGGCAAGATCGCCCTCAAGGAGGAAAAATCCAAGCGCGGGGCCGAGTCCGGGGCGGAAGCCCAGCAGGCCGAATCCCCGAATGAGACCGACGTTCCTCCGGTGGAAGGGGGAGGGGTCGGCCTATCGCCGGGTAAGTCCTTGATAAGTCCCGATTCGGCTGCAGACATGAAAGGAATTGAAAGGAAGTTTTGGGCGTTGCGCGCGCGGGAACGGCGCTGCGGACGCGCGCTGGAGCCGTCTTTCAAGGAAGCGCGGGCGCGCGTGGCCAGTCGAGGCGCTTGGCCACGACGGCGAAACGCCCGACGACCCGGCGACGCCGCATCAAGCCTGGAACAGCTCCCCGAACTGCTCCCAGCTTTCGCCGTTGAACCTAGCGAGCGCCTCTTGGCGGATCGGGCTGAAGTTGTCGGGTGACGTGTTGATGGTGACGCCCGGCAGCGTCATCGGCAATACGAGGTCCTTCAGGTTCGCCGCCTGCCTCATGACGTTTTCGCGCGACAGGTCATTGCCACACTGCTTGAGCACCTGGACCATGGTCGGCGTGACCCCAAAACCATAGACTGCGTTGGCGTCGATCAAGTCTTTGGGCGACATGTATTTCTCGACGAACGCGCTGTATTCCTTGAAGCCCGCGTCGTCCTTCCAGCGCGCGTCGGTCGGATCCTTGCCGTAAACGGCGGTGATCACGCCCTTCGATTTTTCGAGGCCGGCCGGCTTCATGACGTTGGCGATGGTTTGCGAGACGTCGGTCATATAGCGCACCGGCGTCCAGCCGATGTCGAACGCCTTGCGGATCGCCTGGGCGGCGAATTTGGGCGTCGCGGCGATGAGAAACACGTCGGCGCCCGAGCCTTGCAACGTGACGATCTGGGAGTCGACCGTCGGCTCGGAAGTCTCGTAGGAGGTTTCCTTGATCACCATGCCGGCATGGTTCGGGCCGAGGCCTGCCTTCAGACCGATCAGGTAGTCCTTTCCAAAAGCATCGTTCTGATAGAGTATCCCGATCTTCGCGCCTGGCTTCGTGGCCACGATGTGCTTGCCAAAGATAGCCGCTTCGGTCTCGTAGTTGGGCTGCCAGCCCATGGTCCAGGGAAAATGCTTGGGGTCGCTGAACATGGCGGCGCCTGTGGCGCAAAATACCTGCGGCACCTTGTTGTCGTTGAGATATTGCCGGACCGCCGCGCAGCATGGCGTACCGAGCATGTTGAAGATGAAAGCGACTTGCTCCTGATCGACCAGCCGGCGGATCTGTTCGACGGTCCTCGGCGGGCTGTAGCCGTCGTCGAGGCTGATGAGATTGATCTTGCGGCCGTTAATCCCGCCCTGCTCGTTGATCATCTTGAAATAGGCGACTTCCGTGCGGCCGATCACGCCGTAGGCGGAAGCCGGCCCGCTGTAAGGCATGGTCTGCCCGATCTTGATCTCGGCATCCGTGATCCCGGGCGCGTTGTCCGCGCGAGCTGGCCAAGCGCTGGTGGCAAGAACGGCGGCCGAAGCCGCGCTGGATGCTAAGAATGTGCGACGCGTCGTCATGGAACTCCTCCCTTTTGGCTTCTCGTTGCAACGGAGCTTATACACCACTTATTTTAGTGTCCCTCGACCCGTGGTTTCAAGCGCGCGCGCCCCGGGCGAGGAACCGTATAGCCGCCTGGATGGCGCCGGCCACGCCTGAGGGCGCCACGGCCATGATCAGGATCAGCAATACGCCATAGATCGCGCCTGGCAGCGCCTTGGCGCTCTCGCCGAAATTGACAGAAAGCTGGTCAGCGATGTTCGGCACAAATTCGATGAAAAGGGCTCCGAACAACACGCCGCCGAGCGACGCTAGGCCGCCGACCACGATGCCGACCAGAAACGACAGCGACAGCGACAGCCCAAAGCTGTCAGGCGAAACGAAGCCGACCGCAACCGCGCTCAAGCCTCCGGCGACGCCCGCGTAGAGCGCGCTGACGCCAAAGCAGGTGGTCTTGTAGAGTGCGGCGTTGACTCCCATCGTCTCGGCCGCGATCGGCTGATCGCGAATGGCGATCAGCGCCCGGCCGATGCGCCCGCGGGCGAGATTTGTCGCCGCCCAATAGAGCGCAGCCGCCCAGAGGAGGCAGAAGAGAAACAGCCACTGATCGCCGTTCAGATTGAGGCCGAACGGCGCATGCGGCTTGGCGAGCGATACGCCCTGCGAGCCGCCGGTGTAGGCGTCGAAGCCCTTGTAGCTGAGGATCTGCGGCGTCGCGACGGCGAGCGCGAAGGTCGCGAGCGCGAGGTAGAGGCCGCCGAACCGCAACGCCGGAAAGCCGAACAGGAATCCCGCGCCGAAGCAGACGAGGCTGGCGACCGGAATCGCCAGCCAATAGGGCAGCCCGAGCTTGGCGACGAGGATCGCCGCGCCATAGCCGCCGATGGCGAAGAAGGCCCCGTGGCCGAGCGAAATCTGTCCGTTGAAGCCGGTCAGAAGATTGAGGCCGAGCAGCGCGATGGCTAAGATCAGCACCTGCGCCCCCTGATAGAGATGATAGCCGGACGCGACGAACGGAAACGCCAGCGCACAGACGAAAACCGCGACGGTGACGCGTCGCAGCGTAGGCTCATGCTCGGCCATCGTCAGACCCTCGCCACGAGCCGGCGCCCAAAGAGACCCGAGGGCCGCCAGACGAGGACGCCGATAATGATCGCAAGGGCGACCGAGAGTTTCACCTCCGCGCCAACCACATAGGCGCCCAGGAGGTTCCCGAGCACGCCAACCACGAAGCCGCCGAACACCGCGCCGAACGGATTGTCGATGCCGCCGAGCACGGCGCCGGCGAAGGCGTAGAGCAGAATGCCAAACATCATGTTGGGATCGAGATAAACGATCGGCGCCGCCATCATGCCCGCGACCGCGCCGATCGCGGCCGCAAGCCCCCAGCCGATCGCCAGCATCCAGCCGACCCGGATTCCGACGAGGCGGCTCGACACCGGATTCTGCGCCGCGGCGCGCATCGCCAGGCCAAGGGGCGTAAAGCGGAAGAAGGCGTAGACGAAGGCCAGAACGCAGAGGCTGACCACGACCGCGCCCGATTCATGGGCGGACATGTAGACGTTGCCGAACCACGACCGGCCGGAGAAGGGCGTGTCGAACGAGGTGACCGAATAGCCATAGAGCCAGCCGGCGAGCGCGTTGAAGATGAGCGCGAGGCCGATGAACACGATCACCGAGGCGAGCACCGGCGCCTTGGCGAAGGGGCGCACGACGACGCGCTCGATCACGACGCCGCCGACGAAGGAGACCAGGACCGTCGCGGCGAACGCCCGCCAATAGGGCCAGCCGGAGTCCATCAGCTTCCAGGCGAAATAGGTCGAGAACATCGCCATCTCGCCCTGGGCGAAGTTCACGAGCTGGGTCGCCTGATAGATCATCACCAGCGCGAGCGCCATGATCGCATAGACGCCGCCGAGCGCCAGTCCGGACGCCAGTTGGTGAAGGAACTCGTTCAACAATCTCCCCGCTCAATAGCCGAGATAGGCGCGACGCACCGCATCGTCGCCCCGGATCGCGGTCGACGGACCGCTCAGCGCGACCCGTCCCGTCTCGATCAGCACCGCGCGGTCGGCGAGGTCGAGGGCCAGCGAGGCGTTCTGCTCGACGATCAGCATGCTGACGCCCTCATCGCGGTTGATCGCCGCAAGGATGCGGAAAATGTCCGCCACCGCGAGAGGCGCGAGACCGAACGACGGCTCGTCCAGCATCAGAAGGCTCGGGCGCATCAGCAGCGCCCGGCTGATGGCGAGCATCTGCTGTTCGCCGCCCGACAGCGTTCCCGCCTGCTGGCGCCGTCGTTCCGCAAGCCGCGGAAAATAGGAGAACACCCGGTCGAAATCCTTCCTGATCTCCGCCCTTTCCGAGCGGACATAGGCGCCGAGGCGCAGGTTCTCCTCGACGGTCAGGTCGGTGAAGGTGCCGCGGCCGTCCGGCACATGCGCGACGCCGAGGCGCGCGATCGCTTCGGTCGACAGCGCGCCGATCGGCATGCCACGCAGCCGGATTTCGCCCTCGCGGCGGACGAGGCCGGAAAGCGCGCGGAGCGCCGTCGTCTTGCCGGCGCCGTTCGCGCCGAGCAGCGCGGTCACGCCTCCGTCTTCGACTTCGAAGTCGAGGCCGAACAGCGCCTGGATCGGCCCGTAGAAGGCCGCAAGGTTCTTCACCTCGAGGATCGGGCCGCTCACGCCGCCGTCCCCAGATAGGCGCGCACAACGTCGGGATTCGCCCTCACCTGTTCCGGGCGTCCGTCGGCGATGACTCGGCCGAAATCGAGCGCCACGACCTGGTCGGAAACCCGCATGACGAGGTTCATGTGATGTTCGACCAGCAGGATCGCGACCCCGCGCCGATCGCGGATGGCGCGGATTTCGTCACTCAGCGCGTCGACCTCTTCGTGATTGAGCCCGGCGGCGGGCTCGTCGAGCAGCAGCAGCTTCGGATCGACGGCGAGGGCGCGCGCAAGCTCCACCCGCTTGCGCACCCCGAACGGCAGTTCGCCGACCGGACGGTTCGCGACGTATTGCAGCCCAAATTCCGCAATCAGGACCTCCGCCAGCTCGGCGAGCCGGCGCTCCTCGCGCCCAGCCAGCGGAAGCGCGAGCGCGTTGGCGAGGAAGCCGCCCCTCGCCAGCGCATGCGCGCCGACGCGCACGTTGTCGCGCGTCGTCATGGTGGCGAACAGCGCCACGTTCTGGAACGTGCGCGCGATGCCAAGCGCGGCGATCGCGTGTCGGGGCACGCCGGCGAGCGGCCGGCCGTCAAACTGGATCGAGCCGGGGTGCGGATCGTAGAGGCGCGAAATGCAGTTGAACAGCGTGGTCTTGCCGGCGCCGTTGGGGCCGATCAGGCCGCAGATCGCGCCGGGAGCGACCTTGAGCGTGACGTCGTCGAGGGCGGTCACGCCGCCGAAGCGGATCGAGACGCGCTCGACCGAAAGGAGCGCCGAACCGCAACGGTCAGCTTCGGCGGTCTCAGCTCTCGCCTCGGCCGGCTCCATGGACTTTCCGTTCCCGTCGAATCGCCGGTCTCGAACCGACCCTTGCCGATTAACATCGACGTTTCCGGCAAAATTGTCACCTGCTTTGTTGGGACCGCGGGCGGCCCTTGGAAGTCGAATCGTGGCGGCCGGACTGGTCTTTGACGCGGCTCGCCGACCGCGGTCCGCAACTTCGGCGACGGCGGCCGAGCGGAGCGCGAGGAATTCCCTGCTCAGGCGAAAAATTCCCTGCATATTCCCTGCTCGGCGCAAAAAAATTCCCTGCTCGCCTGCGCAGGGAGAATTGCCGCAAGACCCTAAAATCAAAGGCCTTTTCGGTGCCGATTTTCCCGAAAGAGGCCGAATTCCCTGCAAATTCGCTGCCCGCAGGGAATTTTGCCGCCGCATTGGCCGCAACGGACGCGGGTCTCCTGCTCCACGGAGCGGCCGGAACGACGCCCATCTTTCGACGGGTTATAGCGCGCGGCTCCGGCGCATAAGGCGTTCCTCAGTTTCTCGACTCCAGGAACGCCAGCACGCCGGCCTTGTAAATCTTGTCGCCGACCGCGAGATTGTGATCGCGCGCGGGGATGTCGAGCGCCTGCGCGTTGGGCATCATCGCCGCGAGCCTGGCCGCGTCGCCCGCCACGACATCGCGCGTCCCGACCGCGACCAGCGTCGGCGCGGCGATGCGCGCGACGCCAGCAGGCGTGAGGCTCTGACGCGAGCCGCGAATGCAGGCCGCGAGCGCGGCGCGGTCGCTCTTCGTCTGATCGGCGAAGGCGCGGAACATGCGCTGCATCGGATCGGTGAGATCGGAAAGCGACGGCGCCTCCATTGCCTCCGCGATGCCGATCGGCAGGCCGGCGCCGTGCACCAGCCGGTCGCCGAGGCCGCCCAGGATCAGCGACCGCACGAGCTCGGGCCTCGCCAGCGCCAGGAAGGCGGAGATGCGCGCGCCCATCGAATAGCCCATCACGTCGGCGCGGCCAATCCCCAGATGCGCGAGCAGGTTCGCCGCATCGCGCGCCATCAGGTCGGCGCGATAGTCGTTCGGCGCATAGAGCTTCTGGCTCGCTCCGTGGCCTCGGTTGTCGGGGGCGACGACGCGCCGCCCGGCGCGGGTCAGCGCCTCGACCCAGCGCGGATTGACCCAGTTGATGCGATGGTTCGAGGCGAAGCCATGAATGAGCAGGATCGGCTCGCCCCGGTCATGGGCGACCGGCGGAACGTCGATATAGGCGATGTGGACGCCGTCGGACGAGAATTGCCGCAACATGTCGCACCCCTTGACGCCTGGGGGATAAGCGGTCCCGCTCCGCCTGAAAAGGGCGCCCGTCATTTCCTCCTTGGCGTCCGGGCGCCCAGCGCCTAGCCTTGCGGACGCGATTGGACCGCGGCGATACGCCGCGGTCCGGCGGCCTCAAGGGAGCGAGACACGTCATGTGCGACGAGACAATCCTCGCGATTGGGCCCACAGGCTTTCCGACTTCGCCATCGAGCTTTCGAGCAGCGAATACGGCGTCGTCAAACGATCCCCTCCGGCCGGGCGAATTCGTGACAATGGGAACGTTGACCGACGCGCCGTCGGCAGCCGCCGGGCAGACATGGTCGACGAAGCTCCGCGGAATTGCGCTCGAGGGGCTTCGGTTGCGCTTCGGCTGAGCTTGAGCTTCAGCCGGGCTCAGAGCGACGTCGCGAAATCGGTCAGCCAATTCGGCATCGCCGCGACAAGAATCGCCTCGACGCGGTGATCGAGGCCGGTGAGAATCGCCGCGCCGATCAGGGCGAAGGCCGCGCCGAGCGCGATGCGGCCGACCGCCCCCGCCGCGGCGAGCCGCGCCTTCGCTGAGAAGCGCCCGAGAACGAAGCCCGCCGCAAGGAGCGCGCCCGCAGCCCCGAGCGCATAGACGGTCATCGTCAGAATGACGGCTCCGAGCGTTCCCGCCTTGGCTGCGAGCAGCAGCGCCGCCCCGAACGTCGGGCCTGCGCAGGGCGCCCAAGCCAAGGCCAGGACCACGCCTGTCGCCGCCTGGCCGGCGAGACCCGCCTGAGGCAGGCGCTTGCCCAAGACGCCCGAAACACGGCCAAGGACGCCCAGCCGGGCCTCGACGGCGTCGCCGACGGCGGAAACAGCAGCGCCGCGCCGATTGCGATCATGACGACCGCCGAAACCGCTCGAACGAGGAAGGAATCGCCGAATTCGACGCCGAACGAAGCCAGCAGTCCGCCAACCAGGCCGAACGTCAGCGCAAGCCCCAGCGCCAACGCGATCGGCCCCCGCGGATCCTCAGCCCGAGCGCTCGCCAGCACAATCGGCGCAAGCGGCAGCACGCAAGGGCTGAAGATCGTCAGCATCCCCGCCGCCAGGGCGAGCGGCAAAGTGAGAATGAGGTTCACATTGCCGCCTTCAGAATTTTGACGACCGCATCTTGGGTGACGTCCCAGGACATGCGCGCGACCTCCTTGCCGCCCTTGTAGGCGATGAGCGTTGAGCGCGGGCAATCCAGCTTCGCCACCACGTCCTTCTGATTGTCGTAGTCGACCCGGAAAAAGGCGATCTTGTCGTAGACCGGGTCGTTTTTCAGGCGGTCAAGGATCCCGGCCTGCGCGTGGCATTGCAGGCACCATGGCGCGAAGACGTGAACGACCACCGGCTCGCCCGAGGCGATCGCCTTTTCGACGACGGACGGGACGCTCGAAGGCGTGCGCCGGAAACGCCAGCGCGACGCTCGCAAGACTTAACAGCGCCAAAAACGATCTACGGCTGTTCATCGTGGCCTCCTCACTGCGCAATTCGCAGCGTGACCGACATTGTTACGGCGAGCGCCGCCGGCCGGATCACGCGACTCAGCGCCTCGATCGCCTTGAGGAACCGGTCGCGATAGGCGTCGAGCGCCGTAGGGAGAACAATAACCGTCCCGATGACGTTCGGTTTCACGTTGTTGCCCGCGGCGAACAGCTGCAATCCCGTGCCCAAGACCTGGAGAGCCATACCAGGAAACGGAGCCTTTTGTCGCCTCCGAGATCACGCCGCCTGCCGCCGGCGACGCATGCGAAACCGGCGGGATCCATCGCGGGTTCTCGGCCGCGCCGGTCCTCGTCGAAGTCGTCGGCTCAAGTTCATCCGAACGTTGCGGAAGCGAAATTGCAGATCGCCGAGCAACTCCCAAGCAGGACACCAGGATTGCGGCGCCGGCCGCTGTCCCACGCATGCCGCCGGAGATTCGATGGGTCGGCGCTGAGGTTTGAACGTGACGCCCGGAAAAGCCTATATCTCAGGCGGCCGAAAGCGCCGCGGGTGCGAGGAGGTTTCATGACGAAGACAACTCAATGGGGCGGCGCCAGTCTCCTTCGGGGCCTTCTCGCAGCCGGCCTGCTGATCGCGGCGTGCGGCGGCGCGGCACCGACCAAGCGAGCGACGTCCAGGCGGGATATGCTCTGGCGATCAAGGCCTGTTCGCCGTGCCATGCCGTGTCCGAGACGGTCGGACCGTCCTTCGCGAAGATCGCAAAGGGTCCTCACGCGACGCCGGACTCGTTGCGCGACTTTCTCCGCTCGACCCACAGCGACGTGAGCCACCCCAGCGCGATGCCGAGTCCGGAACTCACCGAGCAGCAGATCGACGACATCGCCGCCTACATCGCCTCGTTGCGCCCGGCGAAGTGACGGCATACGAGGGACAACTTCTCAGACGCTTTCCGGATGATCGCTTCGTCACTATCGGGTGGACCGAAACCCTCGTCCTTCGAGACGCGCCTTCGGCGCTCCTTCGAGACGCGCCTTCCGCGCTCCTCAGGATGAGGGTTTCCACCGATATCGCATACACTTAACCTCGTCCTGAGGAGCGATGCGCGGCATCGCGTCTCGAAGGACGCGGTCGTCACCCCATACTTCGTCCGCAAACGGAACCCCGCGCTGTTTCGCCCTCGGCCGGTTTCGCACTGACAGAGGGAGACGACTCAGCCGCTTCAAGGATCGACGGTACGGCGTAGCCGGACACGAGGATTTGCGCTGGCGCAAACGGGTTCGGCTGTGAGGGGACTCAGTCGCCAGCGTCTTCCGCGATCTGGAACAGCTCCGCGGGCTGGCGGACCGTCAGACGCTGGTTGTGGGTGACGAGCAGCCCCGCCTTTTCCCAGGCGGTGAGGATGCGGCTTGCGGTGTGCAGCGTCGTCCCTGAGATGTCGGCCACGTCCTTGCGCCGCAGCGGGAACTCGATCGCCGTCCCGTCGATCGTGCTGCGACCGGCCTGGCGGGCGAACCGCAGGACTGCATGGGCGACCCGCCGCTCGGCGCGTTGGGTGGCGAGTTCGCGCACGCGATCCTGCACCTCCTGCAGGCGCTTGCCGATGATGCGGATGACGTTGACGCCGATCTGTGGATGGCGGTGGATCAGGTCGAGCAGATCGGCCTCGCTCCAGCTCGCCTCCAAGGTTTCGGCGAGGGTGACTGCGTCGGCGGGATAGCGGCCGTCGGTGAAGAGCGAAACGGTCCCGAACATCTCGCCGGGCCCAAAGAAGCGAACGATGACCTGGGCGCCGTCGCTGCCGGATTGGGCAATGCGCACGCCGCCCTCGATGACCGCATGGGCGCGTACGCCGTCATCGCCCTGGCCGAAGATGCGAAGCTCCTTGGGGAGACGCCGGACACGGGCGCGGGCGGCCACCGACTCGAGCGCGGAGGCCGGAAGCCCCCGGAAAAGCTCCGTCGCGGCAAGGGCCTGCGGGGCAAGCTGAGCGTTTGCCGTCATGCATGAACGTTACCCGCAAACGCCAGAGAAGGGGAGCAGTTTGCTCCAGCGCAAACGGGCCAGTCCGACGCTACGGTAAGATCGCATCAGATCAAGCCGCGGATTTGACGGGTGGAAGCTCCGGTTTGCCGCCGGGTGCGGTCGCAGGGAGCCAGGGATGGTCGATCTTCTAAGATCGGGGATCGGGCTTCCCCCGCAGGAACCGGCGAGGTTCGAGAAGACGCGAAGGAAGGGAGCAAAGCATGACCTTAGACGCCGAACGCATGGATCCGCCCGGCGGCGACGCCGTCAGCAACGTCCTCAAATGGGTGCTGCTCGCCGTCGCCATCGTCACCTTCGCGCTGCTCGCCTGGGCGACCACGGCGACCTACCGGCTGGCGCCGCCGCAGCCTGACGTCTTCCTGGGCGCGGACGGCGCGGCGCTCATGACGAACGACGATATCATTGCCGGCAAGGGCGGCTTCCAGAGAGCCGACCTCATGGACTACGGCAGCCTCTACGGCATGGGATCGTATTATGGCGAGGACTACACGGCCTCGACCCTGGTGCGGCTGGGCGCCGCCGCGCGCAACAACGTCGCAATGGCCGTGAACGGCAAAGCCTTCGCCAGCCTCGCGCCGGATCAGCAGGCGGCCGCCACCGCCGTCATGCAGCACGATCTGCAAAGCATCGACCTGACAAAATCCGATGTGACGCTGCCGCAACCGGTCGCGGCCGCGGTGATGAGCGTGCGCGACGACCTCGCCAAGTCGCTCAATCTCGCCGACCCGTCCACCGGCTGGACCCCGGCTCACAGCCTCAGCCCGCAGCTTGCCCGCCAGACCGCTGACTTCCTGGTGTTCTCCGCGTTGACAACCGTGGCGCGGCGGCCGGGCCGATCCTGGTCGTGGACGGAGAACTGGCCCTATGAGCCGCTGGTCGGCAACACGCCGACCACCAACACCTTCCGTTGGACCTGGATCAGCTTCTGCTTCACTTTCTTCGCCTTCGGCGTGGTGCTGTTCATCTACGAATATTTCCTCAACGATCCGGACGTCGCGCCGATGGACCCGGTGCTCTCGGTGTTCCGTCCCCTGACTGCGAGCCAGAGGCGCATCTGGAAATATTTTCTCGTCGTCGCGGCGCTGCTGCTGGTGCAGATCCTGGCCGGCATAATCATGGCGCATTCCTATTACGACCGGACCGGCTTCTACGGCATCGCTATCAACGATTACCTCCCGTTCAACTTCCTGCGCGACGTCCATATCCAGGCGCCGATCGTCTGGATCGGCCTGTCCTGGATCGGCGCGGCACTCTTTCTCGCGCCCGCCATCGCGGGCGGGCAGGAGGCGAAGGGCCAGCAGTGGCTGGTCGATCTCTTGTTCTGGGTGACGCTCCTCGTCGTCGCCGGCGCGCTGATCGGCAACTATCTCGGCATCATGGGCGTGATCGACAAGGGTTGGTTCTGGTTCGGCAACCAGGGCCTTTCGTACATCCAGCTCGGCCGCTTCTGGCAGATCGGATTCTTCGTCGGGCTCGCTTTCTGGAGCCTATTGGTGATGCGGGCGTTGTGGCCGAGCGCGGCGCGGTGGTGGAGGGCCGCCGGCCAGTTCTGGACGGGCCGCATCCGGCTCGAGCATCTGATCTGGGCCTCCACGATCAACATCGCGGTCCTTTACGTCTTCGGGATGATCCCGCTCACCGGAATCCAGAAGTCGTTCACCCTCACCGACTTCTGGCGCTGGTGGGTGGTCCATCTCTGGGTCGAGCAATCCTTCGAATTCTTCGCCGCCTCGATGAGCGCCTATCTGCTGATGGGGGTCGGGCTCGTCTCCCGCAGGCTCGCCGAGCGCGCGACCTATTTCGAGATCATCCTGATCTTCCTCGGCGGCGTCATCGGCACCGGCCATCACCTCTACTGGGCGGGCGGCCCGAGCATGTGGGTGCCAATGGGGAGCATGTTCTCCTTCATCGAGGTGTTGCCGCTGGTGCTGCTGATCATCGAGGCAATCAACCACTATCGCCTGATCGAGGCCCATCAGGAGTTCAACTACCGGCTCGCCTACACCTACGTCATCGGCGCCGCGTTCTGGAATTTCGTCGGCGCGGGCGTGTTCGGCGGCGGCACCCTCAACGCGCCGCTGGTCAACTACTATGAGCATGGCACCTTCCTCACGCTCAACCATGCGCACACGGCGCTGTTCGGCGCCTTCGGCAATCTCGCGATCGGGCTGATCTACTTCTGCCTGAGATACGTCCATGCCGAGCGTCTCCCCTTCAGCGAAAGGCTCGGGCTCTGGGCCTTCTGGCTGTACAATGGCGGGCTGGTGCTGTGGATCTTTCTGAACTTCTTCCCGATCGGCTGGCCGCAGCTCGACGCGGTCTATGAGCATGGGCTCGCCTATGCCCGGAGCATCGATTTCTACAACACGACGCTGCTCTGGCAGTGGATGCGGTTGCCGGGCGACGTGGTGTTCGCGCTGGGCGCGCTGCTGATGGCCTGGGACTTCATCGTCAAGCTGCGCCCGCTCTATCCGCAGGCGGTCGATCGACTGATCTTCCGCAGGCCGCAGCCATTGCCGGCAGGTTCGCAAGCGGCCGAGTGACGATGACGAGACGCGCGCCCGATCTCCGCATCAAGCGGGCCTACGATCCTCCGGATAAGGATGACGGCGCGCGCGTGCTGGTGGACCGGCTGTGGCCGCGCGGCCTGCGCAAGGAGAAGGCCGCGTTGACGCTCTGGCTCAAGGAGATCGCGCCGAGCCCGGAATTACGCACATGGTTCGGCCACGATCCAGCGCGCTGGACGGAGTTCAGCCGCCGTTACCGCGCCGAGCTAGCGCATAACGACGAAGCCGTTGTGCGGCTCGCGGATTTGTCGAGGCGCGGCCCCCTGACGCTGCTGTACGCCGCGCATGACGCAGAGCATAACGACGCCGTCGTGCTGGCGGCCTACTTGCGCGACCATCTGAAAGACGGCCATGACCAGCCCGCTGCATAGACCGATCTGCGATCTCCTGGGTTGCACCTATCCGATCGTGCTTGCCGGCATGGGCGGCATCACGCGATCCGAAGTTGTCGCCGCCGTGACGGAGGCCGGTGGCTTCGGCTTTCTCGGCTTGGTGCGCGAAACGGTGGAGTTGATCCGTTCGGAGGTGGCGGCGGTGCGCGCGCGCGGCATCGAGCACTTCGACGTCAATCTGATTCCGGGCGCCACCGACCCCGCGTTGCTGGAAGAGCAAGTTTCGGCCTGCGTCGATCTCGGCGTTCCCGTGGTCGGGCTCTTTTGGGATGTGTCCTTGAGGCTGGTGGCCCGCTTGCGCGCCGACCGGAGCGCACGATGAGCGGTGACGCGAAGTCGGCGCAGGCCCGGCGGGCTGCCATCACATCGCAGATCCAGGCCGAGACCGGCATCGACGAGGCGATGATCGAGCGCCTCGTCCGCGGCTTCTATGCGCGGGTGAAGGACGATGCGGTACTGGGCCCGATCTTCGCCTCGAAGATCGACGGTTGGGAGCCGCATCTGCAAAGGATGTTTGCGTTCTGGTCGTCGGTCGCGCTGATGAGCGGTCGATATCATGGGCAGCCCATGGCCAAGCACTTGCCGCTGCCGATCGACGCCAGGCACTTCGATCGCTGGATCGCCTTGTTTGAAGAGACTGCGCGAGAGCTCTGTCCGCCCGAGGCCGCGGACCATTTCGTGATGCTGGCACGGCGCGTCGCTGAGAGTCTGGAGCTGGGGGTTGCAGGGGCCCACGCTGTGCTCCTTCGCAAGGGCGAGCGATTCACGGTGGGGTGAACACTCGCAAGTCCGAAGGGGGACCTACGCCATTAAAGGCGATTGGCAAAAGGGCGCGGCGCGAACTTGAACAGGCGCCCTGCGTCCTCAGCTCACCGTCTCCGCGCTGTAGCGGGCGATGAGGCCGTTCCTGATGGCGGCGCGGTAGACCGCCACGAAGAAGAGGCAGGCGAGGACGAGATAGACGAGCGCAAGTCCGCCGCCGACCGCGAGCCACCCCCATGGCGCGGGCTCGCCGGCGACGACCGCGCGCATTCCCTCGAACACGTAAGACGGCGGCAGGGCGGCCGCGATCGCCTGCATCCATGCCGGCAAAACGGCCACCGGATAGAAAACGCCGGCGAACGGCGATACGATCATCGGAATCGGCCAGATGAGCCATTCCGACGCCGGCCCCAGGCGCAGCACGATCGCCGCGGCGGCGACGCCGAAGGCGATCCCGGTCAGGAAGAGCACGGCGAGAAACGGCGCGAGCGCCGTCCCATAGGCCAGGAACGACAGGCCGAAGGCAAGCCCGGCAAAAGCCACCATGACGACGAGGCTCAGGAGGCTGGTGGCGATGGCGACGAGAATGATCCCGGTCAGATATTCGGAGGTGCGCAGCGGGGTGGCGAAGATATTGAGGAAATTGCGCGTCCACACGTCCTCGAAGAAGGCCATCGTCACGCCCTGCATGACGCGGGTGAGAAAGTCCCAGAGCAGCACCGCGCCGAGCAGCGCCGGAACGAAATTGAGCGCCGCGTGCGAGACGGAATTGAGATAGCGGGTGAGGAAGCCCCACAGCAGGATGTCGACCGCGACCCAGATGAAGATCGGAAAGACCCGCTGCGGACTGCCCCGATAGAGGTAGAAGATCCTGAGCACGATGGCGGCGACGCGCGTGCGGTTCATCGCGCCGCTCCCTCGCCCAGCGCCTCGTGCGCGACGGTGACGAAGAGATCATCCAGCGTCTCGGCGCCGTGCTCGCGCGGCAAGGTTTTCGGATCGCCCTCGAGCACGATCTTCCCCCGCGACAGGAACAGCACCCGGTCGCAGACCGCCTCGACCTCGTACATGTTGTGGCTCGTCCACAGCACGCCGCAATGGCCGATTTCGACGAAGCCGGCGATGCCGGCGCGGATGTCGCGCGCGGCTGACGGATCGATCGAAGCGGTCGGCTCGTCGAGCAGCAGGAGCCGCGGCCGGTTCAGCATCGCCTTGGCGAGGCTGAGCCGCGTCTGCTCTCCCGACGACAGCAAGCCCGCCTTGGTCCGGCGATATTTCGCCAGGTCGTAGGCTCCGAGAAGAGCGTCGATCCGCTCGTCGAGGCTCTCGACGTCGTAGATCATGCCGAAGACGCGCAGGTTCTGCTCGACCGTGAGGTTGCCCGGCAGGGGCGCGTAGACCGCGGCGAAGTTCGTGCCGGCGAGCGCCGCGCTGCGGTCCTCGCGAAGATCGACCCCCTGAAAGGCGATCCGCCCCGCCGTCGGCTCGAGCACGCCGAGGATCATGTTGATCGTCGTCGTCTTGCCCGCGCCGTTCGGTCCGAGCAGCCCCACGATCTCGCCGGGCGACACATGGAACGAGACGCCTTTCACCGCCTTGAGGGTCCCGAAGGACTTGGCGAGGCGTTCGACGGCGAGGACCGGAGGCGGCGGCGGAGACATCGGCCGCTCGTATCCGACCCCCTAGAGCAAATTGCAATTGGGAAAGCGGATCTCTTCCCCCTTGTGGGCTTCCGGATTCACAACTCGAACGTCGGGCGATTTCCTTCCCCAGCTTGCTGGGGAAGGAAAGAATGGCCTCGGCTCAACCCCCATGTCGCCTTACGGCTGTCCGGTTCCTCCGGACGAGCCGTAGGCCTGGCCGGCGCCGAAGCTCGGGTCGTCGGCGGCGTCCGCATCCAGCGTGAACAACTCCTGCGGCTTGCCCACCCCGCGCAGCGCGAAGCGTCCGACCGACGCGAAGCGCCGCCGATCCTCGGCGACCGAGGCCGTGAAGGCGGAGGAAAAGAGGATCGGCTGGTCCACCGAGCGGCACATCGCGGCGATGCGGGCGACTTCGTTGACCGCCGGGCCGACGACGGTGAAGTCGAGCCGCTCCTTGCTGCCGATATTGCCGTAGAACACCACGCCGAGATGGAGCCCGAGATACATGTCCGTCGCCGGCAGGCCCTCGGCGAAGCGGCGGGCGTTCAGCGCCGCGACCGCCTCGCGCGCTTCTTTTGCCGCGTCGAGCGCCGCGGCGCAGGCGCGCGCCCGGTCCTGCGCGGGGAAGATCGCCAGCACGCCGTCGCCGATCAGCTTCAGGACGTCGCCCGAATGCCGATGAATGGAGCTGACGATCGCGTCTGCATAGTCGTTGAGCAGCGGGATGATCTGCTCGGGATCCGCGCTGTCGGAGATGCGCGTATAGTTGCGCAGGTCGCTGAACCACAACACGGTCTTGATGCGGTCGGCCACGCCACGAGCGATGCGGCCCTGCAGCACCCGATGTCCGGCGTCGCGCCCGAGATAGGTCTCGACCAGCGTTTCGGCGATGCGGGCGAGCGAGGCCGCCTTGACCGCGAGCCCGAGAAACGGGGTCAGCCGCTCGAGCGCGGCGATCTCGCCGTCGGCGAAACCGTCCGGCCGATCGGTCGTCCAGCCGGCGTAGAAGCAGTCCATCTCGCCGATCACCCCGTCGGCGGAGAAGCGGTTGATGACCGCCACGAAATCGGTGATCGACGCCTCGCGCATTTCGGAGAACATCGGGAATTGGACTTCCGCCTCGGCGTCTATCCGCCAGCGCCTCAGCGATTCTCCGTCGGCGAGCATGCGGAAAAACGGGCTCCCGCGCCAGCGTTCGCCCGACTCCCCCTCGGTGGTTGGTCCGTATTCCGTGACCGTCGTCTGAGGCTTTTCGCGTTCCCAGCGGAAGGCCCGCCCCTCGTGAATGGGATGGAGCGTGTCGATGAACATGATCCCGCGCGCGAGCGGCAGCCCTGCGGCGAGGGCGCGCTGGCAAAAGCCGTCGAGAAGCGCAGTCTCCGACCGTCCTTCCAGTCCGACTTTGGCGAGCCAGCCCGCCAGCTTCGCAAGCTCTGCATCTATCATGGGGCCAATGATAGCGTGGGCGCGCGAGCCGGCCAAATCGCGGGTCCCGAGCATCAAAGCCGATCGCGTCGACCGCCGGCATCCGCCCGAGATGGTTTTCAGGTCGCTCGCCTCGAACTCGGCTCGCCGCTCGAATCGCTTGGCTTGGACGCCACGAGCCTGCTACGAGATGCGAAAGGCGCGAGGCTGGCAGGGACGGGAGGACGCGTGTGAGCAAAATCGCTCTCGTCGGACTGGGGCTCGTCGGCCGCGCCTGGGCGGTCAGCTTCGCCCGCGCGGGCCACGAGGTTTCGATCTGGGACGAGCGGGCGGAGGCGATCGACAAGGCGCTCGCCTTCGTCAATAAGGTCTTGCCCGAACTCGACGCGAACGATCTACTCAACGGCGAGGCGGCGCTCAACATCCGCGCCCGCATGCGCCGCGCGGACTCGCTCGGGGAAGCGCTCGAGGGGGCGAGCCACGTCCAGGAAAGCACGCCCGAGGATCTCGAAATCAAGCGGCGCGTCTTCACCGAGCTCGACCGGACCGCCGACTCCGACGCGGTGCTCGCGAGTTCGACCTCGTCGATCCTGCCGTCGCTCTTCACCGAGCAGCTCGCCGGCCGCGCGCGCTCCCTCGTTGCCCACCCGATCAACCCGCCCTATCTCATTCCGGCCGTCGAGGTCGCTCCGGCGCCCTGGACGGACGCAAGCGTCGTCGAGCGGACGGCCGCGCTGCTCGCCGCCGCCGGTCACGCGCCGATCATCGTCAGACGGGAGATCGACGGCTTCATCGTCAACCGGCTGCAGGGGGCGCTGCTCGAGGAAGCCTTCCGCCTCGTCGCCGACGGCTTCGCCAGCACGGAGGACGTCGACGTCGCGCTGCGCGATGGGCTCGCTTTGCGCTGGTCGTTCATGGGGCCGTTCGAGACGATCGATCTCAACGCGCCGGGCGGTGTGAGCGACTACGCCAGGCGCTATCAGCACATCTACGCGCGCATTTTCCCCTCGACCCAGCGGCGCGCGGAATGGAGCGGCCCGGCGATGGACGGGATCGAGGCCGAACGCCGCGCCCGGCTGCCGTTCGAAAAGCTCGGCGAACGCGCCGCTTGGCGCGACCGGCGCCTGATGGCGCTCGCGGCGCACAAGAAGCGCGCCGAAAGCGACATCGGCAAGTGAGCCTGAGCATGGCGGCGTCGAAGCTCTTTGATCTGACCGGCAAGACCGCGCTCGTCACCGGCTCCTCCGCCGGCCTCGGGCTTGCGATGGCGCGCGGGCTCGCCGAAGCGGGTGCGACGATCGTGCTGAACGGACGCGACCGGACAAGGCTCGCCTCCGCGGTCAAGGCTTTCGAAACGGCGGGCCATCGGGTTTCGTCCCGCGCGTTCGACGTCGCCGACGAAGCCGCGGTGCGAGCCGCCTTCGATCGCTTCGACGACGAGGGCGTCGCGATCGACATCTTGGTCAACAACGCCGGCAACCAGTTGCGGAAGCCGATGCTCGACCTCGCGACCGACGAATGGCGGCATGTCGTGGAGACGCATCTCACGGCTGCGTTCCAGGTGGGCCGCGAGGCGGCGCGTCGCATGATCGCGCGCGGCAATGGCGGCAAGATCATCAACATCGGGTCGCTCGCCAGCGAAGTCGCGCGCGCCACGATCGCGCCTTACACGGCCGCGAAGGGGGGCATCAAGATGCTGACCCGATCGATGGCGGCCGAATGGGCCGCGCACGGGATTCAGGCCAATGCGATCGGGCCGGGATACATCGTCACCGAAATGACCCAGCCGCTGGTCGACGATCCGAAATTCGACGCCTGGGTCAGGGGCCGTACGCCCTCTGGGCGCTGGGGCCGGCCGGACGACCTGATCGGCGTCACTATCTTCCTCGCCTCCAGCGCCTCGGATTATGTCAACGGGCAGATCATCTATGTCGATGGCGGCCTGCTCGCGGTCATGTGAGGCGCCGAGCTCATGACGGCCTCCGCGCCCGCGCTGATCGCCGTCGACTGGGGCTCGTCGAGCTTCCGCGCCTATCTGATGGCGCGCGACGGCGCGCTCGTCGATGAAATCGCATCCGCCGACGGCGTCTCGACCGTCGCCCCAGGCGGCTTTGCCGAGACGCTCCGCCGTCTCGTCGGCGGCTGGCTCGACGCGCATGACAATTTGCCGATCGTCGCCTCCGGCATGGTCGGCAGCCGGCACGGCTGGCGCGAGGCGCCTTACGTGAAATGTCCCGCCGACCGGCGCGACATCGCCGCCGGTATCGTCCCTGTGCAGGCGGGGGCTCGCGTCGTTCATCTCGCCCCCGGCCTGTCTTATGAGGACGAAAATGGCGAGCCCGACGTGATGCGCGGCGAAGAGGTCGAGATTCTCGGCATCTCTGACTCGGGCGGGCGGCTGATCATCCTGCCCGGCTCGCACTCGAAATGGGCGATCGTGGAAAGAGGCCGCGTCGAGCGCTTCAAGACATTCGTGACCGGCGAACTGTTCGCTGCGATCAGGGACCACACGCTCGCGGGCGCCTTCGCTCGCTACGCGAAAGGGGAGCCGTCCCGCTTCGCCTTTGCGCTCGGCGTCAGGCGCGGCGCGGCGGCCGGCAGCGGGAAAGGATCCGGGCTTCTCGCCGCCCTTTTTAGCGCCCGCAGCCTGCCGCTCATGGGCAAGCTCGCCGAGGACGACGCGGGTGAATATCTCTCCGGCCTTCTCGTCGGCGCGGAGATCGCCGAGGCTCGGCGGCTCTTTCCGAACGAGGAACCGCACATCGCCGGAGCGGAGGCGCTGGTCCAGCGCTATCTCGCGGCGTTCGACGCGCTTCACCAGAGCGCCCGCGCGGCGCCGAAGCGCGCCGCCGCCCGCGGGCTTTTCATCCTGGCGCGCAACGCCGGACTCCTCACATGATTCAACTCGCTCCAACTCCGCTCGTCGCCATCCTGCGCGGGATCGAGCCCAGCGAGGCCGAGGCGATCGCCTCCGTCATTGTCGAGGCGGGATTCGGCGCGATCGAGGTTCCGCTCAATTCGCCCGATCCGCTGAAGAGCATCGAGACGATCGCGCGCCGCTTCGGCGACAGGACGCTCGTCGGCGCCGGGACCGTCCTTTCGCCCGAGGACGTCGAGCGCGTCGCGGGCGCCGGCGCAAGACTCGTCGTCGCGCCGAACGCCAATGCGTTCGTCATCGAATGTGCGGTGAGGCTCGGCCTTTTCGTCCTGCCCGGAGTGGCGACGCCGACCGAGGCCTTCGCCGCGCTGAGTTCGGGCGCGTCGGGCCTGAAGCTCTTCCCGGCCGAAGCCATGCCGCCGGACGTCGTCAAAGCCTGGCGCTCCGTCCTGCCGAAGGGGACGCACCTCTTCCCGGTCGGCGGAATCACGCCCGAGCGCATCGCGCCCTACCGCAAGGCCGGCGCCGGCGGTTTTGGGATCGGCGGCGCGCTCTACAAGCCAGGGCTGACGGCGAAGGAAGTCGAGCGGGCGGCGAAGGCGTTCGTGGCGGCGTTGAGCGAGGCCGCCTGAGGACTAGCCACGTCCCGACCGTGCGCCGAGCCGTGTTGGGAGTCAGACCGCGAACAGCCGCTCCGCGTTGCCATGGGCGATCCGCTCGCGGTCCGTCGGGCTCACGGGCAGACGGTCGAGGAAGGCGCGGCCTTCGGCCATCGGGCGGTAGGGGTGGTCGGTCGAGAACATGATCCGGTCGACGCCGACCTCGAGCAGGAGGTCGAGGAAGGTCGGCAGGAAGTTGAAGCCCGAGAACGTGTAATGGACGTTCTCGCGCAAATAGGCGCTGACCGGCTTCTTCAGCCCGGTCATCGCAGGCGGCATCGAGTCGACCCGTTCGATCATGAAGGGCAGCGTCTCGCCCATGTGTCCGACGACGATCTGCAAGCCCGGATGCGCGTCGAACGCGCCGCCGAGGATCATGCGCAGCACATGCAGCGCGGTCTCGATGTGCCAGCCCCAGCCGAAGCCGGCCATCATCTCGGTCACCATCGGCGGCAGGCCGCTGTACCAGGCGTCGATGACCGGCTGCGGCGACTGGGTCGGATGAAGATAGATCGGCAGGTTCAGCGCCTCGGCGCGCGAGAGGATCGGCCAGAAGAAGCGGTCGTCCAGATAGCGGCCGCGGCAATGCCCGTTGACGACAAGCCCCTCGAAGCCGTGTTCGCCGGCCGCATGCTCCATTTCCGCCACCGCAGCCGGCGGATCGGCGATCGGCAGCGACGCGAGCCCGAAGAACCGCGTCGGATGGCGGCGGACGGCTTCCGCAAGCGCCGCATTCGTGTCCCGAGCGACCTCCTTCGCCTCGTCGCCTTCGAGCTGTTCGACGCCCGGCGCCGTCAGCGACAGCGCCTGCACGTCGACGCCCGCCACGTCCATCGCCGCGAGGCGGCCGTCGCCGACGTCGACAAGCTCAGCGACGATATTGGCCAGCATGCCGCCGGTCTTCTCCGCGCGTTCCTTGAACTTGCGCCCGGGCCCGTCCATGAAGGCGGGCGTCGCGAAATGTTCCTCGAGGGCGATCGTGCGCATCGGGCGCGCTCCTTCGAAATGGCTGCGCCAATCTGCCGCCGGCAGTTTCAACGCAGTGGACAGGAAAACGTTCGAACGACGCGCTCTGCCTTTTGCAAGACAAGGGCCTTCGCGGTTCGGTTCGATGATAGGCCAAATCGCGCGATCATTCGAATCGGAGGCGGACGATCAGCCTCAACGTTCTGCAGATTGGGGTCACCACACGATCTGTTTAAAACTGCACGCTACGCCGCACGGGATGTGTCGCGAACTAATGGCACGACCATGGCCGGCTAGAAGTGAGGCGATTTTCCGTAGTCTCTGGCCCATTGCCTGAGATCGTCGCCACCTCGGCGGAGAAGGCCGGCGTCAGGTGTACCCGGTCCCGTTAAAAAAACGGCAGGAAAACGGAATGCGACCTCCTTCTCCAAGGAGAATCAGGGGCTCGCCTTCCTTTTCTTTGCCACGTGCCCCCTCCTTGAGGCCGCGCCCTCGGTTCTAAACCCTCTCCATCAGCTCTTTGGCCTGCCTCGTCAGCTCGCGAACGAGCCGTCGCGCTTCGATAGCCTCGGCTGAGTGCGCGCGTACACGCATGCGCGCACGATACGGACTCCGAAAATCCGGGCGGCGAGGAACGGCGAGCGGGTCAATGCGCCCTATGGACCTCACTCCCGAGCTTGATCTTGCGCAGGGCGAGCGCGAGCGGCACCATCGCCAGCGCGATCACCATCAGGACCCAGAAGGCGTCGATGAAGCCGAGGAAACTGGCCTGGTTCTGCACCTGCTGTCCGATCCACTGGGTGGCCTGCTGCTGTGCCTGGGAGAGCGAGCTGCCTTGGGCGACGAAGTAGTTCGTCACGTGCTGCAGCGTGGTCTGATACTGGACGCTCGGCGGGAGCACGCTCTCCACGAGCCGGCTCTGATGGAACTGCTCGCGATGCGCCAGCACGTTGGAGACGATAGAGACGCCGATCGAGCCGCCGGTGTTGCGCGCCGCATTGATCATGGCGGAGGCCTGGTCGGTCCTGTTGGGCGGAATGCCGTCGTAGGACGCGAGCGTGATCGACACGAAAATCAGCGGCAGACCGAGGCTGAGCAGGATGCGCGAGTCGGCGAAGAACCAGAAGCCGAGATCGGCGTAAGTATTGGTCAGGTCGTACATGGAGAGCGCGATGATCAGGGCTCCCGCGATGATGAGGACCTTGGGTTGCACGTTTGTCGACAGACGGCCGGTGATGAACATCATCACCATCATGACGACGCCGCCCGGGAACGCCACTAGGCCGGCCCAGGTGGCGGTGTAGCCGAAATCCTCCTCCACCAGCTGGGCAAGGAAATTGGTCGTCCCGAGCAGGATGGCGCCCGTGGCCAGCATTACCAGGAAGCAGGCGCCGAATTGGCGCGTCGCGATCATGCGGAGGTCGATCATCGGATTGCGACGGGACATTTCCCACGGAATCATGAGTACGAAAGCGAGGCCGCAGGCGACCGCCACCTTGACGATGAACGGCGAGCCGAACCAGTCGTCATCGAGGCCTCTGTCGAGCATGACCTCGAGCGTGCCGAGAAAGGTTGCGACCAGCCCGAAGCCGATCAGATCGAACCCCTCCCGCCGGGCCTGGATGCGCTGCTTGGCCGAGGCTTCCGGTTCGCGCAGGATCATGGCGATCAGCGCCATCGTGACGAGGCCGATAGGGACGTTGATGAGGAAGCACCAGTGCCAGGACCAATTGTCGGCGAGCCAGCCGCCCAACGTCGGCCCGACCACCGGCGCAACCACCACCGCAACGCCGAACAGCGCGAAGGCCTGGCCGCGCTTGGCCGGGGGAAAGGAGTCCGCCAGGATCGATTGCGCCACCGGCACCATGCCGCCGCCGCCCATGCCCTGCAGGATGCGGAACATCAGCAGCTGATCCAGACTCGTGCTGAGCCCACAGAGCAGCGAGCTCGCGGTGAAGATCGCAAGGCTGATGAGGAAGAAGGTCTTGCGGCCGAGGAGCCGGGCGAGGAAGGGGCTCGCCGCCAGGATGACGGCATTGGAGACCAAATAAGTGGTGATGACCCAGGACGCCTCGTCCACGCTCACCCCCAAGCCGCCGGCAATGTAGCGCAACGCCACATTCGCGATGGTCGTGTCGAGCACCTCCATGAAGGCGGCGAGCGCGACCAGGACGGCGATGACCCACGGGTTGGCGCCGGCCGTGCTTGCAGCAGCGGGAGCGCCCGCCCGGATTGCGCCGGCGCTCACAGCCGCCCCCTCAGCTGTTCGTAGAGCGCGGGCAGCCGCGCACTCAGTTGCTCATAGAGCGACGGGTTCGGATCGACCCGCACGGTCGGATCGACCGACATGCCCGGCCCGCGCTTCTGGGACGAGAAATTGCGGGAAGCCCTTACCAATCACCATTCCGGATTGTGCGGTTCAGGTGATGCATGGTGGCTTCAACAAGGGGATTGGCGAGCGTTTCTCGATTACGAAAACGAGCTCAACGGCGCCATCGCCAACAAGCCTATCGCGCTGCTCTGCACGTATCCCTTCTCGGTGAGCAAAGCTGGGGACCTATTCGAGGTAGCCCGCGCGCACCAGGTTGCCCTCGCGAAGCGGCAAAACGAGTGGGCGGTCATCGAAGCGCCGCTCACGGAAAGCAAATCCGAGAGGTTAGACGCGGCCAATCGGATTTTGTCGCTCAGTAAGCGAGAGGGGCAGGTCCTATATGGGATCGCGGACGGCCTCTCGAGCAAGGCGATCGCGTTCAAACTGGGAATCAGCATCCGAACGGTGGATGTTCATCGTGCCCGCATGTTGAGACGGCTTACCGTACGCACAATGGCCGAGGCGGTCAGACTGTCAACCCTGGTTCCGCGGCTCGGCCGCGTCTGACAGGACCAACAGGCCGCGCTCGGCGCCCGCCTGCTCGATCGCCGTGCGCATGAGCGTGTCGATCAGTTTCTCCGGCGCCATCTCGCCCGAGACCGCGTGCGACACCTTGATCACAGTCGCGAGGTCGAGGTGTTCGACTGGCGTCGCGATCGTGCTGGTCGGGCCGGGCGCGCGCATTTCCTCCCTGGAGCGTGGACGGAGGGCCTTTCGGCGGGGTGCGCGCGCCAATGCTTTTCGGCGATTAAGCCGCGGGCCGCTCCTCCGCGAAGCGGTCGACTATCGTGTCGATGAAGGTACGCACCTTCGCGCTCATGTACCTGCGATGCGGATAGAGGGCCACGACCTCAAGTTCCGGGGTCGAGTAGTCGCGGAGCAGCGAAACGAGCGCTCCCGAGGCGAGCAGATCTAGCCCGACTTCGCGGGCTAGTGTCATGGGCGGCCGCGCCAGCCATATTCCGCCGCCCGCCAGTGTGACGGCGCGCAACGTCTCGATGCTGGTTGTGACCAGGTTGCCGGATACCCGCACCGTGACGGTGTTGCCGGCGCCATCGATGAAGGGCCACTCATGCCCAAAGATCGAGTGAGCATGCAACAGGCAGTTGTGTCGGGCCAGATCCGAGGGATTCTGCGGCGCTGGATGGTTTTCGAGATAAGCGGGTGCGCAACACAGCACGAAATGCCAGGTAGCAAGCTGTCTTCTCACTAGGGTTGAATCAGGCGGAGACACGTAGCTGATCGCGAGATCGAACCCTTCCTCGACGAGATCGATCAGCGGCAACCCGCCGGTACGCAGGTCGATCGAAACTTCTGCATTCTGTTGCAGAAAATCCCTGACGACCGGCGCGATAAAGGGGTCGAGACTGTTGGGGCAATAGACCCGCAGTCGGCCGCGGGGGGTCGCCTGCAGAGCCCCCGCGAACCGATCCGCCTCGTCGAGGTCAAGTACGGCCTGCGAACAGCGCTCGTAATACTCGTGGCCGACCTCGGTCAGGCTGACCCGCCGCGTCGTGCGGTATAGAAGGCGCACGCCGAGAGCATGCTCCAACGCCTGCACCTGCTCGCTCACTCGTGTGGTTGAAAGGTTGAGGCGGCGTGCCGCGGCGGTGAAACTGCCGATCTCGGCGACCCGCAGAAACGCGGTGATGCTGGCTAGGCGATCCATGGGAAGCCCCCAATTATCCGGCATTTCCTGATAGCGTCTTCGGAAGATAGCCGTTTATCCGGACTTTCCCATGCCCTATCTCGTTGGGCGAGACAATGAGTGTCCTTGCGAGGAGCGAACGATGTCGTCCGAATTCTTGATGGTCGCGGAAGCTTCCTGCTGCGATGTGTTTGCGCCGGGCGTGCTCGCTGGGCGTGTGGCGCTGATCACGGGTGCGGGGTCCGGCATCGGCTTGGCCATCGCGCGCCGGTTCGCCCAGTTCGGCGCCCGTGTGGTCCTGGTCGGTCGCCGACCCGATCCTCTGGCCGACGCCCGCCGTCTCATCGAGGCCGCCGGGGGCGAGGCGTTGAACGCGCCGGCCGACGTGCGCGACTTCCCGGCGCTCCAGGCCGCGGTCGAAGCCGGGGTGGCGCGCTGGGGCCAGATCGATGTCCTAATCAACAACGCCGGCGGCAACTTCATCAAGCCCACCGCCGAGCTCTCCCCGAACGGCTGGCGGACGGTGATCGACATCGACCTCAACGGCACCTTCCACGGCTGCAAGGCCGCCTATCCGCACCTGAAGGCCTCGCGCTTCGGCGGGCGCATCATCAGCATCATCACTGACAAGGCGCGCACCGGTTGGCCGGGTTGCGCCCATGCCTCCGCCGCCAAGGCGGGGATCGTCTCCCTGACCCGGTCTCTGGCGCAGGAATGGGGCCCGGACGGCATCCGCGCCAACACCGTGGCGCCTGGCCCCATCGCCGGCACGGAGGGGGCCGACCGGCTCTACGAGCAGTCCGGCCGGGTCGCGAAGGAGCTCGCGACCATTCCGCTCGGCCGCTTCGGCGCGGCGGACGACATCGCCGCCGCCTGCATCTACCTGGCCTCGGACGCGGGGATCTTCATCAACGGGGCGGGCCTGGTGGTCGATGGCGGCCGCGCCTGGCACGCCCCCTCGAGCTCGGAGGCCGACGCATGAGCGGACACGTCCTCGCGCCGCGGCGCGCGCCCTACAGCTTCGCGGAGCTCGAGCGTCTGGTCCAGCCCCGTTCGGTGTCGGTGATCGGCGCCTCGGACACGCCCGGCTCCTTCGGCGCCAACACCATGGCCAACATCCAGGCCGGCTTCGAGGGACGACTCTATCCCGTCAACCCAAACCGCCAGACGGTCTTTGGCCTCAAATGTTGGCCTAGCGTCTCAGCCCTGCCTGAACCGGTGGACCTGGCGGTCTTGATCATCCCCGCCGCTAGCGTTCCCGCAGCCCTGACGGAATGCGCCGACTGCGGCGTCGGCAGCGCCGTGATCTACTCCCGGGCTTCGCCGAGCTCGGCACGCCCGAGGCGATCTCGGCCCAGGCCGCCATCGCCGAGATCGCCCGGACCCGCGGCCTGCGGGTGCTGGGGCCCAACTGCATCGGCCTGGCCAATATGGCGCTGAAGTTCGGCGCGACCTTCATGCCGAGCCTTCGGGAGCTCCCGCTCGCCGAAGGGCCGGTGGCCCTCGTCAGCCAGGGCGCTCGGCTACATGCTGCTGCAGGCCATGCACCGCGGCGTCGGCTTCAGCCACTGGCTGACCACCGGCAACGCCTGCGACGTGGATGTGGCTGACTTCGTCAACTACCTGGTGGACGACCCGGCCTGCAGCGCCATCGCCTGCAGCTCGAAGGCCTGGCCGATCCCGACCGAATGCTGGTCGCCGCGCGCCGCGCGCTCGCCGCCGGCAAGCCGCTCGTCGTTCTCAAGGTCGGGCGCACCGAGGCCAGCCGCAGCGCCGCCCTGTCCCATACTGGGTCGCTGGTGGGCTCTTCCGCCGCCTATCGCGCCGCCCTGGAGAGCGTCGGGGCGATCCTGGTGGATGATTTCGAGGCCCTGGTGGAGACTGCGGGCTTCCTCGCCAGGGCCAAGCCGCCCCGGGCCCCGGGAACTGCGGTGATCACCAATGTGTGGCCGCGTCGCCGATCGCGCCGTGCAAATCCACGGCGACGCTAGCTACGTCCGCGACTATGCGATCGAACGCCATTATCGCGACGTGCACCTGTTTCGCATTTACGACGGCACGATCCAGATTCAGCAGATCGTCATTGCCCGCAACAGGGTTCGCGACGTTCGCGTTTGATCATCTCGAAAAAAGAAGGGGATGACATCCCCTTTCCCAGTTCTTTCATCCCAAGGAGACAAAATGAGTGTTGCGGCAACCGGGGATATCTGCATCCCCAAAAGTGACAAGATCTGGATCGCCGTATTCGTATTTTCCTTTCTCGGACTGATGGTCGACGGCGCCGACTTGATGTTCCTCTCATACAGTCTGAGCAGTATCAAGAAGGACTTTGGCCTCACCAATGTGGAAGCGGGCATGCTTGGCAGCGTGACCCTGGTGGGCATGGCGATCGGTGGCATTTACGGTGGTTGGGCCTCCGACCGATTTGGCCGGGTGCGCACGGTGGTCTGGACCATCTTGGTGTTTTCACTCAGCTCCGCCGCGCTAGGAACGACGCACGGACTCTGGGACTTTGCCGCCTACCGCTTCATCGGCGCCCTGGGCCTTGGGGCTGAATACGTGGTCTGCAATACCCTGATGGCCGAATACGTGCCAACCCACCAGAGAACCACGGTGTTGGGTACGCTGCAAGCGGGCTGGTCGGTCGGCTATGTTGTTGCCGCTCTGATAGCCAGCTGGATTTTGCCGCACTACGGCTGGCGCTGGCTGTTCTACATCGCCACCGTTCCGGTCGTGATGGCCTTGCTGATGCAGCGTATCGTTCCCGAACCGCCGAACTGGGTCGCCGCCCGTGCCAAGGCCTCCGCTGACAAGGCCGCAGGCGTGGTCCATTCGGTCAAAAAGGAAAGCGTCTACAAGATCATCTTTGGTGATGCCGGCCATCGCCGCATGTTCACGCTGTGGGCGCTGACATCGTGTTTTCTGCAGTTCGGATATTACGGCGTGAACAACTGGATGCCGTCTTACCTGGAAAAAGAATTGGCTCGTCGCTATTTCAAGTGGGTGAATTGGCCAGAACGTCTCCGGCGATGAGGTAGACGACGGCTTTGAGATTTCGCTTGGTTCGGTAGCCTTTGGCCTTGC
>Ga0074044_10000556_pt1 | contig 35874 bp, 25 predicted proteins | sample BogForMeECP23OM1_FD_94443 | JGI IMG/M metagenome (GOLD analysis project Ga0074044, IMG submission 94443) | Bog forest soil microbial communities from Calvert Island, British Columbia, Canada - Bog Forest MetaG ECP23OM1 | ecosystem: Environmental > Terrestrial > Soil > Wetlands ...
CGCGCAGGTTCAGGTCGTGCAGAACCTGCTTTCCGTCATAGCTGAAATTCAATCCGCGGAATTCGATTTCGCCTGCGATCTCAATTTCGCGCGCTCCCGCAGCATCTCTGATTTCCGGCTGCTCCAGCATGACTTCGTTGAGGCGCGTGAGCGATGCCGTGCCGCGCTGGATGAGGTTGATGACCCAGCCCAGCGCGATGATCGGCCAGGTGAGCTGCATCATGTACGTGCTGAAGGAGAAAAAGTCGCCCACGCTCATGGAGCCCGAAAGATAGAGCGTAGTTGTGACACCCGGGGCTGTCGTTCCCAGATTTGAAACGAACGTCACGTGCGACTGGCCCTGAAGCACTTCGCGCCCGCCCAGCCACAGCACCAGCACGACGGCGCAGCCGAGAATCAATTCGAGCGTAGGCCACAGCATTCCCATCAGGCGCACCAGTTTCAGGCTGCGCCGGATATATTCCCGGTTCTCGGTTTCAAAGAGGCGAATCTCAGATTCCTCCTGCACATAGGCGCGAATCAGGCGGGCGCCGGAGAAATTTTCCTGCGCTCGGGCCGAAATGTCCGAGAACATCGCCTGAATGCGTTCGAAGCGGTCGTGAATGCGACGGCCGAAATACTGGATCACAATGCTCGCCGCCGGAAGCGGAAGGAATGTATAAAAAGTCAGCCGGGGGCTGATCGAAATCATGAAGGCCAGCGCGCCCGCGGTGTAAACGAGCGTGTTCGCCGAGTACATAATGGCCGGACCGAGGAGCATGCGCACCGCGTTCAGGTCGTTGGTGGCGCGCGCCATGATGTCGCCGGTCCGGTGGCGCTGGTAATACGAGAACGACAAATCTTCGAGGTGGGCGAACAGGTCGTTGCGCAGGTCGAACTCGATGTCGCGCGAAACTCCGATCACAATCCAGCGAGTTAGGAACTGGAAGATTCCCTTGGTGATGGCGATTGCCAGCAGCAATCCGGCGTAGATCAGCAGCTTGTGACGGGTTACACCCTCATGCAGGTCGTCGGCCGCGCGGCCAATTACGAGCGGGAAGAGAATCCAGATGCCCTGGGTGAGAAAGACACACAGCGTTCCTGCCAGGTAGCCCCAGCGGTAGCGTTTCAGGTAAGGCAGAAGAGGACGCAGGCTCTTGAGCAACATGCAGGTTCTGTAGATGAGATTTTAGCAGGCAGGGGTGCAGGTTTCGGGCGTGCGAGCGAGGATACTTGGCAATTGTGCGCCCCCCCCCGGACGAGGGCGTCCGGGGCTACGTGGGTCGTGCCTCTGATTGATTACGGAACGTTCGCGACTCGCTGAACGCTGACTGCAAGTTTTGCCGAGCGTTCTGCTGGAGGCTTTTGTGACTGGTCCAGCGATGTCTGGGAAGGGAGCAGGTCCTTTCCGAATGCGGCCAGGGAGATCGCGGCCACGATCGCGGTCCACGCGGCAAAGAAGAACCAGCCAACGTCGAAAAGATACGAGTCGCTCATCAGCATGGGGGGTGCCTCCGAACATTACTCCCGTACAACAACTCTCCTGCAACGGCGCAATCCATCAACTGCGCGAGGCGGATTCTAACCGATGAGCCTAACGCCGTCGAATGAAACGAACGTGCCCGGCAGAGCAGTTCTACTCCCCGGGCCCATGGTTCGTCTATGACGGAATCTATTCCTGGTCAGGAGCCGGAGGCGGAGCCTGGTGGCCATGCGCCTGGATGCGGGCCGCGCGGCTCGCTTCCATTTCCTTCATCTTCGTCTGCTGCTCCGGCGTCAGCACCTGGAACAGCTCGTTGTGCACGCGAGTGTGAGCCACGGCAAGCTGGGCGTCGACCTGAGACTTCTGCGTCGCCAGGGCCTGCACTTTGGCTTCATCGTAGGTGCCTTCCGCGTACTGGCGAAGCTGCAGATCGATCTGGTGAGACTGCTGGAAGAGCGGCTTCATGGCCGGGCCTTCCTTCTGCATGATGGTCTTCATCTGGGCCTTCTGGGCATCGGTGAGGTCCAGTTTGTCGGCAAAAAATCCCATCATGGGTCCACCACCCATGGCGAAATCATGGTGGCCATGCATCGGTGGCGGCGGAGGTGCATCGGCGGTCTGCGACTGGGCCAGCATTGTGCCCAGCAGCACGGCAGCGGCGGCGATCAACAAGCGTGAAAGAATCGATTTCATGGTGACCTCAAGGTTCTCCCCGAACGTCGGGGATTTTGCATTCCTCATATAGGAACACGACTGTCCGGGGAATGGCCGTAAAAAGTGAGTCAAAGCGGGTAAAGTTTTGTCAAACGGATCATCCGCGGTAACCGTACCTCTAGACGCGTAAGCCTTTGACAATTCTTTACCACTGGCGTCTTCTACGTGGTGCACAATGGGTGTTGGCGACAATGGACCGAATTCTAGTAATCGACGATGATGTGGAACTCTGCCACCTGGTGGGAGAGTATCTACAGGCCGAGGGCTTTGCTATCGAGTGTGTTCACGATGGCGAGAGCGGACTGAAGAAGGCTACCGCCGGCGAGTACCTTCTCGCGGTGCTGGATGTGATGCTGCCCGGCATCAACGGTTTTGAAGTCCTGCGGCGGATTCGCGCGACATCGAAGCTGCCCGTACTATTGCTGACTGCGCGCGGAGAAGATGTGGACCGTATCGTGGGCCTTGAGATCGGCGCCGACGATTATCTTCCGAAGCCATTTAATCCCCGGGAACTGGTGGCGCGCATACGCGCGGTGCTGCGGCGCACTCGGGCTGCGGGCAACGGGTCGGCGGCGGCGCCTGACATTGTCCACGTTGGCGACGTGGAACTCGATCCTGCGACCCGCACGGTCCGCCTGGAGGGCAAGCCGGTGGACCTGACTTCGGTAGAATTCAATCTGCTGGAAGTGCTGTTGCGCGAGGCGGGACGCGTGGTGCCACGGGAACGGCTGGTGAACGCCGTGCTCAGCCGCAAGTTCTCTCCCTTCGACCGCAGCATCGATATGCACGTCAGCAAAGTGCGCAAGAAGCTGGGTGACACCGACAGCGACGAGCACATTAAGACCGTGCGTGGAGTAGGCTATATCTTTGCTCGTCCGCGAGAGAAGTCCCGGGAGATGTAGGCTCCAGCGCAGACGCGAACAGGCAAACACAGGCGAGTCCGCATGAAGAGTCTTTTCCTTCGAATCTTTCTTTCTTTCTGGATGGCGGTTGCGATCTTTCTGGTCGCCGCGATTCTGGTGACGCTAGCGTTGCGCCCCCGCAGTTCGACCTGGGAGGCCCTGCGCACCACCGTGCTGAATGACGCCGTGACCGCCTACGAAGAGGGCGGCGAGCAAAAGGTCCAGGAATACCTCGAGAGCGTGGAGACCGCGCAGCACGTGCGCGTGTTTTTGTTTGATGAACGCGGAGTCGAGATTTCTCACCGCGCCGCTCCGGACTGGGCCATTCGTATCGCTCTCGGCGGACCGCGCATGCCACGCGATGGATTTATTATCCCTGCGCCCCCGGTGCAGCGGGATTCCCGCGCATCTTCCGACGGCAAACACCGTTACACCCTGGTGCTGGGTCTGCCTCCGGGGCCGCGCGTATTTTTCGGACCGCGCGGGATGCCGGTTCCGGGTCTGATCATTCTGATTATTTCCTCGGGGCTGGTTTGTTATTTCCTGGCGTGGTATCTGACCAAGCCCATCGTCCGCCTGCGCGCCGCAACCCGGCAGCTGGCGGCGGGCGATCTGACGGCGCGAAGCGGAGCTCCGGCGACGCGCAGGAAGGACGAAGTCGCGGGACTCATGCGCGATTTCGACGCCATGGCGGAGCGGATGGAGACTCTGGTGAAGGCGCAATCACGTCTGCTGAATGACATTTCGCACGAACTGCGATCTCCGCTGGCTCGGTTGAACGTGGCGCTTGGCCTGGCGAGGCAGCGGGCTGACGTGCAGAGCTCCGACATGCTGGACCGCATCGAACTCGAGGCCAGCCGCCTCAACGAATTGATCGGCAGAATCCTGACCCTGGCCCGGCTTGAAGATGGTGAGCAGACTGTGCCTCAGACTCCGGTGCCGTTGGATGAAATTGTCACCAACGTCGCCGAGGATGCCGAGTTCGAAGCCCAGGCGCGGCACTGCCATGTCAACACCGTGATCGCTCCCGGCGACTGGGCGGTGCGGGGTAACGCCTCGCTCCTGCACAGCGCTGTGGAAAACGTTGTGCGCAACGCCATCCGCTATACCCAGGAGCGAACTTCGGTTGAAATCGAGTTGTCGAGCGAAGAAGGCGAAAAGGGACCGGAGGCCGTGCTCAAAGTGAGCGACAGTGGTCCCGGAGTTCCGCCCGACAGCCTGGAAAAGCTCTTTGAGCCGTTTTACCGGATTGACGACGCCCGGGGACGCCTAACCGGCGGCGTGGGGTTGGGGCTCGCCATCACCGAGAGAGCGGTTCGTTTCCACGGAGGCCGAGTCTCGGCCCAGAACCGCGTTGAAGGCGGCCTGCTAGTAGAGATACGACTGCCGTTGATCTCGCATCCGCAGCCAATTACCGTCCAGCCTGAACCTGTTTCTTTAACAATATAAGCCGCGCCACCGCGACCTCTGCGTTGGCGGCGCCACAGGACTCGGCAAAGTTCATAATGGTTGCCAACCTGAGCTCCAGAAGCTCATAAGCTCCCCACTTGCGCGCTTTCGCACGCAAGCCCGGACGGTGGCGTCCGGGCCTACGTGAATCGTGGTAGGGCAACTCTTTGCCTGTCCGCAGGTTCCAACCTGCGTAGTGGGGTTTGCTCTTCCCGCGCTTTCCTGATACATAAATGGGTTGAGATTTTCCCGCGTTTTCCAGATGAGTAAGAGCCAGGAGAGCTAGGCCCGGCTGGCGGAACGTCGGTGTGTGTGCGCCATCCCCGCACGCAATTCTCACGTACAACACAGGAGATCAACCAGAGAATGTCGAAACGATTTGCGTGGCTGCTGGGAGTGATAGTGCTGGTTGCGATCGGCCTGCTGGTAGCGTGCAGCAACAATTACAACTCCTCCAACGATGGCCTGGTTCTGGTGGGCAGCCAGGGCTCGGGACTGATCCAGACCTACACTTTCGGCCTGTCCAACGGCCAGATCTCCTCGATTGCGAACCCGACTTCGGATACCGCGCAGCTGGTCTGCGTTTTGAACGGGATACCGTCGTCGATCGTGATCGATCCGGCGGGCGCGTACGCCTATGTGATCATCAACCAAAACTCGGCCTGTCCGGGAAGCGCCACCGGCATTGGCGCGTTCAAAGTGAACTCCGACGGCACGCTGACGGCGGTGGGTTCTCTGACGCCGGATCCGACTCCAGTCGCGCTGTTTATGGATCCTTCCGGTAAGTTCCTGTTTGCGGCAGAGGGTCTGAGCGCCACGGTCAACAGTTATGCGATCGGCAGCGGCGCCACCCTGACAGCCGTGCAGGGCACCTTCAACCTTCCTCCCCAGATTCAAGCGCCGAATTTCTCGGCTTTGGCCGCTACGCCCACGGTTCTTCCGCCGCTGGTGGATGGGGTGCAGGTTGCGACTTGCTCGTCCCCGGGTAACAACGCTCCCGCATCGGAATATCTCTATGTCACCGATTCAGTGAATTATGTGGTGCTGGAGTTTTCTGTCGATACGTCGACGGGTGCGTTGGGCAATCCGCCCAACCATTCCGAAGTGCCGACGTTTGCGACCGGCGCAGTGCCTTCGGGGATAGTTGTTGACCCGTGCAACCGCTTTGTTTACGTCTCCAACACTCAGGCGAATACCATCGGTGCCTGGGCGATCTGCAACGGCGGCCCGACTTCGCCAACTTCTCCGACTCAGCCGCAACCGTGCCCTACGGTTCCTGACGGCAGCATTGTTGCTGTCGCCGGTTCCCCTTTCAGCCTCACTGGTGGAGCCAATGGTCCGGGGCCGCTGGTGGTGGATCCTTTCGGCAAGAATCTCTACGTGCTGGAAACGCTATCGAACCAGGTTTCAACATTTCACATAAGCCCAGTGTCGGGGAGTCTGTCGGCGGGCACTCCTGCGGTGGTAGCGACCGGCCTCGAGCCCACGTCGATCGCCATTCGTGCCGACGACAATTGGCTTTTCGTGTCGAACTTCAACTCGGCAACGATGTCGGAGTACGTGGTCACGCCCGACACGGGTCAGCTGTCCCCCCTGGAGCCCGTGGTCACGGATAACTTTCCCTGGGGTGTAGCAGTGAAGTAGGCTTCCGGCCTCGGCGTTCCGGCTGCAGATTTCAAATCCAGCACGATCCACGTAGCCCTGGACGCCCCTTCGGCTTGCGGCATCCGATGAACTGCCGGGCGGACGGGGGCGTCCGCCCCTACGTGAGCATGTCTGAGGGCTGAGGTCTTAGGTCCGAGGTCTGACTCCGTCTTACGTCGGCACTCTCAGAATCAAGTACCCACCCACAAGAGTGAAAATGAGATCCGGCGACCAGGCCGCCAGCGCGGGCGGCAGCTGGTTGAATTCGCCCATGGCTTCGAACAGCCGCGACACCACCGTGTAGAAAACCGCGATCCCCAGGGCGACGGCAATTCCGGTGATCGCGCCCTTTTTCCCGGTTGAGAGGGAGAAGGGAATTGCCAGCACCGCCATAATCAGCGTGATCAGCGGATAAGAGAGCTTCTTGTTGAGTTGGACCCGCAGGCGCACGACGTCGAATCCGCTTTGCTGGAGGTCGCGGATGTAACGGCGCAGCTCTTCGTAATTCATCTCGTTGTACTGCTTCACTTCCTTCTTGAAATACGAGGGCGTTTCTCCGAGATCAGGGAAGGTCGCCACGTCGAACGGATGGTAGTTCGCGATCGCCGCGACGTTGAGGGATCGGTCCCAGCCCTGCTCGTAAACCCAGCGATTCAGCGGCTCGGCCCAATGGGCGCGGTCGGCGTGGATGCGGCGCGTGATCGTGAAATTCTTGCGATCGAGCTGAAACACGGTGACGTTGCCGAAGGTGTCGCGGTCAGGATCGAAGAACTGGTAGTAGTAGATGTCGTTGTTCTGGCCGAAAATCCATTTGCGGTCGGGCCGCAGATAAGTCTGCGGCGGCTTGCCTTTGATCTGGTTGTGCAGCGCTTCCTGCCGCTTGTTGGTGCGCGGCAGGTAAAACTGGTCGGCGAAAAATAGCGCCGCTGCCAGCACCGCGGCCGCGACAATCACCGGAGTTACGATGCGGTAAATGCTGATGCCAGTGGCCTTGATCGCCGTAATCTCATTCGAGCGCTGCATCAGCCCGAAGGTGACCAGCACCGCCAGCAGCATGACCAGCGGAGCCACGTTGTAGAGCAGATAAGGCGCGACATTGAGCACGTACTCCGCGACCACGAGCGCCGGAACCTGATTGCGCAGAATGTCCCCCAGCAGTTCGAAAAGCGTGAAGACGATTACCAGGACAAGGAAGGTCGAGAGAATCATCCCCAGATAAACGAAGAAGTCGCGCAGCACGTAGTCATCCAGCAGGGTGGGGAAGCTGGCGCTGAAGAGGCGGCGCCGGGTAGAGGCGCGCTCGAAGGCATTTTCGCCGCGGCTGCGCGCGATTGCAGCCGGCGAGAGAGGCTCGTTACGCTTGCTGAAAAGACGAAACGAGGCAAGTTCGAACGGCCGCCGCTCGGCCTGCCAGAGCAGCAACACGCCCAGCGCGAGAAATACCAGATCAGCCAGCCAGGCTCCGAACCACGGCGATACCGTTCCCTGGCGGGCGAGCGAGACGCCGACCAGCGAGACCACGTAGTAGGAGAACACCAGCAGGATGGTCAGCACGAATCCGCCGGACTTGCCGCTTTTTTTCGACGACAGTCCCAGCGGGATTCCAACCAGCGCAAGTACAAGACACGCAGTCGGCAGCGCGAAACGCCGATGAAATTCGATCAGATACCAGCGCGCGGAGACGGGATCGCTGTGCCGCGCTTTATCGAGCAATGCTCCCGTATCGAGAAGTGTGGCGGGCAACGACTCGTCGGGCTTGTTGGAGGAAGGCAGGTCGAGAGGAATGTCGGTCTTATCGAAGGTGGAAATCTGGTAGTGATCCACGTTGTTGGGGTCGGTTTCGTGTGCCGAGCCGTCGATCAGATGCAGGTGCAGCCGGTCCGGTCCTTCGCTGATGACGATTCCTTCCTTGGCCAGCGTGATCTTGGGCGTGCTTGCGTCGGTGAGGTCGGCCATGAAAACGTCCTTCCACACCGCGGCGCCCTGCGCGCTTTGCACGTCCTGCACGTAGAGAACGATCTTGGGAAATCCTTCGTAGAAAACGCGCGGCTGCACTTCGAACGATACCTGGGAGCCTTTGAGCCGGTCTTCCAGACGGCCGAGCGCGGCCTGCGATTTCGGAGCGATGTACAAACCATTGGCCAGCGCCATGATCCACGCGGCGATGACGAAGATGGAAAGTATCCGCAGGAAGCGCCAGACTCCGACGCCGCTGGCGCGCATGGCGGTGATTTCGCTATCGGCGGCGAGCCGGCTCAAACCGATCAGGATTCCCACCAGCACGCTCATGGGCAGGGTGTAGATCAGCGCCACAGGAATCGTGAGGAAGAATACTTCGGCAACGCTGGGCAGCGGCGCGCTGGCGCGCACGACCAGTTCGAGAATTCGTCCCAGGTCGCGCGTGAACAGGACAAAAGTGAAGATGGCCACGCCGATCAGGGCGTGCGCCGTGACTTCGCGCAGAATGTAGCGGGTCAGAATCCGCATGGAGAAGGCGCTGAGACTCCGCAAGCGAACTGATTCCTAATTGTACGAGAGATCAGGCGGCGACGAGTGGGAAAGAGTCGTGGCTCTCCCCGCTCGCATTCTGAAAGTTACTGGAACGCTCGCTCCCGACGATCTACTGACCCGACCGCTCCAGCAACTGCGCCGCCGATTCGATCAGAGACGATTCGTCTTGCAGCGCTTTCGCCACGCGCACGATTTCCTGGTCAGCTTCGGCATATCTTTTCTGCTCGATCCCCTCCCGCACTCCCGGGATCGTCTTCGGCGCGTAGCCCGAATACACGCCGGGAGCCTCGATCAGATGCTTGTACCACGAGCGGCGGGGAAGACCGTCGTCGTTGGTGAGTTTGCGTTCGCTTTCGATGAGCATCTGGTTGAGCGTTCGCAACGAGTCGGCCTGGGCGTCGCTGAGAGTGGCCTGCTTGTGCGACAACGCCTGCCGGTAGTGCTCCGCGCTCTTGGCCAGAGCTTCGGTGGCGTTCTGCATGGGAGCAAAGTTCAAGTGCGGCGGGACTTCTTCTTTTTGCGGTGCGACTGTAGGACGCCGCGGGTCGAGGGTTGCCTTGAAGACTCCCTCTTCTAACTCCTGGTTTCGTTCGCCGATTTCTTCCTGCTTGTCGGCTAACAGTTTTTGTAGTTCCTTGGTGTATTTCTGAATTGTGTCAGCAAAGTCCACGAAGTCGAAGGGCAGAACTTCAGCGTCGGCCATGCGCATGATCGCGGTGCCTCCGGTCTGCGACATGGCGCGGCCGTAGACGAAATCGTAATCGGAAAAATGCGTGTACCAGTAGAAATCGTCGTAGATGGAGTGATAGATGCCCTCCGGGTCCTCGCCGCCGTATCCTAGATTGAGGGAAGCGATTCCTATGTGATCGATGAACGCGGTGTAGTCGGTTCCCGATCCCAACGCGGCAATGCGCAGATCGGCGCGCTGCCGAAGTTCTTTGCGATCGTCGGCGGACTTAGCGTCGGCGATTTCCGATAACTGAAGCCGCTGCCACACCGTGAGCTTCGTTTCCGGATCTTCAATATCGCGCGCCACGCCGTTGATGAACTGCTCGAGACTGTGCGATCCCTCCATGAACAGCAAGCCGCGATCGTTGCCGTCGGTATTGATGTAGATCGCCGCGTGCTGGCGCAGTTCGTCGGCGTGAGCCTCAACCCATTCGGTCGAACCGAGCAGCATGGGCTCTTCGCCGTCCCACGCGCAGTAGATGATGGTGCGGCGTGGCTTCCAGCCTTGCTTCAGCAGGACTCCGAACGACCGCGCTTCTTCGAGCAGCGTCATCTGGCCGGAGACCGGATCTTCCGCGCCGTTGACCCAAGCATCGTGATGATTGCCGCGGATCACCCACTCGTCGGGCGCAACGCTGCCGGGAATCTTCGCGATCACGTCGTAGACCGGCTTGAGGTCCCAGTTGAATTCAACTTTCAGGTGAACCTTCGCCGGCCCCGGACCCACGTGATACGGGATGGGCAGGCTGCCGCGCCACTCGGTGGGCGCCATCGGGCCAGTAAGCGCGGCCAGCAGCGGCTGCGCGTCGCCATAGGATATCGGCAGCACCGGAATTTTTGTAATGCTCTTCGCTTCCTGAATCGTCAGTCGCTTGTGTTCTGGCGAGGCGACGTAGCCGGGTGTGAGCGGGTCGCCCGGATTTGACGAGGCAAAATCCATGACGCTGCCGCGCTGCACGCCGTCAGGATTGCGCATCGGCCCCTTGGGGAAGACGTTTTCCTGGCCGTAGCCATCGTCTCTTGGCTCCGAATAAATGAGACAGCCAATGGCGCCATGTTCGGCAGCGACCTTCGGCTTGATGCCACGCCAGGATTCGTAGTACTTCGCGATCACGATCGCACCCTTCACCGAGATTCCCAGGCGATCGAGTTTTTCGTAATCGGCAGGAAGGCCATAATTGACGAAGACCAGCGGCGCCGTCACATCGCCGTCGATGGAATAAGCGTTGTAGGTGGGAAGCTGCTCCGATTTCTGATTGGAAGTGGGATCGACGGAGAGCGCCGGCTCTTCCAGCTTGGCCGTGAACTTCGCCGGGTCGAGCATCTCGAGTATTCGAACTTTCGGCGTGGGAAATAAAACGTCAAACTTTTCAATGTGCGCGTCGAGGCCCCACTCTTTGAAGCGCGCGAGAATCCACTCTGCATTATCTTTGTCGTAGGGCGAGCCGACGTGGTGAGGACGCGCGCTGAGCCGGCGCATGTACTCGCGCTCGTTGGCGGGGTCGGGCAGGGCGCGAAACTTAGCTTCCCACTCGCGCTCGGTAGCGCTGGAGCGCGGCGAGTAACCCACCAGCGGAGCCTCGTCGGCGGCAAAGATCGCAGAGGGAACGATCAGGTTGAAAATCAGCAACACGGCGGCTAAGCGTCGCATGGGATTCCTCTCTTATGTTGATGGGTGCCAATTATAGCTGCACAGGGAAAGTATCAGGAGCGGTCTGGGTAAACTCATCAACCACAGAGGACACAGGGGACACAGAGAATGGGCTACCCTGCGTTCCCCTGTGGTCAAAAATCTGGCGGGAAGTGAAATCGCAGCACGGTCAGTGCGCGTCGAACGGTACCGTGACTTGCAGCGTGATTCGAGACGGGCCCGCAGCATAGACCCACTGTTTCACGGCGCGGATCGCCGCTTCCCCCAGGATGGGATTGCCGCCTAGCAAAGTGATGCTTTCCGCGTGTCCCTGCGGCGAAACCGTAACTCGCAGGCGCACCGTCCCGCCGATACGGAGTTGGCGCAGCGTCTCCGGATATTCCGGTTCCACACGGACCAACAGGGCGCGCTCGGGCAGGTTCCCCTCGGAGACGACGGCCAGCACTTTTACACCTTCCGTGCCGGCGGAGGCGCTGACATATCCGATGGCTCCTCTCGTGCTGGCTACGTAGGCGAGCACCTCGGCGTCGGAGTTGAACGACCTCGGCATGCGAGCCTTGCCGGTGAAGACCAATGCGCCGTAGTGGCTCTGCAGCGATTCGCTGCTCTCGCGCAGCACGTCCCTGAGAAACGTTGTGTGAACTGCTCCTGCCCTTTCGAATACGGGTTCGACATAGGAGCCGTCTCGCAGCGAGTTGCGGTCCGCCATAAAGATGCTTCTGAGTTCACTCGAAGAAATAGAGTCGGTTCTGACGCTGAGGTTGGCTACGATCTTCACGTCGCTGGCGAGGGCGTGCGCCGTCCAGAAGAAGATGAGCCCGCATACGACGATCAGTAATCTTGAACTGCTCATTTTGTTTCTCGTCGTCTTGTTCTTCATCGTCTGCCCGGCTTCAAAAATTCACGCCCGTCTTGACCACTAGAGCGTTCGTATCAGGCTTGAGACCCTGCGGGTTCACTTGCGGATAGAATCCGTCGGGAAAGGTGCTATCGCCATACCCGTTCATGAAATGGCCTTCAATCTTGACGTACCAAAATCGTTTAAGGTCGAGGCGCGCCGTGATGACTTTGTCATAGATGTGATTGGCCGGCAGGCTGGTGTCGGTATGGTCGGGAAACAGCGACGCGAGCGGGCCCGCGGATCCAGTGGTTATCCAATAGCGGGAATAGTAGGAGCCGACGGCAAGCCGCTTTACGATCCGGTACCTCCCCGAGACATACCATCCACGAATATCGCTTTTGGTCTCGAGGATGCCGCCGTTGATGACGTCATTGTGGACAAAGCGGCGATACTCCGAATCGAGCTGCAGTTCCCCCCTGGTGTATTCGCCATAGAACTGGTTGGTCCAGTCTGCCCTCGTAGCGTCGGTATAAGGGACGAAGCCCCCGCCCGGATTGTAGGGGCTTATGAATGTTGCGTTGCCGGTGAGGTCTTGATTCATTCGCGACGCGCCGACCAGCAGTCCCCGCAGTGGAATTTTCCAGCGCAGATCGCCGCCATACTGCAGCCCGCCATAGCGCGAATAATGGACATCGTACTGCGATGCGAGGTAGGTGTAGCCGCTGTAGATGCTGTCGCTGCGATGCCCGGCATAGGCCGTATAGAAAAGCTCGCCGAGACCGTGAGAGAGAGAAACCGTGCCGTAAATATCGCCCCCGGTGTGCGCGATGGTTGCGTCGCGGATATCGGTGGGATAGATGCTTTGCGGAAGCAACACGAAGGTGTGGAGAAAGTCCAGGTCCTGCGTATCGTTATACAGGCCGAGCGTGGTCTTGACCTTGCCGGCCCGAATTCCAAACCAGGGTTTGAAGCGGTAGTCGACCAGCGCCCAATCCATCGACGGATGCCACTCCCCCAGATTCCCCAGGTTGCGGTCGTAAACCTGTGCCCCGATCCGCAACTTATCGCTGACCTGCATCGAGATGTTGGCCCCGAAGTCGGTGAACGCTCCGCTGCCCTGGGTGGTGTGCATGGTCAGCCAGTTGTTCTGATCGGTATAGATGAATCCCTGTGAGGCGAAGCCGTGGATTTGGACCTCCCGGCCATCGAGTTTGAAATCCTGCGCGGACAGGCACAGCGGGACGAGGATGAAGTAAAACAAATAAAGCCGAGCCGCACTCCGGCATATAGATAGACCACTAGACACGATCATCTTAGTGAAGATCGGCAAACCGGCGGGAAACTTAAGGACGCCTCAGGCAGGAGCCCGCCTGAAGCCTGAAGCCCGAAGTCCGAAGAGCAATTGACGATTCCCCGCTATCTTCGTAACCTGTAGGGTGAGTCCGAAAAATTCTGCAATGTCCCGCCTGCGCGTCGCCGACGACATTACACAACTGGTCGGTGAAACTCCCATCTTGAAGATGAAGCGGCTAGTCCCGGCCGGGTCGGCGGAGATCTTCGCCAAGCTGGAGTACCTGAACCCCGGCGGCAGCGTGAAAGATCGCGCCGCGATCGGAATCATCCGGCGCGCCGAACAGGAAGCGAAACTTCAACCGGGTGGAACGATTGTGGAAGCGACTGCGGGCAATACCGGAATCGGCCTTGCTCTGATTGGCGTGAACCGCGGTTATAAAGTGAAGCTGTTCGTGCCGGAGAATTTCTCTCAGGAAAAGGTGATCATCATGCAGGCGCTGGGCGCGGAGGTCACGCGCACTCCTGACGCGGAAGGCATGCGCGGCGCCATCTCACGCGCCAAGGAACTTGTAGCGAGTACTCCCGGCGCGTTTATGGCCGGTCAATTCGAAAATCAGGCCAACCCTGAGTATCACTACGAGACCACGGCGCACGAAATCTTCGAACAGATGGACGGGAAAATCGACGCCGTCGTCCTGGGTTGCGGTACCTGCGGAACCTTCTCCGGCGTCGCACGCTATCTGAAGCAGGAGCTGCCGAAGGTGCGCACGGTTGCGGTCGAAACCCAGGGATCGATCCTGTGCGGCGGCGAGCCGGGGCCGCACAGAGTCGAGGGAATCGGCGTAAGCTTCATCCCGAAGACTTTTGACCGCTCGGTGTGCGACGAAATCGTTATGGTGAGCGACGACGACGCGTTTGGCACGGTGAAACAGCTGGCCGCGCAGGAAGGCGTGCTGGCCGGCTCCAGCGGCGGGGCGGCCGTCTTCGGCGCACTCACGATTGCGCAGCGGCTGGGGACGGGCAAGCGCGTGGTCACGATTATCCCGGATTCGGCCGAGCGCTATTTATCGAAAAAGATCTTTGAGGGCGGAATCTAGAACTGCTAACAGCTTCCGCTCACCGACTGTCCGCACACCGTCCCGCTCACAGTGCAACTGCTCAAAGAGTTGATTGTGTAGGTCGCATTGAGCTGACAGCTTCCCTTCGGATTCGGTCCATAGGTGATGCCGCCAGTTTCCGTGAAGGTGATGGGAAACGTGGGAGTAATGTTGGCGGTGAAAGCGATTTGTCCGCCCACGGAGATGCTCGGATCGCCGTTGATAATCAGATTCGATACCGAGCAATTCGTCGGTGTGATGGTGAACTGGCCGGTCACGGAGCCGGCGCCGGAGTTGTTCAGAGTGCCGTCGATGTCACCGGTGACCGATATCGTTCCTCCCGCAGGACCGGTGCAGGGGTCGCCCATCAGAGAGATTGGCCAGTTGCAGTTCTCGCCGGATGAAGTCGACGTGCATCCACTGGAAGTATCCCAGCTAAGGCTGCCTACTGCGGCCGACAGACTTGGGCGCGTGCCGGTGGCCGCGGTCGATTGCAACGCATTTCCCAGAGATTCTGTGAGAGCTTGCACCACCTGGTCGGTTACGGCCTGGGCTTGGGCCGGCGACATGCTGTTGTTGCTCGAACCGCCGCAGCAACCTTCACTCAGAATCGACAGCGCGGCGACGAGGGTCAGACCGAAAGACGTATTTCTCTTAGTCCACACAGGGAGCCTCCTTCAAATTGACGAATAATTTAGCCCCCGTCACCGTGGGGCTCCCGGACGCGCCATTTTACACCGGTCTCGTTTTTCTGGAACCTTGCCGACCTGCATTTTTCGGACGGCGCCTGGATACCCTTGACACTGCGCCGACGGCTAAACGATTCTGTCAACGGAAGGGCGTTGGGCAAGTATCCGGAACGGCAGGCGAGGGTGCGACAACTTCTTTCCGTTCAGTATTTTGCACCGGATACCTAAACTCCGAGTTTGCTTCTGAAGGGACTTAAAGATTGAGCTGATGCCAAGTCGTTGATTCCAGGCGACTAAGGCGAGAGGCGATTCCGTTTCCGATACGAAATTCCAAAAAATGAAAAAAACAACTAATCAATTCGGTTTCGCCACGCGCGCCATTCATTGCGGCCAGGAACCTGACCCGCTCACCGGTTCGGTCACGGTGCCAATTTACCCGACCTCGACGTACGTGCAGCAGGGGATTGGCGAGCACAAGGGATACGAGTATTCGCGCGTCTCGAATCCGACGCGCACGCGCCTCGAAGAAAATCTGGCCGCGCTCGAAAACGGCGTGGCGGCGCGCGTATTCGCCAGCGGCATGGCCGCGATTCACGCCATCGTGAGCATGCTGAAGTCCGGCGATCATGTAGTCTGCGGCAACGACCTATACGGTGGCACGCCGCGGCTCTTTAACCAGGTAATGGCCGATTTTGGCCTGGAATTTTCCTACATCGATACTTCCGACGCGCAAAACGTGGAACGCGCTTTGCGCCGGAATACGCGCATGGTCTATGTGGAGACGCCGACGAATCCGCTGATGCGGCTGAGCGATCTGGAGGCCATCGCCGCGATTTGCCGCCGCAGGAAGGTTGCGCTGGTGGTCGACAACACGTTCATGTCTCCGTATTTTCAGCAACCTCTAGCTCTTGGCGCGGACATGGTGGTGCACTCGACCACGAAATTTCTCAACGGTCACAGCGACGGACTGGGCGGCGTGGTGGTTTGCGCGCACGAGGAGCACGCCGAAAAGCTGGCGTTTCTGCAGAAGGCGGCGGGTGCGATTCTCTCGCCGTTCGAATGCTGGCTGGTGTTGCGCGGCGTGAAAACTCTGGCGGCGCGCATGGAGATTCATGACCGCAGCGGGCGTATCGTGGCCGATTTTCTAACCAAACACCAGAAAGTTAGGTCGGTTCGTTATCCTGGGTTGCCGGACCATCCGGAGCACGCGCTGGCGAAACGGCAGATGAGCGGTTTCGGCTCGATGATCACGTTCGAGACCGGGTCACAGAAGAACGCCAACAAAATGTTGAAGAAAGTGCGTGTGTGCTCGCTGGGCGAATCGCTGGGAGGCGTGGAGACGCTGATTTCACATCCCGCAACTATGACCCATGCCGGGCTGGGCGCGAAGGGCCGCGCCGCTATCGGCATCACCGACGGCATGGTAAGAATTTCCGTCGGGATCGAGGATGTCGACGACATTCTCGACGATCTCGATCAGGCCCTGAACGCAATCTAGGAAAAGCTTGGCCGCGGATTTTCACGGATTTCTACGGACACGGCTCAAGGCGAAGCCCGGGCCACCGATTCCGCCAGCCAGCTCAAATACTCCGCGCTGCCGTCTTCAACATTAAGCGCGACGCACTCCGGCAACTCGTAGGTGTGCAGCTCACGGATCGCGTCACGGACCGCGGGAAATCTCTCAGCCGTAGTTTTAATCAGCAGCAACCACTCCTGGGCCGATTCCACCTTGCCCTGCCAGCGGTAGATGGACTCGATCTGCGGAACGATGTTGACGCAGGCGGCGAGGCGGCGCTCCACCAGTTGACTTGCGATCCTGCGGGCTTCATCGGCGGAGCCAGCGGTGGAAAGGGCGATTCGTTTGTCGGTCATAAGGACTCGGAGGACGCGCTCTGGCTGTCGAATCCGAGATTAGCATTTTGCGCCAACGCAACCGCGTCGGTGCAAGAATCTCGAGATGGGAACGCAACCGTCGGCGAATATCCGGAAGAGCAATGTAACCAAGTTGGTTCCTTTTGCTAAAGATGCGGAAACTTCCGATTGACGTGAATGGCGATGGAGAAGTTCACTGAAAGGCTGCGACAGGATCCGGGATTGGATCTTCCAGTGAATTGGTTTCGAGAGAGTTGGAATTTCGAGTGCCATTTTCGGTGAAACAGTTTTCCAGAATTACGAAGTTGCCCAGCCCGGAAGACGGGCTGCGGGCGGTCGTCGACCGGGCTCCGGAGGCCGAAGCCTTTGCAGCGATCTGGATTGAGAAAATCCGGCCGCTGGCGATGCGCCTGTTTCGCCTGCGCCATCGCATCGCGACAGTCGCGGTCGCGTTGCTGGCCGCGTCGTTGTTCGTTCACGTGGTGTTCGGCGCCAACGGGATGGTGATGTATCGCCAGAAGCGCGCGGAATACGAATCGCTGCGCAAGCAGATCGCCCAGGAGCAGCAGGAGAACGATCGCTATACGGAAAAGATACAGAGCCTGAAGAGCGACGAGAAGGCGATCGAGAAAGAAGCGCGCGAGCAACTGGGCTACGCCAAGCCCGGAGAGTACGTCTATGTCCCGCCCGCGCCACCAAAGCCCGCTCTGCCCGCCAATCATACGGCGAAAAAATAGCGCGCCGGGATTTCGCAGGTGCAGTTCAGGTCGTGCAGCCAGGTCGCGCATTTTTCCCACCGCTGACAAATGACTAGTTTTCCTGTGGTATAGTTGCGCTCGCTTCATTTGTACGATCCGGCGGAGATCGCCCCTTCTGGTGACCTGTCTTCGCTACTCGGGATTCGCGGCGTGGGGCCGCAATCCGAATTTCAAAAGGAGAAAAACGGCCATGAGAAAAGTTCTGGTGATTTTGCTTGCGGTAACTTTCGTGTTCGCCCTGTCGGCGCTGGCATTTGACGATATGGGAAAGAGCGCGACCGTCAACGGATGGGTAAGCGACGACAAATGCGGCGCCAAGGGTGCGAACGATAAAGCTGAGGCCTGCACCAAGAAGTGTCTTGGAGCCGGTGCGAAGATGGTGATTGTCACCGACAAGGATCAGAAAGTCCTGGTGGTCGACAACCCGGATGCGCTGAAGGATCATGTGGGACATCACATCACCGTGATGGGCGAAGTGAAGGGCGACTCCATCCACGTGGACAGTGCCAAGATGATGATGTAATTTTTGGGATCGTGATGAATTTGAGGGCGGCTTACGAGCCGCCCTTTTTCTTTTTATGGAGCGTTGGGAAATTGAGTGATTGAGTGATTGAGTCATTGAGCGATTAAAACCCCTAGGTCTGAGAAGGTTTTCAATCACACAATGACTCAATCGCCCAATCACTCAATTCACTTTACGACTCCCTCCAGCGGCGAACTTGCGGTAGCGTAAAGCTTCCTCGGCATGCGGCCGGCAAGATAGGCCTGCCGTCCCGCGACCACGGCGTGGTGCATGGCTTCGGCCATGAGCACAGGGTCCTGCGCGGCTGCGATGCCGGTATTCATCAGCACGGCGTCGGCGCCGAGCTCCATGGCGAGCGCTGCGTCGGAGGCCGTGCCGACGCCAGCGTCGACGATCAGCGGCACACCCGAAATCATCTCGCGCAGAATGCGGATGTGAGCCTGGTTCTGAATGCCCATGCCGCTGCCGATGGGCGCGCCCAGCGGCATCACGGTCGCCGCGCCCGCGTCGATCAGGCGCTTGGCGAAAACAATGTCGTCGGACGTGTAAGGCAACACAGTGAAGCCTTCCTTCACCAGCACGCGCGTGGCCTCGAGTGTGGCCTGCACGTCGGGATAAAGCGTGGCCTGATCGCCGATCACTTCGAGCTTCACCCAGTCCGAGAGTCCGACTTCGCGGCCGAGCCGCGCGGCTCGGATGGCTTCATCGGCCGTGTAGCATCCGGCCGTGTTGGGCAGCAGAAAATATTTCTTGGCGTCGATGTAGTCGAGCAGCGACTCCTTGCTGCGGTCGAGATTGACGCGGCGCACCGCGACCGTGACCATCTCCGCGCCGCTCGCTTCAAGCGCACGCGCCGTTTCCTGGAAGGATTTGTATTTTCCCGTGCCGACGATCAGGCGGGAGCGGAAGGAGCGTCCGGCGATGACCAATGAGTCCGACATGAAGTTATTGTAATGAAAACGGACGGTCTCCGAAATGTCGACAGACTTAGAATTCGTCAGTTTGATTCTTCGTAGATGTACCACTCAGGGTCTATTTTCTTGTAGCGGTACCCATAGGAAGTAGATTGCCCATGCATGTCGCCGCCAGAATCTCTCTGTTCGATGCAGGGTTCTTCGGTATGAAGGTACCCGTTTCGAGGCTGTCCGCAGTGCAGATATCCAACGCTGATGCCTGCGGGCACTATGCCCCAAGTCCAAACGAAAAAGACAATGTCGCTGGATTTCCCGCGCCGCACCGTCCCAGACTCGACCCCTGTCTTTCGAAACAGAGCCCGGTAAACGTCCCATCGGCTTTTTGAAATTCCCCACTCCGCCTCCGGCCGTGGCCAGGCAAGAGTGTCCTGCCTCCAGGTAAAGTCCGGTGCTATGCGCGACATACCCGAATCCTCGTCCATCATTGCGACGATGCGCTCGAGATCTGAGCGGTGGCCATTAAACTGACGCAGTAGAGATGCGTCGCTGGGCTGGTGGGGAGCACAGGCAATCCAGAGAAAGGTCAGCAGAAGCAGAACGGCGCCCAGAAGGGCGCCGATCAGTTTCAGCAGTTTCATCGCGAGTGCTTTCAGCGAGTGCCGCATCAGGTCTACGGTACAGCCACCGTTTCCGCTTGAGCGTACAGTTCATCGATCTCCTTGCGGTAACGCTCTTCGATTACGCGGCGGCGCAGCTTCAACGTGGGCGTGAGGGCGCCGTTGTCGGCTGAAAACTCGTCAGGCACGAGCATCACCCGCTTCAATTTTTCAAAGCGAGCCAGATTTTCGTTGACGCCTTCGACAATGCCTTCATAGAGCGCCTGCACCTTCGGATTCGCGACGAGTTCGGCCCGCGATGAGAACGTAATCTCCTGTGACTGAGCCCACTTTTCCAGCGCGACGAAATTGGGTGAGATGATTACCGCGGCGAACTTGCGTTTGTCGCCGACAATAGCCGCGATTCCGACCACCGGATTCAACTTGAGCGAGTTCTCGATGGGCTGGGGCGCGATGAATTTTCCGCCCGAAGTCTTGATCAGATCTTTCTTGCGGTCGGTGACGGAGAGATATCCATCGGCGTCGATGTTGCCGATGTCGCCGGTCTTGAACCAGCCATCGCGCACCTGACCGTTGACCAGTTCGCCATCGACAAAGGCATTCCGCGTCTCTTCCGGGCGATTCCAGTATCCGCGAAACACCGAGGGGCCGCGCACCAGGATCTCGCCATCTTCGGCGATCAGCACGTTAAGGTTCGGCAGAATCTGGCCCACGGTTCCGATGCGATGATGCAGCGGATTATTGACTGCGATCACGGGCGAAGTCTCCGTGAGGCCGTAGCCCTCGTGAATGCGAATGCCAACATCGGCGTACCACTCCGCCAGTTCGCGTCCCAGCGGCGCGCCGCCGGAAATAAAAGTCTCAACCTGCCCGCCCATGCCTTCGCGAATCTTCGAAAACACCAGCTTGTTGGCCACCCTCCAACCGCGCGCCTTCGGGGTCTGGCCGGCGAGAATTTCGGGCTTGTAGGTGCGTCCGATGCCGACCGCCCAGTCGAAGATCGCGCGCTTCACTCCCTTTGCTTTCTGCTGTGCCTGGGCATAGATTTTTTCGTAGACGCGCGGCACCGCGACGAAGATCGTCGGCCGCACTTCGAGAAGCGTTGCGGGCAGGCGGTCCATGAACGGGCAATACGCCAGAGTGACGCCGTGGTAGAGCATCGAAAAATCCACGTGCCGTGCAGTGATGTGAGAGAGCGGGAGAAACGAAAGGCTGGTCAGGCCCGGCCGCATCTGAAATCCAATCAGCGAGCACAGAATGTTTGAGACCAGGTTTCCGTGGGTCAGCATCGCACCCTTCGACGCCCCGGTTGTGCCCGAGGTATAAACGATGGTCGCCAGATCGTCGGGGCCGACGGATCGCGCGCGCCCTTCGAGTTCGGAGCCAAGTTCGGAATCAAGAGCATCCGGCGCGGGGTTCGCGAGCTGCTTCATCGTGATGCAACGGTCAGCGAAAGAACCCAGATCTCCGACGAATTCGACCGGATCCATCACGACGACCTTTTCGATCGGGGTGTCGGAAAGAATCGAGAGTACTTTGCGAAGATGCGGCTCCGAAGATAGAAAAATGGCTCGGCAGCCAGAGTCGCGCAAGGCAAAGGCAGTCTGTTCGGCAGTCAGGTTGGTGTAGAGCGGGACAGTCACCGCGCCTAGCAGCAGGGTGGCGATATCGGCGATGGGCCACTCCGGCCGGTTTTCGCTGAGGATCGCGACGCGGTCACCGCGACGAATGCCCCAAGCGTGAAGCGCGCGGGCGGTGCGCGCCACGCGCTGACCGAATTCGCGCGAGCTGACGGGCAGCCACTTGCCGTCCTCGCGGTAAAGCATGACGCGGTCAAGATTGCGTTCAACCGCGGCGAAGAAAATGTCATTCAGCGTGGTGATGCTCATTGCGGGTATGGGCCGGCGGAGTCGAGACAGTGTTCAGCGTAGCGCTCCGAACAAGACTGTACTGTTTTGCGGGCGGTTTCGGCAATGCGGAAGCTGAAAGACGAACCCTCGCGATCACTGTCGTAGAGACGTAGCTGGCTACGTCTCTGTCGCCACCGTTTCGAACGCCGCCGGTAGAGACGTTGCAAGCAACGTCTCTACGCACAACTGTGTACCGGACAAGCACGTCCGAGCACCAGGAAACTAAAGCGTCTCTATCGGGTTTAACGCCGTGAGGGTAAGATTGACGTACACAGATTTTATTTCCTCAAGGGCGAAACTATGAAAATAAGCAAGTGGTGTACCTGGATGGTTCTTTTGGCGAGCTTCGCGTTTGTGCTGCGGGCCTCGACGGTTGCCAAGGCGCAGGATGACGGGGACCAGCAGGTTCAGGGTCCGGATCAGGATCAGAGCCAGGACCCTCCAGGCCGGGTGGCGCGGTTGAACTTCTCCCAGGGTTCGGTATCGTTTCGCCCCGCCGGGGAAGACGATTGGGTCACCGCGGTGCCGAATCGCCCGATGGTCGCCGGCGACGATCTGTGGGCCGATGAAAATTCGCGGGCTGAAGTTCACGTAGGCTCGGCGGCGATCCGCCTGGGCGCGAAGTCCGGCATTACATTCCTTGCCCTCGATGATCACACTACGCAAATCCGTCTGGCGCAGGGGTCGCTGATTCTGCGCGTGCGCCACGTCGATGACGATGACACTTACGAGATCGATACTCCGAACATCGCCTTTACGCTGCTGCAGCCCGGCGAGTACCGCCTGGACGTGAGCGAAGACGGCAGCCAGACGATTACGACGGTATGGCACGGGCGCGGGCGCGTCACCGGCGGCGGTTTCACTTACAGTGTTGTCGCGAACCAGTCGGCAACATTTACTGGCAGCGACCTTCTGGACTATGACCTGGAACAGGTTCCCTCGAGCGATGATCTCGACAACTGGGCGTTTCAGCGCGACGAACGCGAAGATCAGGCCGATTCGGCGAACTATGTTTCGCGCGAGATGACCGGCTACGAAGATCTGGACGACAACGGCGACTGGAGCTATGTCGCCGGTTACGGTCCGTGCTGGCGGCCGCGCGCAGTAGCCATCGGATGGGCGCCGTATCGCTTCGGCCACTGGGCCTGGGTGGGCCCGTGGGGCTGGACGTGGGTGGAAGATGAACCCTGGGGATTTGCGCCGTTCCACTACGGGCGCTGGGCCTTCGTCAACAGTGGCTGGTTCTGGGTGCCGGGACCAGTGGTCGTTCGCCCCATGTGGGCCCCGGCGCTGGTGGCGTTCGTGGGTGGCGGGCCGGGCTTCCATTTCTCGGCGGGCGTCGGCGTGGGCTGGTTCCCGCTGGGTCCGGGAGAAGTCTTCGTTCCCGGATATCACGTCAGCCGCGCTTACGTGAATAACGTGAACATCACCAATACGACGGTGAACATCACGCGGGTGACCAACGTCTACAACACGGTCGTCATCAACAAAACCACGGTCAACAATATTACGTATGTGAATCAGCATGTGACCAACGGCGTGACTGTGGTTTCGCATGATGCCTTTGTGAACGCGCGGCCGGTGGCGACGAATGTTATGCACGTCGACCAGCGGGAACTCGCAGCAGCGCCCGTAGGCCATGCAGTCGAAGCCGAGCCGGTACACGCCAGCGTGGTCGGCGTGGGACGGCCAGTCGCAGCACGGCCTTCGGCGGCGGTAATGAGTCGGCAGGTGGTAGCGGTCAGGACTCCTCCTCCGCCACCGCGGCCGATCGAACAGCGGCAGGCAGCGGCGGGTGGCCACTTGAACCAGCAGGCGCTGGTGCGGCCGGCGGGTCCGGCGCAGCCTGCGCCGGCCAGGCAGCAAGGGCAGCCGTCAGGGCAGGGAGGCTTCCGGCCGTTTACGCCGGCCGGCGGGAATAGCGGCGCCAACAGTCAGGTGAAGGTACAGCCGAACGCGCAGCCACGGACGCTTGAAGAGCAGGGAACGCCGCCGCCGGCGGCGCCTCGCAATTCGACGCCTCCCGCACAGAACCGGAATCAGGAGTCGTATCGCGCTCCGGAGCCGGCGCAGCCGGTGCAGTCGCATCCGTTGGTGCGGCCGGCGCCTCCGGTGCAGGAGCGCAACGAACAGCAGGAACACCAGCAGGAGCAGAAGTTCAATACGTGGCAACAGCAGCGGCCGGCTTCGCCTCCTCCCGCGCAGCATCCAGCGGAGTCGCGGCCGGAACCGCCGCCGAAAGCAGAGAAGCCAAAGAAGTAAATCAGCCGGAGCGTCAACGTTGACGCGGACTGGTCGATTGCGGTGTGATGGTTCGCATGATGGAGAGCGGGCCAGAGCGCAGATCGTAACGCCGGGAGCGGCGAGACCCTCCCGGCGTAACTTTTTTCGACGCGTGATTCTGCGAGAGATACTTCTGGCGAGTCACTGATTCTGGCGAGACGGTGATCCCGGCAAGACCATGAACGAAACCAAGCGGCCCACGGTCAACTGGATGGATGTTCTGTGGCTCATGTTCCTGGCTGGATTGGCTTTGCTGCCGCCGGTAAAGGAACCTCACAAACAGCTCATCCTGCTGGCCTTTGGAGTGATGCAGATCGGCGAGGGATGGGTCGTCGCGCGCCTGCCGCGGCGTGGCGCGGTTTACGCGGTTCTCGTCAAGATCGCTCTCGCCACCCTGCTGATCGATCATACCGGCGAACTCGCTATCAACAGCTACTATTACCCGATCTACTTTCTCCCCATCCTCACCGCGGCTGAATATTTTGGACCTTGGGGTACACTGCTGTGGACTTTCCTTGCCTCAGCGGCGTACTGCTCCTACCTCTATCCTGCACAGCAGGAGTACGGGGAGATCCCTTTAGACGCCTACCCGCTGCTTGCGATCCGTCTGCTCTTTTTCTTTCTTGCGGCCATGGTAGTGAATCGCTACGTGGTCGAGAGCCGAAGGCAGACGCAGCGCTATCAGGAAGTGGCCGAGACCCTGGCCGAGACCAACCGGCGGCTGGAGCAGGCGCAGGCCGAGGCGCGCCGCTCGGAGCGCCTGGCCGCGCTGGGCCAGCTCTCTGCAGGCCTGGCGCATGAGATTCGCAATCCTCTGGGAGTGATCAAGGGTTCGGCGGAGATGCTCAGCCAGAAGCTGAAGGATTCCGATCCCTTGGCCACCGAACTCGCCGGATACATATCGAGCGAGACCAACCGCCTGAGCGCGCTGGTGACGCGCTTCCTCGACTTCGCCCGGCCGCTGCACGCCGATCTCACGCCGCAGGATATTACGGCGGTAGTCGAGCGCTCACTGGATGACGTAGCAAAGTTGTGGCAGGGCGCTCCGGTTCGCGTGGAAAAAGAATTCGCAGCAAACCTGCCGGCTGTGCCGCTGGATGAAGGCTTGTGCGAGCAAGCCTTCGTCAACATCGTGCAGAATGCCTATGACGCGATGAGCGCCAACGGCGGCACGCTGCGGGTCAGCATCGCCAGGGCACAGGCGGCCGGAAGCGACGGCGTGGAAGTGCGCATCGCAGATTCGGGGCCGGGCATTCCCCAGGAGTTGCGCGAGCAGATTTTCAACCCGTTTGTGACGACCAAGAAAACTGGCGTGGGCTTGGGGCTCTCGATTGTGTCGAAGATTATCGACGGGCATCACGGGTCGATCCGAATTGAGAAAGCAGCAGGGGAGGGCGGCGACGGCGCAAGCGGAAGCGGCGCCTGCTTCGTGATGTTTTTTCCTGCGGCCACGAGCGACGCTAAAACGGCCGAGTCTACTCATCTGGTGATCTCGTGAGGCTGGGAACAAGAATGAGGAATCTGCGCTGATGCCGGCCATTCTAATCATCGAGGACGAAGCTAAGATGCGCCGCCTGCTCGAGTTGAATCTCGGCGAGGACGGCTTCACGACAGTGTCGGCGGGCGACGCCGAGGCCGGTTTGAAGCTGCTGCGGGAGAATTCGATCGATCTGGTACTGACCGATCTGAAGCTTCCAGGCATGAGCGGCCTGGAGTTTCTGCAGGCGGTGAAGCGGCAGAATGCGGCGCTTCCCGTAGTCGTGATGACCGCGTTCGGCAGCGTCGAGACGGCGGTCGAGGCCATGAAGGCCGGGGCCAGCGACTATGTGCTGAAGCCGTTTTCGCTGGCAGAGATGCGGATGGTCATCCACAAAGAACTGGACGTCCGCAATCTGCGAGAAGAGAACCGGTCTTTACGGGAGGCGCTGGGCAAGCGTTACACGCATCCCAACATCGTCGCCCGCAGCCCCAAGATGCAGGAAGTGCTGGCCACGGTGGAGCGGGTCGCGCCAACGAATTCGACCGTGCTGCTCGGGGGTGAAAGCGGAGTCGGCAAAGACTTGATCGCGCGGGCGATTCACGAAAAATCGCGCCGGGCGTCGGGGCCGTTCATCAAGATCAACAGCACGGCGATTCCAGAAAGTTTGCTGGAGAGCGAACTGTTTGGCTTCGAAAAAGGAGCGTTCACCGGCGCGGTCGCCAGCAAGCCGGGAAAATTCGAACTCGCCGACAAGGGAACGCTGTTTCTCGACGAGATCGGCGACGTGCCTCCGGCCACGCAGGTGAAGCTGCTGCGCGTGCTGCAGGAGCGCGAATTTGAGCGGCTCGGCGGAACACGCACGGTGAAAGTCGATGTCCGTTTGGTCGCGGCCACCAACCGCGATCTGCGCGCCGCACTGGAGCAGGGAACCTTCCGTGAAGATCTTTACTACCGGCTGAATGTTGTGCCCATCGACATCGCGCCGCTGCGCGAGCGCAAAGAAGACATTCTGGATCTGGTGAATCTATTCATCTCGCGCTTCGCCCATGATTCGCGCAAGCCGGTCGAAGGAGTGTCGCCGGAAGCGATGCAGATTCTTGTGAACTATCACTGGCCGGGAAATGTCCGCGAATTGCAGAACATCATCGAGCGGGCGTGCGCGCTCGCGAAGGGAAGCGTGCTCACGCCGGCCGATATTCATCTGGACGTGCGGCCAACGAAGACAGCGAATGGCACGGCGGGATTTCTTCCCGACGGTATGACGCTCGAGCAGTGGGAGGACGAAATGGTGCAGGAAGCCCTGCGCCGCGCCAACGGAAACAAGAGTCAGGCCGCGCGTCTGCTCGGTCTTTCGCGCAACGCGCTGCGCTACCGGCTGTCGAAGATCGGGATTTCGGACGACGGCGAAAAAGAGGGTTAACCGAAGTTTTATTTCGGAACCGTTCTGAACTGAAGCGCGAAATGCCCGCTGGGCCCAGACACAATGTCTAGTACCAGTTTCTTGAACCAAGCCCCTACTGACCATCGGGGCTTTCGTGTTTCTCGCCGCGCAACCAAAATCTGCTTACTGGCTGAAAACCACCACTGCTGGCTGGAAGCGGCCAATCCCGCCCGCATCCCTTGTTTCTTCTGTAGATTTTTCAGTTGTTCCCGCTGAAAACAAAAGACTTACATCCAGTACGAATCGCCGCTTTTGGCACGGCAGTTGCCAACTACCTTGGTGCGGAAATCTTCCCGACGCACGCGGTTGACTTGATCGGAACGCTGTCGGGAGAGGCAGAAAATATGAAGAGCGGATTCTTAAGAAATTTCGCGATCTTAAATTTGACGCTGGCGAGTGCGTTCTCTCTCAGTACGCTGGCGCAGACGACCGACGAAGGTCCGGGACCTTCGGAGCAGCCTAGCGCTCCCATGGAAGTTGGAGCGCCGCAGGCGCCTCAGACTTCGTCCACCCTTCCCCTCTCCGACGGATCGCAACCGAACGGACCTCAACAAAACGGAGCTCAGCCGACCGAGGCGCAGCCCGGCGGGCCAACCGGCGAAGGTCCGGCGAAGACCGACATGGGTGTGGCGCGCATCAGCCTGATTCACGGCGATGTTTCGACCCAGCGTGGAGATTCCGGAGACTGGTCGGCGGCGACTCTGAATCAGCCAGTGATGGGCGGCGACAAAGTTTCTACCGGCGACAACGCCCGCACTGAGTTGCAGTTGGATTTCGCCAACATTTTCCGTCTCGGCGCAAATTCGAAGGCCAACATCGCGACGCTCACGCAAAAAGACATTCAGATTCAGCTGGGCCAGGGCATTGCCAGCTACACGGTTTCGAAAGACAGCGAAGCCGAGCCTGAGATCGATACCCCCAATGTTTCGGTGCACCCGGCGCATCACGACGGCGTCTTTCGCATCGAAGTGCGTCCTGATGGCGACACGATCGTGATCGCGCGCGAAGGCGAGGCGCAGATTTCCACGCCGCAGGGCAGCACTGAAATTCATAGCGGCGAGATGGCGACGATTCGTGGCGACGCAAATTCCGCGCAGTACAAGATCTCTCCGGCTCCGGATACTGACAATTGGGATCGCTGGGTCAGCGACCGCGATCACCTGATCCGCAACGCGCAATCGTGGCACCACACGAACCGCTATTACACGGGTTCGCAGGATCTGGACGCCTATGGCCGCTGGCAGAATGTTCCCGACTACGGTGATGTGTGGGTGCCGAACGAGCCCGATGGCTGGGCTCCGTATCGCGACGGCAACTGGACTTATGAGCCGTACTACGGCTGGACCTGGGTTGGCTACGAGCCGTGGGGATGGGCGCCGTATCACTACGGGCGCTGGTTCCCATACGGCGCTGGATGGGCCTGGTGGCCGGGACCGATTTATGGCGGCGGTTTCTACCGTCCGTTCTGGGCGCCGGCTTACGTTTCATTCTGGGGATGGGGCGGCGGATTTGGCTTTGGCGTCGGATTCGGGGGTTGGGGCGGCTTCGGCTGGCTTCCGATCGGCCCGTGCGACTGGTTCCATCCGTGGTGGGGCGGATACCGCGGACGCTTCGGAGGATTTGACGCGCGCTTTGGAAACTACGGCCGCTTCGGAGGCTTTGCTCCTCTGCACGGCGGAACGCGCTTCTCGAATGTCGCGAACCTACACAACGATCGCGTCTTCCGCGGAATGTCCACGGTCGGCGCGGGCCGCTTCGGTGCAGGGCGAGTGACTGCGACAGCGGCGACGCGCGCGCAATTCAACGGCGCGCGCATGATGGCGGGCAATCTGCCCGTGGTTCCTTCGCACGCAAGTTTGTCGGCGAGTGGCCGCGCGGCAGCTTCGTCGACGATTCGCAACGGCGGGTCGGAGCACTTCTTCGGTTCGGTGCACGTCAATGCCTCGCATCCGGAATCGTTCCAGCAGCAGACGGCTGGCCTGCGGCAGACCATGCAACAGAACCACGTTTCGGCAATCTCTGCCGGAGCGCGCGGCGGTGAATTCACCGCGCGCGGGACGAGTTCGGGTTCTAGCAATATGGAGAAGCCGAGCGCGGGCACGGCGCAAGGCGCACGCGAAATGAACGCAGGCAACCGCGGAGTGGAGAACGGCGCATCGGCCGCTAATGGAAGCCGGGGCGGGACGCGTTCATTCACGCCACCGAACAACACTCCCAACAACAGCAACACGCGGACGGCAGGATCGAGTTACGGAGAAATGTCACGCGGTTTGAGTCAGTCTGGGTCGAATCAGTCACGGCCAGGTCAGTCCGCAACCTCGGCGAGCCGCGATGGCTTCCGTCCGTTTACGCCACCCTCGAACAGCGGGGCGTCGCGTGGTGAGGCCAGCAATGAACGAGGATCGTCAGAGCGCGGCGGAGGAAGTTACTGGGGTCGGACCGCGCCCAGTTCGACGGAGTCCCGCACCAACAGCTCGCGTAGCTACGGTGCTGGAGGCTACGGAGGCGGATCGCGTCCGCAGCTCGATATGCGCCAGCCCATCGTGCGCGGTCCGTCCTATGGCGGATACTCCTCAGGCATCCGTCAGGCCTACGGTGCTGTCCGCAGCGCCGCCCCGAGCTACGGCGGTGCGCACGGCGGGTACAGTGGCGGAGGACACGTCAGCAGCGGCGCGAGCCATCCCTCTGGAGGTGGTGGACACCCCAGCGGCGGCGGTGGGCACGCAGGCGGCGGTCACTCCGGCGGCGGAGGCCATCGCTAAAACAAGTTGACGTACGGCGGCTCGTTGTAAACGAGCCGCTCGCTAAACGAGTTGCTGTCGAGTTGTGGTAAACGAAGTGAAGACAGAGGCGGAAAGGGCGTGCCCAACCGGCACGCCCTTTCTTTTTCGTTGTCATTCCGAACCGCTTCAGCGGTGAGGATTCTGTTTTCCTTTCCGTCACCCCGGAATCTGACCCACCATCCCCCGCGCGAACACGAATCCCGTAAAATTGAAGACTTGTCCGCTCCCGCAAACGACGATCTGGACAATCTGGTGGTCGTGCTGGTGCGTCCGCGCAACCCTCTGAATATCGGCGCGGCGGCGCGAGCGATGACGAATTTCGGAGCGCAACGGCTGCGACTGGTGGAATCCTACGCGGCCGCGTTCCGCGAAGCGCGCTCGGCCGTGGGCGCCACAGATGTCCTCCAGCAAGCCGAAGAGTTCCGCACCGTCGCCGAGGCGGTTGCCGACTGCGCGCTGGTGGTTGGAACTACTGCCGTACGCAAGCGGGTCTTGCAGCATCCCGTGCGGCGGCTCGACACAGAATCCGGCGGCGCGATTCGGGATCATCTGCAGACCGGCCGCGTCGCGCTCCTGTTCGGCTCGGAAAAAATCGGCCTCACCAACCACGATTTCAGCCACTGCCATTGGCTGCTGAATATTCCAACCCGGGCGAAGAATATTTCGATGAACCTGGGTCAGGCGGTGGCTGTTTGTCTGTATGAGATCGCGCGCAGTGCGCCGTCCGCTGCGATGAGTGAGCCGGCGGCGATGAATGAGACTGAGCCCAAGGCGACGGCAGGCGACGCCGAGCAGATCGGCGCGCTCCTGCTGGAGGCCTTGCACAAGAGCGGCTACGTCAAGCCGGGGAACGACGCGATGTGCGAAAAGAAAGTCCGGGCCCTGGTGTTGCGCTTCGATCTCAAGACGTTGGATGCCAAGGTCCTTCTCGGCATGGTGCGGCAGATCATCTGGAAGCTGCGGCAGAGTGACGAGGACTAGCGGCTGACTCGTTCCGGCGAAACCTGAGTGCCGCCTCTTCCGAAGTGGAAACGAAGCATCCACGTGCCGTCGGCGGGCTGACCGTTGACTTCGGCTGGAGCGAATTCCCAGCCCTGCGCCGCTCGCAGAGCCAGGCCCGCAAAATACCTGCTCGGACCGGGCGAGGCGAGAGTCGCGTTCGTTACTTTGCCCGACGAATCTACTTCGACACGCACCACCACTCGTATCTTGCCTGTGATCGTGTTCCGCGCACTGCGGGGAACCTCAGGAATCACCTGATGAACGACGCCATTGCCAGCCGTGCCGGAAGCAGCCGGAGATTTCTGCTCTCGGGGCGGCGGTGCGGCTAGGGGCGCAGGTGGCGTAGGCGCCGGCTTTGATTCGATCTGGGCGGCAGGTGCTTGTGCGGCTGGCTGGGTAGTGGGAGAAACCGGCGGCTGCGTATTTTGTGACGCAGACGATTGCGGCGCCGAAGAAGTCTGCTGTGCCGGTTGATCTGCCGCGGGCGCTGCCGGCGGGGTGCTCTTGCCGCGCGAGTATATGACGATGACTCCTACAATTACGGCAAGAGCCAGCACCATCGCAGCGATGGGACCGCGACGCAGCCGGGGTTCGGACGCGGGCGCGGGTTCGGGCGCGGCCGGGACCGAGCGGGCCGCGGGCCGCAGCCGGGCCTGCACGTCAGACACTGTGGAACGCCGCTTGGGATCGAGATGCAGGCACTCGCGCGCAATGCCGCGAAAAGGTTCGGGCATTTTCTCGGGAGCGACCGGATCGCGCGCCGTCAACTCCGCAGAGTAGGGAACATTCTGCGTCATGGCAGCGACCAGGGTGACGCCCAGCGCCCACATGTCACCCGCGGGTGAGACGATTCCCGCGGCGGCTTCGGGCGGGTCGTAGACATCGCGCCGCTGGGGGCTGCTTAGTTCGTTCGATGACGTGATGTGATCGGCGGCGAGCCTCAGCTGATCGCCCACTGCCAGCACATTCGAAGGCTTGACGCGGCCGTGCACCAGTCCCTTTGCGTGCAGATAAGAAAGCGCATCGAGCAGCGGAGGAAGCAGGTCGGCGGCTTCGCCGGGCGTGAGCCCGCGGTGGGGAAGAATCTGCGACAGATCCTCGTCGGCATACTCCATCAGCAGATAGAGATACGCTGCACCATCCATCTGGCAGCGGCCAGATTCGTACCCCGCGAGCAGGTGAGGATGGGAAATCTGCGCGGCCTTTCGCCATCGGGCAAGCTGAGTGTCAGCTTCTTTCGCATCGGCCGGAATCAGCTTGATCGCGGCTTTTTGCGAGGACTGGCGCTGGGTGAGAAAAACTCCGCTGTGCTCGGAAGCGCCCAGCAATCGCCGGAGAGTGAATTTCCCGTCGACGACCCGGCCTTCCCAGGACTTCCAGAGTTCCGCTCGCCTGACTTCGTTTTTCCGTACTTCTGTATCACTCATGAGCGGTGCCCGCGAACCAACTATTCTATGCCATCGGGCCAAACCCGTCAGCAATCAGAAGTTGGTCGCGGGCGCGAACCCGCTCCGGATAGGGCTTAGCGGCTCCTATAGCTGAAAGTTACCTTTGTCTCTTCGTCGAGCACCAGCGGCCGTACAAAGCTGAACAGCGTACCCGTACGGGGCACGTCGATCGCGACCGGCAGCACTCCCGCGACGCGCTTTTGCAGGTTCACGACGTTGGCCGAAGCATTCTTTCCCGCAACGCCCGGAGCCAGTTGTACTAGCTGAGTGTAGTTGCGACCGTTCATCCCGCCGATCATGGCCGAGTCGGTTTCAACCTGCGGCGTTGAAGCCGTCACCTCAACCGTCTCCGCCGCACTGGCCACGCTCATCTGAAAGCGGTACATCGACGGTTGGTTGGCGTCGTAGTTGAGATTGGCCACCACGGTCTTGAAGCCGGGGAGTTGCGTTTGCGCTTTATAGTTCCCCGAGGGCAATCCGAGAATTACCCAGCGGCCCTGAGCGTCAGTCGACACGCTGCGGCTGCTTCCATTGTCCACGGAGGTGATCACGACGCTCGCATTAGGCACGGCAGCTCCCGTGGGATCGACGACATAGCCTGCCATCTGCCCGGGCATCGCCGGTACGTTTGCCGGAGCGAGCCACGCGCTGCCGTGGAACTGCCCGTTCCCGACGCTGGACACCTCGTCTTGGCCAGTCTGTTGCGCGTTGAATGCTTCCTGTTCGCGAAAAGGTTGAGGCACAAGATTCGCGGCGATCACGTCGCCACCGAAATCTTTCACCTTGTACTGCTCGGGCAGAAAGACCTCCCAACTCAGCAGGCTGATCGGGATGTCCATATTCGGCAGACTGAGTTCCGCACCACCTTTCTTCGCGAAGGGAGCGCCGGAGTGCATGAATACGAACGAAACCGTGTAGGAACCGGTCGGACGAAATCCCGGACGTAACAGCGGCACACGATTTCCATCCGGTCCCTGCACCGGCTTGACGCGCTCTCCGCCTACGTCGGCGGAAAGAATCGTGGCGCCTGCGGGCAGCGCGACTTTCAGAAACGGCTGCGCCTGATTCTTGAGAGTGAGTTTTACTTCGGTGAGCGACTTGCCTTCGGAGGTGACCAGCGTGGTCACTTCCGCGCTCTCGGCAACGGCGGCAAGCACGCTGCCGTCGGGGAAGCGCACCCATTCGAGGCCCAGAGTCGGCGTCTCGCTCGGCTGTCGGTGATAACGGAACGCAGCCTGCGGCGGGAAGTGCGCCAGGGATCGCAGATATGGATTCGCTTCTTTCACGTCCATGCGCTTGAGGCCTCCGCCTTCAGTCGCCGTGATTTCCATCGTGCCCGCGCCTTCGACGAGGACTTCGCCGGTTTCACGCTGTGCTCCTTTGAAGCTGAGGAAAGGCGCGTCGGCCTTGGTAGCGTTGATCGAGCGCTCCATCGAGATCAGGAACTGGTGCGAGCGTTGGTTGGGAGCGTTCACTCTCAGAGTCAGGCCACCGGGCTGCGTTTCAGTCGAATCCAGCGTGGCGCCAGTGACGCCGGTGATTTCGTATCCCTCGGGTATTTGTAATTCGAATTGCGACGGCTCGCCCTGCACCACGGTGACGTCGGCCAGCACGGCCACGCGCATCTCGGCTTCGCTTACCGAGACCAGAGTCTTGGCGTCGGAGAGAAAACGCACTTCGCGCGGGACCACCGGAGCGACAACTTCCCGCGTCGCCCACCAGATATTCGCGGGCTGTCCGGGGACCAGCGTGGCCTCGATCGTGGTGTGGCCGTTCTCCGACTTCCGGCTGGTGATCAGTCCCGAACTCATATTCGCGAGCGTGTGTTCTCCGGGGATCACCAGCGACAGTTGAACGCTGCCCGCCGACGGCGCCGGCAGACTGAAAGAAGCGCGTCCAGCTTCGATTCGGAGCGGAAGCCCGGTTTCAAGAGCGATCGAGAACTCGCCCGGCCCCGTCAGCAGCGCCATGTGCGTGCCGTTCTCCTGCTCCAGGGGAAGGCCCTTTTCTCCCTGATGCGCGTCGAGAATCGTCATCCCAGTGGTGAGCGGAACCTTGCTCACACCTTTGTGGAAGACTTCTCCCTCGAGTTGCACGGTGCCGCGCACGCCCTCGTCTCCCACGCGGAGCTTCACGTCCGCGTGCTTGATCGAGTAGGCGAGAGGCGGCGTGTCCGATTTTTTCGGCGGCTTGGCCGCGAGTTCAACCAGCCGGTTGTATTCATCGAGCGTCAGCGTGACGTTGCCGGAGTTCGGTAAAGGCAGCACGGACTTGTCTTCCGCGGCACGCGCGGCACAAACCTGCGCGCTCACAGCACAGAGCACCAACACCACAAAGAATCGGCTTTTCATCGCACACCTCCCTTTTTGTCGCGCTGGAAGCTGAATTCGGCCGCGGGAAACTGGTTCTCGCTGGTGAGTTCGGAAACGAGAAATATCGACGGCCCGAAGGCCGGGAATGCTACGTTGACGGGCAGAATGCCGGTTACTTTTCCGCTCATGGATTTCGCGCGGAAGCTGTCGAGCAGGGCCTGGGTTGAGTCTTTCTTTTTCTTCTCTTTATCGTCCGATGAGAGGTCGGCGTACTGCTCCAGTCGGTCGAATGACTTGTCAGCCGCCACCGGTGAGGCAGCGGCGAATCCGCCGCCAACTCCTCCGATACCGGGAACTGGCGGGGGTGGCGCCAGCGCGGCAGAAATTGGATTCGCATATTCCTGCAGGCGGAACGTCCCAGGCTCCGCCGTCACTTTGAACAGCGGCGGATAGTAGAGCAGCAATCCGGTGCGGGAAATGGGAAGGTCGAGCGAGGGCAGCGTCAGCTTCTCGCTGCCTTTTTCTCCCCACGCCGGCGCTTTGCTGAGATACAGAATCTCGATCTCGAATGCGGGCGCGTCATCGCTGTTGCTGCCGAACCGCGATTTTTCGAGAGGCAAGAGCAGACTTCCGTCCGGAGCCTGCCCCGGCCGAACCGGCCGTCCTGCGAGCGATGCGCTCCAAACCGTCGCACCCGGCGGCAGTGCGATCTTCACGAAGTTGCGCGTATTGTTGCGCACCGCGTAGCGCGCCTGCACCAGTTGCTTTCCGTCGGCGCTCATCAGTATCTGGTAGCGAGCCTCCTCAATGTTCGCCATCAGAACCGCCTGCTGGTCGTAGCGCGCGATATTCACGCTCAGCGAACGCGTCGCGCCCGCCTGTCCGGACTTGACCCGAAATGCGACCAGCGCGGGCGATTGGCGGCTCGCGACCATCTCGCCGAGATCGGTGGCGTCGGCGTCTTCGAGTCCCTGCGCCTTCTGGCTCTTGATTTCACCCGCGCCCAGCACTTCGACCGCGACTCCGCCTTCGTCGCGTTCGGTGTTCAGAAGACGCAACAGTGGAATATCGACAATTCCGTCGCGCGGCAGGCGCGTCTCGCCGTTGATAACGAATCTCGCGCTGTGTTCGACGGGCTCGAGGAAAGTCACGGCCAGTTCGCCGTCCTTCATCACCCAGTCGGCCACCATTGCCCCTGAAACCTGGTTGATGGTGACGTTCTCCGGCAGCTGAATGCGCACTTCCTTTGCCGCGCCTTGCACGACCTCAACATTCGCCTCGGCATAAACCGATGCCGAGTCTTCCGCCAGGCTGGTAAGTTGCGTCAGCGATCCACGCAGCCGCAGCGGCAGATCGATGTGATGATCTTCCGTTTTCTTGCGCCAGGTGAAGGTCAGCGATTCGTTGCCCCGGCCGTAGGCCAGCCACTTGGTCTCGCCCGGCGTTTCTGATTTCTCCGAGAGCAAACCGCCGCCGATGCGCAGATCGATCCCTTGCCGCGGCAGATCGACAGCGGCCCGGGTCACGCCCGATTCCGTGGAGGGAAGCG
>Ga0074044_10000557_pt1 | contig 35869 bp, 37 predicted proteins | sample BogForMeECP23OM1_FD_94443 | JGI IMG/M metagenome (GOLD analysis project Ga0074044, IMG submission 94443) | Bog forest soil microbial communities from Calvert Island, British Columbia, Canada - Bog Forest MetaG ECP23OM1 | ecosystem: Environmental > Terrestrial > Soil > Wetlands ...
GTTGGGATAGCCGGTGACCGTGCACAGCAAGCGATCGTTCGTGACTCGATCGAGCGCGGCTACGTCCGTCGCTCCGGTCGCGTCGTCGAACGGAACCTCGACGATCTCGAGTCCCTCAAGCGCGCTCAGATAGGTGCGAATGGTCGCGCGATACTCCGGCCACAGCGCTCGCGAGAGTGCGACTACCCGGCGCCGGGGCAGCAGCCGTCGCGCCATCAGAACCGCCTCGGCCGCCGCCGACGCGCCGTCGTACATGCTGGCGTTGGCGACTTCCATCGCGGTGAGCTGCGTGATCAGCGTCTGAAACTCGAAGATCGCCTGCGTCGTTCCCTGGCTCGCCTCGGCCTGGTACGGCGTGTAGCTGGTCGCGAATTCGGCGCGTGCGATGACGGCGCGCACCGCCGCGGGCACATAATGGCGGTAGTAGCCGGCGCCCAGAAAGCTCACGAAGCCCGATGCGCCCGGGTTGCGATCCGCCAGCGCGGTAATCTCGCGGACCACATCGGCTTCGCTGCACCCGCGCTCGAGATTGATGGTCGCGCTCGCGCGCAGGTTCGCCGGCACATGCGCGATCAGGTCGTCAAGATGCTTTGCGCCGATCGTCTCGAGCATCGCCGCGACATCGCCGTCGGTATGTGGCATGAATCTCATCGATTCAAACTTGGCCTCCGCCTGCTTCCGCCTTCCGCTTCATCTGCAATTCAATCACACGCGCGCAGTTGATGCCGCAGGTGGCCCATCGTGCCGATAGAACGGTCGCGGCACGATCGTCGCCCGGGTTTTGCGCTCGCGAATTTCGACTTCGAGAGGTTCGCCCGCGGCCGGCGGATTTTTTGCTCCCGCCATCGCGAGATACGCCATCGCGATCGGCCGCTTAATCGACGGCGCGAACGTCCCGCTCGTCACCACGCCGGCCTCGTCGCCGTTTCGAAATACGCGGTAGCCCTGGCGCGCAACCGTCCTGCCGTCGTCGGTCTGCAGCCCGACCAAGGTTTTCTTCAGTCCCTGTTCGCGCTGCGCGGCAAGCGCCGCCGCGCCGACAAACGGACGCCCCAGCTTTACGAAGGCCGCCAGACCCGCTTCGAGCGGCGACGAATTGCGATCGAGTTCGTGACCGTAGAGCGGCAGCCCCGCTTCGAGCCGCAAGGTGTCGCGCGCGCCCAGCCCGACCGGCTTGGCATCGACGCTGGCGCCGGCGTCGAGAATCGCTTCGAACAATTCGCGCGCGTCGGCGTTAGCCACGAACAGCTCGAAGCCGTCTTCGCCGGTATAGCCGGTCCGCGCCGCCAGGCAGGTGATTCCCGCGACTTGTCCGCCCGCGACGCCAAAGCGCGGAACGTCGGCGATGGGAAAATCTGCCAGCGTTGCCAATATCGCGACGGCCACCGGTCCCTGAACCGCGATTAGCGCGGTGGCGTCGCTCACGTCCTCAAACTTCGCGCGACCGCCGTTGAGCTCCGCGATCCATTCGCGATCCGTCTCGATGTTGGAGGCGTTGACGCAGAGCAGGTAGCGTTCCGATCCGGGCCGATACACGATCAGGTCGTCGATGGTCCCGCCGTCCTCCGCGCACATGATCGTGTACTGCGCGTGGCCTTGCTTGAGCCGCGCCGCGGAATTGGTCAACGCCCGCTCGAGCGTGGCGAGCGCGTGCGGCCCGCTGATCTCGAATTCACCCATGTGACTCAGATCGAAAATTCCCGCCGAATTGCGGACCGCAAGATGCTCCTCGATGATCCCGCTGTAACTGACCGGCATCTCGAAACCGCCGAAAACCGTCATCCGTGCGCCGAGTTTCTGGTGAAGGTCGAACAGAACGGTGCGCTTGGCAGCCTTCATCAGCGGCAAAATCCTAACAGACCCTTTTGCGCCGAACGAGACAGCCCCGCGCGATCTGCCAACAAGCCCCCGGCTTCTGTCCACAGCGCCTTGCTCGCCGCGATCCGGTGCTATAATCGACTCATACCCGATGGCAGCGATCATCATGGATGGCCGGGCGCTGAGCGCCCATCTGATGCCGGAGTTGCGCGCCAACGTTGACGAGCTCAAAAGCCGGTTCGGCTGCACGCCATCGCTGGCGGCGATCCTGGTGGGCGACGATCCCGCCTCGCGACAATACGTAAAGAACAAGCAGCGCGTCGCCGCCGAACTTGGATGCGACAGCCGCACGGTACGGATGACGTCCCTGGAAGCGACCACCGAGGCGTTGCTCAAGGTGATCGCTGAACTCAACGCCGACGCGCGCGTCAATGCGATCCTGCTCCAGTTGCCCATCCCCGATTCCGTCGATCGCTTCCGCCTGTTCGACGCGATCGCGCCCGAGAAGGACCTCGACGCCGTCTCCTCGGCCAGCGTCGGGGGCTTTTATCGCGGCCAGTGGGGACGCTTTATTCCGTGCACTCCGCGCGGCGTGCTCACCCTGCTCGACTACTACCAGGTACCCGTCGAAGGGGCGCGCGCCGTGGTTATCGGCCGCAGCGACATCGCCGGCAAACCAACCGCGCTGATTCTCGGCGGGCGACTGCGCAACGCGACGATTACCTGGTGCCATCGCCACACCCGCGATCTCGCCGCGATTTGCCGCGAGGCTGACATTCTCATCTCGTGCGTCGGCGCCGACACCGGCCGGCCGTATCTGATAACTGCCGATATGGTGAAGCCGGGCGCCTGCGTGATCGACGTCGGCTTCCGGCGTATCGGTCCCGGCAGATTCGTTGGCGATGTCGATTTCGAAGCCGTGAAGGAAGTCGCGGGATGGATTACGCTCAATCCGGGCGGCACCGGTCCCATGACCGTGCTCGCGCTGATGCAGAACCTGATCGACGCGACGCGCTATCAGCTGGGATTGAAGCGCGCCGCCTACACCGTCTGAGGGGCCGCTGCGCCCATCATTTGGCGGCGGGCGTGATCCGGTAGAATGCCAGACGCTCGCCGCGAAATTTCTCGACGACCCGGAAGCGCTTTGGATCGGGAAGTTCCGGCTTTACCGCGTCGCTATCCTTCCAACTGACGAGCCATCCGCCGCCGGCCGATGACACGCGCGCCTCAATAGTCATTCGCGCTGCCGCACTATCAAATCCCGGAATAGCTATTCGCGGATTAGTGCCTTCAAAGTAGTAATCGAATGGAACTGAGTAATAGCCAAATGGAAATCCGCCGCTGGGGACGCTTGCCGTGCTTCCGTTCGAAACGTACCCCGATTCAAAGAACACCGGCTCTGATGCCCCGCCGGTCGTCACTTGCGCGGCCAGCTCTCGCCACGATTGCGGCTGGGACCGGGCGAACGGCAGCATGATCAGGCACGCCAGCGCCAAGCCGGCCGCCAGCAGATTGCGCCACCTGGCGCTCCACGCGCCGATCGACGCCGCAATCAACAACGCTGACGCCGCAATTCCCGGCGCAAGGTAGCGCGGATTAAACATCGGATGCAGGATCATGGACCCGACGATGAACGCCAGCGCCGGCAGTCCGATCCAGGCCGCGAGCAGCCGAATCGGCTCGTCGCCATTTCGCTCCAGAGCGCGGCCGAATACCAGCCACAAGGTAAATCCAGCTGCGACCAGCACCGCCGCTATTTTGGCCGCAAGCCCGTAGTCGTAAGCCGGACCCAGATAGTCCAGCGAATGTCCGTAAATCACCTCCTGACTCTGTTGAATCGCAACGGGCAGGTAGGGGATGAACAAACCAGTCGCGACGATTACCGCCATCCACGCGATCGTATGACGCCTGCCGCGCGCCAGATCGCGCAGCAGGATCGCGGCCTCCGCGCCCAGAATCAGCAGCCCCGCCATGTGCGTGTATGGCATCGCGGCGCCGAGAATTCCGCAACCGATCCCGCCCATGATGCCGGGCCGGGACCGCACTCGCCACAGCGTCAGCAGATGCGCCAGCGCGATCGCGGTGAACATCGGATACATTCGCGCCGTTTGCGCCAACACCACCGCGAGCGGGTTGAATGCCCACATCGCGGCCGCCGCCAGCGCCGTATGCTCGTCGAACATTTCGCAGCCGAGCGCGAACACCAGCGCCAGCGTCATCAGCGAAAAGATCACCGACAAGGAGCGCAGCGAAATTTCACTCAGTCCGAAGATCAGCGTGTAGTAGTGCAGCACGACGTAGTAAAAAACCTGCTTGCCCGGATCGTGCAGCACCGGCGTGCGAACGATCGCGCCGACTCCCGGCTTTGCCGCCGCCCACGCGCTGTATGCTTCGCTTGCGCCGAGCGCGTTGGCGCCAAGATGAAACGAATAGATGAGTCCGGCGGCCACCAGGATGGCCGCGAAAATTTCAGGCGGCCGGCGCGGCGATCTATCGCCCGACAGCGATTCGATTGTCGCAGACCCCGCTTCAGCCATGAAGATTCCTCTGTCCGCCACCGCGCGAGATATAGCGGATTTCGCGCGCGCGCACGATCTTCATCCGTGCGCGCGCGCCCGGCCGCCGCCGCGCGCACTCCATTGACTATCATGCCTCGTGCTGGCGTAACTGTTCTCAATCATGTCCGAGTTTCTCGAGTCGGTTCCCGAAGCCGGTGCGGCCGGCGGGACTGCGATGACCCTGCCGCCGATCGAGCGGATCCGCTTCGAGGTTTGGGCGCTTGCGTGGCCGGTGATTCTGTCGTTCGGGCTCGATTCGATTCTCGGTCTCTCCTCGATGCTGATGGTGGGACGGCTCGGCGCGGACGCCGTCGGCGCGGTCGGGCTCGCGACGCAAATCCTCGGCGCAGTGCGCGCCGGCATCGCGGCGGTCGGCACCGGCACCGTCGCGCTGGTCGCGCGTTATATAGGCGCCAACGACCGCGACAGTGCCGAGGACGTGCTCAAGCAGTCCGTCGTCTTCGGCGTACTGGTTTCGACCATCATCGCGATCCCCGCAATAATTTTCGCCCGTCCGCTGATGGGCTTGTTCCAGGTCAAAGGCGAGATGGCCGACATGGGCGCGCGTTACCTGCAGGTCGTGATGCTGTCGGAGCCGTTCCAGGGAATCTTCCTGATGTGCGCGTCGGCGCTGCGCGGCGCCGGTGACGTGCGCACGCCGCTGTGGATCGGCGGCATCATCGACGTGCTCGCGATCTTCCTCAACTACGTGCTCATCTTCGGCAAGCTCGGATTTCCCGCGATGGGCGTGGACGGCTCAGCCGTTGCGACCCTGCTCGCGATCGCCTTCGGCGGGATTTTGTTCTTCTACGCGCTATCGATCGACGGGATGGTGCTCAACTTCCGATGGACGGGGCTGTGGCCCGACTTCGGCCTCGGCCGCCGAATTCTCGGCGTCGGCAATCCGGCCGCTATCGAACAATTGTTGATCCAGTTCGGCTTCATCGCCTACGTCGGATTCATCGCGCGTTACGGCGCCAAGGAAATCGCCGCATATTTCATCGGCGTGCGAATCCTGGCGCTGTCGTTCCTGCCCGGCTTCGGATTCTCGGCCGCCTCCGCGACGCTCGTCGGTCAGGGCCTCGGCGCGCGCGACCCGCAGTTCTCGCGCAAGGCCGGATGGGAATCGACCGGGATGGCGATAGTGCTGATGACCGCCATGGGCTTGGTGTTTATCATCTTTGCCCATCAGATCGCGGCGCTCTTCATCGACGACAAACAGGCCATCGCCTACACGGTTCAATTCATGTACGCGCTCGCGGCCGCGCAACCGTTGATGGCGATCGATTGGACGATCACCGGCGCACTGCGCGGCGCGGGCGATTCGCAATTTCCCCTCTACGGTTCGCTGGCGGGCTTTTACGGGATGCGGCTCTTTCTCACGATTCTCATTTGGTACCATCACGGCAGCATCAACTATATCTGGTGGTCTCTGCTCGCCGATTACGTCGTTCGCTCGGCGGTGAAAGTCTGGCGCTTCCAGTCCGGCAAATGGGAAACGATCGAAGTCTGAGATCGCCCACGATGCGGCGGGCTTGGGTCTGGGGAATGCTCATGTGCGCTCGTAAAATGCACGCCGACGAGGTGGATATCGACGCATCTCTCGTCGGTCGGTTGCTCGCAGCGCAGTTCCCGCAGTGGGCTAATCTTCCCATCGATCCGGTCCGCTCCGCTGGGACAGACAACGCGATCTATCGGGATTTACGCCAGGCGGCGATCGCCGCGAGGGTGGTGCTCGTTCAGGAGTCCGAGGGGTTAGGTCTTGTTTATCTGGCGGACAGTCCCAAGAAGATGGAAGGCTCTACCAAGTTGCGGACTTGATCCACCGAGCCGCCGAAGAGCCGTTCGAAATCCCTTTTTCCAAGAATCTCTTGGCACCTCTCGAAGGTGAGTGTGAGCAGTTCGTTGAAGACCTTCAGAAAATGTTCCCGCGCGATACGGCCGCTCTCCAGCTCTCTCCCCAAATACAATCGTGCCTCTTGGAGTCTTCGATGAAGATCTGCAACCTGGTTGACCTTCTTTCGATCGTACGCATCGCCCAAATGAGCGCCGAATAAGGCAAGCATCTCCTGCTTCCCAATTTCCAAATCCTCTTGCTCCGTAGGATTGAGGGCCTCCGGATGGGCGGCATAGATTTCTTCAATTCGCTTCGAAAGTTGGACGCTTTTGTTAACGGAACTCACGGCCGAGCCTCCTTGCGAAGGTGAACCTTTACTTCCACCAGTCAAATTAACACAGTGCTGCCACTCAGGCCATCCGCCCCTTCCGTATTGTCCGTAAAGAAAGACCGAAGCTCCGTATCCTTGGACCCTGGCGACAGATATTCCGGCAGGCCTGAGAATACGGTTGGCGGCCTGATGACAAACTCCCGTAACTCCATATCTCAAGCCCGCGTACAGAGGAGGGGTCGCCAGAAGATTGCTCGGCTTGGAGAGACAATTGGCGCACGCAGAATCCCCTTGTCCAGAAGAAACGGAGTGCCCTCCGGAACTCCTCCCGAAACAACCCCAAGGTCCATAATTGTCGTCACTCGTGACGTAAGTGTGATCGAGACCACCTCCTAATTGCGGGCGCGACAGACTGGAGGTCGAAAGCGCAGGAATCGAATTCCCCCTCAAAGTGGCCATGAACTGGAAATGTAAAGTGCGAGCGCAAACGATCGCAAGGACCGTCATCTCGTCGATCCAACTCCACCAAATGGTCTCCTCCTGGTTGATCGAGTTTTCTAGCTTCGTCGCTGCGGTTGGATCGGCATGTTCTCACCACCGGTCTTTCCGGGTTGGGAAACCATCGAGGTGTGAAGCCTCACGTCACACTCGCCTGTTGATGCGACTGTCGCCGTCAACTGGACGCGGCGCGCGGCGCGCGTAATCCTCTTTCCGTGGCACAAGTGCATCACGCGTCCGAGACCCTGGAGGGCATCCTCGATCAGGTCCTGTTCGTCAACGACAACAATGGCTACTCGGTCGCCGTCGTGGTCGTGCCGCTGGAGCATGGCGACTTCCGCCGCGTAACGGTGGTAGGAAATCTCGCCGGTCTCGAAGTCGGCTCGACCATCCGCGCGCAAGGCGGCTTCGAGCAGCATCCGCGCTTCGGCGATCAGTTTCACGTGGTGGACTTCGAAACTCTGCGGCCGGCCGGGGCCGTCGCGATCGAACGCTACCTCGCTTCGGAAATAAAAGGCATCGGCCCCAGGCTCGCGCGGCGAATCTCGGAGCATTTCGGCGATTCGCTCGGCGAGGTGCTCGACAACGTCCCCGAACGCATGCGCGAAGTTCCCGGCATCGGGGCCGCGGTCGCGCGAACCATCGCGGCCGCATGGCGCGACTCGTCGGGGCTGCGCGAGCTGACGGTCTTTCTGCGCGGGCACGGCCTGGCGGCGTCGCACGCCCGCCGCATCCACAAGTTCTACGGCAAAGATGCGCTCGAGGTCGTGCGGCGCGATCCTTACGTGCTCGCGCGCACCATTCATGGCATCGGATTTCGCACCGCCGACGCCATCGCCGAGAAACTCGGCATCCCGCGCAACTCGATCCAGCGCGCGCGCGCCGCGGTCCTGTACATCCTCGAACGCATGGCTGACGAGGGCCACGTTTATTCGCCGTTCGAATATCTCGAAGGCCAGTTCCGCACCGCGCTCGAGATGGATCCCGATCTGGCGCACGAGGCGGTCAATGAGCTCGCCGCCAGCGGTGAGGTGATTGCCGAAGCAGCGGACGATCACGTTGCCGTTTATCTCTTGCGACTGCACGAAGCCGAGGTGAACGTCGCCACGCGAATCGCGGAATTAAACGCCGGCCGCGCGATGAACCGGGAGCTGGTCGATCGTGCGGTCGGCGCCGCGGTCAAATCTTCCGCGCTCGAGCTCTCAGCCGAACAAATCAGCGCCTTGCGATGCGCCCTGGCCAGCCGCGTCACCGTCATCACCGGCGGTCCCGGCACCGGCAAGACGACCTTGCTGCGCTCGCTGCTGGTCGCGCTTGCCGACGCCGGCCTGAAGCCGACGCTGGCCGCACCGACCGGACGCGCGGCTCGCCGGCTCCAGGAGGCCTCGGGCCGGGACGCCAGGACGATTCATCGGCTGCTCGAATACGCGCCGGAGAGCGGCGGCTTTCTGCGCGGCAAAAATTTTCCGCTCCGCACCAACTATCTGATCATCGACGAAGCCTCGATGATGGATCTCGAGCTCGCCTCGAGCCTGCTGTCCGCGCTGATGCCGAACTGCTCGCTGCTGCTGGTCGGTGACCGCGATCAACTTCCGTCGGTTGGCCCCGGCAGCGTGCTCAAGGACGTGATCGCCTCCGACCTGGTGCCGGTCGTGCAGTTGCAGGAGGTTTACCGGCAGGCGCGCCGCAGCCTGATAGTCGCCAACGCGCATCGTCTGAATCGGGGCGAGTTCCCGCAACTCTCCAACGACCCCGACGGCGACTTTTTTTTCTTCGAGCGCAACGCCGCCGAGGACGTGCTCGCGACCATCAAGCAGCTCGTGCAACAGCGGCTGATTGGACGATTCGGAATAAGCGACCCGCGTGAAATCCAGGTGCTCACGCCGATGAATCGCGGTCCGCTCGGCACGCACGTTCTCAATCGCGAGCTGCAAAGCCTGCTGAATCCGTCGGGCCGCGAAATCCGCGCCGGCGATCGGACTTTTCGCGAGGGCGATCGCGTTATCCAGTTGCGCAACAATTACGACAAGGGCGTCTTCAACGGATCGATCGGCCGGATTGTCGCGATCGACGCAAATAAGGCGCGCCTGAGCGTCGCGTTCGAAGAGACCCACGCCGAATATGACCTGTCGGAGCTCGACGAACTGGCCCTTGCCTACGCGATATCGGTGCATAAGAGCCAGGGCAGCCAGTATCCTGCGGTCGTGATGCCGATACATTCGAGTCACTACCTGATGCTGCGCCGCAATCTGCTCTACACCGCGATCACGCGCGCCGAGCGGGTGTGCGTGCTGGTCGGGACCAGGAGCGCGCTGCAGCAGGCGGTGCGCAACCAGGATGAGCGCCTGCGCTTCTCGCGCCTGGCCGCGCGGCTGCACGTTGACTGATCGATCAGTGATGTCCGGTTAGACGACTGATTGCGAATACGATGAGGCCGGTGACAACTATCACGATGAACGGCGGTATCAGGATCGCGGCCAGCGCGCGCCACGCCGAGAATCGATGCACTTCGCCCAGGCACTTGAGCGAGACGACCAACCCCCAAACCCCAAGAACCCCCTCAACGAACATGACCTTGTAAAACGCGGGATCGATCTGCGGCAGCATTCCCGCCGGCGTCGCAGCAGGCGCCGGTAGCGGCACGCCAAGCAGAACCGCGATCAGCAGAAAGGTCTGACCGACGATCGTGATTACTTGCGACCACGCCAGCGCGGCGCGCACTTCGATCTGGCTGGCGACGCCGCCGAGCAGGCTTCCAGACCATCTGAACACCGCGCCCAGAGCGAACAGAAGGACAACTCCCAGAGCAGCCTGAATTGCGACATCGACCACCACCCACAGCGGCCACAAAACCGACAGATTGGCGTTGTTGGCAAGCGCCCTCGACCACTGACTCGTCAATGCGTTGATTGCCGGCCCGATGGCGGCGAGCGCGATTACATAACGCGTCGGCTCGGTATCGACGATGCGCCGAATCGTCGCGCGCGGCTCGGTCCATATCGTGAAGAAAGGTGTGATCGAAGCGCCAGCTCCGTTTGCCATCGAAGCCCCCGTCCGGCCGCGAATTTCGCCACGCTAGCACCTTGCTCCATCGCGCAACAGCATGAAGCTTTGCCCGCTCGCGCGCGGTGGTACGCGCAACTGATCAGCGGCCGGCTAGCGGGTCTTGATGGCGGGCTTTTCTGCCGGTGGACGGCTGCGCTTGCCGCGCACCGGCCGCAGCGCGCGCAGAAAGCTCAGCACGGCCTCGGCTTCCGATCGCACCGCGTCGGGATGGTGCCCGGCTTGCGCCAGCTCTTTCTCGACTTCCGCAATCGTCTTCGCCCAGTCGTTTTTGTACTTGCGATTGAGTTCCTTCCACGGCACTCCGGCCAGCGCGTCGGTGACGTTGGCCGGTGGACGATAAAATCCGCGCGCGAGCAGCACCGCGATCGTCGGGTAACCGAGGTATCCCTGCCAGTAAGAGGCGTTGTCGTTCGACGCGATCTCGCGCCCGTCCGCCGAGGTCTGCACTTCGTAAGTTTTCGATCCGTCCGACGACGTCACCGTCGCCCGCCGGCCGTCCTCGATTCGCACGCGTCCGTCGCCAATCGCCCCGAGCGCTTCGTAGGCTTTCACAAGCGGCGGCATCTTCCATTGCGTCGCTGGCATAGCCATCTCTATTCGATCATATTCGACATCACGTCAATCAATCTGGAGACTGCGGCGATGGCAAATCCACCAATCGGCAAACTCGACCATATCGGCATCGCGGTTAAGAGCGTCGCCGCGGCGCGTAAATTTTTCGAGGGTGTTCTTGGCGCGCGCTTTATGTTTGAGGCCGCCAACGAAGCAGCCGGCTTCAAGCTCGCCGAGTTCGATCTCAACGGGCTCACGATCGAGCTCCTGGAGCCGCTCGGCGCGAATTCTTTCCTGCACAAGTTTCTGGAAAAGCGCGGCGAAGGGATGCATCATCTGACGTTCAACGTCCCCGACTGCAAAAGCAAAACCGCCGAGCTGAAAGAGCAGGGGGTGCGAATCGTCGATGAAACCCAGTGGTCGCCGACCAGTTTCGAGGCCTTCATTTCACCGCGCGCCGCGCACGGCGTGCTGATCCAGTTGGGCTCCGGCTACCCAACTCTCTCCAACGATCCCGCCTGGTTCGAGAGAAAAGAGTAGGCCGCCGCCCGCTAGCCGATCAGCCCCGGATTCGCGCCGCCGTCGATGGTGATGTTCGCGCCGTGAATGAATGCCGCGCGCTCCGACGCGAGGAACAGCACCAGGTCCGCCACTTCTTCGGGATTCCCGGGACGCCCCAGCGGCGTCATTCGCTTGAGCACTTCATTCACGTCGCGGCCCGCCGCGCGCCGCTCGGTAAACAGCCGCAGCCTGTCGGTGAGAATCGGCCCGGGATTTACCCCCACGACGCGCACGCCGTGCTGCGAGCCCTCGTTCGCCAGCGCCTTGGTGAAATGGTTGAGCGCGGCGTTCGCAGAACCGCCGACCATGTATCCGGCGGTCGGAATCAGTCCGCCCGTGCCGATCACGTTCACGATCACGCCGCGACCTTGTCGTTGCATCTGTGGCAAAACTTCGCGCGCCATCCGCACGTAGCCGAAGAACTTCAGATTCCAGTCCGCGAGCCATTCGTCGTCGGTGAGCTTCTGAAAATCGCCGGGCCGCGCGCTGCCCGCGTTGTTCACCAGGATGTCGATTTTGCCGAACGCCTCGACGCATCGCGCGGCGACGCGCCTGATGTCCTCGGGCTTGTTGAGGTCGGCCTGCACCGCCTCGACGCGCGCGCCGCCTCGGCCATGCGCCAGCGCAACGGTTTCGTCCAGCGCCTCGCGACCGCGCGCGCATGCCAGCACCGACGCGCCTTCCGCCGCGAAGCCGATCGCTGTGGCGCGCCCGATTCCCTTGCTGCCGCCGGTGACGATCGCCGCTTTGCCGCCAAGTCCCAGTTCCATCGCGATAGCCTCGCCGCCCAAGTTCGCATCGTGCCGCGGCGATCGTCAAGCTGGCCGCCGCGCGCCTTAACATCGCGGCGTCTATCTGACACGATTGCTGCGCGCACCAACGGCTTTGTAGATGAAAGAACTCATCGTCTCCATCCTTCGCGATGCAATCGACAAGGCGCGCGCTGCGGGTCAGTTGACTGCCGAGGCGCCTTCGATCGGAATCGAAGCGCCCCGCGACGCTGCGCATGGCGACGTCGCCTCGAACGTCGCGCTAACGATCGCGAAGGCCGAGCGCAAACCCCCGCGCGCGATCGCGGAAATTGTCAGGTCGCACGTGACGATGCCGGCGGAAGTGAGCGAAGTCTCGGTCGCGGGTCCGGGGTTCATCAATTTCAAGATGTCGCCCGCCTACTGGCATTCCGAGATGCGCCGCGCCGCGAGCGACGGGCGCGCGTTCTGGAAGCCGCGCGCCTGGGAGCTGCGCCCGGGCGCTGGAAGGAAAGTCCAGGTCGAGTTTCTCTCCGCCAATCCCACCGGCCCCGTGACCGTCGGCCACGGCCGCAACGCCGTGCTCGGCGACACCATCGCGCGCCTTTACGAGGCGGCGGGCTTCGAGGTCACGCGCGAATACTATTTCAACGACGGCGGCCGCCAGATGAAGCTGCTCGGCGAGTCCGTGCGCGTCCGATATCTCCAGGCGAACGGCATCGAGGCCACGATGCCCGCGGACGGCTACCAGGGCGAGTACATTGCGGACATCGCGCGCAATTTGAAAGCGGAGCGCGGCGCCGCGCTCGCATCCGTGACCGACCTCGAGATTTTCCGCGCGGCGGCTGTCAAAGCCATCTTCGCCGACATCAACCAGACCTGCACGCGGCTGGGAATCCGCTTCGACGTCTTCACCAACGAGCTCGATCTCATCAACGCGGGGTTGGTGGACGCCGTCCTCGGCGCGCTCCGCGAGCGCGGCCTCACCGTTGAGGCGGACGGCGCCATCTGGCTGCGCGCCGAGCCCTTGGGACTTCCGAAGGACGCGGTGCTGGTGCGCTCAGGCCCCGATCGCCAGCCCACCTACCGCACCCCCGACATCGCCTATCACATCGAGAAGCTCAAGCGCGGTTTCGATCTGATCGTGGACGTGCTCGGCGCCGATCATATCGCCGAGTTTCAGCAGGTCGTCGCCGCCGTCAAGGCGCTCGGCTACGACACCACGCCCATCAAGGGGATCATCTACCAGTTCGTGACGCTCACGCGCGGCGGCGAAAAGGTCAAGATGTCCACCCGCAAGGCCACCTACGTCACGCTCGACGAGCTGATCGACGAGGTCGGCGCCGACGTCGTGCGATTTTTCTTTCTGTTCCGCAAGTCCGACAGTCAGCTCGACTTCGATCTCGAGCTCGCGAAAAAGCAGGCGCCCGAGAATCCCGTCTTTTACGTTCAGTATGCGCACGCGCGGCTGGCCAGTATCTTTCGCGAGGGCGCCGCCAGGGACTTGACGCTTCCCGCGGACCCGTCGTCGATCGATCTCGATTTGCTCGGCGTCGAAGAACTCGATCTCGCCAAGCGCGCGGTTGGACTCCCCGAGACGATGTCAGCGGCGGCCGAGGCGCTCGAGCCGCATCGGATTCCGTTTTATCTGCTCGAACTGGCCGGCGAGTTCCATCGCTACTACAACAAGCCCGCTAATCGTATAATCGGACCGGATCGCGAGCTCAGTTTGGCGCGGATGTTTATGGCGGGGATTCTCAAGGATGCGATTGCGGGCGGACTCGAGCTGCTCGGGGTGAGCGCTCCAGAGCGGATGTGAGGAACGAAAACGGGATGCGATTCGAAATCCGGGCAGGCGGCGCGTTTCTAATATTACTCGGATTGGTCGGGCTGTCGGGCGCGGTCTTCGCACTCGGATTGATCGCGGGCTATGAGATGGCCCGGCAGAACCAGCCCGACCTGAGTCAAATCTCCTCGACCTACCCGCTGCCGAATCCGCCGGCGCCCGGTGAAAGCCCCGCGCCGGTATCTGGGATGTCATCGGCTGGCGCCCCCTCGCCATCGGTTGCGTCTGCGCCGGCGCCCCCATCGGCGCCGATCAAACCGCCCGCGCCCGCGGTTGGCGAGTTATCGCCTGCTGCACGCGTGTCGCCTGCCACCGTCGCGCGCGTGAAGCCTCCTGAGCCCGCAGTTAATCGTCCCGCGCCCAACAACGAAAACGAATCCGGCGACGATTCCGAAACGGCGCCGGCCCCCGCAGCGCCCGCCCCCACCGTGCCGCCCGGCGCGAAGCCGTACAACATCCAGATACAAGCCGTGATGGACAAGAGTGGGGCGGACGAAATGGTCTCGCGGCTGAAGACGCTTGGCTACGCCGCGCAGGAAGTGAAAGTCGCGCTCAACGGGCAGACCTGGTATCGCGTCCGCATCGGACCCTACGCCAGCGCCGACGAAGCGACCGCCGCGCAGAATAAGCTTCGCGAGCAGTACAAGCAGGCCTACACCACCTCGCATTGAGGCAGGCGCCCGTCCCTGTCGTTCGCGGGCCGATCGCGTTTAGCAGGTTAATGGGGCGCAGGCTGCGGAGGCTCCGGCGGAGGCGCGCCCTCTTCGGGCGGCAGGTTATCGCCGCCATCGCCGCCGCCATGTCCGCGATGCGCCCAGGGCTGCGTGAAGTCGCGATCGAATATCTTCTGCTGCTCGGGCGTCAGCACGCCGCGAACCTCGCCGAGTCCCTGCCAGAACAGTTGATGCCGCTGATGATCAAAGTCGCGCCGCGCCTGCATCACTTTGAACCGCGTATCGCGCAGGATGTCGCCGATGCGATCGCGTTGCGCCGGCGTCAGATTAAGCTCGCGATTCATCCGCTCGATCAATCCGCCCCCCGGCACGTGCAAGTAATGAAACCGGTACGCCAGCGTGCTGAGCGCAAAACCAATCAGAAGGCACGAGGCTCCCACCACCAGGCCGAACCAGATATTCGACTTAGCTGGCAAGATCGCTCTCTGTCAGCGGCATCTCCGGCGCCAACGGATCGCCGGCGTTTTCGGAAGTCATGCTCGATTCGGGCGCCGACAGCTCCTCGCCCATCGACTCATCCGGCGCCCGCGCCGAGAGATATGCCGCGCTGGTCGCGAATACAAAGATCGCCGCAGCCGCCGCCATCGGGATCCATCGCATCGGCCGCGACGCCTCGCGCGATACCGAGGCGAATCGCCGCGGCCTGTCGGCCAGCGAAAACTCGCGCCGCGCCGGCCGCGATTCGCGCGCCGCCTGCCGTTCCAGCTCGCCATACAGCACCGGCGCCGTCAGCGCGAAGATGCGAAATGCATGGTCGCACTTCTCGCATCCCTTCAGGTGCGCCAGCAACTCGGTCCGACGCTCGGCCGTCGCCGTCTTGCGCCATAGCCCGGGAAATTCCTGTCGTGCCTCGAAACAATTCATGATTGCTACCTGTTGCGCCCCGCCGCCAGCATCCGCTCCGCCTGCTTGCGAAGTGCCTGCCGTGCGCGGAACGCGCGAATTTTTACCTTGGCCTCACTCCAGCCGAGCGTCTCCGCGATTTCGCTGACGCTCAATTCTTCGCTCTCCTTGAGCACCATCACCATGCGGTCCTCGGGCTTGAGCGTGTCGAGCAGGCGATGCGCCAAATCATAAGCTGCACGCCGCTCCTCGGCCTCACCGACGATCTCCTCGGGCGACGCGACGTTCGCCGTCTGCATCCATTGCACTTCCGGCGCGCTGAAATCTCCGACCAGTTCCTCGGGACGCCGCCGCCGCCGGCGCAACTCGTCGTAACACAGGTTGACAACTATCGCCCGCAGCCATCCGCCAAACGGCATCTCCGCCCGATACGTCGCCAGCGCGGTGTAGGCGCGGATAAAACTTTCCTGCGTGATATCCCGCGCCATCTCTTCGTCTGAAAAAAATCGCCGGCATAGCCGCTCTACGCGTGGCCGATGGCGCGCCGCGAGCTCCGTGAAGGACGCCGTTTCCCCGCCGAGGACTTCGGCTATCAGCTCCTCGTCGGCTTTGGCGCTCAATCTCCACTCCGCCCTTCGACGCGCCGCCAGACCCAACATAACTGTTTATTAATACGCACTTTCTCGCCGATGGTTACGCTGGGAAACGTTTTTTCGCCCAGATTATGCCCGCTGGAAGGAACAAGGCCCCGCGCTTTTGAGCGCGGGGCCTTTGGGGCGGAGCAGACGAACGTGCCGCTTGTGTCAATAAGGAATACTGCAGTAAGCGCCCTGGGTTAGCTCAGCCTACGGGTACTTCGGTTGACAACCCAGTTGCGATTTGGTCGGCCGAAGGATCCCGATTGTCGAGGACCGCCTTCGAAATGAATTTCTGCCACTCCGAATCGGTTGCCGTCTTCGCCGACAACTCGCCATAGGCTTTCCAGTCCGCCGATTCGGTGACGAAGGCGGTACACGGCGCGTTGGTTCCAACTACCTGATTCACTACGCGAACCCGCGCACCAAGGCGCTCAAGGATTTTCTTGGCGGTCGCCACGTTCGCCATAAATTCCTGTGTCCTACCGGGACGCACTCGCCATACCGTACTCTGAAGTATCGCCATAACTTGGTCTCCTTAATTTTAAGCCCGAATTTGATTCACACTCGCACGACACCCGGCGGGTTTGCAAACGCCAAGTTCAAGGTGCAAGCGTTGCCGCTGCCCGGGGAAGCGCGAAACCCACGGTGGGTTTCACATGCAATGAAGTTCTGAAACAATCGCCCACGAGAGCAATGCGCATTCGTCCACGATTCTTCATCGGCGTGGGACTGATCGTCCTCGCCGTCGGCTACCTCATCTTCAGTGCGATTCGCACCACCTCGGAATACTACCTGACCGTCTCAGAAGTGGCGTCGCGCCAAAGCGAACTGGGCGGGCAGGCGCTGCGCGTCGCGGGACGCGTCAAAGCCGGCACTATCAACTGGGACCCGAACACGCTGACGCTCAGATTTGAAATCGTGCCGATTCCCGACGTCGATGCTGCCGGCGGGGCCGTCAAACCCGTCGTCGCCTCCGATCCCGTCTCCTTGCGCGTCGTATGCGCCGGCGAGCCCAAGCCCGACATGTTCGCCCCCGGCCGCGACGTTATCGTCGAGGGCAAGCTCGGCCCGGGCGGCGCTATCGCCGCGACGCAGGTGATGACCAGTTGCCCTTCCAAGTACAAGCCTAAGCAATCACAATAAAAGCGGTTTTTCCGATGCACCAACTTGGCAACCTCGCGCTCGCGATCGCGCTGATTCTCGCCGTCTATTCCATCGTCGCGAATATCTACGGCGCGCGCCGGCTTGCGCCCGACTTTGTCGTCAGTGCGCGCCACGCACTGTGGGCGATGTGCGCGATGGTCACGATCGCGGTGGTCGTGTTGTGGGTCGCGCTGCTGCGCAGCGACTTCGCGCTCGAGTACGTCGCCGCATATTCCAGCACCACGCTCCCGACCGTTTACAAAATCGCCTCGCTATGGGGCGGGCAGCAGGGCTCGCTGCTGTTCTGGACCTGGTTGCTGTCGATCTTCACGTCGATCGCCGCGTTCCAGAATCGCCGCCGCAACCCCGAGATCGCGCCGTATGCGCTGGCGGTGCTGGCGGGCGTCGCAATTTTCTTTCTGTTGATGCTGAATTTCGTCACGCGTCCGTTCGATCTGCTCGCGACGGTTCCCGCCGAAGGCTCCGACCTGAACCCGCTGCTGCAGAACTATTGGATGGCGATACATCCGCCGAGTCTCTACACCGGCTACGTCAGCGCGACCGTGCCGTTCGCCTTCGGCGCTGCCGCGCTACTAACAGGCAGGCTCGACGACGGATGGATTCGCTCGACGCGCCGCTGGGCGATTTTTTCCTGGTTCTTTCTGACGCTTGGCAACATGTTCGGCGCGCGATGGGCCTACGAGGTTCTCGGCTGGGGCGGTTACTGGGCGTGGGACCCGGTCGAGAACGCCGCCTTCATGCCGTGGCTGGTGATGACGGCGTACCTGCATTCGGTGATGATCCAGGAACGCAAGGACATGCTGAAGGTCTGGAACCTGTCGCTGATTGGGCTTGCCTTCGGACTGACCCTCTTCGGCACCTTCATCACGCGCAGCGGCGTCATCTCGTCGGTGCATTCGTTCACGCAGTCCGGCCTCGGCCCATACTTCCTGAGCTTTCTTATAACGGTGACGCTCGCCTACGCCGCGCTGTTGATCTTCCGCTCGAAGCAATTGCGTAGTCCCGCCGAGTTCGAGTCGTACCTGTCGCGCGAGGCGGCCTTCTTGTTCAACAACCTCATGCTGGTCGGCATCGCGTTCGCCGTTTTCTGGGGCACCATCTTTCCGGTGCTGTCCGAAGCGGTGCGCGGCGTGAAGATCACCGTCGGACCGCCCTTCTTCAATCGCGTCAACGGACCGCTGGCGCTCGGCTTGGTGTTCCTGATGGGCATCGGGCCGCTGATCGCGTGGCGGCGCACGACGCGTGACAATCTCGTGCGCAGCTTCACCGCGCCCGTCGCGATCGGCGTCGCGACCGGCATCGTCGCCGCCGCTGCGGGCTTGCGCCAATGGTATGTGCTGACCGCTTTCTCGCTGGCCGCGTTCGTGATGGGCACCGTGCTCGTCGAGTTTCGCCGCGGGATGAACGCGCGCCGCCACACGGTCGGGGAGCCGCGCGCCAGGGCGCTCGTCAACCTCGTCGCCAAGAATAATCGCCGCTACGGCGGCTACATCATCCACGTCGGCGTGATCGTGGCGTTCGTCGGGATCGTCGGCTCGTCATTCTTCCGCACGGAAGTGAAAAAGAGCGTGCGCGACGGCGAGAGCTTTACGATCGGCTCGTACACGCTGCGCTACCTTGGCCTCGCGGAAGTTGACACGCCTCATCTCGAAAGCGCGACCGCCCGCCTCCAGGTGCTGCGCCCCGACGGCCGCGAGATCACCGTGATGTCGCCCGCGAAGCTGTTCTTCAAACGGCAGCAGCAGCCCGCGACCAAAGTCGCAATCCGCTCCACTCCCTTAAGCGACCTCTACGTAGTTCTCGCCGGAATCGACGACAGCGGCCAGATCGCGACCTTCGACGTGTTCCTGACGCCGCTGGTCTTCTGGTTATGGGCCGGCGGCCTGCTGATGGTATTAGGCACGGTGATCGTTATCTGGCCCAACGTGCGCGAGCGCGCCGCAATCGCGACCGCACTCAGCCGCGCATCCACTGGCACGCGGGAACTCGCCGACATCGCCGCCCCGGGGGGTGATTGAATCCGTGCGCAAGCGATCCCTGTTCGCATTGTCGCTCGTCTTGGTCGTCGCGCTATTCGTTTTTCTTTCTCCTAAACTGAAAAACGTTTCACGTGAAACATTAGCGTCAGAAACCCCAACCAACGCGCAGGTTTCCGAGGGTTTGACCTGCCAATGCGGCTGCGGTTTGACGGTCGCCAACTGCAACATGCCGACCTGCGGATTCTCAGTTCCGCTGCGCCGCGAGATCGACCGCATGATTGCCAAAGGGATGACCCGTGCGCAGATAATCGCCTTCTATCGCCATCAATACGGCGAGAAAGTTCTGTCCGCGCCGACCACCGAGGGCTTCAACCTGCTGGCGTGGACGATGCCGTTCATCGCGCTCGCACTCGGCGGCGGCCTGATGGTGGTGGCGTTCGGACGATGGCGCTCGCCCGCCCCTTCGGACTCGAAGCCAGGCGCGGAGCCGGCGTCATTCGATCCCGAACTCAAACGCAGACTCGAAAAAGAACTCGAGGAGCGTAGATAACCGGTGTTCATTATTGCGGCCGCGCTGATTGTCGCCGGAGTTGCGCTGTTCGTGGCGGCCCCGCTCGGCATCGGGCTGGTCGGAGCGCGCGCCAGGTCGGAGGGTGAGCTGCAAATGGAACGCCACGAGCATGAACGCGCGCTGGCGGTGCAGGGTCTTCGCGAACTCGAGTTCGATCGTGAGATGGGCAAGCTGTCCGGCGCGGACTACGATTCGATGCACAAAGCGCTCGAGGATCGAGCGCTGACCGCGATGGCCGCAGTCGAAAGGATCCGCCTCCAGGCGGACAAAACCTCGAGGAGACCCTCGCTGACCCCTGCGACGCAGGCGCCGCGCCTATCCGCACTGGCGCCCCGCCGCGCCGACGCGGTGCCGACAATCGTCCAGCGCGGCGAACCGCTGCGCCCGGCGCAATCCGTACCGATGCAGCCGGGAAAGATTCGCTTCTGTCCCGGGTGCGGAACGCGCGTCGCCTCCGACTCGAAGTTCTGCGCGCAGTGCGGCGTTGCGATCAAACCGATCGGCGGCGCGGCCGCCCGGACCGAGTGATGTCGGCGCCGATCGTCGAGACTCACAGCCTCGCAAAGACTTACGGCCTGGCGCCCGTCCTGCGCGAAGTGCAGTTGCGCGTGCTGGCCGGGGCTGGCGCGTTTATAGTCGGCGGCAATGGCGCCGGAAAATCGACGCTGCTGCGAATCCTCGCCGGCCTCGAAGCACCGAGCGCCGGCCACGCTCTCGTCTTCGGGCAGGACACGCGCCGGCTCGCGGCGCGCTATCGGCGCCGTATCGGCCTGATGGCCCATCAGAGTTTCCTCTACCCCAATCTGACGGCGCGCGAGAATCTCGAGTTTTTCGCGGAGCTGTATTCGCTCGCCGACGCCCGCGCGTCCGCCAATCAATGGCTCGGCCGCGTCGGCCTCGCCGAGGTTGCCGATACGCGCGTGTTTGCGTTCTCGCGCGGCATGGAGCAGCGCCTGTCGGCGGCCCGCGCGATGCTCGCCGAGCCCGCGCTGCTGCTGCTCGACGAGCCGTTCGCGTCGCTCGACCATGACGGCGCCGAAATCGTCGCGGCGTTGATTCGCGGCGCGGTCGAACGCGGCGCATCGGTGCTGGCGACGGCGCACGCAATCCCGGAAATCGACGGCGTCGAGTTCGCGGTCTTCGAAATCTCGCGCGGCCGCCTTGAGCAGCGCGCGCATACGGAGGAGGTCCGGCGCGGCGGGCGGATTCGCTCGCTGCTGGGCAGGTAGAACCGTGTCTGGCTTTGCCGCCGTGCTCCGCAAAGACCTGCGCCTCGAGCTTCGCAGCGGCGAGAGCACGCTGGCGCTGCTCGCGCTGTCGATGCTGGTGCTGGTGGTGCTGGTCTTCGCGCTCGACGCGGCGCGCGTGCGCAGCCTCGACGCTGCCGCCGGCGCGCTGTGGGTCGCGATGGTGTTCGCCGGGATGCTGGGCGCGAATCGCGCGCTGCTGGCGGAGCGCGACAACAGCGCGATTCGCGGCCTGCTGCTGAGCCCGCTCGATCCCGCCACGCTCTTCGCCGCCAAACTGGCCGCCGCGTTGATCTTCATGGCGGTCGCCGAGGTCGGCGCGGTCATCCTGATGGTGTTGTTCTTCAATCTCGATTTCGACGCGTCGCTGGCGCGGCTGGCGCCGATTCTGGCGCTGGGCGCGATCGGATTTTCCGCGCTGGCCACGCTGCTTTCCGCAATCACCGGCCGCACCCGCGGCGGCGATATGCTGTTGCCGATTCTCGCCGTGCCGATTTTCGTGCCCGCCCTGATTGCCGGCGTCAAGGCGAGCGCCGCCGCGCTGGCGGGCGCGCCGCTGGCCTCGATGGGCGACTGGCTGAAGATCATGATCGCGTTCGACGTGCTGTTCGTCACCGCCGGTTACCTGCTGTTCGAGCATGTGGTAGGTGAGGACGGATGAACAACTCCGCGATTCGCAACTGGCTCGGGTTCTCGACGCTGGCGCTGATGCTGGCGGCGCTGTTCATGGTCTTCGACTACGTCCCGCCGGAAGCCGAGCAGGGCATCGCGCAGTTGATCTTTTATTTTCACGTGCCGCTGGCGTGGGTCGCGTTCGCGTCGTTCGGGCTGGTCGCGATCGCGGGGATATTCTACCTGTGGCTCGGCGATCGGCTCTGGGACGACCTCGGCTACGCCGCCGCCGAGACCGGGATGGTCTTCTGCACGCTGGTGATCGTCACGGGTTCGATTTGGGCCAAGCCGATTTGGGGAACCTGGTGGACGTGGGACTCGCGCCTGACTACCACCTTCATCCTGTGGCTGATGTACGGCGGCTACCTGATGCTGCGCGCAAGCGCCGACGACACGCCGCAGACGGCGCGCTTCGCGGCGGTGCTCGGAGTCGTCGCCGCGCTGGACGTGCCGATCGTGATCGCGTCGGTGCGGCTGTGGCGCACAATCCATCCCGCGGTGCTGGTGACGAAGCAAGGCGGCCATGGCCTGGAGGATCCGCGCATGGTCGCGACGCTGCTGGTGTCGCTGGCCGCATTCACCGCGCTGTGGGCGTGGCTGCTGTGGCTCCGCTTCAAGCAGTTGCGGACGCGAAGCCGGATGCGCGCGCTGGCGGTCAGAATTGCGTTCGCGTCCGCGGCCGCGTCGGATGGCAGGTAGCGGAATCGCGTCGATGGAACATTTGGGATACCTGTTCGCCGCGTATAGCATCATCTTTGCGGTGATTTTCCTGTACGTCGTGTTCATCTGGCGCCGTCAGCTGGCGCTCGACGCGGAGCTTCGCACGCTGGAGGCGCGGCTGGCGGCGCTGACCGAGGGATCGGCGGGGGGCGGCGCGCCGCCGCGATCTGACGCGTGAGTTGCTAATCGAGTGCATACCGAGTTAGTATAGTAACTGAGTATTGAGATCTTCGGAACTGAGTATCCCGGATGGAATTTCGCGACTACTACAAAGTTCTCGGCGTTGAGCGAAAAGCGGGCGACGCGGAGATCAAGAGCGCCTACCGCAAGCTCGCCCGCAAATTCCATCCCGACGTCAATCCCAACAACAAGGAAGCCGAGGCCAAATTCAAGGAGCTAAACGAGGCCTACCAGGTCATCAGCGACCCCGCAAAGCGCAAGAAGTACGACGAACTCGGCGCCGACTGGGAGGATGGCGTGTCGCAGGAGGAGATGATGCGCCGCTACGCGCGCCAGCAATCGGCGGCCGGCGGCGGCGCGGACTTCGGCGGCGGCGACTTCAGCGATTTCTTCTCGCAATTCTTCGGCGGCAGCGCGCGCCGCGCGGGCGGACGCAGCCGCGGCGGCGCGCCCCGCGGCTTTTCCGGCTTCGACTTTGGCGCCGAGCCGGCGCGCGCGCCGGACTTGCACGCAGAGGTCGGAATTTCGCTCTCCGATGCGGTCATGGGCTCCAAGCGGCGGCTCGATCTCGTCGCCGAGGACGAATGCGCGACCTGCTTCGGCAGCGGCATGATCCCGCGCGAAGAAAAACAGGGCAAATCGCGCGTGATTCGCTCGGCCGAGCCGTGTCCGACCTGCGGCGGGCCCGGCGTGGTGAATGCGCGGCGCACGCTCGAAGTGTCAATCCCTGCGGGCGTGACGGATGGCACACAGTTGCGATTGAAGGGGCAGGGCGGACGCGCGCCGCGTCCCGATCAGAATGGCGATCTCTTCCTCACCATCAGAATCGAACCGAACGCGGTGTTCGCGCTTGCGGGCCGCGACCTTCGCGTCAGTCTGCCGGTGTGGGACTACGAAGCCGCGCTCGGCGCCGAAATTACCGCGCCCACGGTTGACGGGCGCGTGTCGCTCAAGATTCCCCCCGGCAGCCAGGCCGGACGCGTGATGCGTTTGCGCGGGCGCGGTCTGCCGGCGCGCGGCAAGGAGCCGGCCGGGGACCTGCTGTACGAGCTGAAGGTGCTCGCGCCGACGGACTTGAACGCCAAGGAGCGCGCGCTCATGCAGAATTTGGCCGATAGTTTGAAGGCGCGCGGGATTGCCGATCCGCGGGCGGAACTGATGGCGTCGAAATGACGCGGAGCTGATTGCGATGGCGCGGCGTCCCTCAACCAGAAGCTCGACTCGCGGCGAAGTGGTGCTGCTGAGCAGGAGCGTGTTCTGCTCGGTATGCGGAATCAGCGAGCGCGAGCTGGCGTCGTGGGAGCGCGAGGATTTGATCGCGCCGGTTCGAGTCGAGCAAGTGCGCGGACGGCTCGAGGCGCTGTACGATCGGGACGCCTTGCGGCGCGTGCGCGTGATTCGCACGCTCGGCGAGGAGCTCGAGGTGAATATCCCGGGGATCGGGGTGATTCTGCATTTGCTGGATCAGACGGGCCGCTGAGGCGTTGGTCGGGGGCCTTTGCCCAACTTGATCGAGGTTTTGTTTCCTCTCCCTCTGTGTCTCTTTAGTACCCATTAGCCCTCGCCCGGTTGCGGAAGAGGGAACGGCGTCCGCGCCCGGCGCGCGACTTTGTCATCCTGACGAAGCGAGCAACGCGAGCGGCAGGAAGGATCTCGGACAGCTTCGCGACCCGCGAAGCCGGTTCCGGTTTCTTATCCAGCGCGGAGTTAGGGTGTCGCGTTCCGCGCCAACGGCGCGGGTGAGGGTGCCTATTCTGCGCGCGATTCAGGATTCTGCCTCTACTCCGAACATTTCCGCCCGACGTTATGCAAAGGTCTCCCGAGCGGAGAGGTGCAGGAGTAATCTCATACAAAATGGTTCGCGATGCTGAAAAGAAGGTAGTCGGCGCGATTGAGGCGGCCTTGGGGCGCGTGGGGGTGCGTCATGGCGCTTCGATCCTCGTTGGGCTTTCGGGTGGGGCGGATTCGGTCGCCCTTACTTGTGCGCTGCTTGAGCTTCGCGAGCGTCTGGGGTTGAGGGTTGCGGCCGCGCATTTGAACCATCGGATTCGCGGGCTTGAGTCGGATCGGGATGAAGAGTTCGTGCGTGCGATGTGCGCGCGGCTCGGAGTTGAATTGATCGTTGAGCGTGCCGAGGAGCTTGGCGCTTCGATTTCGAGCGCGAACCTCGAGGAGCGTGCGCGCGAGGTTCGGCGCGAATTTCTTGGGCGCGCAGCGGATCGGGTCGGCGCGGACTTCGTCGCCCTGGGGCACCATCGCGACGACCAGGCCGAGACGGTGCTGATGCGTCTGATGCGCGGGGCGGGGGCGGCGGGGATGGCGGCGATGGCTGAGCGCGGGCCCGGCAAACTGATTCGGCCGATGCTTTCGATTTCGCGCGCCGAGATTCGCGGGTTCCTGGACGCGCGCGGGATTGTGTTCGTCGAGGATTCATCGAATTCGTCGCGCGACATTCTGCGCAACCGGATTCGCGCGGAACTGCTCCCGCTGCTCGAGCGCGAGTATGCGCCGGGGCTTGGCGGGCGGCTGGCGGAACTTGCCGGCGAGATGCGCTCGCTCGACGAGCTGGTCGCGGCGATTGCTGCGCGCGAACTGGACGCGATGCGGGTGCGCGGAGGCGCGCTCGACCTGTCGGGATTCGGCGCGCTGAATCCGGCGGTGCAGGCGGTTGCGATTCGGCGGTATCTCTCCGGGCGGATGGGATCGTTGCGCAAAATTTCGCGCGCGCATGTCGCGGCTGTGCGGCAACTCGCACTCGAAGGCGGGCCGAGCGGCTCGATCGATCTTCCGGGCGGGTGGCGCGCCGAGCGCGAGTACTATCTTTTTCGGTTGGTGAATTCACGGGCTGAGCGGAAAGCATCAGGCGCGGAATTCTCAGTTGCGATTGCGGCGGACGGAATCACAATGCTCGAGGCGGCCGGTTTCAGGTTCGAGGCTTCGACGCTGGCGGCGGCGCACGCGTCGATGCCGGAGAGTCTGATGGTCGCGATGTTCGACGCGGCGAAAATCGCGGACGGCCGGTTGATCGCCCGCAATTTCGTCAAGGGCGACCGGCTGCATCCGATGGGGATGCGTGGCACGCGGAAGGTGCATGACGTCTTTGTCGATCGCAAGTTGCCGCGTGCCAGGCGCGCGCGCTTTCCGGTCGTCACGGTCGGCGGCGCGATCGCGTGGCTCCCCGGGCTGGCGCGCGCGGACTGCGCGCTGGTGACCAAGGCCACCGAAACCGTACTGCGCGTTGAGGCCTGCGAGATCTCCGCCTAGCGGATGCCACGTTGCGCGCTAATCGGCGCGCGTGATACTTTGGTAATAGCATGAACCAGTTTTCTCGAAGCATTGCGCTGTGGCTGGTGCTGGGACTTATGTTCCTGCTGCTGTTCAATATCTTCAGCAGGCAGCAGCCCAAAGAACCCGAAATAATTTTCTCCGACTTCCTTAACCAGGTTGAGAAGAACCAGGTCGCCGAGGCGACGATTCAAGGCAATCTGATCAAGGGCGACACCACCAGCGGCGAGCATTTCAAGACCTACGCGCCCGAGGACCCGGACCTGGTCAAGACGCTGCGCGAGAAGGGCGTGAAGATCGCGGCCAAGCCGGCCGAGGGCGATCCGTGGTGGATGGTCGCGCTGGTGCAATGGTTCCCGGTGATAGTGCTGGCGGCGCTGTGGATTTTTTTCATGCGCCAGATGCAAATCGGCGGCGGCAAGGCGATGTCGTTCGGCAAGAGCCGCGCCAAGCTGCTCACTGAAAATACGCACAAAGTAACGTTCGCCGACGTGGCGGGAATCGACGAGGCGAAGGACGAGCTCGAGGAGATAATTCAATTTTTGCGCGACCCCAAGCGCTTCACCCGGCTGGGCGGCCGAATCCCCAAGGGCGTGCTGCTGGTCGGACCGCCGGGAACCGGCAAGACCCTGCTCGCGCGGGCGATCGCGGGGGAAGCGGGCGTGCCGTTCTTTTCGATTTCGGGATCGGACTTTGTCGAGATGTTCGTTGGCGTCGGCGCGTCGCGCGTGCGCGACCTGTTCGTGCAAGGCAAGAAGCATGCGCCATGCATCATCTTTATAGACGAGATCGACGCGGTCGGACGGCATCGCGGCGCCGGGCTCGGCGGCGGTCATGATGAACGCGAGCAAACCCTCAACCAGCTGCTGGTCGAGATGGACGGGTTCGAGGCCAACGAGGGCGTGATCCTGGTAGCCGCGACCAATCGTCCCGACGTGCTCGACCCGGCTCTCCTGCGCCCCGGCCGATTCGACCGGCGCGTGGTGGTGCCGCTGCCCGACGTGAAGGGACGCGAGGGCATTCTAAAAGTGCATACGCGCAAGGTGCCGCTGTCGGACGACGTTGACGGGACCAAGCTGGCGCGCTCGACGCCGGGCTTTGCCGGCGCGGATCTGGAAAACCTTGTCAACGAGGCCGCGCTGCTGGCGGCGCGCCGCAACAAGGACAAGGTCGAGATGTCGGACTTCGAGCTGGCCAAGGACAAGGTCATGATGGGCGCGGAACGGCGCTCGATGGTGATGTCGGGCTCGGAGCGCAAGATAATCGCGTATCATGAAGGTGGCCACGCGCTGGTCGCGATGCTGCAGCCCGGCGCGGACCCGGTCCACAAAGTTACGATTATCCCGCGCGGGATGGCGCTCGGCGTGACCCAGCAATTGCCTATGGACGATCGCTACACCTATCCCCGCGACTACCTCGTGACGCGGCTGGCGGTGATGTTCGGCGGGCGCACCGCGGAAGAGCTGGTGTTCGGCCAGATGACCACCGGCGCCGGCAACGATATCGAAAAGGCGACCGAGCTCGCGCGCAAGATGGTTTGCGAATGGGGCATGAGCAAGGAGCTCGGGCCGATGACGTTCGGGCGTCGCGAGGAACAGATCTTTCTGGGCCGCGACATCGCCCATCACAAGGACTACTCGGAGCAGACCGCGCTCGAGATCGATCGCGAGGTGCGCAAGATAATCGACGACTCCTATCAAAGGGCGCGACAACTGTTGGCGGATCATCTGCCGCTGCTCCATGAGATCGCGGCGCGGCTGCTCGAGAAAGAAGTGCTCGACGGCAGCGAAGTCGAGGCCATGGTGACCGCGTTTCGCGAAGGGCGTGAGATGCCGCCGTCGCCGGCCGCAGTGCGCAACGATCCCCCGCCGCGTCCGGGTCCGGAAGCGGGCAAGGAGAAGCGCGCCGAAAACGAAAGCCCGGTGCCCGGACTCCCGCCTAAACCGGTTCTCGTGTAGTCGTCTCGTCGGCGTTCCGCGGCGGCTCCGATCGGATTCGTCATCGCGATTCGGTCGGCGTAAGTGTGAGGGGTTGCGGGGAAGTGGGGCCGCTGCGATGCGACGCTCGCCGATTCAATCAATCTCATCCACCGATCGCGGCGGTCACAAATCCACGCCGCGAGCGTCGCCTGCGAACCTCAAGCTGGCCGACGGCCGCGTAATCGAATTTCCCGCTGTAATGGGCGTGCTCAACGTGACCCCCGACTCCTTCTCCGATGGCGGGATATATCTCGACGCGGACCGCGCCGTCGATCACGCGCTCGCGATGGAAGCCGCCGGTGCCGACATGATCGACGTGGGCGGAGAATCGTCGCGTCCTGTCGGCGCTGTGGAGATACCGGTCGAGGTCGAATTGGCGCGAGTGACGCCGGTGCTCGCGCTCCTGGGCAAGCGGCTGCGAGTGCCAATCTCGATCGACACGCGCCGGGCGGAGGTCGCCCGCGTCGCGCTCGAGTCGGGAGCGGCGGTAATCAACGACATCACCGCGCTCCAGCACGACTGCGAAATGGCGCGGCTGGCGGCGCGAACGAAGTGCGCGGTGGTGCTGATGCATATGCGCGGCGGTCCCGCCAATCATCGCGAGTTCGCACGCTACCGCGACGTGGTGCGCGAGGTCGTCGAGTACCTGGACGCGCGCGCGAGATTTGCCGCCGAGGCAGGAGTCGCGCCCTCGCGAATCATCGTCGATCCGGGACTGGGGTTCGCCAAGACCGCCCAGCATAATCTGAAATTGCTGGCCGCCTTGCCCGACCTCTGCGCCCTCGGCTATCCCGTATTAGTGGGAGCGTCGCGCAAGAGCTTTGTGGCGCGGATTGCGGGCGCGAGCGAGCGGAATTTGGAATTCGGGACGGCGGCGGCGAACGCGCTGGCGCTGGCAGCGGGCGCGTCGATCGTGCGGGTACATGACGCAGCCGCGGGCGTCGCCGTGGTGCGAATGGCCGCAGCAATGGCGGGCCGGGATCGGCGGTTCAAGCGCAATGCATAGTTACATACCCATGATACCGCAGCCGCGATGGCAGGACCTCGTTGACGTCCTGATCGTCGCGTACGTGATCTACCGGATCGCGCTCTTGATCCGCGGCACCCGCACGATGCAGATGGTGCTGGGGATGGTGATCGTGGGCGTCGCGTTCGTGGCGTCCCAGGTGCTGGGACTGTTCACGCTCAACTGGCTCCTGAACAACTTCCTCGGTTCGTTGTTCGTGATCCTGGTGGTTATCTTCCAGGCGGATATTCGCCGCGCGCTGACCCGCGTCGGTGCGCAATCGTTCCTGGGCCGCGGCGCGGCTGCCGTTACGCCCGCGGAGGAAATTGCGACCGCGGCGGCGTGGTGCGCAGCGCGTCGCGTCGGCGCTCTGATCGTGATCGAGCAGGACGATGGGCTGGGTGAGTTCGTCGAAAGCGGCAGGATCGTTGACGGCAAGGTCTCGCCGGAACTGCTCGAAACGATCTTCATGGACGGCTCTCCGCTGCACGATGGCGCCGTGATAATAAACGGCGACCGGATACTTGCGGCCGCATGCCTGTTGCCGCTGTCGCAAAACCCCAACGTCAGCCTGGCGCTGGGCACCCGTCATCGCGCGGCGATTGGGATGAGCGAGGACAGCGACGCGGTCGTGCTGGTCGTGTCGGAGGAGAGCGGCGCGATCTCGCTGGCGCGCGGCGGCGTGCTGAGCCGCGGACTGGAATCGGCCGAAGTCCTGTCCACACTAAGGAAGCTGCCGGCTTAGGAGCGCGGAGACCAAAAGAGCGGCGAGACGACGCACGATGAGGCTGGGCGATTTCAATTATCTATCCGCAGTCAGCCGCTCGTGGCGGCTGCGCAGCGGCGACCTCGGGCTTCGCGTGCTCGCGCTGGTGCTCGCGATCGGACTGTGGATATTCGTCAACGCGGGCGAGCGGGGCTCGGTCGAGCCGCTCACCGTGCCTATAAGCTATAGCTTGCTGCCGGCGGGGATGGTGATCGTGAACCATCCGCCGGCGTTCGTGAAAATCGAAGTCACCGGACCGCGTACGCTGCTGTCGCTGCTGGATCCCGAGCGGCTGACGCTCAAGATCGATCTGCGCAGCGTTGCGGCCGGACAATCCGAGTTCAAGATATATCCTTCGATGTTTAACGTGGGGCGAAATACCGCGGTGACCAGCATCTCGCCGGATCAGTTGTCGCTTGACATCGATCGCCTGGTTACGCGCGATGTGCCGGTGCATCTGGCGGTCCTGGGCAAGGTCGAGCCGGGCTACACGATCTCATCGGTCGATATTACGCCGCCCAGCGTGACTATCGTCGGGCCGAGCCGTTACGTGGCGCCGCTTACCTCGGTCAGCACGGAGCCCTTCGACCTCAAGGGGCTCACCTCGGACACCGGCCGTTCGGTTAATATCGTGCCGCCCGATCCCTCGCTGGGACTGTCAACCGGCCACGTCGATGCGCGGGTCAATGTTGCCGAGGCGATTGCCGACCGCGAGTTTCGCGCGGTGGACGTGGAGGTGAAGGACAGCAATTTCAAGTACCGCGTCGAACCCAGGCAGGCGACGCTGACGATTCGCGGGCCGGCGGTCAAGCTGGCGGGTCTGGCGCCGAAGGGGCTGGCCTACGTTGACGCCAAGGGGGTCGCACCGGGCTCGCATGAATTGCCGCTGCAGGTGACGCTGCCCGACGGGATGCAGTTGGTGCGCCAGTCGCCCGACAAGGTTAGACTGCGGATGTATCGCGAGAAGCGGACGACTACTCCCGATGAACACCCATCGTAAACTGTTCGGCACCGACGGCGTCCGCGGCGTCGCCAATGAGGAGCCGATTACCTCGGAGACCGCGCTGAAGCTCGGCCGCGCGCTCGCCCATGTATTCCGCAATTCCTCGGGACGCCATCGCAGAATTCTGATCGGCAAAGACACCCGGCTGTCGGGCTACATGCTCGAGACTGCGATGGAGTCCGGAATCTGCTCGATGGGCGTGGACGTGTGGCTGGTGGGCCCGCTGCCGACGCCGGCGATCGCGTTTCTGACGCGCAGCATGCGCGCCGACGCCGGCGTGGTCATATCGGCCTCGCACAACCCCTTCCAGGACAACGGCATCAAGTTTTTTTCGCGCGAAGGATTCAAACTCGACGACGAGACCGAGCGGCGGATCGAAGCGCTGGTATTCGACGAAGGCGAGATCGCGAAGCATCGCGCGCGCCCGGACGACATCGGCAAGGCCGCGCGCATCGACGACGCGCTCGGCCGTTACCTGGTATTTCTGAAGTCGTGCCTGCCGCGCTCGGTCGCCTTCGACGGGCTGAAGGTCGCGATCGATTGCGCCAACGGCGCCGCCTACAAGGTCGGTCCCGAGGCGCTCCAGGAGCTGGGCGCCGACGTCGTGGCGCTCGGGGTCGAACCCGACGGCAAAAACATCAACCTGAATTGCGGCGCGGTGCATCTCGACGCGATTCGCGAAACCGTTCTCCGCCAGCACTGCAACGTCGGCATCGCGCTCGACGGCGACGGCGATCGCGTGATGCTGATCGACGAGCGCGGCGGACTCTTCGACGGCGACGACGTGATGGCGCTGCTCGGCCGCAAGCTCGCCGCCGAGGGCCGGCTCCGCGGCAACGCCGTCGTCGCGACCGTGATGAGCAATTTCGGACTCGAGCTGGCGCTGCGCGAGGCGGGCGTGCGGCTGATTCGCACCGAGGTCGGCGACCCCGCGGTGGCGCGCGAGATGCGGCTCAACTCGTACAACCTGGGCGGGGAGCAGTCGGGGCACGTGATCTTCATGGATCACTCGACCACCGGCGACGGACTGATAAGCGCGCTGCTGGTGCTCGCCCACCTGGCCGAGAGCGGACGGACGCTCAGCGAACTTCGCGCGATGCGCCGCGTGCCGCAGGTGCTGGAAAACGTGCGCGTGCGAAATCGCGTGCCGTTCGCCGAGATGCCCGACGTTCAACGGATAATCGCCGACGCCGAACGGCGCCTGGCCGGCACCGGCAGGCTGCTGGTGCGCTATTCGGGGACCGAGATGCTGGCGCGGGTGATGGTCGAAGGCGAGGACGGCGTTCAGATCAAAACGCTCGCGCAGGAGATTGGCGCCGCGATTCAGAAGTACGCCGGCGCACAGTCTGACTAAATCAATTGCGCTTCACCTTCAGCGGCTTCGACCCGCACCCGCACCATCCGTGTTACGACGCGATTTGCCCCTAACACGAGAGCTTTGCATAACGAGTGCTGGTGCTGAAGCGAAATGCGCTGACGCGCGAGATCCTTCGCTGCGCTCAGGATGACACAAAAAAAGTTCTAACAGGGCGAAGCCCGCATCTTCACTTCTCACTGGGTGCAGGGGTCACCCCTGCCCAAGGAAGTGTGAAACCCACGGTGGGTTTCACATTCAATTACTCTTCGCGCGCTTGCGCTTCACGTTCAGCGCCTTCAGATACGCCTTCACCGTGCGCGTGAGCCCCATGTAGAGAGCGTCCGAGATCAACGCGTGGCCGATCGATACTTCCTGCAGGCCTTTGACCGCTTTCACGTAGGCGGGAATATTCTTGAGATCGAGATCGTGGCCCGCATTCACGCCGAGCCCGATTTCCCGCGCCAGGCGGGCGGCGTCGCGATGCGCCGCGAGAATTTCTTCGCCGGCCGGCGTGCCGAACGCATGCGCATACGGCCCGGTGAACAGCTCGATTCGGTCTGCGCCAAGTTTTCGCGCGCGCCTGATCTGTTCGGCGTCGGTCTCCAGGAAAAGACTCGTGCGGATGCCGGCCTGGCGAAGTCTGCCGAGCACTTCGCCGAGCCAATCCGCCGCGCCGCTATTCAGGTCCCATCCCGCATTCGACGTCAGCACGCCGGGCGGATCGGGCACCAGCGTTACCTGCGTCGGCCGCGCGCGCATCACGAGGTCGAGAAACTCCGCGCCCGGGTATCCTTCGATGTTAAACTCGACCGTCATCATCGCGGCCAGGTCGAAGACGTCCTGAAACGTGATGTGCCGCGCGTCGGGGCGCGGATGGACGGTTATCCCGTGGCATCCCGCGGCGATGCAGGTGCGCGCGGCCGCGACCACGTCGGGAATATTTCCGCCGCGCGCGTTTCGCAGCGTCGCGATTTTGTTGACGTTGACGCTGAGGCGAATCATTTCGACCTGGAGGCTACCAGAGCCAGTGAGCCAGTCCAGTTTTCCACTTTTTCACTGCCGCGCGCATTCACGCGCGCATGGTGTAATATTTGCGCCAGGATCGCCGACCGATGATTTTGCTCAACGCTGCAGAGAGCCGCGAACTCGATCGCATCAGCCAGGAAAAGTACGGAATCCCGTCATACTCGCTGATGACGCGCGCGGGTGAGGCTGTTGCCGACGCGCTCGTCGAGCAGTTTCCCCAGGCGGCTACAGACGTGCTCGTCGTGGCGGGGAGGGGCAACAACGGCGGCGACGGATTCGTCGCCGCACGACGGCTTATCCAGGACGGCTTCGCGATCCGGGCGGTGCTGCTCGGCCGCGCGGCGGAATTGAAGGGCGATGCCGCCCGCGCATACGCGGAGTTCCGTGCATGCGGCGGCAAAGCAATCGAGGCGTCGGGCGAGTCCAGTCTCGACGCCGCGCTGAGGATACGGCCGAGCGCCGTGGTTGACGCGATTTTCGGCACGGGCCTCAATGCCGAGGTGAAAGACGGGCCGCGGCGCGCGATCGAGCTCGTCAACTCGTTCGCGGTGCCGACGGTCGCCGTCGATATTGCGTCGGGCGTGAACTCGGACACCGGCGCCGACATGGGCGCGTCCGTGCGAGCGTCGCTGACGGTGACATTCGGCTTCGCGAAATTCGGTCACGTTTCATATCCAGGCGCCGGCCAATGCGGCGAGCTGCGAATCGTCGATATAGGTTTCGCCCCGCGCGCGATTGACGAGATAGCGCCGCGCGGACGGTTTCTCGAGGCCGCGGACCTTAAGCATTTGATTCACGCGCGGCCCCTCGATTCGCACAAGGGAATGTATGGGCATCCGCTGATTATAGCCGGCGGCCGCGGCAAGTCCGGCGCCGTGCTGCTCGCGTCGCGCGCCGCGCTGAGGATGGGAGCGGGGCTGGTTACGGCGGCAGTGCCGGAGTCGATTCAGCCGATCGTCGCGGCAGGGCAGGCCGAGCTGATGACGGAGCCGATAGCCGACCGCGACGGCCATTTTGACGGCGCTCATGCGCCCGGCGCGTTGCAGATGTTGCTCGACGGCAAGAACGCGCTGATCGTGGGCCCGGGGATGGGCGTAACGGATGATACCAGGCGCCTCATCGAATGGCTGATCGCGGACGCATCCGAGCGCGAGCGTCCGATGCTCATCGATGCCGACGGCTTGAACGCGCTCGCCGCGCTCGGTTGCGAGTCCTTGAAGCGAGCGCGCGGCGCCGTGGTTCTGACTCCTCATCCGGGAGAAGCCGCGCGGCTGCTCGGCGTGACGCCGGCGGCCATCAACGAGGATCGTGTGTCGGCCGCGCGCACTTTGGCGGAGCGAACCGGAGCGACCGTGCTGATAAAGGGTGCGCGCTCGGTCATCGCCTCTCCCGACGGCGACGTCTATGTCAACTCGACCGGAAATCCCGGCATGTCCACGCCAGGGATTGGCGATGCGCTGTCAGGAATGGTCGGCGCGCTGCTCGCACAACACCTGCGCCCGCTGGACGCGCTCGCGCTCGGGGTTTTTCTCCACGGCTACGCGGCGGATCGCTTGGCGGCGCGGATCGGGCGCGTTGGCTATCTCGCCGGCGACCTCATCGACGAGCTGCCCGCGGCACGGGAAGCACTCATCGAATAGTTGCGCTATATTGGTGGACGGGTAATCGCGATGGCTAATGCCGCAACAGAGCCGGGCGCGACTGCGGTCGCGATGGTGATCGAGAGCCGCTCGCCGCACGAGACCAAATCATGGGGACGGCGGCTGGCCACGCTTCTTGAAGGGGGAGAATTGCTGGGCCTCATCGGCGACCTCGGCGCGGGCAAGACCTGCTTCATCAAGGGCCTCGCGCAGGGCTTGAACCTGCGCGAAGAGGATATCCTGAGCCCCACCTTCACGATGATCCAGGAGCATCACGGACGCTTCCCGCTCTATCACATAGATCTGTATCGGCTCGAAGAGGCGACGCTCGACGACTTGGGCCTTCGCGAATACTTGTTTTCCCAAGGTGTCGCGGCGGTGGAATGGTTCGAGCGTCTGCGCGGCGGCGCGGAGATGGATTACCTGGCAGTGCGGATCAGCTACGCCGGCGCGAACCTGCGGCGGATCGAATTCAGCGCGGGCGACTCGCGTCACGCGCAAATTATCTCCAGGCTGAAGCGCCGCTTCGCCTGAGGGCGCGTCATCTGTCCGATTTGCCGGCGCTCATCTCGCGGCGGATCGGATGGTCCACGACGATTGCCCGACCGTTAGTGATTGCTCTGACGAAGTGAAGTGCGTCCGGAGGCACGATAGCGACAAAGCCGGGGCCTGCGACCTGCTTCTTCCCGTCGATTGTCACTTCGAGCTGCCCTTCGATTACGTTCCAGACTTCCTCGTTCGGATGCGAGTGTTCATGGATCGACGAACCCGCCTCAAAGACGTAGTGCCCGAAGGTCATGCTTTCCGAATCGAAGTATCGTCCCTTCCAGCCGGGAAGGCGCTCGATAGTCTTTAGCTCGCGAGTGTCGATGAAAGGCATCTTCTTGTCTCCGCATGCGTTTGGCGCGGCTTCATTCCATATATCTATACAAACCGCCACCTCAGTCAAAAGTTACGACAGCGCGCCGGGCGGGTGCTGTCTGAATTCCCCGAATTAAGACAGTACCGCCGGGCGGGTACTGTCCTAATTTCAGGCCGAGTGTCCGGATTTCAGAAGTGAAGTGTCCGGATTTACTTACAGCCGCTACGGTGAGGCATTTGGCGGAACGCCCGCAAAAGCCGGCGATGTCCTGAAGGCTGTTGAAAATTGAGTGGCGGCGATCCTCGCCCGATCGGAAGATCGGGCTGGGTAAGAGGAGGAAGCGGCCATGAGGAAGAGTGACAAGAGCGACGGAGGAAGGAA
>Ga0074044_10000559_pt1 | contig 35850 bp, 28 predicted proteins | sample BogForMeECP23OM1_FD_94443 | JGI IMG/M metagenome (GOLD analysis project Ga0074044, IMG submission 94443) | Bog forest soil microbial communities from Calvert Island, British Columbia, Canada - Bog Forest MetaG ECP23OM1 | ecosystem: Environmental > Terrestrial > Soil > Wetlands ...
CGTCCGCATCGCGGACTCCACGGACAAACCCCGCACGACACCCGTGCCCGGTTCGCCCAAACCCTTACTTCAAACACGGCCCCTTGTGTCTAGTTTTAAGGGGTGCACTACAGTACCCATCTGACCGCACCGTGGGATTCCGGCGGATGGGCCACTTTAACCGGGAAGTACCACGCGGGTTTGTTTCTCAACGTTGATCGAAATCCATTGACATAAGACCCGTCCCGCGCAACCATAAAAGATAGAGGTTCTGATTGGGGCAGTTCCGAGGTGTATCCGTCAACCAAGACGGCCCTCGAAACTGCCCCAAACCCATTTCAGCGCTCTTTGACAAGTTAAGTCGTTGGTTCTTAAAGACTTTACCAGCAAGTCCTTTAAACCCACAGACCTGGCGGGAGTTTTCCACTAAGTCTTTGATTCCAAGAGACCGAGGTGGGGAGGGGGGAGGGGGGGGAGTTAACCACGGCTTAATACCTTCCGAGTAAACATGCCGGGTAATCCAGCAGCCATCATCCTGAGTTACGGCTGTAACTTGCGATCTTGCAAGTAGATACCTAACATCAGCATCACCAAGCCACGGCTCTCCTTATTGGTCGCGGTTGCGCGCCAGTCTGTCCTACGGAGCAGGAAGAGGCGCCGGTAAGACGCAGGTTTTTATGGAAATCGATTCAGTCGAATCCGGGCAGGCAACTGCCCATCTCACCACGGCGCATTCCGCGCCCTGGCTGCAGCGTCTGCGGTCCGAGGGACTACGCCGCATCACCGAAGCGAACCGCGAGCTCTGGCTCCTGCTCTCGATCTTCGTTCTGACGGCTCTGCTGAATACCCTGCTGGATGCCCACCACATGCTGCTGGGCTTGTACACGCTTCCCACGCTGTTTTCGGCTTACGTGTATGGCCGGCGACACGCTACCTTGACTGCCCTGAGCAGTGTGCTGCTGGTGGTGCTGATTACCTACTTCAACCCAGTGTTGTTCGGCCATCAGGTGGCTCCGCTGCCGATTGCGGAGAAATGGTTTGAGATTATCGTGTGGGGCGGAATTTTGCTGGTCAATGCCTACGCCATGGGCACTTTGTACGAGCACAAACAGAAACACTTTCGCGAGTTGCGCAGTACCTACCATGGCGTGCTGATCATCCTCAGCCAGTTCATTTCGAAGGACAAATACACCCAGAACCATTCTTACCGGGTTTCGGTCTATGCCGCCAAGATCGCGGCCCAAATGGGGTTGCCCACCGATACCATTGAGGACATTCGCGCCGCCGCCCTGATTCACGATTTGGGGAAATTGGACGTCAGCCGTGCCATCCTGCACAAAGCCGCGCGCCTGACCGACGACGAATACCATGAGATGAAGCAGCATGTGGATTTGGGAGTACAGATGATGCAGCCCGTCGCCGGCCCGTTGTCGCGCGTGATCCCAATCGTCCTGGCGCACCATGACAAGTTTGATGGCACCGGTTACCACGTAACTCAGGGCGAACAGATCCCCCTCGAAGCGCGCATTCTCTCCGTGGCCGACGTTTACGACTCGCTGACCAGCGACCGGCCCTACCGCAAAGCCATGTCTCCGTTCGAAGCCAAAGAAGCCATCGTCAAAGCCGGTGGTTCGGACTTCGACCCCAAGGTGGTGGAGGCCTTCTCAACTTGTTTCCACCTGGGCCTAATGGACATTCCGGAAATGATGGCCTGAAGGCTGATCCGTCGCCTGCAGTGAAACCCTGGCAGCGGGAGATGTGGCAAGCCCCTTCTAGACCGGCGGCGCTAGAATAGATTCATGGAGCCGGAATCTGGCAGCCGGTCCGGATTCAGCCTGAGGGGATCGGCGGGTCTTATCGTCGCGGTCGTTGTAGTGGCCATCCTGCTGATCGCGCTGCCCGCTTATCGCTGGTTCTTTCTGATCAGCGTTCTCATCGGATTAGTCATCGCGGGCGGGCTTGCGCTCTGGCACCGACTGCATCCGATCGAGGAAGAGGACGTCGAGCCCAAGCGTCCCCTCGGGCTTTAGGAAATTTATTTTTCCGCGGCGCTTGCCATGCGCGACCCAAACACTGGAAACTGTCTGTATGCGGGTTCTGGCGCGATTTATGCTGTCGGCAAGCGACTTGACGCACTTCCCTCCCCCGGTTTTGCCGGAAATCGCCTTCTTGGGACGATCGAACGTGGGCAAATCGAGCGTGATCAATGCGCTGGTGGGCAAGAAACTGGCCCGCACCAGCAACACTCCGGGGCGCACGCGAAGCATTAACTTTTATGAAGTCCGCCGGGCGGGGCAACCCCGGCCCGAGCTGCTTTTCGCCGACTTGCCGGGATACGGTTACGCCAAGGTGTCGCGCGAAATCTCCGACGACTGGGCCCGGTTTGTGGATCCTTATCTTCACCAGCGATCGAGTTTGACGCTGTGCCTGGCGCTGGTGGATCCGAACATTCCTCCCCAGGAAAGCGATGGCCAGTTGCTGGAATTCCTGGCGTCGAAGGGACGGCCGCATGTCATCGTGGCCACCAAGAGCGACCGGCTGTCGGGTAACCAGTTACGACAGGCGATGCAGACGCTCGGCCGAGCCTATGCCGGTGTGCCCATGGTGGCGTTTTCGGCCAAGACCGGAGCCGGGAAAGAAGAGCTGTGGAACCGGATTCGCGCTTCGTTCCCGCAATTCCCGGCGTTGTAAAGTTTTCCCGTAACCTTCCGATGCAACTAGGAGCAGCATCGTGTAGGAGGCGCTCGTGGACCCGCATACTAATTCCGAAGAACATGACTTGCCGCCAGACTCCAGTAAGGATGCCGACGGGGTGAACTATCTTCGCCGGCTGAAGGGACCGGTGGCGGAAGGTGTAGCCGCCGCTGCGGCGGCCAGAGGCGACCGCAAAACTGGGGCTACTACAATGGCGGATCCCGGATTCAAGGATCGGCGGCAAAGCCCAAGAATCCGTTGTTCGGGCAGCGTGGAGTTTCGGGCCGAGGGCAGCGAAGTGCGCATGTGGGGAACCCTTAACGACCTCAGCCTGCACGGATGTTATGTGGAAATGAATGCCACGTTTCCCGTCGACACGAAAGTGGATCTTATCCTCAAATCGTTCGGCATCCGGGTTCATGCTCTGGGCACGGTGCGCGCCACCTACCCTTCCCTGGGCATGGGTATCTGCTTTGCGGATTTCGAACCCTTAGAGCATTTGCAACTGAAGCAGTTGCTCGCCGCACTGGCTGGGCGCAACACGGTTTACACCAGCAGACCAGCGGAGGAAACGGGGAAGGAGGAAACGGGGAAGAAGGAAGCCACGGGGTCGGCCGATCCGAAAGCCATTCTCGGTGAGATTACGGCGTTCTTTCAAGACAACCAGTTGCTCTCGCGCGTCGAGTTCTACGAGATCGCCAAACGGGTTCGCCGGTCCTGAATCCACCCTCCAGGGATGCCAGGGAAAGCAGCCCGTTTGGCGGGCTCCGGAGGGAAAGTTGCGCTGGTGACCGGTGGGGGTGTGCTTGGTGGGCAAGCCATCCGTTATCATGAAAAGTCTATGGCCAGGTATCTTGTGACCGGCGCTGCCGGCTTCATCGGGTCCTCGCTGGTGCGCGCCCTGTTGGAGCGCGGCGACCAGGTGCGGGGCGTCGATAACTTTGCCACCGGCAAACGCGAGAACCTGACCGAAGTGCTCGATCGGATGGACTTTCGCGAAGCCGACATTCTCGATCTGGAGGCCATGCACAAGGCCTGCGCAGGCGTCGATTACGTGCTGCACCAGGCGGCGATCCCGTCGGTGCCGAAATCGGTGCTGGACCCTCTGGGCAGCAACCGCACCAATGTCGACGGCACGGTCAATGTTCTGGTCGCGGCGCGCGATGCGAAGGTAAAGCGGGTGGTGTATGCCGCCTCATCCTCGGCGTATGGCGATACGCCTACGCTTCCGAAGCACGAAGCCATGCCCCCGAACCCGATCTCGCCTTATGCCGTCGCTAAGCTGGCCAGTGAGCTCTACATGGTGTCGTTCTACCGCTGTTATGGCCTCGAGACGGTCTGCCTGCGCTACTTCAATATTTTCGGGCCGCGGCAGGATCCTTCTTCGCCCTACTCCGGCGTGCTGGCGAAATTCAGCATGCAGATGCTGCGCGGAGAACAGCCGACGATTTTTGGCGATGGCGAAACCAGCCGCGATTTCACATACATCGACAACGCGGTCTCGGCAAATCTGCTGGCCTCGTCGGCTCCGGCGGCGGAGTGTGCCGGACGTATTTTTAACTGCGCCACCGGCCGGCGAATCACGCTGAAGGAAACGTTTGCCGCCTTGAAGCCGCTAACCGGCTACCAAGGCGCCGTCAAGTATGGTCCGGAGCGCGGTGGGGACATCAAACATTCGCTGGCGGACATCACGCAGGCGCAAAAACATTTGGGATATAAGGTTCTGGTGAACTTTGAAGACGGGTTGCGCCGCACGGTGGAGTGGTACAAGAGCTGTCAGCTCTCGACCGTCAGCCGCCAGTGAAAACCCGACTCCGGCCGCGTCGGTTGTGCATCCCAAAGCCGCAGTCGGACCTGTACTATCGGACATTGCGGTACCCCCCTAAAGACTATTACGCTGGAATTTGGAGCCGCGGTGTCGTTCCTGGGTGGGAGCGCCGCTGATGGTGAAGCCGTGGCTTGGACTGGTTGCCCCCGGTCGAACCAGGACCGGCAATGAGGCTTTCCACCAGCCATGGATACGGTGAAGACACGATAAAATATTCGCCTTTAGTTGCCCTGACCGCACAAACATGAGTGCCAATCCAACTCGAGTTGACTGGGAGGAAGCGACGCCGGCCGACCCAGGGTCTCCTCTGCAGGCGGGCAACCGCGTTCTCGAATCGATTGCGCGCCAGGAAGCCCTGCGCGCACTGCTCGCCTTCTCGGACCTGCACGAGCAGATACGGAAGCGGCGCGTGGCCACGGGATGCGTCCCCGATCGCGACTTATTGGAAACCGAGCGCTTCATCCTGGACGAAGTACTGCAATTGATCTGCGATCGCGCCCAGGTCATCACCCAAGCCGACAGCGTTGTGGTTGCGCTTGCGGAAGGATGGACGGCGGCAAGATCGAAGACAGAAGCGCCGGAAATGGTGCGCCGCGCCAGTGCCGGACAGCTTGCCTTCGCCCACGGCGTTCACTGGATCGGGGAATCCAAGTTTTTGCAGGACTGCCTGGACTCGGGACGCATTCTCCGTTGCGATGATTGTGAAACCGATGCTCGCGTCGGAATGGACTTCGCGCGGGCGATCGGAGCTCGCTCCACGGTGCTGGTTCCGCTCGGTGGGCGCAGCGAACAACTGGGCGTGCTGCAGGCGTTTTCAACCAAGCCTCGGGCTTTCACGGATCACGACGTTCGCTGTTTCGATCTGTTCTCCGAGCTGGTTCTTTCCGCCCTCAAACCCGAGGATCAGGATCGGCGCATCCACTGGCTGTCGGATGTGGCGAACGATGTGCTGCTGGCGAGACCGGCCGCGGCAATGCCGGTGGTGCCTGACATGGCGGCGATCGAGACGAAATCCGCTGTAGAGACGGGGCTTGCCCCGTCTCCCGCAACACCACAAGCGCCCCCTGCAGATGTTCCAATTCCAGAACGAGATCCAGAACTTACAGTGCTGGCGCAGCCGCTTTTCATTCCCGCGGATCTGCTGGAGTTGCCGGAGCGCGACGTTGCGGATGAGACATTTGAAATCCCCTCCGAGTTCAAAGAGCCGACACATCCTGCGCCGGTGCAGCGCGTCCTACCGTTTCCGCACCCTGTTTCTCTTCCCGGCAGTTCGCGACCGGGCCTGAGTGTAGTGTTGGGTCTGGTGGCCGTGGCCGCGCTATTTTCAGCCGGTGCGTGGTGGGGCATGCAGGTTCACGGGAAGACGGGGACCGTAAAGGACGATGGGACGAGAACTGCGACCTCACGAAGATCGGTAACGGCGCCGCCCGCGCCCCCCGCGGATGTTCTATCTCCCGCAGTCTCCGACAATCTGATGAATCCGGCGAAGCTTGCTGCCGATGCCGCGCCCCTCGCCGCCGTGGCAGAAGATCAGCTGGCGGCGCTGCCGAAAATCACGGGGGTGCGTCACTGGACGTCGTCCATGGGAAGCACGGTGGTCATCGACATGGAAGACCAGGTGCCCTACGAAGTGCATCGTTTGATGTCGCCCGAGCGGATTTACTTCGATCTGCACGACACGGTTCTGGTGCCCGATCTGGACGGAAAAACGATGGACGTCGGCGACGCTTCGTTGACTCGTGTGCGGATCGCGCAGCCCGTAGCCGGGGTGACGCGAGTCGTGCTCGACACCAAAGACGGATCGAACTTCTCCGTCAGCATGGAATCGAGTCCTTATCGCCTGGTGGTGGAGCTGCGCGGCAGCGAGAAAACTTTGGCGGAGAACCGCATGACTCCCACGCGGACGTCCGCCTTTTTGAACGCGCCGGCCCCGGCAAAAGCGGCTCCCGCGGCGGCATTGGCGTTGCCGGCATCCGACCAACCTCTACCGGCGAGAACCGGGAAATTCCGCATCGTGCTCGACGCCGGACACGGCGGCTGGGACTTGGGCACGGTGGGACAGCAGGGATTGCTGGAAAAGGATCTGGTGCTCGACGTGGCCCAGCGTCTGGGCAAGTTGCTGCAAGCGCGACTGGGGTCGGAGGTCATGTTCACCAGGACCGGCGACACCTACCTGCCGCTCGAGCAGCGCGCCGACATTGCCAACCAGGCACAGGCGGATCTGTTCGTTTCCATTCACGCGAACTACAGCAGTTCAGCGGCGGCGCGCGGAGTTGAGACTTACTACACGAATTTGTTTTCGGCTCCGGGGTCGCGGGAAGTTGAAAAGCACGACGATGGAACCCTCACCAGGCAGACGCCGATATCGTTATCGGCGGGAGGGTTGCACGAGAAAATCGAAGAGTCACGCCGTCTGGCGGCAAGTGTGCAGCGTTCTCTCTACGCTACGCTGGCCGCGAGCAGCCCGGGCATTCGCAACCGGGGCATCAAGGACTCGGCGTTCGCCGTGCTGACGGGCACGATCATGCCCTCCATTCTCACCGAGATTTCTTTTGTGAGCAGCCCCGCGGACGAGCGCAACCTGCAAAGCGAGGCCTATCGCCAGCGGATTGCAGAAGCGCTTTACCAGGGCATCGCCCGCTATCAGCAATCTTCTCCGCGCGCAAAAATTGCACAACTGCAAACCAACGCGGCGCGGCGGTAAGGGTTCACCCTAGTTCGTACCCGTCACGCCGCCATACTTCGCCAGCCACTTCAACTCTTCGCGCACTTTGATCTTTCCGTGCCAGGGATTCTTGTCGAGCTCGTGCCCCTCACCAGGAAAAATCATCAGGTCACTCGGAACATTCAGTTCGTGCAGCGCGCGATCGAGCAGGTAGTCCTCGAGCACCGGGACACGAATATCGTCGCCGCCGGCGACCATGTGCGTGGGCGTGCGCACTTTGTTGATCTGGAAAATCGCGGCTTCGCTATTATAACGATCCGGCGTTTCCCAGGGCTTGCCACCCAGAAGGTAAGCATCATCAACCGTAGAGTCGTCGTTGCCCCAGTCGGCGACGTTTTCCACTCCACCCGCTCCCGTCACGGCAGCCTTGAAACGAGTGGTCTGGGTGATCAGCCAGTTGGTCAAATAACCACCATAGCTGTAACCGCCAATGGTGAGCTGATTGGCATTTGCAATTCCGTCCTTCACCAGCGCGTCGACGCCAGCCAGAATATCTCGGCCAGGACCGGAAAAAAGCATCGGCGCAATCGCAAGCGCAAACTTGTCTCCGTAGCCGGTTGAGCCGCGATAGTTCGGCTCGAACACCATCCAGCCGGCAGTGGCAGCGAGGCGATCCCACTGGTACCAATCGGCCTCGAAGTGGTTGCCATCGGCATCTTGCGGACCGCCGTGGATGAACACGAACGTCGGCAGGTTCTTTGCCTCAAACTTTCCTGGTGGATACATCAGCATGCCTTCGACAGAGGAGCCGTCGTCGGAGGTCCAGCGATAAGGCTTGGCCTGCGGCAGTTCGCGCTCGGTAAACAGCTTGTTGAACGAAGTGATGGGCCGCGCCTGCGTCAGTTTGTCGGGACCGTTGACTATATAAACTTCCGTGGGCCGCACGGTTGTCGAGTAGGCGAATGCGATGCGCGTGCTTTGCGATTGCGATGCCGCAGAGGGAGTCTCGTAGGTTCCAGCCCATCCCTCGCGCTTGACGATAGCGGCTTTGGGATTGGCCTGTGATACAAGCTGCACCTCGGTTCCAGTGCGGCAGGCGCAGAGCACCGAACCGTCGGGCAGCGGCGTATAACGCACGACTTCTCCAGAGTAGCCGGCGAACCAGCGCTGGACTTCCCGAGTGTCCGAGTCGACCCAGTACAGACGCGGCTGCGGGTCTTCATACTTTCGCTCCAGCGATCCCAGGTTGACCTGAAAGAACAGGTGGCGATTATCCGGGGCCCATTCCAGATTCAGTTCCACGGCCTCGTTGTGGGTCAGGCGGATGGGTGTGGATTCCCCTGCGCTGCTGGTCAGATTGACGAGATAGAGTTCGATGTCTTCGACTTTCTCTTGACGCTCGGATACCGAACTGGTCACAAACGCCAAGCGCTGGCCGTCGTGTGAGATGCTGATTTGCTCCACACGCAGCTGAGTACGCGCAATTGCGACTGCGCCGGGTGTGGCGCCGGAGTCTCTTGCCGCTTCGGGAATCTCTTTGGAACCGATGGCGGCGTGGCGCGCCAGGATTTCGCCGAGATTGAGACGGAAAATCACATCCCCGCGCTCATCCTCCCTATACTGGATCACGTCCTTCCATTCTTTTTTGTGATCGTCGGTTTGCTGCTTGGTCCAAGGTTGACGGGTCGCGAAATAGATTGCCTTCGAGTCGGCGGACCAGGCGAAAGCGTGTACTTCGTCCTCGCCGGAAGTGATGGTGAAGGCTTCGCCGCCGTTTGGTGAGATCAGAAAGAGCTGGGCGACTTCCTTTTCTTTGCCGTCTCCGGCCTCTCCATCTCCATCCTTGCCATCGGCAACTTTTCGTTCCGAGAGGAACGCGATCCACTGGCCGTCAGGCGACCATTGCGGCGAGCTTTCATGCCCGGATTGCGTCAACTGCACCAGGCTTCCGCCGCTGGACGCTGCCCGGTAGAGCCAGAGTTCTTTGCGGAAGATTTGCTGATCCCAGTCGGCCCTTTCCGTTCCAATGACGACGGAGTTGCCGTCTGGCGAAACTTTTACCGCCGGGAAGCTCACCGAGTTGAAAAACTCATCGATGGTGAGCTTGGGCTTTGCGGTTTGGCCTTGGGCAAGGATCGAAGTGGTAAAGATCGAGGCGAAAACCGCAGACACAAGGGAGACAAGCAGTACTTTTCGTTGCCTGGAAGATGGGTCCATGGAATTTTCGATAACAGTATTCAAGAACGAGGTATACACTGCACGCGCCGTTGCTCGCAACGTGCCCGTCGGTCAGTCGCCACGTGCAAGTTCACTTTTCAATCTCAATTCACCGGACTTTGTCATACCGAGCGAAGCGAAGGATGACAATCCGTAAAGGGTCTCTGCCCTTTCACGGCGCGGCGGGCTGAGCGTTGCGCAGCGCCTCGTCGAGTGGCTGGTTGCTGGGTTCGGTTTGTTCCACAACGCGCCACCCGTTGTCGTAGCCACGGAATCCGACGGTTGACCGGTAATGCACTCCGCTGTCGTAAAGCGCAGCGCCTACCTGATTGATGGATACCCAACGCCAGGTGAACTCGACGTCGGCGAGGTTGCCCGCCTTACTGATTCCCGAAATGCTTACCAGTTCGCGGTGCGCGACTTGGATCCCGATCGGGCCATTGTCAGGTAGGGCGCTCGAAATCAGCGGCCGGATCGTGTCCACTCCATGGGGTGTGAGCACTACCTCCCAGCAGGGCGGAGGATCGATTCCAGCGGGACACTTCTGTTCGGTACCGATGATCCATCCGCGGCGCTGCAAGACCATGGAGTCGGGAGAACTGAAATCTTTGTTGGAAACGATGCCGGTCCTAAGCCAGAACATTTGCGGCGCTCTGAATGTGCCGGAGGCCGAGATCAAATCGGCGGCGAGCCGGCGCGTCAGGAAATCGCGCGGAGAACAGCCCAAACTCAGACACAACAAGATTGCCAGGAGCAATGTTTTTGCCATGCGCATGAACATCGGTTATGGTCGCGAGAGGATTTTAACCAATCGCGCGCGCCTGCGGGGCAGAAAAGGCGAGGCCGCAATCTGGCCGTCAAAGTTTTTCGACCAGCGGCCGGGGATCGGCGCGTGGCACGCCGAGCAATCGCCCTGCGGAGTCAAACTGTACTTTTCGATCGAATATCCAAAGCGCTGGATCAGCAATTCGCCACACTGATGGCAATGCGTGTCTTCCAGACCTTCCACCTGCCCGGGAAGGTTGCCAGCGTAGACGTAGCGCAATCCAGCATCGCGACCGATGGCGGCGGCGCGCAGCAGATCTTCGGGACGCGTATCGGCGGGCGACGTCATTTTGTAGTCCTGATGAAAGGCGGTGACGTGCCAGGGGATGTCGGGCGAAACGCCGGCGAGAAAGGCGGTCAGGCTTCGCAGTTCGTCATCGCCGTCGTTGAAACCGGGAATGAGTAAGGTCACGATCTCCAGCCACACACCCATCTGGTGCAAACTGCGGATGGTATCCAGGATCGGCTGCAGGCGTCCGCCAAGCTGCCGATAGTGACGATCGTCGAAGCTCTTGAGGTCGACCTTGTAGAGATCGATCCAGGGATGGAGATATTCGAGCACCTGCGGCGTTCCATTGCCATTCGAAACAAACGCGGTGAGCAAGCCCGCCTGGCGGGCCTGACGGAAAACGGCCACCGCCCATTCGCTCGTGATCAGCGGCTCGTTATAGGTGCTGACCACAACTTTTGCACCTTGGGCAAGCGCGTCTTTGACCAGAAGTTCGGGATCGGCCTCGAGCGGCGGTGAGACGGCGTTCGGGTCGCGCAGCGCCTGCGAGGTGACCCAGTTCTGACAGTAGGCGCAGTGCAGATCGCAGCCCAGCATTCCGAAACTGTAGGCGAGCGCTCCGGGATGGGCGTGAAAAAACGGCTTCTTCTCGATCGGGTCGCACTGCACTCCGGCGACATAGCCCCAGGGAACGTAGAGTGTGCCGCCGTGGTTGAAGCGAACCTTGCAGACACCGGGCTGTCCCTCGGGAATCGGGCAGCAGTGGCCGCAGGCATAGCAACGCACTCGATTGCGATCCAGCTTTTCCCAAAGAGCGGGATCACCCTCGCGGACGCGCTCGTCAGCCCTCAAAATGTCGTGCAACGTGGCCACCAGTCTATTTTACGGCTGTTTGAGGCGAGCGGATTATGGGAGGCGAGTTTCTTACCACAGGGGGCACAGAGGAGGAGCGGAAACCGGAAACGATCCTCGGTTCAGTTCCTTGCGGACTTTGCGGAGTTGTGCTGGCGAAGCCAGACTTCGGCCTGCTGGCGCGCGGCGGAGACCTGCGCCCGGGTCATTTGGGAAGCCAGCCCTTCGAGTCGAGATTTGCTGTTCTCGTCACCCTGGGCAAGCGCGAGCGCAGACCAGAAGTAGGCTTGGGACAAATCCTGATGAACTCCACGCCCCGCCCAATAGTAGGCGCCGAGCGTAGCCTGCGCGGTAACATGCCCTTGTTCGGCGGCGCGCTGGAACCAGTGCATGGCCTGCGCGTCATCGTGCGGAACGCCCTCTCCGTTATGGAAACGCACGCCCATTTGCCATTGAGAATCCGCGTCTCCCTGATCGGCGAGCTTGAGCAAGTCGGCCAGGGACCTCGCTTGCAGGTGTTCATCGGCCGAACGCTGTTCGGTCAAGCCATGGTCGGTCACGCTTTGCCCTGAACCCCTCGAGGCCGCCTCGACCCCGTTGACCAATGACCGCTGCGACGCTTGCGGCGAGGGTGTCCAACGCTTCTGCATCATGGACCCGACTAAATAACCGAGAGCCATCGCCACGGCTAAGATGGACAGCCCGAGCAGTGTCCAGTGAAGCAAGTGAGACGAAACTCTGGGAGCAGGTCCGGGGACCTGCTGCGAGACTTCGCGGACTGCAGGCTTCTGCTCCCACAAGGCCTCGCGAGGCGCCTGCATCGAACTGAACTCTGTCGAGCCTGAAGCCATTGAACCTGATTCCGAAGCGGGTGGCTGCGATGCAACTGACGCAGCTTCCGGCTTGATCGGAGCTTCCGGCTCGGTCTTCTCGGGCTGGATGCTTTCAGGCTGGGTCTTTTCACGATGGGTTTTCGGAATCATTTCGACGAGCCGGTACAAGACCGTCTCGTGGACCTTCGCGAAACCATGGGGATGCGGAGAAAAAACCTCCAGCAGTCCGACCACCCGGAAATCGGACACGATGGGAACGGCCATGAGCGAGCCGATGCCCAGTGCGCGACAGACTAGGGGATCGGTGCGCGGGTCGTTGCCCGTATCCTCGCACGAGACGAGGAGGCCATTGCGAACGCATTCTCCAGACAGTCCTTGCTTTACGTTCACGGGGGCTCCCAGCAGCGGAGCCGGTTCACCGGTTCGCGCCCGGCAGACCATCTCGCCGTCCGTGAGAAACGCCAGGGCCGCGCCCGTAGCTCCGGTGAGACTCAAGGCGCGCTCGGTGACAAGCTGCAAAACCGCGTCGACGTTGTCGCCGATCTCCTGGATTTCGCGGCGAACCGCTTCCACCGAAGAGAGCAGCCCGCTTCGATCGGGCATCCGAATAAGATCGCGCGGCTTAGCGAGCGGCGCCGGTTCCGATGATTTTTCCGCCTCGCGCCGGGTGAGCAGTTGTTCGGTTCGAGCCGCGTGATTGGAGCAGGCGATCAGCAGGTTGGCAAAGAGCCATTGCTTCAGTATTTGCCGGGAACTGTCCGAAAGCCCGGAGAATTGGATGCCTCCGCGACCAGCGTCGTCAGTCCAGATCACCTGGCCACTGCCATGAATGTAACTCTTGGTTTCCGGCAGATCGAGGCAAAGGGTTACGGCCCGGTTCACATCCAGTCGCTCACTGGTTTGGACGGCGAAGCCGTCTTCGTGCAGGTCGAGCAGTTCGCTCAGGTCCACTACCATCCCGGTCTGCGGGCCGTTGAAACTGGCGTAAACCGGAGTGTGGAGTTTTTGACGAAGGTAACGTCGGCGCTCTCTGTTGCGAGGCCCGGCGATTGGATCTGGCAATCTACGAACGCTCTGATCCATAATTGCCTCCATATTAACTCAGGGATCGCAAGGAAGGGAGCAAGATCCACGGCTGAGGGAAGGTATGGGGTTGGTTGAACCATTCCTCGATTCTGGCAAAAAGGATCTAGCGGCTTGCGGAAGAAGTATTTTCCCGGCAGCGGTCTCACGGCAGCGGCCAAATCCGACTCTGAAAAGAAGGCACCTATCGCAGCGGTGAACCGCTGCGCCACCCAAAATCAAGAGCAAAACCGAATTCTTGCGCAGCCTGCTAGAGGTTCGCGGCCAGAAACGGAGTGTCGCCTTGCGCTGCCGGCAGGAGAACCTCAGGCATGGTCAACACTCGATCGACCGCGTCAGCCAGGGTAGCGGGAAATTCGGAAGTCAGGAGGTTGACATCCAATTGCAGATCGCGCTGGCTATAGATGCGATAGACGACGAGTGAGCCGCGGGACCGGTTCGCAGTTGTGACTAGGTCCAGCGTCAGTTTCCACGAGGGCTGGCTGGCAATCGCAGCCATGTGAGGAAACTTGCTCCAGTGAAAGTGGCGGTTGGTTTCGCTGGACGGCGTTTGATCGCCGGGAAGGGGTTTGAGCTGTAATTCGAACGCATCAAAATCGTTGTTCTCGAAGGCGGCGACCAGGACGCGGCGCATTTGATCGAAATCGCCGGCCATTTTGAGTTCCTCGATTGCGCGGCGCACCGAGAGGTTGTTGATCACGATCTGGCGCTGGTCGATGGTGCGCTGTGCCACTCGCCGCAATTCGCCAAACTCAAGGTAGTTGAGATGCTGGACGCCTAGCCAGATGCCGGTCCCGACCACCGCCAGCACCAGTCCCAGGGTACTGCCCGTCGGCCAAAGCAGGAACAGGCTGAGCATGGCAAAGATCGCCGAAACAGCGTAGAGAACGATCACCACCTGGCGATGCGAAAAGCCCATCTGCAGCAGCTTGTGGTGGATATGCTCGCGGTCCGCGGTGAAAATCGGGCGCCCGCTGATCAGCCGGCGCAGGATGGAGAGCAGCGTTTCCAGAATCGGCAATCCGAACGAGACCACCGGGATGGCCACGGCCACGAACGTCGGCGCTTTCTGCGCGCCCGCCAGAGCCAGCGCGCTGAGCATGAAGCCGATGAACAGACTGCCCGAGTCCCCCAGGAAAATCGTGGCCGGATTGAAGTTGAAGCGAAGGAATCCCAGGATCGCGCCGGCGAGCGTCACGCTCATCAGCGAGCCGAGCCAGGAATGATCGACCAGGGAGACAACAAAAAACACCATCGTCGAAAACAAGGCCGATCCAGCGGCCAAACCATCCAGGCCATCAATGAGATTGAAAGCGTTGGTAACCGCAACCACCCACAGCACCGTAAGCGGCAACCCGACGAACCAGGGCAGCGAATGGGAACCAAAGATCAGTGGGAGATTGAGAACGCGCATTCCGCCGGCGAACAGCATAGCGGCGGCGATCGCCTGCACGGCAAACTTCAAATACGGACCTGCGCCGCGCAGATCATCGTAGATCCCGAGACCAAAAATCAGGCAGGCCGGAATATAGATGCGGAGAATCGTGGTGGGAGCAAGGCCCTCCACCAATCGGGGAAATATAAGGGAGAGTCCCAGCCATAGCCCCAGGCTGACCGAGAAAGCCAGAAAAATCGCGACCCCTCCCAAACGGGGAAGCGGGGCCTGGTGAATATGCCGTCCGCTTTGCGGCACCGAAACCCAGCCCCTGTGGGCTGCCAGGTCCCGGACTTCACGGGTAGCGACAAACGAGACAACCAGCGAAAAAGCAAAGAGCCCGAAGAACAGGAGCGTCAAAGTCGAAGTTCCCTTCCGGCTGAAACCCACGGCATCTCAAACCACGAGCGCTGCGCAGAAGTTTCAGCCCATTCTTTCAGACGGAGTTTCCCCCTCTGCTGGCGTCAGTGCGAAGAAATGTTTATTGCTTGGAACTATACAACTCGCGGCTGTCACTGAGCAACAGTTTTGGCGCGTTTCTTCCCTGGCGGTTGATGGTTCACGGCCCGCGAACCCAGCGCTCTGTGCCGATTTTACACAGTTGCCTGTGCTACACTCGACCCACAGATAGCTCCAGGAGTCTTGGTATGTCCGGGTGGATTCGCCGCTTCCTTCTGCGAAGGTTGTACGTATTGTTTGTTGGGCTGTGCAGCCTCCACCTTCTGGCCCAGACCCCGGACACAGCGGCGCCACAGCCCGCACCCGCCAACGAAACCTCTGCGGCCCCATCTTCTCGTCTACTGGCGAATTCCAACGTCAAGCTGAGCATTGGCGATCTGATCGAAATCACTGTATTCGGAGTTCCCGATCTCACGACCAAGACGCGCATCAGCGGTTCCGGAGACGTCTACCTTCCCCTGATTGACTACGTCCACGTGGCCGACCTGACCACCGATGAAGCGCAGGAGTTGATCCAAAAACGACTGGAGGATGGAGGCTTTGTCCGCGGCCCCCACGTTTCCATTTTCGTGGACGAATCGGCTTCGCAGAGCATCACTTTGCTGGGAGAGATCGGTCGCCCCGGGCCCTACCCTGCCATTGGCGAGCGCCGTCTCTTTGACATGATCTCGGCTGCGGGAGGATTCACCGAGAAGGCGGGCCGCGTCGTGACCATCGAGCATCGCTGGAATCCCGGTCAGAGGGTTGAGTTGCAGCTATCGTCGAACCTGGTGGAAGATACCCAGAACAACGTGGAAGTTTTCCCGGGAGACCTGATTATTGTTTCGCGTGCTGGGATCGTTTACGTCGTGGGCGATGTGGGACGTCCCAGCGGCTTTCTGATTGAGGACAATACCCTTAGTGTTCTCAAAGCCCTGGCGCTGGCCGGCGGCAGTACCCGTACCTCTGCCTTGAGCAAGACCAGGATCCTGCGGCAGACGCCGAACGGAGTTCAGGAAATTCCGATCAACCTGAAGAAGGTACTCTATGCCAAGGCGCCGGATATGGCTTTGGTAAAAGGCGACATTTTGTTCGTACCAGGTAGTTCGGCCAAGGCTGCGGCCTATCGCACTGCCGACGTTGCCATGTCACTGTCCACAACCTTGGCGGTGGTTGCGGTTCATCCTTAACGCTCGCGTGGGATCGGGCGCCCTCGCCCGTCCAAGCTGAGCGCTGCAAGCACGGTGATGTAGTCCCTTGCCGTTTTTTCGCGGGAGAGTCGGCTGACGATGTATTGACGCCCGCTAGTTCCCATCTGTTGTCTGCGCTCAGCGTCCTCGGCCAGGTTGAGGATCGCATTCACCAGGGCATGGCTATTCTCGGGCTCAACAAAAACGCCGCCGGCGGCGCTTTCCACAATTTGACGGGCCTGCCCATCGACTGCGACGATGACCGGCCGCGCGCACGCCATGTATTCGAGCAGTTTGGTGGGGATCACCGTCTTGAACAGCTCAGTCTTTTTCAGCAGGACCAAGCAGAGATCCGCGGCCGAAACATAGGCGGGAATCCGCTCCCTCGGCTGCTGGCCCAGGAAGCAAAGGTTGGTGAGTCCGCGCCGAGCGGCCAGTTCTACAATCCGTTCCTTTTCCGCTCCTTCCCCAATCAGCAAGAACATCGCGTTCGGCAACGCCATCTGTAATTCTTCGGCGGCGGCAATCAACGTCTCCAGTCCGTGCGCACTGCCCATCGTGCCGATGTAGCAAATCAGAAAACGATCTTCGAGCTTCAGTTGCCGCCGCACTTCCGTGGCTGCCGGGTCGGGCCGGAACAGATCGGTCTCCACTCCGTTCTCGACGATCGAAATCTTGGCTGCGGGAACATTCCAGTACCGGATCAGGTGGTCCTGGAAGGCTGGCGTCACCACGACGATGCGATCGGCGCGACGGTAAAGAAATCCGGCGATTGCGCCCAGCGTGCGATGGAGCAAGCTTCCTTCACTGCTCGCGCCAACGGCGGCGAGCGATTCCGGCCAAAGGTCGCGCACTTCAAAGACGAAGGGGACGCCCTTCCACCACGCCAGCCACCACCCAGAAAGTGCGACCAGCAACTGCGGGGAGGTGGCGATGATGAGATCCGGCTTATGCAGAGCCAAGCCGCTAACCGCCGCCGAGAGACAGAATGACGCGTAATTGCGGATTCTTTCGTGCGCTTTCCGGTTCGGCAGCGGCCACAGCCAGGTGCGCACGACGCGCACCCCATCGACGGTTTCCGTGTAGCGCAACCGGCGCAGCCGCGGCCGCCAGTCCTCGGGCACAACGCCGGTCGGATGATTTGGAAATCCGGTAAGCACAGTCACGTCATGCCCCATCCGCGCCCAATGCCGGGACAGCTCCCCGGCGCGCGCGGCGGGCGCTCCCATTTCAGGCGGAAAATATTGCGAGACGTAGAAAATCTTCACGATGAGTATTCAAGCAATCAGTAATGCAGCAATTTGAAAGCACTTTTTTCGATCAAAGCACGGGTTCGATTGCCACGACGCCGCGCGTAACCTTCCCATCGGTCGGCAATGGCCGCCGGGCGTGCGTCGCCCGTCAGCCTGGACATCACGCGCAACTGTACGATATGCACCCGATGATAGAAAGGGCTGGCCAGCATTTTCAGCCGGGTTCCGGATTGTTCATACAGCGACCAGTATCCGGTATCGAATCGAGCCAAGTTCTGGATCAGAGTCTCACTCCCGCGATCGAAGATTTTCTTCGCCGAAACATCCCCGCGCGCCAGCCAGTAGTCGAATACGCCCCACAGGGCCCAAATGAATCCATTCAAAATGTGGGTTGGCGGGTCGACGAGATACTCTTCGATCCACAGGTTCTTCTCGATGTTCTCAGATATGTCCTCAAACAGTACGCCACCTTCGGCAATGGGCCGTGTTAGCGCGACGAACGCTTTCTCGGCCGCGCTTTGATACTGATACTTCTCGTCGTCGGAATGAGCATGCGCCCGCAACAGAAGTGAAACGCCCTGCCCTTGCGCGAGTCCCGAATACCAGGGCGCTTTGAGCGTGTCCCGATAGTCCCAGTCAAAATGATGGTTCCAGACCCACAGACCGCGTGCGTTCTGTTCCAGGTTGGCGACCAGCCAATCGGCAGCTCCGAGAGTCTTCTGCCAGCGAGCTTCTTCGCCGGTCTCGCAGAAGCGGTTGTAGTTCGCCAGACCCCACTGTGCAATCGCGATCGGGTTGTATTGCAGGCCAATCGCTCCGTGGTAGTCGAGCATGGGAATGCCGGAAGCGTCGTAATGCCCGGCGTAGTCCGCCTTCTCGCGAAACAGCATGTAGTACTCGCCAAGTCGGCTGTCCGTGGCGCGGGGATTGATCTCCGGCGTCTCATGCCAGAACGTCAACTGGCTCCGTCCGGAGCCAACGTAGGCGCGGAAGATACGCCGGTAGTAATGCCAACGCGTGGACAGGCTCATGCCGATTCGACTTCCCAGAGTGTGGTGACCAGATCGTCGGTTTCGACGGCGATGGTCGTCGCTGCCAGATAATGGGTGGAGTTCTCGCCGTCGGGCAGGAAGGCATTACCGTACTGGAAATAGCGCATTGGCAACGTGTCTTTCTTCCATTGAGCCAGCACCTGCCAGTTCGTTCCGTCTCTGGAGCCCACGATTTGCACTTCACGGCCAAGGTTCACAGAACTGGGCTCGATCATGGTCGAAAACAACGTCGCCTGGCCAACTCGGCAGCCGTAGATTGAAGAGCTGGCGAGATCGCCGACTTGCTCGACATTCCCCTCCCGATCGAGCCGATACACATGGTTCTTGTCCGAGGGCGTGTCGGTCGAAAGATACAAACCTTCCTGGGTTGGAATCGCAGCCACCGCGCGTGCTTGCTGGTTCCCCGACAAAACGACTTGCACCGAGCGCAGGTCGGAAGAAGCACGCAGCACTTTGCACTCGGCGCCTTCATCCCCAGTCAGTATCCAAAGGCAATCGCCCCAGCGGTCGTAAACAATGTTGTGGACGTGTCGTATGCTCCCCGCGGGAAACGTGTACGCAATCTGCCAGGTGCGTGCGCGATCGGACGAAACATAGATGTGAACTTCCGCGCGTTCGCGGTTGTCGAAATACTCGCCCCAATAAATGCTCCCCGATGGAACGGCGGTGACGTGCAGAGGCCGTGTGCCGCGCTGAATTTGATGGGTAACTTCAAGTTCATCGCCGCCTGGAGCTCGCGTTACGAGCGCGCCCGGAACCGCACCCACCAGCGTTTGGTGGTTGGTTTGACGGTCGAGAATGGCCAGCGCATGAAAGCCGTCGCGCATAAGACGAGAGCTCAGCGCGACTCGCGATGTGAGATTCCTCCACCAAACTGGACGAAAGCGCGCGGCCATTTTCCACTCCGTGTCTTTGCCGGCACGCAAGCAAGCAATTTGATATCCGCGACACCCGTAGAGAACGTCGCCGTTCCACGCGAGCACTCGAATGCCTCGCCAGGCGGCCACTCTCCGAAGCTTGAGCGCCGAGGATGGGGCCACCGCAACTGGGGTGTCAGCCATGCCGGATGACATTCTTGGACTTGTTCTCGGCCTTGCTCGTGAAAAAAGGACCGATGGCCAGCACATCCATTTTGGTCCGCTGGAAACAATCGATGGCTTCCTGCGGTGTGCACACGATCGGCTCATTCTCGTTGAAGCTCGTGTTCAGGATTACCGGGATCCCGGTTTTTCTGCCAAACGTCTGGATCAGATCGTAGTACAGCAGGTTTTCTTCCCGCGTCACAGTCTGCAATCGTCCGGTGTTGTCGACGTGGTTCACGGCGCTAAGGCTCGCCCTCTTCTCCGGACGAATTTTGTACACATGCAGCATGTAGGGCGACGGATGATCGTGCTCGAAATACTCGTGCTGCGCGTCGGCCAGGATGGACGGCGCAAAGGGACGGAACCACTCGCGGTGTTTGATTCGAGCGTTCAACACATCCTTCATGCCGGGCAGGCCGGGGTGGGTCACGATCGAGCGATTGCCGAGCGCGCGCGGCCCCCACTCCATGCGCCCCTGAAACCAACCCACCACATTGCCCCGCACCATCTCATCGGAAACCGCGTCGAGCAGAGACTCGCGATTCCGCCGCTGATACTGTACCCCCGCGCTTTTCAAGGATGATGCAATCTGCGCTTCGGAAAACTCCGGCCCCAGGTAGGCATGATCCATCTGCTCCCGGCGCGGCTGTTTCAGGACCGAGTGATAGGTGTGCAACGCGGCGCCGATCGCCAGGCCTTCATCGCCGGCCGCGGGCTGAATCCAGGTGCGACGGAATGGCGTCCGGGAGAATACTTTTCCGTTGGCCACACTATTAAGGGCGCAGCCCCCCGCCAGCGCAAGATTCTCATCGGGAACACGCTTATGCAACTCCTTCGCAAGATGAAAGAATACTTCCTCAAAACAATATTGCATGGCATACGCCAGATCCATATCCCGCTGCGTGATCTCGGCGTACGGCTCGCGGGGTGCGCCGAATAGCTTTTCCATCTTGCCGGAGAAATGCCGCGCCAGGCGCACCGTTCCGTCGGGCAGGATCTGCATTCCCTGGTTGCTTCCGAGCGGCTTGAAGTAGCTCATGTTGAGCTGAAACTTCCCGTTCTTGAGCGCTAGAATTTTCTGGATTTGCTCGACGTATGTGTCTTTGCCGTAGGGCGCCAGGCCCATGACCTTGCCTTCATCGCCGTATTTCTTGTAGCCGATGAACTCGCAGATCATGGTGTAGAAGCTGCCCAGCGAGTGCGGCAGGAAAATGCGGTCGAGCACCTGAATGTCCTCGCCCTCGCAGCGTGCCATCATGGTGGAAACAAAATCTCCCGAACCGTCATAGCTGAAACCCGCAGCCTTTTCCCAGGGCGAACAGTAGTACGAACTCGCGATGTGCGCGATGTGGTGCTCCAGATGATGCTCCTGGAACCTCAGCGTGGAGGCATCGACGTCGAGCGCCTGCGCCAGCAGCGAACGTACGTCGCGCATCGCCTCTTTGCGCTGCCGCATCTTGATGAAATTCAAGACCTTCGCTGGATTTGCCACCGCATATTGCACTTTCTTGGCGAGATTGGCGTCACTGTCCTGCCCCACGGCAACGTGCTGAACGTCAGTGATCTTTGCGCCCGCCGCATCCAGACACGCTTTCACCGCCAGTGCAGGAAAGCCGCCGTAATGTTTGTGACGGTTCAGCCGTTCTTCGGCCACCGCAAAAAGAATTTTTCCATCTTCCACAATCGCCGCCGAAGCATCGGCGTGGAACATATTCAGGCCCAGAATCAGCATCTACGGCTCGGTCCCTTCTTTGTCATTCCATTTCTTCTTGGTGCGTGTGTTTCGCAGTGCGGATTGGTCAGTGCGTCGACTTTTCCTGCAACGCGGACCCGACGAACTTGCTCAGTTCGACCGTCAGCGGCTGCCCGGTCTGGCATGAATTCCGCAGTCGCAGGGTCGCCAGAGTCGAGCCCACGACCTGTTCCAACGGAATCGGCGGCTTCTGGCCCAGAAGCATGTCCACGAACGCCCGCATTTCTGCTTTGTGGCCTTTGTCTTGTCCCCAGCGCGCGCGCGTGACTTGTTTGCGCCCGTTGCGAACCAGTTCGAGGCGGCGAAAGTCTTCGAGGATCGCGACCGAGCTGCCACCAAGAACTTCCACGCGCTCCTTCGAAGCCGACTTGTCGCCGTTGGCGAGATAGCTGATCGTCCCCAACGTGCCGCTCGCGAACTTGAGCGATGCGACGATGTTATCCATGCTGTACTGCCCCGGATTGCCCACGGTCTGCGCTTGCACTTCGATGGGACACGCGTCCGCGAGATAGCAGAGGAAGTCCACAAAATGACAGACCTCGCCGAGAATGCGCCCCCCTCCCTGCTCCGGATCGTTCACCCAGTGATCGGCGGAAATATAACCGGCATTCACGCGGTAGTGGATCGCCAGCGGCTCGTGGATCTCCGACAAAAACTGCTTCATCCGCACGGCCATGGGCGCAAAGCGACGATTGAACCCGATCATCAGGAGCGGAGCATTTCCCTCGCCCGCCGTGGCACGTACCAGCGCGGCCAGTTCGCCTTCATTCAGGCAAAGCGGTTTTTCGCAGAACACCGCCTTCCCTGCGCGCAGCGCGGCGAGCACTTGGCTGGCATGAAGGTTGTGGCGGGTGGCGATCAGCACGGCGTTGATTTTTGGATCCTGCAAAAGCTCAGCTTCTGAATTCGAACAGTAGGAGAATCCAAACTTTTCCGCCGCGTTCCGGCTGCGCGGCCCGGTCGCATTGCAGACCCCGATGAAAGAAACGCCCGGAATCGCTTTCAGCGCGGGCAGGAGAGTGTTCTGGGCGAAACTTCCTGCTCCCAGCACGCCCAGACCGATAGAACCCGACGAGGTTGCGACGGCGCGCACCGGAATTTTCTCCGCCAGATTCGAAGTGGTTCCAGATTCCGGGCCCCCGTATGTGATCAGCGCAGCTAGAAAGGTTTCCCCTGTGCTGCCCGCAATCAGGTCATAGGCCCGCGCCGCCCGTTCCATCGGAAAGCGATGCGTGATCAGCGACGGCAGATTCAGTTTGCCGTCCGCGATGAATTGCAGAAAGGCTTCCAGGTTGCGCGTTTCCGTCCAGCGTACATGCCCAATCGGATAATCGCGTCCCTTCTGTTCAAAAGCAGCGTCATAGCGGCCGGGGCCATAGGAGCGCGAAATTCGGAAATCCAATTCCTTCTCATAATAGAGTTTGCGCTGCAGTTCCATGCCGACGGTTCCCACGGCGACTACAATGGCGCGATCGCGCGCCAGTTCCGCGGCCAGGTTCACCGGCTCGCTGCTTGCAGTCTCCGCCGTAATCAGCACCGAATCCACGCCCCGGCCGCCCGTTTTCTGGAAGCACAGATCGCGGAATTCTCGTGCGCTGGCGCATGCGGCTTCGGCTCCGCTCCCGATTGCGAGATCGGCACGCTGCCCCATCAGATCCATGCCGAAGACGCGGCAACCGGCGGCCTTCAGCAATTGAACCGTGATTTGTCCGAGCAACCCAAGACCGATCACCGCGACCGTGTCGCCGAGCGCGACTTCCGCAGTGCGAATGCCGTGCAGGCAAATCGCCCCGACGGTTCCGAAGGCCGCTTCTTCGTAGGTCACTCTGTAGGAAACTTGCGACCCACTCTCACTGCTCTCGGGAATCTTCGCAACCAGCATGCGCGGCACGCAGGCAAACTCGGCGTGAACCGCATATCCCGCGCCCGCGCAAGCGACGCGATCGCCTACGTTGATGTCGGCGACTCCATCGCCAACCGCAACCACGACTGCAGCGCTGCTGTAGCCCACCGATTGCGGCTGATCCAGACGAGAGCGCACGGTCTGCAGCGTGGAAGCCAAGCCATCCCGCCGCAGCTTGGCCAACACGTCGCGCACCAGATCCGGACGAGCCTTTGCCTTCGCCAGCAGACTCTTGCTGGCAAACTCAGCCGACGCGCGCTCCGTGCCCGCCGACACCAGCGACGCTGCCACTCGCACCAGCACACAGCCCGATAACAACTGCGGAGCGGGAACTTCGGCGACCGTCAACTCACCGGTGCGCGCGTCTTGTAAGAGTTGCTTCATGCAATCGTTGGTTGAGAAGCCAGTTGAGACGCGCCGATTTGCCGCTCGGCGAACGATCTTGCGCCACCATCGAGAAAAAGTTGCATCCAGATTTCCAGCGTGAGCAGTTGCCAGATTTGCATCGACCAGTCTTCCGCACCCTGGCGGTGCTCGTCAACGTACCTGCGCACCACCTCCGGACGGAACAGCCCTCGGCGCCGGATTTGAGTTTCCGAAAGAAGGTCGTCCACCATGGGGCGCAACTCGTGTGCCAGCCAGTAGTCTACCGGCGCGCCGAAACCCGCCTTCGGCTGCCGCATCACTTCTTCAGGCAGCATACTACGCATGGCTTCGCGGAAGATGTGCTTTGTCACCGGACGCCACTTCCCTTTCAGCTTCCACTCTGGCTTGACATTCCAAGCAACAAATTCGGCGAGTTCGCGGTCCAAGAACGGCACCCGCACCTCGACCGACGACGCCATGCTCATTTTGTCGTTGTAGGTCAGATTCAGCGTGGGCATGAAAATCTTGGTATCCAGATAGAGCATCTGGTTGAGGAAATCCGCGTGGCGCACTTTGCTGAACGCCGCCAGATGCTGAGCTGAAGGATTGCTATCGAATGGGTGCGATTCCAGGGCGCACAAATCCGTCTTCTGCTGCGCGTCCAGATACGTGCAGTTCCTGATGAAAGCTTGCGTCGGGCTGAGAGCGGCGCTGCGCGCCATCTTCTTCGCCAGCCGCACCGGCCCTTTCATCCGCGTTCCGCGCAGTGACGGCAAGCCGAGCAGAGCGCGCTCCGCGACGGAGCGAGCGGGGCCCGGCACGCTCCGATATTCTTCCGCCCAAGCGTGAGCGACATGCTTGCGATATCCCGCGAAAATCTCGTCCCCGCCAACTCCCGACAAAAGCACAGTCGCCTGTTTTCGCGCCTCGCGGCACACCAGATACGCCGCGATGATGGCCGGATCGGCTGTGGGCTCGTCCATGTGCCAACTCAGACTCGGCAACAGACCGACGACATCGGGCTCGACCACGATCTCATGGTGCTCGCAGCCCAGCTTGTGCGCGAGACGTTGCGGAACGGCGGGATCGTCAATCGTCGTCTCGCCCACGCGATACTTTTCGGGAAACGTAATCGTATAGGTCCGCACCGGCTGCTTTCGTGCCATCGCCGCCACGATGCTCGACGAATCGAGGCCGGCGCTCAAGAAAGCGCCAATCGGAACATCGCTCACCATCTGCCGCTCGACCGAGGCGCAGAACCTCTCGCAGATCTCGTTCGCCACCTCTGCTTCCCTTCCTTCGAAGCGATGGTCCGCCGCAGGAAACGTCAAGTCCCAGTACTGCTCGATCTTGAACTCGCCGTGTTCCGAGAGCGCGTAGTGGCCCGCCGGAAGCTTGCGGATTCCTTCGAACATCGTCAGCGGATCGGGTACCCAGAGAAACGTGAGATATTGATCGAGCGCGTCCAGGCTCATGCGCGCTTCGATTCCCGGCACTTCGAGCAACGCCTTCACCTCGGAAGCGAAAGCGAGTTTTCCGCCGCGCTCCCAGTAATAGAGTGGTTTGATTCCGAAATGATCGCGAGCCAGAAACAGCTTCGGGGAAGTGCCTCGCAAGTCGCAGATTGCGAGGGCAAACATGCCACTGAGCCGGTTCAGGCAATCTTTGAGGCGGTCGGGGCCATATTCTTCGTAGAGATGAACAATGGCTTCTGTGTCCGTGTGCGAGCGAAAACAATGCCCTTTGCCTTCGAGTTCACGGCGCAGATCGGCGAAGTTGTAGATCTCGCCGTTGTAGGTAATCCACACCGTTCCATCTTCGTTCGACATGGGCATGTGCCCATCGGCGGAGAGGTCGAGAATGGCAAGGCGGCGGCTTCCCAGTCCGATGTATCCCCCGTCGGGGAAACGCCGCTCCCACAGCCCGGAGTCGTCGGGTCCGCGGTGCGTCTGCACGTTCGTCATACGGACCAGCGTCTCCCGGTCGCCGCAGTTGACGAGTCCGCTGATGCCACACATGACCTCAGTTCCTCCCCGTCTTTAGTTCGTACTTCAGCTCGTAGATTTTCGCTTTGGAGTGGAACATCTGCACCGCTTGAAAGGCGCAGTAGATCAGCCCCGGCACGCCATCGAGAAATCCCAGGCGGAAAACATAGCGATACAGGAAGAGCAGAACCGGAGAACCCGGCATGCGATAAAGATTTCGCTTGAGCCACCGTCTGCGCTGGGCCTGTGCGCCGAACAAATCCGCGCTCACTTCTTGCGAATCGCCTTCTGGCTGCTGGAGTACGCGCGCTTCCCAGTTCGAATACTCATTGTGCTTCAGGATGTAGCGCGACAAGGAATCGACATTGTGGTGGATCAGCGAATTGTGCAACTCCCCGATGGGTCCATCCACGACCACGTGTTCGTGGATCTCGATGTCGGCCATGGAGGCATCCTGATTCTGCAATCGGCATTCAAAACGGCCTCGCCCTTTGCGGAACAGCGACAGCTTCCAGAAACTCGCATCACAATGCCGCAAGACTCTTCCGAGAAAATACATTTGCAGGCGAATGGAGTATCCGTTCACCAGAGGTTCTTGCAGAGCGTGCCGAATTTCTTCCAACAGTTCCGGGGTCAGGGCTTCATCCGCATCGAGCAGCAGAATCCAGTCGTAGGCGAGCGGTAGCGTGTCCATAGCCCATTGGCGCTTCTTCGGCCAGCCTCCCGCATAATGAAACTGGACTACCTTCGCACCGCGCGACTGGGCAATGGCAACCGTGTCGTCCGTGCTCCCGGAATCGATGACATACACTTCGCCGACCCCGGCGAGCGACTCCAGACAGCGCGGCAGGTTGCGGGCCTCATTACGGACCGGAACGATCACACTTACGGGGAGCACCGGCCAAGCGGCCTTCGCGTGTGACGCCTCAGTCTCTGATTTTGTTTCGATCAAGTCCATTCTGTCGGCAGGTAGAAGGTTCCACTATGTTAGCTGAACTAACGGGATTCTTGAACGCAAGATCGCTCATGCAGGATTGCCGGCGAAGGATCAGTCAACCTAGGCTTCTGCCCCAGTTCGTCCGCCAGACGTGCGGAGGGCGACGCCCTTCACAGGTTCTGCTCGCACCAGCGCCTCAGCACGAAAAGAGACCACGGTCGCGACCAGGAAGTCTCCCCTTCAAGAAAGCGGGTCCACACGTTTCGCACGGCGCTGGCCCGGATCGAAGTTTGATCCCAATTACTCTTCAGCAATGCGTCTTCGACCACCGGCCTCATCTCTCCCCGCAACCATCGCTCAAATGGCAAAGTAAACCCGCGCTTGGGGCGATTCACAATCGCTCTCGGCAACTCGACGCCAAGACTCGCCAGCAACAGGCTCTTCGGCAACACGCCTTGTAATTTCTTGTTCCCTGGAACGCGGAAGCAGGCTTCGACCAACGCCCGATCGAGAAACGGCACGCGCAATTCGAGACCATGCGCCATGCTCATAAAATCGGAATCGCGAAGGAGCGTGTTGCGCATGTAGAAGTGCGATTCGAGATAGGAAACGCGGTTGACCGGATCGAGGGCCGAACTCTGGATAATCGACTCGCGCAAACTGCTTTCGAGAGCGCACTCCCAATCTCCAAGACCCGCATTTACCAGCGCCTCGCGCTCCGCCGGCCCAAACAGCGTACGCACCAGAAAATAGGGATGAACGGGGCCCGCGGCCAACCCGGTCAGCTTGCGGCCGCGATCGCCTTTGCCGGCAAATCGCGCCACCGACGCGGCAAGCGGTCTCCGCACCAGGCTCGGCAATCGTGCAAATCGCTTGGCAAAGACTTCCATCTTCGGCACGCGGCGAAAATTCGAGTAGCCGGCAAACATCTCGTCGGCGCCCAGACCGGTCAATGCAACTTTCACACCCGCAGCCCGCGTTTTCGCGGACACGAGATACGTATTGATGCCATTGATCGTCGGTTGGTCCATCGCACCTAGAGCTTCGGGCAACACCGCTAGCGTGTCTTGCTGAGAAACCGAGATCTCATGATGTTCGGTGCCGAAGCGACGGGCGATTTCCCGCGAATACTGCTTTTCGTTGAATTCTTCTTCCTGGAATACCAGCGAAAAGGTGTTCGCGCGCACGCCATTGTGGCTGAGGACGGCAACCAGCGCGCTGGAATCGATTCCGCCCGAAAGAAACACGCCGACGGGCACGTCACTTACAAGGTGCGACAACACTGCATCGCGCAAGATTGCGGGCAGTTGATCCGCCGTCTCTTTCCCATTCCGTGGCGACGGTTCTGGCTCACCCCCTGAGCAAAACTGCAGCGGGCTCCAGTATTCGCGGCTGCTCACCGACCTGTTTTCCACCGTGAGCACATGTCCCGGCGGAACGGCCTTGACACCTTCGACGATCGTCCACGGCTCGTACACGGAACCGAACGCCAGGTAGCTCCAAACACCGGTGGGATCGGCTTTTCGCGGCACCAGTCCCGTCCGCAAAAGCGTTCGAACCTCGGAAGCAAAAACAAAAGCCTGCTCCGACTGGTGGTAGTACAGCGGCTTGATACCCATGGGATCGCGCGCCAGCAGCAGGCGCTTTCGATGCGCGTCCCACAAGGCGAACGCAAACATGCCGCCTAAGCGCGTCAGGCAGGACTCTCCCCACACGCGATAAGCGGCCAGGATCACTTCCGTGTCGGAATGGCTCTTGAACTCGGCGCCGGCGGCTTCCAGTTCCTTGCGAAGGTCGCGGAAGTTATAGATCTCGCCGTTGAAGACGATCCAGTTGCCAGAGACCGGATCTTGCATGGGCTGATGCCCGAGCGCCGAGAGATCGAGAATAGCCAATCGCCGGTGGCCCAAGCCGATTTCCAGCAGCTCCGGTTGGGATTCCTTCAGCAGTACGGTGCCGGAGTCATCGGGTCCGCGGTGCGCGAGCGAACGCGTGGCTTGTTCCAGAACTGCAGGAGGGATCGGCGTTCTACGCGCCAGGATGCCAACGATGCCGCACATCTGATGTGTTTGCTCGGTTCCTTACATCTGTTGTTTTCATCTTATCGTGAAGGCAGGCATAACCTGATTCGACGCCGAATCTCGCATAATCTGGGTGTCGCAGAGTCAGCTCTGAATGAGAACAGAGCGGTACACTTTGCCCTCATTAACAGATGATAACCGCACAGGTTGCCCCGCGGCGGAACCCATCACGTGCCCTCTTGTCGTTCTGGACCCATCTCTCGTAGTCAACCAGGCGCTGCATGAACTTGGGCCGTCCCGACTTGTAGGCCTCCACGCGCCGCGTAGCAGCAGTCGCAGATCTGGGATCTTGTTGGAGCGGCTTACATGTCGACTGAAAACAAAGCACTTCTTGGCTTTGTTTGGTAAAAAAGGTCATCTCCTTCTCCCCAGATTAATGTTGAGGGGAGGCGGCACATTTTCTCCTCGGCGCTGCCTCTGTATATTTCAGCACTGGATCCGCTGGCTGACTAGCTGGCATGCCGACTCAACGAACGGAGCTGAGAATTCGTTAAGGCAGCTGTGACCTGGTCCTGTTCGCTTTCGCTGAGGTCATTGTAGAAAGGTAAACGCAGCAGTCGCTCGCTAACCTCTTCCGTGACTGGGCAGTTCGAGGGACCAGTTGCGAACTTCCTTCCCGCCTCCGAAAGATGAAGCGGAGTGTAGTGGAAGACGCTCAGAATGCACTGCTCCTTCAATTGTGAGATCAACGAATCGCGGTGCTCAATCGAAGGCAGCAGCATATAGAACATGTGATAGGACTGCTCGCACTCCGGCGGAATCATCGGCAGTCTGACGTCGTTACTCTCTGCCCATCCGGCCAGCGATTTCTGGTATCGATTCCAGACCCGTTGCCGTTTTTCCTGAATCGTCTCTCGGGCTTCGAGCTGCGCGTAGAGAAATGCGGCTAGAAGATCCGAGGGCAAATAGCTGGACCCCAGGTCGACCCACGTGTATTTGTCTACTTCGCCGCGGAAGAAGCGGCTGCGGTTGGTGCCTTTCTCGCGAATCACGAGCGCCCGTTCCGCCAGCGTGGCATCGTTGATGACCAGCGCTCCGCCTTCTCCGCAGGTGAAGTTCTTGGTCTCGTGGAAGCTCTGGGTCGCGAGGCAGCCGAGTGTTCCCGTATGGGCGCCCTTATAGCGAGAGAAGAGGCCGTGCGCATTGTCCTCGACGACCCGCACTCCGTGGCGGGATGCGATCGCAAGAATTGAATCCATCTCGCAGGCAACTCCCGCATAGTGAACCACGACGATCGCCTTGGTGCGCGGCGTGATCAGCGATTCCAACCGACTCTCATCAAGATTCAGCGTATCGCGACGAATGTCCGCGAATACCAGACGCGTTCCTCGCAGAGCGAAGGCATTCGCCGTCGAGACAAAAGTAAATGACGGCACGATGACTTCGTCCTCAGGGCCGCAGTCGAGCAGGAGGGCCGCCATCTCCAGGGCATGCGTACAGGAAGTTGTCAGCAGAACCTTCGGAACCCCTAGTTCCCTTTCCAGAAGTTCGTGACACTTGCGAGTGAAAGGCCCGTCGCCGGAGGCGTGCCCGTTGGCAATGGCTTCCGTAATGTACTGGTATTCATTGCCCGCGAGGCAGGGCCGGTTAAAGGGGATGCGATAGGTCATTTCAGAAGTAAGTGTACACAACGATCGCGCGTCTGCCGCGTTTCACTTCTTTTCGGGCGTGAACCACCTATGGAACGTGTAGTAGGAGTGACTGGGCTCGAAACCAGTCCGGCACCAGACCTTCTGCATGGAGACGTTCGTAACCTGGGTTGAAATCACCATGCGCCTTGCACCTTGATCCCGGCACCATTCCAGACTGCGGATCATGAATAGACGGCAAATCCCTTTTCCTTGCGATTCCGGCGCCACGGCGAAAAGCAGACCTTCAACTTCCTGCGAAGAATTCAATCGCAGGGTGGCAAACCCAGCCACTTTGCCTCCGGTCTCCGCAACCAGGACTTCATCAGCGGCCCTGCCGGTGGTGCACGACCGTTCGGCCCACGAACGGTACGCCTCGTCGCATTGGCTCCGGTCCAGTCGGCGATCGGCATGATAGTGCCCCATGTAGCCTTTGAATGCAGCCGATGCCACTCTGGGGATTTCCACTTCATCTCCCGGCTGAAGCCGTCGAACCCGCACGGCACACGGTTCCTCGGGAATTTCCTTCTTCGTCAGATCGAAGCTGTAGTACAAAAGTGTATCCATCAACAAGAACCCTTTTGACTCCATCCCCTGCACAGCTTCAAGGTCGCTAGTCCCACAACGCGCCACCAGCAGGTCGATACGCTCTGTAGCACAGAAATCCAGCACCTTCGACAGGTTATCCGACATGACGTGCGCCCTCGCGATGCGCACTCCAAAACGTTCGCTATCAATTTCTGAGAACGTTACTGCATCGCGGTCCGTGACGGCGGCCATTGTTTGTTCCTCACTCTTCCTCGCGCACCATCCTTTATACAGAGCATCCCGGTAGGTTTCAGCAATGCACTTCAGATCGACTGTTCGATCGCGGACTCCTTCGACTGAATGCTCTCACGCACAACATAGGGAGGCTTCTGCATGCTGCGAAAATGCATACGAGCCAGGTATTCTCCGATGATACCCAGGGCGAAGAGTTGCGCCCCGGAAAATAACGCGACGATTGACGCGAGAAACGGGAAACCCGGCACAGGATTACCATGCACAAAGTACCGAACTACCACGTACGCCAGGACAAAAACTCCAAACAACGTAAAGACGAAGCCGATCAGGCTAGCCATCTGCAAGGGCATCGTGCTGAATCCTGTCATCATGTTCATGGCGTGCGTCATCAACTTACGAAAGGTGTACCCCGAGGTTCCCTGCTGCCGTGGCCTGTGACTCACGGGTGTGGCTGCGAAGCGATTGGTGCCCCAGGTCAGCAGCACGTCGATGGATACAAACGATCCTTCGTAGTTTGCGAAAGCTTTCGCAACCTGGGCGCGAAAAGCGCGGAAGGCACAGACTTGCCGCGCAATCTCAGCACCCATGACATTTTGCAAAGCCAGTTTGGTTACCCAGGAGGCAAAGTCCCGCCCCAATCCGTGCTGCTCCCGCTCCGGCGTGCCATAGACTACGTCATACCCGCCCGCCAGGACCTGCAGCAGTTTCGGGATCTCCTCGGGGGGATGTTGCAAATCGTCATCCATGGTGACGATGACCTCGTACCGGGTGGCCCGGATGCCGCACAGCAACGCGTTGTGCTGGCCGTAATTGCGCATGAGATTGATCGGCCGAATCCAGGAATGCCGCCGCGCCAAATCGGAGATGACATCCCAACTCCGATCCGGGCTGCAATCGTTGACGAGGATAAGTTCAAAGCTATCGGCGATAGCGGCCAGCACAGATTCCAACCGATGGACCAACTCGGGGAGAATCCCTTCGCTGCGGTAGACGGGGATAACGACGGACAGGCGATTGGGGACCAATTGATGGATGCCCCGCGATTCCAACCCACTCTTGTTCTCCCCACTGCCCATAATCCTTGTCCGGCGATCATAGCCGTTCGGCGGGCTCCCGTCCAATTCGGAATGCCGAACCTACGCGGCTTTTCGGGCCACCGCTAACAGTGACGTCCCTATCGGCAGCGCTCGACCGCGGGAAACCCATTTTGCTTCCAGAGACAACATTCCCACCAGAAGCCCGTTGACGACAGGCAGCAACCGGAACTCTTCGCTCGCCAACTGCCGAATCGAGTTTGGCTTCTTTCCGAGCCCGCTCAGTTTGCGATAGCCCCACACGAGCGGAAAAATGCAGGCCATGAACTCGGTCAAGAACTCCACCTCAAACCCTGCCTTCTCCAGCTTCCGTCGAATGCCCTCCGAGGAGTAGCGGCGGCAATGGCCCGCCGCGTCATCGAAATAGCTCCACAGGAATTGATGCGCAGGAACTGTCAACAGCAGCTTTCCGCCGGGTCGCAACGATTCGTGGACCAGCCGGAGCGTCTCCTGATCTTCGGAAATATGCTCGAGAACATCGAACATACCCACCAGATCAAACCGCCGGCCAAAGGGCAAGTTCCTGATATCGCCCTGAACCAAAGCCGCGCCCGATCGGCTCCGAGCGTAGCGGAGGCCTTCGAGCCAGAGCTCCATGCCGACGACCGTGCTGTTCGGACAAGCCCTCTCCAGCACCCTGAGGACGTTCCCCGTGCCGCAACCAACCTCCAGCACGCGATCACATGGCTTGAGTGAGAGTAAAATCCTGCGGCTCAACTCAAAGATCAGCTCGTTCCGGGCTCGAAACCAGAAGTGCCGGTCCTCGATCCGGGCGAGTTGGTCGAAAAATGCCGGATCGTACCCGCCGGTGCCGAAGGTGAGCTCTGACGGCCCCGGATTCGCTGCATTCTTCCCTGAGAGTTGGATCGTCTTGCTCACATTTATTCGCCGTGCTGTTGGTGCAGAGTCGCAACGTGGGTAAGGATCCCGCTGCCTGTGTGGGCCAGCAGTAGCGCAATCGCCGCAATATGACGGACTCCCTGCGTGCCTTTCCATGACGCTGTCTTCAACTGGCGGACGAGGAATGTCGCCGAGAACAGGTAGAGGATGAAAAGCGTGACATAGGCGCCCCAAAGAAAGTTCCCAGCCGACGATTTCTGCGCTTCGGCTAAAAAAACGCCGTAGCCCGCACCAAATGCAAACAGTAGAAGGGCGAAATTCAGCGGAAGATCTCGCCGAGCACACTTCCAATAAAGCAAATAGACTGCGGCCGGGAATGCCACGGAAAGAGCAAGCTTCGCGGGCAAATAGCTCACTTCGTGGTCCCTGAAAAACCTGAGCGGAGCGAACACGACCGCGTTTTGGTAGGTCCCTTGAGGACCAAACCCGCTGTAGGAAAGGTAGTATTGCAACAGTAGGATGACCGCGCCCGGCGCCAGGAGTCCCAGCGTGATCGCTTTCCAGTCAACCGCTTCATGGTCCTTTGACCGCAGTGCTCCGAGGATGACAACGGCAGGCATCAGGCAGATTACAAAGCTTGGCTTGGCCAATGCTCCCGCGGCAGTTGCAATCGCTGCTGTCATTACAGCGAACCGGGATGTAGTAGCTGATGTGAGAAACGCGAGAGCGCTGACGGCCGAGGCCAAGGCCAACGGCTTCATAAGTGAGTACGTTGGACTCCAGTAGGGCTCAGCCCACAAATAGCCGATTTGATAGATATGGGACTGATTGGGCCTTAGGATTGGCTGCATAAACAACACAGCAAGCCCCAATACCAGCGCGGCTATGGCTCCCCCCCACGAAGCCTGTCTTGAAGACTGAACTGGTATGAGCACCCTCGCCGTCTCGCGGTATACCAGCAATCCCGTGAGTGCGTAAGACACTCCAAGCACTAATAATGCAGCTGACTGGAAACTGGTGCCTGCCACCTCAACCACTCCGATGGTCAAGAAATGAAAGAGGAACTGTGGCACGACAAGTTGGTGGGTCCGATACATCTTCTCTGCAAACTCGAGGTGTTTCGCGTAACCGACCCCGATTTGAAAACAGTGAATTGTGGCTGGCACGTACAGCAGACACGAGAGCGTCGCGAGGACGGCCGCGCCTATGCACACTACGAACGTGCGAGGTCTGGAAATTAGCTTCATGAGGGCTGAATATGCCTTTCTTGCTGTTCTACCTGCCGCAGGGCTGCAAATCGAGGTCCGTTCGAAGCAATCACAAGTCTACTCCAGATCCCAAACAGGACTCGGCATCGTCGGTGCGAACCTCCAAGTTGTTGCTTTCCGACACGACCTTCTCTCGTCAACGAGTCGGTTCCCAGGTCGAAACCTCCATGTCTGCTCTCAGTTCGGCTTTGCCACGATGTCCTGAAGAAAAGCACTGCTTCTGATAGACAGTACCGCGGCAATCGACGTCGTAGTGAAGAACAGCGGGTAGTAACGAGGCTCGTAGGGCGGGAACAGTATAAAACGTCCGGCTGAGAAAAGGAGGGTGATCCCCATAATCTGGCGGAATTCCTTCTTGACCAGCGGGAAGCACACAAGCCAGAGGAGTGCGAATACCGGGGCAGGACTGTGCAGCATGTCACGTATGCCCTTCACGAGCGAGGGGACGTAGTCGGCGAGCGCAATCGAGTTCGCATCCCCAATTCTTCCGGCCACAAGATGGTTGTAGAGCTCCCGAAAGGGATAACCGAAGTGGTTGATAAGAAGGTCACTTCCCACGCACAGCAAAGCGAGGACTGCAGCCTTCGGTAGGTCCAGTCGGCCGTCGATCAGGAGCACGAGAATGACCAGGAGACAGAGCAGGACGTTTTCGGGCCTAACCCAGATCGCGAGGACAAGCACTAACAGGCCCATATCACGGCGCTTGAAAAACACTAGCCACAGTCCCAGTAGCAGAAAGAAACACGACATGGCATCGGGCTCGTTCGCTTGGCCGAGTAACATTGTCTCGGGAAGTACCAAAACCAAAAGGGAGAGGCATGATCGGGTGTAAGCCCATAGCATTACCGCGATCCCAAAATAGAAGAGCGTCGACACAGCACGGCTGGAATCAATCACACTTAGGCCCACTGCATGAGCTGCTTCAAGCGCCAGAATATATAACGGTTTAATTGCGAAATAGGGCAGAAACAAAGCCGCGTAGTAGGGGTCAGCTGCTCGACGCCTCAGGTCAGCAGCCTGCTTTACGTCTGCGTCAGCTCTTCCGTCTGCGTCCAGACCGCGCAGATGCGGAGTCAGCGGCTCGCGATATACGAGGTCATGAGCCTTCACAATATCGCGGGTGTCGGCCAGAGCAACGCTGCCAGCATACCCGAGCAGGTCGATACCGAACATGCTGTTGCGATAGCAGTGGTGAGCTATGCTTGCGGCAATCGCAAGGTAGAGCACGGTTGACGCGATCAATCGCCCACGGACAGTTCGCTTGATGGGAAGTGCTGTTTTATTGGGCATGTGGGACAGTTATGGAGCGCTAGTTCTAAAAAGCACCAGCCCAAAGCTTTTAGGACTTGATTGAACGTGCTCTGCTTATTTCAACAAGAAACTGTTCAGGCGTCAACCTGTAAACGCTTCCACGTACAGGGAATGCGGCAAATCCATCGAGTCTCCCGGTTCGTACGGCGGAACGCTGCTTCCATACAAGCGGCTCTTGCCTTCCGCGGATTTCTCCACCTCCCGAAATCCCGCTTCGCGAAGAACCTCGCTGAGATAACTGAAATC
>Ga0074044_10000560_pt1 | contig 35834 bp, 29 predicted proteins | sample BogForMeECP23OM1_FD_94443 | JGI IMG/M metagenome (GOLD analysis project Ga0074044, IMG submission 94443) | Bog forest soil microbial communities from Calvert Island, British Columbia, Canada - Bog Forest MetaG ECP23OM1 | ecosystem: Environmental > Terrestrial > Soil > Wetlands ...
AGCAGATAGAACGACCAGGGGAAAATCCAGAGCAGGTTCAGAATCCAGAACCAGAATCTGGGGACGGTGTCGTAGTCGCGCGGGTATCTCAGGCCCAGAAAACGCAGAAGGTGTTCGTTGAAAAAGTAGAACCAAAAAAATCCGCGATACTCGCCCGGCCCGCTGTGCAGGGAGAAGGCAAAATAGGGAGGATTGCGCAGAGTCGCCAGCACGTACCACGGCACAGCGATGGCCAAGGCGACGGCGATTGCGATCTCAAGATGGAGTCGACGCCAGGCTGCCCAGGAAAACAGGCTGCGGGTGAGAGCCATGTAAGCCAGGGCCGCTATTATGGGGAACACCAGCGCGATCAGGCCCTTGAGCAGCAACCCAGCTCCTAAGCTACAGGCCAGCATGAACGACCAGCGCAGCGGATGTTCCTCATCCGGTTCAAGCAGACGCAGCCACGCCCAGATGGCTCCGGTAATCGCGAGGGTCAGAACGGCGTCGGGAATCAAAATTCGGGTGAAGAGAAAAAGTCCGGCGCAAGTGCTGAGTGCGATCCCGGCGTAGAGGCCGGCGGTCTCATTGAAGGCCCAACGTCCGAAGCGGTAGGTGACCCAGCACAAGAGCACCACCGCGAGGGCGTGCGGAAGCCGCGCGGCCCAGTCGTGGACGCCGAAGATTCGGTAGGCTATAGCCATCATCCAGTAGTTGAGCGGGGCCTTTTCGAGATAGGCGACACCGTCGAGGCGGGCGGTGACCCAGTCTCCGGATGCGAGCATGGTGCGGGCAGCTTGTGCCTGGACTGCATCCACGTCGTCCATGAGACGGGGAGGGCTGCCGATGCTTACGAGGAAGACGAGGCAAGCCGCGGCGGTAACGATCCAGCCGGGTCGAGCAATTCTAAGAGTGGGTTTGGCATACTGATCTCTTCTCGTGGCGGCGGCTTGTTCCATCGATTGGTCCAGATTAACAAGGTTATCAAAAGCCGCGAGATAGGGGCACCCGGTTGCAAGGCCGACGCATTGGGTCAGTGCACAGGATGCGGTTCTCTGAGGACATGCTACTGTTGCAGAATTTCCTCGTCGGTTTTGTGAGGAGCGATGCCGGGTTGATGAAATGCCATGGCGGGTGCTTGACCGACAGGCGCGGCTTCGCCGGTTGATTTGGATGCGATTCCGAGGAATTGAAAACGGCCGTCGCGTAATAGTTTGTAGCGGCGGCTCCGCCAATCGATGGTGTTGCCGAAAAATCCTGCGACCCAGACACCGGCGCTCATCAGATCTTGAAGTGGAATTAGCCACCATCTGCGGCGGGTGAGCGGGTCGTGCAGAACCTGCCTGGCTGTGCTCCATGCGGCCAACGCGCGAAGGACAGCAGTGACCACTACGAATGGCCAAAGCCTTGGCGCTGCCAGCCATAGGAGCAGAGCGAGCGGAAGAGGGTTAGTGAAGATCTGCCCCCAGTAGCCCACCGGGCGGGAGCGCCGAGTGCTTCTTGCCCAGCGCAGGCGATGCTGCAGATTTCCTTTGAAGGTCTGGCTGCCGATACGGTGCTCGATTACGCAGGAGGAAAGGACGACGCGGTATCCGAGACGGGAGGCGCGGTTGCCGATTAAGAAATCTTCGGCGAGGAAGTGGCCCAGGTCGGCGAATCCGCCCATGGCTTGGATCACTTCGCGGCGGGCGGCAAGGGTTGGGCCGAGGGCGAAATCCATTTCGCCGATCAGCCATGCCACCAAAATACCGGCTAGAAATTCTGTGTTCATGCCGATGGCTTCGAGACGCGACCAGAAACCTTGTCCGGGGACGGCGCGGTAGGGACAGGTGACCACACCCACGGGCGGATGCTTTAGTTCGGTCGGCTGGGATTCGGCTGCCTGGAACTCGCCTGCAACCCGCTGCAACAGATCGCGAGGGACATAGACGTCGCTATCACTCATGACCACGATGCTGTGTTGGGCCTGCGCTACCAGGTGCCCCAGACTATGCGACTTCGCGTTGGGAACAGTGGGGGCGCCGGTCTCGATCAGGTGGACCTTTGGCCCCTGCGGAAACTCGCGGCTTACTTTTTCCACGACCGCGACGGCCGGGTCGTCAAGCTTGTCGACCCCGAAGAGAATTTCGTAGTCTGGATAATCCTGGGTAAGAAAGCTCCGCAGATTCTCTTCCAGGCAATCGTCTCGTCCACAGAGCGGTTTCAGTACGCTGATCGGCGGGGGTGCCGTGAGCGCCGGCGGAGAGATGGCGAGGTAACGGCGTGCCGCGATGGCGGTTAGTAAGCAATAAACCCACGAACCCGCGAGCATTAGAACCAGCAGGGACACGAGGGCCGAAGTCAGCAGCGCCATATCAATTTTTAGTATAAGTGGCCGGGGTCAGAAAAGGCACTGCTTCTGCTATCATGAGCGGTTCGTCCAGCGATGAGAGTTAGCACAGGCAGTTCGGTTCCCCTCGTCGTACTGCAATCGTTTGTTCTTTTGTTGCCTGTTCTGTTTTTGTCCCAGCTTTGCTTTGGTCAACTGCCATCGTCTTCCTGTGATGCAAGCAAAAGCGCAATTAAGGATTGTACTTCGCTCACGCGGGTCGAACCGGTACAGGAGCAAATCTTTGCGTCTCACCGGAGTTCTATCGATCGCAGTGCAGCGACGACGGATCGTGAACCAGGCTCGGAAGGAGCTACTGCTCCGGTGCCTCCGCAGACGCCGGGGTTTCACTGGCGGGAAGCTTTAACCGAGTCGTTCACCTTCCTGGTGATCGAGCAGGCGTATGTTGTGCACACTGACTTCAATTGGGTGGTGTCAGAAAACGGAGTACCATTCAATCACTTTTGGCGGGACTACAAGCAGTCGCTCTCCGAGTGGGTACATTCGGGCTGGAACGACGGCGATCCCAATTGGTTTGGCTATGTGGGGCATCCCATTCAGGGGGCTTTGACCGGCTTTATCCAAATCCAGAACGATCCGCAGGGAGAGAAATTGGAGTTTTCCCGGACCAAGGCCTATTGGTGGAGTCGGCTTAAAGCTGGATTGTGGAATGCGGCTTATAGTACACAGTGGAATCTTGGGCCTTTGAGTGAGGTCACCGTCGAGAAATACGGTTCGAAAGACAGGGCGCCGTGGAATTACAACGGGACGTACCCTTGTTCGCGACATTGCTTGACTGGGGTGGGGCAGATTGACATTGTGATGACTCCACTCGGCGGCACTGGCTGGCTGATTGGCGAAGACTTTTTGGACAGCAAGGTTGTGCGACGCGTGGAGGGTGCGACGCAGAACCGTTTTCTGATTGACACGGTGCGTGTTGCCCTTAATCCCATCCGCGGGGGAGCCAATGTTCTTCACGGAAAGCCGCTTTGGTATCGGGCTTCCCGTGATGCTCAAGAAATGAGGGTCTTCCGTGACCAGAAGACCTCAGACTCCGCACGTGAAACCCCGGAAACGCAAGCGCCTAACCATGGAGATGTATTTTTCGGATACTCTCATATGGGCGGGGCTCGCTGCCAGGCGATATTTTCCGCCGCCAGAGTTGTCTGCGACCCGCTTTCAGCCGAGAGCTCGAATCTCAGCGGCTGGGACGCATCTGTGGAGAAAAAGTACCTTCGCTATTTTGGAGCGGTCGCGGATTTCAGCGGGCAGTCTGGAAGCGTGAGCCAGCAGAATTTCCTGTTCGGTCTGCGAGGGGGTGCCTCGATTGGAAGGATCCGGCCTTTTGCCGAGGCCCTGTTCGGGGCCGTTCATGCTCAGGGGAATGTCGCTACTGCATTGAAGTCGGATACGTCATTTGCTGAAGCCCTGGGCGTTGGAGTCGATTTCCGGCTGATGCGGCTGCTGAGTTGGCGCATTCAGGCTGATGAAATCAAGAGCGGGTCACCTGCCTTTGAGCGGCGTAATCTTCGCCTAGCCTCCGGAGTGTCCGTTCGATTTTAAGCTCTATGGGGCCAGCGATGTCCAAGAGCCATCGTTTTGTGGCAAAATGGTTTCCTTAGAACAGGTAAGCCACAAGATCGAACGGGTCGCAGAATTGATCAAGGGGACTGGATTAGTAAGACTTCTCGCCAGTTCCCTTAAGGAAATCACCGTATTCCCCATTTCAGAAGGTTCGGCGATCCTAACGGCTAAATGGGAGGGATGCAAATATTAACTGCCATCCTTCTCGCATTTTGCGGCGAAACCATATATCCTTAGGTGCAACAAAAACATGCATTTTACTGGGAGCACCAAAAACATCGCGTGAGGGGGCGCATGCGAAGGTGTTGAGGTTTCCTTATGTCTGATTTGGTCGAGACTGTGCAAGTTTTCATTTTGGCGGAGAATCGCCTTTTGCGCGAAGCCCTTACGCGCATTCTAAGCAAGAAGAGTGACCTCCGGGTAGTTGGAGCGTCCGCTTTCTCACCCGACGTCGTAGAGCAGATTAGCAGCGCTGGTCCGGATGTTTTGCTATCGGACTCCGCTGCTGTGGCCCTTTCGGAATTGCGACTGGTCTCGGAGGTGCGTGCAGCGATTCCCGGTCTCAAGGTGGTAATGATCGGGATGGACGCTGACCCGGAGACTTTTCTGCGCGCGGTCCGCGATGGGATTGTGGGTTTCGTGCTGAAGGACGCTTCCGCAATGGAGGTGGCGGCTGCGGTTCGTTCGGTGGCGAACGGAGAAGCGGTTTGTCCGCCCAACCTTTGCTTAACATTGTTTGAACGCGTGGCGGATCAGAACAGCCACACTGCCAGTATTGTGATCCGGCACAATCTCGGCCTGACCCGCCGGGAACAGCAACTGGTTCAAATGATTAGCCGTGGACTCACCAATAAGGAAATAGCCTCGCAGTTAAACCTATCGGAACAGACGGTGAAAAACCACATTCATCGGATGTTACGCAAACTGGGGGCGACCGACCGACTCGGTGCGGTAGAGCTCTGCCGGACGCCGGGAGCAGTCGTATGACCCAATGCCGCGAGTGCGGCAGTGGTACTTTTTGGGTACTTATCCTTAGCCGATGCGGGCAAGATTGCCAGCCCTTCACGGAACCTTCTGGGTACTACCTGCGTTGAATCTCTGAATCTGATTTGAGTCTTACTTTTTTGGGGAGAACAGGAGACACTGTCGGGCACGGAGAGGGTCGTGCAAAAAATCAGAGTGTTGGTTGCGAATCGGCCACGATTGATGAAGGATTTGGTCCTTGCGACGATTGGGGATCAACCCGACATCGAAGTCGTCGGTGAAACCCAGGACGAAGCGGAAATCACGGAACTGGTGGAACGCACGCGTCCTGACTATTTGATCATCGCGTTGGAGAATCCCGAAGTTCGGCCCGGTCTGAGCGGATTCCTGCTGGGCCGTTATCCGGAAATGAAGATCCTGGCCCTGGCCGCAGAGCGAAACAGCGGCATTTTTTATTGGGCTTTTGTTGACATTCGCTCGCGGCATGTCGAATCATCCGAGCAGGGTATTTTGAGTGTTTTGCGAAACAAGCAGGAGTTAGTTGGAATTTAAAGCGCGGATGCGGATTGGGAATAGGACGGGATTAGAAACGGGATTAGAAAGGGAGGCGGCCGCAGAACTGGTGTGGCCGCCCACCAGGAGTTTTAGGTCGCGGAGTTGTAGCCGCTCGAGCTTACCTCTCCGCGACTTCGTGCGTGGACGGGGGTTTGGATACGGCGTTGGTTCTGCGGGATTCTTCTGAGAGGCGATGCGTAACCATGTCTCGCAGAATACAAATCCCTTAACCGACGGAATTGATACGGGTTAGCTCACAGATGCCCTGTAAGTGAGGGGGCGAAGCTGTAACCAGGGTCGTACGGTGAAAAGGGGTTGACGAAGTTGACAGAGAGCTCTGATCTCGTTCTCGCAGGCGGATCTTTGCAGACCGGCCCGCAGGCGGCGGTTCAGTTGCAATCTCATTGGTACGCAGCCCATGTATGCTCACGTCACGAGAAGCAAGTGGCGCGGCAATTGGAAGAGCGCCGTGTGAGTTATTTCTTGCCCGTGTATCGCAGTGTTCGCCGATGGAAGGACCGGCGCAAGGAATTAGACTTAGTGCTTTTCCCGGGTTACGTTTTCGTCCACCTGGATTTGAAGGATCGCTTGCGTGTGTTGCAGGTACCGAGTGTCGTGCGGTTCGTGAGTTTTAACGGCCGGCCGGCGCCGCTGCCTGACGACGAGATCGAGGTTCTGGTCAACGGATTAGCCAAGGGCGTTCGCGCCGAACCGCATCCCTACCTGAAGGTTGGGCACCGGGTGCGCGTCAAATACGGTCCCTTGGCAGGGACACAAGGAATCCTGGTGCGCCGGAAAGATAAGTTTCGGGTAGTGCTTTCCATCGATCTGATCATGCGTTCGGTGGCGGTGGAAGTGGATGAGGCGGATGTCGAGCCCTGCTGAACGTCGTTTAAACCATCGTGAGTTCAACTGCTCTTTCGTCGTCTAAATGTTTTTTCGTCTCGCTTGACAATCAAGAGATTCTGGCTAGTTCCAGCCGCGTAGAGGTGTTATGAGTAGATTCTCCCGAATATTTCGTCGCCGCGCAAGTACGCTTTCGCTTTGCACAGGATTATTCTTTTCTGCGACAGCATGGAGTCAGCAGCCCGCAGCCTACAGCCGCAGCACTGCGATCGATCAAGCGAACTCTCGCGCGGAACATGAAGCGGAACAGATGGTTTCGCTCTCTGCCGACAGAATCCTCTATATTCTCCGTGAAGAACCGGGACTGCTCCTGCAAGTTAAGAAGGCACTGGTGAGAAAGGCCTTCGAGCAGGGTCGGATATTAGACCCTAACGACCTTACCGATGAAGCCCTATTTACTCTGATTCGCCAAGATGACACCGTTCGGGTGATCGCAACCCACGAAATCGTTGATCGCGCGTACATCAAGGCTAAACCCACGCGCGAGGAACTGGCTCGAGACTTGCCCTGCCGACAGCCGATGCCCACCGGTACGGATGCGCTCACGGCCAAGCAACCGGATCAGCCATCCTCCACTACGAACACGAAACGTACTCCGAGCCAAGAGGAGACCTACTGGCTGAAGCACGAGAATGACCTAGATTGTTACCTGACTCAGTATCTTCCCTACGGCACGCTGCCCTACCAGTTCGGGCAGCCGCAGAACACGCAAACGCCTTCCCAGCAACCATACCCAGCGTCGCAATATCCATCGCGCCAGTACCCGCAGCAATATCCTCAGCAGCAGTACCCTCAGCAACAATATCCACCATCCCAACTCCCTCAAGAGGGACCGTCGACTGATTACCGTCGTCAGCTTGAGTTGACGCAGACGCAACCATACCAGGGCTACTTTGGTATGGACAGCGATCAAAGTGAGATGGCGAGTATCCAACCAGATGAGCTTCCAAGTCTGTTGAGCGCAAGCCAGACAAGTGGTCTGTCTTCCGGATTGTCGAGAAAGGGAATGGGGGCGAGTGGTGCGGGGGGCGCTCTGGCTTCGCCCGATTTAGGTTCCTCACTGGGTTCATCGCTTGGATCCCCGTTAGGTTCATCGATTGGGTCTTTGCTGGGACAGAACGGGGCCTCTGGACTTCCGCAGCAAGCACGGCTTGAAGACCAGTACCGTTTTCCCCTGCAGCAGTATTCATTTCCCAAACCGCCGCAGCAGCCAATGCTGCGGCATCGACCCAACCCGTATGCCGACGTGCCTTCGCTTTACGATTTGTACGCGCAGTACTCGAGGCGTTCGCCTAGGCTGGAGCGGTTCGGCGAAGATGTTTTCCGCAACGGCACAGGAAACCTGGATGAGCTCCCAATGGATTTACCCGCCGGGCCAGACTATGTGGTCGGTCCCGGCGATGGGCTGACGGTTACGCTCACAGGCGGAATTTCACAGCGGCTGCAGCGGGTAGTGGATCGCGAAGGCCGGGTTGCGTTGCCCGAAGTTGGCGCTGTTGAGGTGTCGGGGCGCAGCTTAGGGGATGTGCAACGTCTGGTGCAGACCGTTCTTCGTGGTCAGTTCCGCGGGGTTGACGCCGATGTGTCGCTTTCCCGCATCCGCACCGTACGTGTTTATGTGACCGGCGATGTCGAGCGCGCTGGAGCCTACGATGTGAGTTCGCTGTCCACGCCGCTGAACGCTCTCTACGTCGCGGGCGGACCGACATCGAACGGGTCGTTGCGGATCCTGCGTCATTATCGAGGCAAGCAACTTATTGAGGAGGTCGACGTTTACGATCTGTTGCTGCATGGTATTCGCGGTGATGTTCAGCGACTTCAAGCGGGAGACACTATCCAAGTTCCGCCGTTGAAGGGGGAAGTCACAATTGAGGGTATGGTGCGCCGGCCAGCGATCTATGAGTTGAATGGCGAAAAAGATTTGGCGGAAGTTCTGGAACTTGCGGGAGGCGTTTTGCCTTCCGGTACCTTGCGTCACGTGGATGTGGAGCGGGTGGAGAGCCACGAGAGCCGGACCATGTTGCGTCTCGACATTCCGGAGACAGATAGCGATGCCGGCGTCAACCAGGCACTGGAAGATTTCACGGTGCAAGAAGGAGACAAGATCAAGATCACTCCGATCCTGCCTTACGCCGACAAGACGGTTTACCTGGACGGCCACGTTTCCCGTCCCGGTAAATTTGCATACAGCGATGGCATGAAAGTCACAGATTTGATCAAGTCTTACAAGGATCTTTTGCCCGAACCCTCCATCGATCACGCGGAGATCATCCGCCTGTCCCAGCCGGACTTCGCGCCCGTGGTGCTCACCTTCAATTTGGGAGATGCGCTCGCGGGCAAAGATCAGGATTTGGTACTGAAGCCATTCGATATCGTTCGCGTCTTTGGAAGATTTGACTTCGAAGATCCGCCGGTGATTACAGTGACCGGAGAGGTAAGGGATCCCGGAGACCATTTGACGAATGGAGTTGCCCACCTTCGTGACGCGGTTTATTTGGCCGGCGGAACGACTCGCGATGCGCTGCTGGCGGATGCGCAAGTCTTTCGCAAGAGCAGCGACGGCAAGCTGGAAGTAATCAACGTGAATCTGGCCAAGGCGCTGGAGGGCGATGCAAAGGACAACATTGCTCTCGAGCCCAAAGACCGGGTTTTCATTCATCGGGACCTCAACAAGCTAGACCCGCCCACGGTCGCAGTTGAAGGAGAAGTAGCCCGTCCTGGAAAGTATCCACTCGGCGACAATATGACTGCCGCTGCGCTGGTTCGCTTGGCCGGCGGTTTTAAACGCGGCGCCTATACGCAAGAAGCGGATCTAACGCGTTACGAAGTGGAACAAGGCACGAAGGTTGTGAGTGACCATGTGGCGGTTCCTATCGCAAAAGCCATGGCTGATGAACCCGATGCCGACGTTCGCCTCCGCGATGGCGACGTTCTGGCGATCCGGCAGCTTACCGGTTGGACAGATGTTGGGGCGATGATTACCGTTACCGGAGAAGTGGTTCATCCAGGCACCTACGGCATCCAGGAAGGCGAGCGGCTCAGTTCCATCATTCAGCGTGCGGGCGGCTTCCGTAGCGATGCGTATCCCTACGGCGCCGTGTTCGAGCGGGAACAGATCCGAGAGATGGAGGCGAAAAATCGCGCCGACTTGCTGGATCGAGTGCAAAGCGAAGCCGCCGACATCAAGAGTATTCCCGAGCAGAATCAGCAAGACACCTTGGCCAAGCAGGCTGCCGTGGAACAGTATCAAGTGACGCTGCAAAAGCTGCAGAATGCTCCTCCCCAAGGACGCATGGTTGTGCATATCTCCAGCAATTTGAAGCATTGGATGAATACCCCCTCTGATGTCCAGGTGCGAGCTGGCGATACGATTTATGTGCCCAAGAGGCCCAGTGTTGTATTGGTGGATGGGGCGGTTTACAACGCCACTGGAGTTACGTTTAAGCCCGGCAAGAGCGCAGGGTGGTATCTCAGCCAAGCGGGTGGTCCCACTGGAACCGCCAATAAAAAGGGTGTCTTCGTGATCCGGGCCGATGGTTCAGTAGCTGGCGGTCCCAGCGGCCTGTTTGGGGGCGGCGCGGAGAGTGCGGCGATGCAGCCAGGGGATATGGTGGTTGTACCCGAGAAAATATTCACTATCAGTCGCGCGTGGCAAAACACGGCGACGGCGGCTCAGATCGTGACTGCAATCGCTATCAGTGCCTCGTACGCCAAGAACTTCTAGTAAGCAGGACGTCGTTTGATTTTTTCGCGGGGTAAGAGTGCGATTTTTCAGCTCGCAATATTGTTTCTTGCCATGATGGCTTCTGCCGTCGCGCAAACCGTTGCGTCCGGCTTGCCGTCGGCTTCTGCCGAGAAGCCCAGGGTTGCTGACAGTCCCTCACCTTCAGCGAAGATGAACCCTTACGAATTGCAGCCCGGCGAGGATCCCGAAAACCGTCTGGTTTCACCCTTTGTCAAACACATTGTGGCCGATCAAAAGGAGTTCTGGACCAGCCCGGCGCGCTTTCGCACAAAAGATCTTAAGTGGATCTTGCCCGGCGCCGGGATCACGGCGGCGTTCATTGCCAGCGACAGTTGGTGGGCGAAGCAGGTGAACCCGGCTCACATGCAAACCAGCTTGCATATTTCAGATTACGGGACGTATTCCCTGATCGGTTTGGGCGGAGCTTCTTTTCTGTTTGGTCAGATGACTCATAACGATCACTTGCAGGAAACGGGACTTCTGAGTGGAGAGGCTGCCATCAACAGCACGGGCGTGGCCTACCTTTTCAAGGAGATTACACAAAGACAGCGACCTCTCCAAGACAATGGAAATGGGGATTTTTTCAAGGGAGGCGCGTCGTTTCCGTCGGAGCACTCGGCCATCGCCTGGTCGATAGCGAGTGTCTGGGCGCATGAATATCCTGGCTGGCTCAGCCAACTAGCGGCGTACGGGTTGGCTTCAGCGATTACGATTACCCGGGTGACCGCTCAACAACACTTCCCATCCGACGTCGTCGTCGGCAGCGCGCTGGGCTGGTATTTCGGTCGGCAGGTGTATCGCGCGCACCATGATGCGGAGGTGGGAGGTTCTCCGTGGGGGAGTCTGTTTGATCAGAACTCCGGCGACAAAGTTCGCAACCCAAACTATATGGCTTCGCCTTACGTGCCCTTGGACAGCTGGATTTATCCCTCATTAGAGCGGCTCATAGCCTTGGGTTACATGAAGTCCAACGTGCTAGGCATGCGCCCATGGACCCGTCTACAGTGTGCTCGCATGGTGGAGGAAACTGGAGAGAAGCTCGGAAATGGCGAGGATGATTCGGTAGAAGCGGGTAGGATCTACCGATCACTCGCGCAAGAGTTTGCTCGGGAGATAGCCCGCTTGGACGGAGCGGCTAACCTTGGCGCGCAGGTAGACTCCATTTACACGCGAATGACCGGCATTTCGGGAACTCCGCTTCGCGACAGTTATCACTTCGGGCAAACCATCATCAACGACTATGGCCGGCCCTACTGGACGGGCTTCAACGACGTAACCGGGCTGAGTGCCGAAGCGGAAGCGGGTCCTGTGGCGATCAATCTCCAGGGTGAATACCAACATGCGCCAGCCATGCCGTCCTATTCTCCCGCGGTTCTGTCGGCCATCGCAGCGGCCGATGGCACGCCTCCTCTCGCCAACGGCACAGCCGAAGTGAATCAATTTCAGCTTCTCAATAGCACGGTTTCGCTCAACATTAATAATGTGCAGTTTTCCTTTGGAGAGCAGAGCGCATGGCTGGGATCGGGAGAATCGGGATCGTTTTTGATGAGCAATAATGCCCCTCCTTTTCCGATGTTCCGGATTGACGACATCCAGCCCCATGAAATCCCCGGGCTTTCCCGAATCCTAGGTCCTTTCCGCACGGAATTCTTCATGGGCCAGCTATCCGGCCATCATTGGGAAACTTGCGTTGTGGCGACCTGTCAAACCTTTCCGGGATATCCTTCCGTTGTCGGCCCGAATATTGTTCCCCAACCATTCATCCACGGGGAGAAAATAAGCTTTCAGCCCACTCCAAATTTCGAGTTTGGCATGGGCATTACCGCGATGTTCGGTGGCCCGGGTCTACCGGTAACTTTCGGCAATTTCTTTCGCACCTATTACGTTCACTCCAACACCACGGCCAATAATCCAGGAAAGCGAATTTCCGAAGCCGACTTTGCGTATCGCATGCCCGGTATGAGGAACTGGTTGACGTTTTATTTTGACTCGCTGGTGGTTGACGAGATCTCGCCGATCGGTTCGACGCGGGCGAACGTGAATCCCGGGATTTATATGCCCCATGTACCGAAAATCTCACAGTTGGATTTTCGGGCCGAAGGATTCAATGTTTCCCGCACAAAGGAATTCTTGCCGGGCTTTGTGTATTTCGATGCCCGTCGGTTTCTTGACGGATATACCAACGACGGGTACTTGATGGGAAGCTGGATGGGCCGAGCGGGCAGGGGTGGGCAGGGCTGGTTGACTTACTGGCTTTCTCCACGAAACAAAATTCAACTCGGCTATCGATTGCAGACGGTCTCGCCCGATTTTATTCAAGGGGGCAGGGTGGCTGACTATTCAGCTCAAGGCGAGTTCATGATCGGACCCAACGTCGCAGTTTCAGGTTTGCTTCAGTATGAACAATGGAGATTCCCGGTGCTTAGTCCAACGGGTCAGTCGGACGTGACCGCTTCGTTGCAGTTAACTTTTTATCCGCATCGGGGAACTCGCTGAAAGTGTACATTCGGTTTCGTCGGCCGGTCTGGTCTTCCTGGAATTGGGGGAGCAACCGATTTAATTTTCTTTTCCTAGCCGAAGTTCTTACAATACCTGAGGCAGGCAGGTTACGGTGATTGTCCGTATGAGCGAAACCTACAAGGAAGTGTCGTCACTTTCTCAACGCTGTGCGTTCTGGAGACGCATGTAGTGGATCGTTTAACTCAAACTACGCTGGAAAGTCCTGAAGAACGCGACCTTGCTCTGTCCCCCGACATGCAAGACTCGGAAATGGCGCAGCAGGCCAGCGATGTGCGACTCATCAGCCGGATTCGCCTTCTGTGGGAGCGGCGGACTCGCCTAGTGAAAGCTATGCTGGTGGGTTTTGTGGTCTCGGCACTAGGGGCATGGTTAACGCCCAACATCTACGAGGCCAACGTCCAGCTAATGCCTCCCGATAGCAGTTCGCTTTCGGGAACCTCGGCCATGCTGGGACTTCTGCTTGGTGGGACCGGCGGCGGATCGAGCGGGGGCGGTGTAACCAGTGGGCTTGCTGGTACGGTCAGCGATCTGCTGGGTGGTCAAAAACCCGGTCCGTTGTTTATCGGGATATTGAGCAGCCGCACCGTAGCAGACCGGATCATCGATCGCTTTGATTTGCGCAAAATTTACTACCGCAAGACGTACGCGGCGACGCGGAAAAAGCTGGCTTCACGAGTGACCGTCGTCGAAGACAAAAAGTCTGGCATCATTAACGTCACTGTCGAAGATCGCGACCGTACGAGAGCGACCGCAATGGCGCGAGCCTATGTAGAGGAACTCAACGACTTGCTCGCGCGTGTCAATACTTCCGCAGCATCTCGCGAGAGGGAATTTTTGGAAAAAAGACTCGCCGCGGTTCATACCGAACTGGACCAGGCGTCGAAGGAGTTGAGCGACTTTTCGTCACGAAATGCGACTCTCGATCCGCAGGATCAAGGCAAAGCGATGCTCGAATCCGCCGCGATGCTGCAGGGACAACTGATTGCCGCCAAGTCTGAGTTGAGCGGATTGCAGCAAGTCTATACCAGCGAAAACGTCCGGGTTCGGTCTCTCCAAGCCCACATAGCTGAGCTCGAGCACCAGTTGAATAACCTGGGGGGAAAGAGCTATGCTGGGGCGACCACGCTAGACTCGAATTCCCTTTACCCATCCATCCGTCAGTTGCCGGTATTGGGTCGGCAATATCTAGAGTTATATCGGCAGGCTAAGGTCGACGAGACTGTTTTTGAGCTCCTAACCGAGTCCTACGAGATGGCCAAGGTGCAGGAGGCGAAGGAGACACCAAGTGTAAAGGTTCTGGATGATGCACGGCTTCCGGAAAGAAAGAGCTGGCCGCCACGATTGTGGTTGGTTTTGGGTGGCGGGTTACTGGGGCTTTTACTTGCGTCATCCTGGATCGTGGGGGCTGAGCATTGGTCCGAAATTGATCCGAATGAACCTTACAAGTCGCTCCTGTCGGAAATTATGAGAGATGTGAGACGCGATTGGTCTCGGATCCAAACCGGAGTACCGCGAGTTGTGTCAAAGAGAAAGACTCCGTCGCGCTAAGTACAGGCTGCACCTTAGTTCATTCGACGAAAATAGCAGGATGAGTTCCAGCGCTTCACGGGTCGACTCTCTAGCTGTGCAAACGAAAGGCGAACAGGCTCATTCTGTCCTTTCCGGTGCGGCGCGATTTTTTTCAGCTCAGACGATCCGGCGTTTAGTACGATGGCCTTTTCTATTAATGGCTGCGCGTGTGCTAGGCCCGGAATTGTTCGGCGTCTACGCCTTCCTCATCGCAGTGGTCGAAATGCTGGCGGTGGTGTCGGGCCAAGGCTTTGCAGACTATCTAGCACGCGAATCCGCCAAGTTTCCCCACTCCGCGAGGCGGCTTTCGATACGCCTGACCCAGCTCCGCTGTTTCTACATCGTTCCACTATTGGCGATCACTTTTCCTGTTCTGTTCGTCGCGGGATACTCGCCTTCGGTGCTTATCAGCGCGGCTTGTCTTTCTTTGATTTTGTTCCCACGCGCCGTATTCGATTCCGCCCAAGGTTTAATGCGAGGGGCAAATCATTGGGGTCCTTTCCCATGGCTGGAGTTGCTACAAGGCGTTGTATTGCTGGGAGTGGGGGTCCCTCTGCTTCTACGAGGAAGCGGCATTCGCGGTCTGATATGGGCCGAGATAGCATCCACGTTATCCGGGGTGGCGGCGGCTGTTCCGCTATCTGCTGGGCTATTCCAAGAAATCGGGGCGTACGAAGTAAGTTGGAAGAAATTGGTTCAGGGCACCCTTACATTCAACATTTTCCCTTTGATTGTCAACCTCTATGATCGGCTTGATGTCATTTTGCTGTCGAAGCTGGCGGGCAGCGTAGCTGTCGGAATTTACGCAACTCCGTACCGCGTGCTGGGTACCCTGCAGTGTCTACCTGCCGGCCTGATGGCAGCACTTCTTCCATCCCTTTCCAGGTCGCGATGGGACTACAGGGAGAGCAAGCGCTGCGGCGACGTGATGACTCTGCTTTACGTCGCAGCGTTGATTTCCATCCTAGGAACGATGTTGCTAGCGGACCGCATGGTTCTCCTTTTACTTGGTAGAGACTACATGGAATCTGCGCTTGTGCTCAAAATCTTGATTTGGGCGACGATTCCGATGTTTTTGAACTTCGCTTTGAACATGTTTCTGTTGGCGCGGAGTCGCGAAAAGGTTTTCTTGCGCACGGCATTCGTATGCCTTGTCGTAAATGTAATTGCGAATCTAATATTGATTCCACATTTTTCCTATGTAGCTGCCGCAGGTGTCACAATTATCACAGAATTGGTGCTGCTCGTACAAAATGTTTTCCTCGTTCGTGGGAACCTGGGATTTCTTCCAATGCCAGGGAAGTTTATCCGTACCTCGACAGGGTTCCTTTTGGTGTTAGGGGCCGGCCTGACCGCAATGCAACATTTACCGGCATTCGTAAACGCCGTAGCCTTCGTCATGGTATTCGCGTTCTATCTCTACATCAGCGGCAGTACTTCCAGTATCGCCGGTTTGACGAAATATGCATTGCCCACTGAGTGAGTCGTCCCCAAAAATTTTACTTGGTAGCGGAGAGCAATAGTTGATTCTTGCATTTGACACGTCGGCCTTGTCAAACCAGCTTCGCTATAGTGGAATTCACCGTTACTCCGTAACCCTTCTCCGAGAATTTCAAAAGTTTGCAGATTCAAACGGCTGCGTCACGTTGCGCGTCTTTTCGTCCAACGGGCACTCCGACGAGGTTAGCAATCTGAAGCCATCTTCGGGGGTTGAAATTCTTCATGCGCGAGGTCTACAGCATTCGCGCTTTTGGACGCTCGGCGGATTGGCCCTTGCAGCCTTGCACGCAGGCGCTGACTTGGTTTTTTCTCCCTCGTTCTACACGTGTCCATGGGGTCTGGTCCCTACGGTCGTCACCATCCATGACGTGACTCCCTTGACCTCCCCAACCTGGTTTGGCTGGACAAACAAGGTGGAAAGGGCTTTTTTGTGGAATGCCACGAAATTCTCGCGCAAGCTTGTTGCAGACTCCGAATGCACGAGAAATGACCTGATTAGCAATTACGGTCTTCTGCCCGAAAAGACAGCCGTAGTGTACTTGGGTTATGACAGAGACAGGTTCAATGGGATCGCAGCCGAGACGGCTGAACAAAGCGTCGTCTTCGCACGATGCCAAATTCGCTCCCCGTATATTCTGCATCACGGAACCATACAACCCCGCAAGAACCTAGAACGGCTTATCCAGGCATATGGGTTGTTAATGGAGCGATGTCCAGACCTCGGACTAGATCTAGTGCTTGCTGGACCTCTTGGTTGGCATTACGATCACGTCGTTCGCACCGCAAACGACTACGCTGGCCCAGGCAGAGTCATTTTGACGGGTCCAACTACCGAACACGAACTTCCGTTATTAGTCAAAGGGGCAGCACTCTGTGTTATCCCGTCCTTATATGAGGGTTTCTGCCTGCCCATGCTTGAAGCGATGGCCTGCGGGGTACCGACGATTGTGTCGAACACATCCTGTCTTCCAGAAGTGTCAGGAGGTATCCTTCGATACTTCGATCCGCTTTCCGTTGAGGACATGGCTGCAGCCATGGAGAAAGCTACGTGTGACAGCAGTGTGCGCGGTGAGTTGGTAACTAACGGGATCAGAAGGGCTGCGGAATTCAGTTGGGAGCGCTGCGCCCGGGAGACTTTGGAAGTACTGATTTCCCTTCACGAGAATCGTGCGTGAAAAGGCGGCGACGAATTTGCAAGGCTCCAGTAGTTAAATCAATGGTGTGCGGAGAAAAGGGTTGGTTATAGCCTTCGATACTTTTTTTCTGACAAAGCAGTACAGGAATGTTGGCATTTATGAATATTCTAGGAACTTATTACGTGAGTTTCGAAAACTGGCCGAGCAAGATGGCTCAATCGGGATCTGTTATTTCACGTCTCCCAGGTATTCTGATGACGTCCTCCTGGAGAGGTCAGTCGCGGGGTGCGAAGCTGTGCATACACGTCTCCTGCGCTTTCATCAACTCTGGCGACTCGGGTTAGTGACTGCGGCGGCAAAACGCGCGCATGCGGACCTGATTTTTAGCCCGTCCCCGATCATTCTTCCTCTAGGGGTACTACCGGTGGCCGTGACGATTCATGATGCAATGCCGGAGAAGCTTTCGCAGCAGGTACTGGGTCGAACAACTCCTTTACCATTAGCAAGAATTGCATTTTGGCTATCTGCCAAGCTCTCCCAGAAGATTCTCACTGACTCTGAGCATTCCAAAAGGGATCTCGTAGAGGTCTATGACCTACCACCCGAAAAGATATCAGCGATATATTTGGGCTACGATCGAGATACTTTCAATACGTCGCCGGTTGACTCGGGCGAAAGAGAATCACTTTTGACTAGGCTCGGAATTCAAGGTCCTTACATCCTTCACCACGGCATGGTCCATCTTCGTAAGAACTTGGGGAAGTTGATTCAAGCGTACGGCATACTGCTCAATCGAAAGCCCAGTTTGAGTTTGCAGTTGGTACTCGCAGGACCCTTCGGCTGGGGCTCCGATCAAATTCGGCAAATGGCCAATGGGGCCGTTGAGCAGGGCAAAATCATATTCACGGGAGCGCTGGACGGTCGAGAACTGGCTTTGCTAGTAAAAGGAGCGTCGCTTTGTGTGATCCCATCTCTGTACGAAGGTTTCTGTCTTCCCATGGTCGAGGCCATGGCTTGCGGCGTGCCTACCATTGCTGCAGATAATTCCTGCATGCCGGAAGTCTCGGGCGGAGTACTTCGCTACTTTAATCCGCTATCGGAAGAAGACATGGCAGCAACAATGGAAAACGTGCTGGAGCATTCTGAGCTATGCGAAGACCTTGTGACTAAAGGGCTGAAACGCGCTTCTGAATTCAGTTGGCGACGATGCGCGCAAGAAACCCTGGCGGCTCTAGGTTAGGACATCACGGCAATCCCAAACCGCGGGTAATCGCTCTCAAATTCCCATGACGTTATTAGGTTTGTTTTTTGTTCCTGCCGCGCTGGTTTGTTTCTTGCGCAGGCCCTCATACCTCCTGTTCCTGTTGCTGATTGCCATGCCATTTGAGGCTGGCTCGATTTTCAACGGATCTATTGGGGACTTCCAATTTGGCGTGCCGCCTTTTTATTTTGTGGAAATCTGTATTCTCGTACGTTTGGCAATGTACGTATGGAATAGTAAGACCTTGCTTCCTCCTAAAAGCGATCCCGCAAGGCGCGCTGCCATTCTGTTGTCCGCATTCTGGCTGTGGTCTGTTCTCTCGGCTTTCATCATGCCGCATCTTTTTGCCGGGGTGGTGGTTCAACCGCCCAGAGGTGCTGGGTCGGATCTGTTCGCTCCGCTCCACTGGAGTTTGAGCAACCTGGCGCAAGCAATGTACCTGACGCTAAACGTTGCAACCGTATTGTATGCCCTGCAAATAGTTCGGACGCAACAGGAATCAAGACACTTACAAAAAGCATTTTATTGGGCTGTATTCATTGTGATTACTGTGGGGCTAGCACAATCCTTGGCTCTCGCTTTAGGCTTAGAATTCCCGTACGAGATATTTAACAACAATCCAGCTTACGCTCAAGGTTTCGATCAGGAGATTGAATACGTTCGCCGGATTAATTCGACTTTTGTTGAACCATCCTATGCCGGTTCGTTCCTCAGCGCCGTAGCCGCGGGTTTTCTGGCAAGTTTTTTGAGCGGCAGACGCGGATTGCTGTGGTGTTTTGCAATTTTCATGGTCGTCATAATGCTACTTAAGACAACCGCAACCACAGGTTTAGCTGCACTGGCGGCGATGCTTTGCGTGTTGCTGGTGTTTTTCAACCCACTCAAGAAACGGGGCGAAACACGGCATTCGATTACTAAAACGTGGATCGCAATTGGCTTGGTTTTTTGCGTGCTAGGGTTGATGCTATATCTGAATCCCGATCTCTTAGAAGCTGCAACGGCGGTGACTGTCGAAAAGGTGGAGACTGTATCATTTGAGGGACGAATAGTTTCCGACCTCTTCGGGCTATCGGTCATGGTCAACACGGGTACACTTGGAGCGGGTCTCGGAAGCAGCCGGGCATCTAGTCTAATCACAACTCTTCTAAGTACGGTCGGCGTCGTCGGCACTGCGCTTTTTGCAGCAATGCTTTATAGGATCGTTAAGATGTTTCCTGGCAGATTGGCGCCTCCATCGCTGCAAGTTTCATTTTGGGCGTTTCTGGGTCTGTTTGTTGCAGATATGATTGGCGTGCCTGATCTCAATCGTCCCGCATTCTGGGCCTTAATCGTGCTTGCGTTAGTCCAACTGAATTTATGCCCCACGCGCATTGTCGGCCATCAGATCGCTCATGGATTCAAAGCCCCCCCGTCGCGGAAAATACCCCGTGGCGCCTTGCCTGCGAGTTGAGGTAATTTCGGTAGCAGTCTTGGTTGTCTCGCGGTGCTGAGAATCGCCATTAATACGAGGGTTCTGAGCTCTCCGGTCACGGGAGTGCAGCGTTATACAGCGGAGTTGCTGGCGCGCTGGAATGGATGTGCCGATTCCCTAGCACCAGAGAGCCCGCTGCACGGCATAACTGGCCACGCGTGGGAGCAAGTGGTGCTTCCCAGAAGACTACAGGGCCGACTTTTGTTTAGCCCATCAAACACCGGTCCTCTAGCGGTAGAAAATCAAGTCGTAACTATGCACGACATGGCCGTTTTCGACTGTGTTAACACTTTCAGCCCGCAGTTCGAAGCCTGGTACAAAATTCTACTACCCCAGCTTGCACGGCGGGCGCGACGCATCATCGCCGTCTCAGAATTTGTGAAGTCGCGGATCTTGGCTCACACTCAGGTCGACCCTCTCAAGATTAGCGTTATCCATAACGGAGTGTCTCCTCGATTCAGCCTCGCCTCTGCCTCGAAACTGGATGCCACCGTCGCAGCGCTGAAGCTGCCTTCGCATAAGTACATACTGGCTGTCGGTTCGGCAGACCCTCGAAAAAATCTGGCCCGCCTCTTTCGGGCCTGGGCTCGAGTACAAAATCGCCTGTCCAGAGACCTATGGCTAGTCGTGGTCGGAGCGGGCGGCAACCCCCGGGTGTTTCGTGGCACGCCTTTCGAATTCTTGCCCGCAAGGGTTTTTCTCCTAGGCCACGTGGAGGATCAATTGCTCCCGCCCTTATATGCGGGTGCACTTGCGATGGCCTACGTTTCCATTTACGAAGGATTTGGTTTGCCACCTCTAGAGGCGATGGCAAGCGGTACTGCAGTGCTAGCCGGAAATCGTTCGTCGCTGCCAGAGGTGGTGGACGACGCGGGGCTTCTCATAGACCCTTTCGACGTCGAAGCGATAGAGGAGGGGATCGTGCGGATCGTGGAGGATTTGGAACTGAGATCCGACCTGCGACAGCGGGGCATGGCGCGTGCACAGCAATTTTCCTGGGATGAAACCGCACGAGGAACGTGGGATGTTCTCCAGGCAGCGTCCGCGGCGAATTGATCGCTTCAGAACGTATACTATGCGCAGCTCGCCAGTGCCGACGGAACATGCGATGAAGGGATTTTCAAAGGAACAACGAGTCGAGGTAGAGTTTTGGCGAACCTCGCCCACGGAAAACCCGGATTCAACCTCGATTGACAACGTACTTCACAAGTGCGCCGAAGCAAGAATTCTTCTGAGAGAGCTCAGGATGCACAGTACTTTTTTTGAGCGCGCCTCGATAGTGCTTGAGCTCGGTGCGGGACAGGCATGGGCCTCTGCTCTCGTAAAGCGGGAATTTCCTCACCTCATTAGCTATGCCTCGGACATCAGTCCCTATGCCGTCCGTTCAGTCACCAAATGGGAGCATGTATTTTGTAGCAAAGTTGACCGGGTTTTTGCGTGTCCGAGCAATGAAATACCGTTGGAGGACGAGTCCGTCGACCTAGTGTTTTGTTTCCAGGCGGCCCACCACTTCCGCACACATCGCACCACTCTTCTCGAAATCAAGCGTGTGCTGAAGTCAGGGGGCGTGTGTCTCTATTTGCAAGAACCTTGCTGTCCGCGGTTTTGGTATCCTCTGGCAAATTGGCGGGTAAACCGCAAACGACCGGAGGTTCCAGAGGATGTGATAGTTCATCGGAAATTGACAGCCATTGCCGACGAGATCGGGTTCTCGGCGTCTTACAATCTAGTGCCCCACACAATGAACAGGGGAGCGACTGAAACCATATATTATGGTCTCTTGGGTAGTGTCAAACCGTTGCAGAGTCTTTTGCCGTGCAGCGCGGATTTCATCTTCTGTAAGCAGTAAATAGTCGGGGGAATAGTGAAGACCGCTGTCGTTCATGACTGGCTCGTAACATATGGTGGCGCCGACCGTGTGCTGGAGCAGATCCTTGCCTGCTTTCCCGACTCGGATTTGTTCAGCCTTGTGGATTTCCTCCCACGCAATCAACGAGGATTCATCCTTGACAAGCCGGTACACACGTCTTTTTTTCAACATCTTCCATTCGCGAGGCAATCTTTCCGCAAGTATTTTCCTCTCATGCCACTGGCGGTGGAGCAATTTGATCTTTCGTCATACGACTTGGTCATTTCGAGTAGCCACTCGGTCGCAAAGGGAGTGATCACAGGCCCGGATCAGTTGCACATATGCGTTTGTTATTCGCCCATGCGGTATGCATGGGATCTGCAGCATCAGTACTTGCAAGAATCTGGATTGGACCGGGGTATTCTTGGCTGGCCTGCTCGATGGCTGTTGCATGAGGCTCGCCTTTGGGATGCCAGAACAGCGAACGGAGTTGATGAGTTCGTCGCGATCTCTAATTTCATTGCACGTCGAATCTGGAAAACTTACAGGCGAGAAGCTACCGTAATTTATCCACCTGTCGACGTAGATTCATTCGCGTTGAAAGAGGACAAGGATGATTTTTACTTGACTGTTTCTCGACTCGTTCCCTACAAGAAAGTAAATCTGCTTGTAGAAGCCTTCCGCAGGATGCCCGACAAGAAATTGGTGGTGATTGGAGATGGGTCCCAATACAAGAGCATCAAAGCGGCTGCGGGAAAGAACGTCATGATGTTGGGCTTTCAAAGTTCGCAAGTCGTGCACGATCACATGCAGCGTGCTAAGGGCTTCGTGTTTGCCGCCGAGGAGGATTTTGGCATAACCGTGCTTGAGGCGCAGGCCTGTGGCACTCCGGTGATTGCGTTTGGGAAGGGTGGGGCGCTGGAGACAGTTCGCGATCTTGGCATGGACGAACCGACTGGTGTGTTCTTCCACGAGCACACATGCGAAGCTGTTGTGCGCGCCATTTCCCTCTTTGAAATGGAACGGAGCCAGTTTCGTTCCATATCGTGCAGGAACAATGCCACCCGCTTTTCGCTAGAACGTTTTCATCGAGAGTTCTTGGAGTTCTGTGAATGCGCCTTGGCAAAATCAAGGCTCAAGAAGAGTTCGCGGTTCGATCAGAATATGTTCCGTGATGTGGTTACCGAAATCTAAGAATCGAAAGATTCGCCTGGGAGGGTGGAGTGAAACGCAAAGTACTCATAACTGGAATCACTGGGCAGGACGGCTCGTATCTCGCAGAGCTTCTTCTTGCCAAAGGTTACGAAGTTCACGGGATGGTCCGCCGCGCTGCCGTCGAGAATCAGGAGCACAGGCTTTCGCGCATTCAGCACCTGTTGCCGGATCTTCAACTGCATGGCGGGTCACTCGAGAGCTATGCCAGCCTTTGTGCGCTCTTCCAGGAAGTCCGCCCAGAAGAATGTTACCATTTAGCTGCTCAGAGCTACGTAAGCTACTCGTTTGATGACGAATTCTCCACGATGCGCTCCAATGTTCAAGGCACGCACGAGCTACTGGCGGCACTGAAGCAGACCTCTCCTCAATGTAAGTTTTATTTCGCAGGCTCGAGCGAAATGTTTGGCAAAGTGCACGCTACTCCCCAGAACGAACAAACGCCCTTTCATCCCCGTTCGACCTACGCAATTTCCAAGGTGACTGGTTATCATCTCTGCCAGTACTACCGCGAGGCCTATGACACGTTTGCTTGTACGGGTATTCTTTTCAACCACGAGTCTCCTCGGCGAGGTCTCGAATTTGTGACCCGGAAAATTACCTCTCAGGTTGCGCGAATTAAACTGGGTCTAGCCCAGGAACTCCGTCTGGGGAATCTCGATGCAAAGCGGGATTGGGGGCATGCTCGCGAGTATGTCGAGGCCATGTGGCTGATGTTGCAGCAGTCTCAAGCCGACGACTTTGTCATTGCCACCGGAGAAAGTCACTCGGTCCGCGAGTTTTGTCAGGTAGCTTTCGGACATGTTGGCCTTGACTACAACGAGTGGATAAAAATAGACCCGAAACTTTTTCGTCCCGCCGATGTTGAAACCTTAAGGGGGGACTGTTCCAAGGCGCGCCAAGTCCTCGGCTGGCAAAACCTGATCTCGTGGAAAGATCTAATAGTGGAGATGGTCGAGGCTGATATGGAAAACGCACAGCGAATGTTGCGGAGCTCACACTCCGTGGAATATGCAGAAAGGGAATCGGCCTGACTCTTCGCTACGATCGACCGGATCGTCGGGTTCGCGATGAGCGCGCACGACAGAATCGCGGGAATGCATGTGGTCCGCAAGCGATGGAAACGCCACGTCTTCTGGAGGGTAGCGTTTTAGCGATGAATTCTGCAACTCTAGCCGCTTACGACAGGGATTCGGATCGACTAGTTTTCTCGCCGCATTGGAGCAGTTCCGCGCAGCGTGGAATCAAGAGGGCGATGGACGTCGTGGGGTCAGCTCTGCTCCTGATAGTTCTATCCCCACTCCTGCTCGTGATAGCCATTCTGGTCAAAGCCTCCTCTGACGGACCAGTCTTTTACCGGTGGTATGTGGCGGGTGAAGGCGGGTACCCTTTCATGAGCTTCAAATTCCGTTCCATGTACGCCAATGCTGACCAGATCAAGGCGCAACTGGCACATCTAAATGAAATGCTGGGGCCCGCATTCAAGATAACCGATGATCCGAGAATCACCCCTTTGGGGAGGTGGATTCGTCGATACAGCCTGGACGAACTTCCGCAGCTCTACAGTGTGTTAAAGGGCGATATGACTTTAGTAGGTCCTCGGCCGCCGCTGGTTAATGAATATGAGCTTTTTACGACGTATCAGAAACAGAAGATGTTGGTGCGTCCCGGCCTCACGTGTCTATGGCAAGTTAATGGTCGGAACCGAATTAACGACTATGATGATTGGGTTCGCCTTGATTTGGAATACATCCGGACCTGGTCAATTTGGCTCGACATCCGAATTTTATTCAAGACGGTCGGCGAAGTCTTGCGCGGCTCAGGTAAATAGTTAAAAGCATATTCGCCCCTGCGGGCAGATTGGGGAGATCGGACCTTGGGAAATGGAATTGCAAAGGCTGAACGGCTACTTGGAGCCGCTTTGGAGAAGGAACGGGCGACGCCTTACAAATACTTTCGTGGGGTCAGAGACTTGTTGGAACAGCTTCCCGTGTCTGTAATCGACGAAGTTGTAGAACGGCTTCTCGAAGCCTATCGCGAGGAGTGTACGGTCTACCTGTTTGGCAACGGCGGAAGCGCCGCTCTCGCCTCTCACGCTGCCTGCGATCTGGGCAAAGGCACGACCGCTGTAAGCAAGAAGCCGTTTCGTGTTGTGTCTTTGACAGATAATGTCTCCCTCATTACAGCCTGGGCAAATGATACGAGCTATGAAAACATCTTCGCTGCCCAACTGCGCCCGTTCATTCAGGAGCGGGACATCGCCTTCGCAATCAGTGGCAGCGGGAATTCACCCAATGTACTCAATGGTCTGAGTGCCGCAAGAGATGGAGGTGCTTCGACTATTGGCCTCACGGGCTTTCGCGGCGGGAAGATGAAGGCCCTCTGTGATCTGTGCATTACGGTGCCGTCGGAGAACATGCAGTACATTGAGGATTCGCACCTTTGCACAATGCATGCCGTGTTTCTCGCTTTTCGCCAATGCTTACACGACATGAGCGAACCCCGGGCTCGTGGAGTACCTGCCTAAACCGGCGTGTTCCAGAGCTAAGGTGCGCCAAGTTCCGGCATTTTTCCTCTGAATCTTAAATTCTCTTTATCGGAATCTGAGTGTCTCTTCGCAAATCGGCCATTGGCGAGCGTGTATGACAAGCACTCCTCAAAGCCTGAGCGTGATAGTTCGCTTTACCGGGTTTTTTTCTCGATCTTTCTAAGCTGCGATTCTACTGGCAGGAAACGTTAGAGGGAGATGGATATTTGAAGAAACAGAGACTCCAACATTGGATTCTGGCTGGCGACATCATATGGGCGTTTATCGCGCTACTGTTGGCATATGTGATGCGGTATGGCTTGACCTGGCATGGTCCGACCGATGGTACTTTCTTCACGTTCGTTCCCCCATTGCTGGTGGCGATCGCAGCGTGGGCACTTATTTTTTCGTGGATGAAGCTAGATGGGTTTCGTCGTGGTTGGGATTTATCCGCTACGCTCTCTCAGTTATTCGTTGCATTGTGCCTGCTGATGGCTGTTTTGATGGCGGGGGCATATCTCCTACGGATATTTCTTTCGCGATTGACGCTGTCTTACTTTGGCATCCTGCTCTTTATTGGATTTGTGTCAATCCGGTGCTCCGCACATGCAATCTTGGGTTCAAAATACTTTGCGAAAGCTGTGCGACGTGTTCTGATTGTTGGAAACGGACCAGTGGCTCGCGAGATAGCCGCGAAAATCGAGGGGCATCCTGAGATGCTCTGCGAGGTGGTTGGGTTTCTCTGTTCTTCTGACACGTCTTTTGACACCCGGTTGCCTGGTACCGCGAGCCAAGCCAGGATGATACAGACGCTGGGCGTGATTGATCTCCTCCGCGAGCATCGAGTGGATGAGGTCATTATTACTTTGTCCAAACCTGGAAGTCCGGAAGTCATGAATCTCGCGGCTCGTTGCCGGCGCGAAGGTGTCGGAGTGAGCGTGGTGCCCCATCCTTACGAACTTTATCTCTCCAAACCACAACTACTCGACCTTGGGGGCGTGCCCATCTTGCAGTTACGCGAAGCGAAGTCAAAGTTCGCGAACAGCGCTGTCAAGCGCAGCCTCGACCTAATCCTTGGTTTTGGTTTGTTGGTGATCTCGATTCCCTTTGTGGTGATTGGTGCGATGGCATTGGTTGCCAAAAAAGGTGGGCCCTTCGCTCGGGAGCTTCGTTGTGGACAGTTTGGCAAGCACTTCTGGATGTATCGTTTGAATTCAGATCGCAACTGCCAAGACTTGCCCCATTTCGAAATCATCCTGCAACATCTCAGTATTACGGAAATGCCGCAATTCTGGAATGTCTTGTGCGGGAATATGAGTCTCGTTGGTCCGCGACCCGAATCACCGGAGCGGGTCAAGCATTACTCCGAGTGGCAGTGTCAACGATTGAATGTCAAACCTGGAATGTCTGGATTAGCTCAAGTTTGCGGACTGAGAGAGGAGCATTCGTCTGAGGAGAAAGCTCGTTTTGATTTGCAATACATGATGCATTCGTCATTGTTCTTCGACATCTCGTTGATTTTGCAGACGGGATGGACTTTAATGGGAAGGCTATTGCGCCCCAACAAGTTAGGTTCGCGAAGACAGCGTGAGATGAGTTTAGGCGCTGCAGATTTCGCGGTTGAAAGGATTTTGCCGAGTGCTCATAGTTCGCAGTCCAGTGCGGATTAGCTTTGGAGGCGGAGGAACTGATTTGCCTTCGTACTACGAGCAATTTGGTGGCGCTGTATTGAGCGCAGCCATCAACAAATACTTCTACACCATCCTCGGGGCTCGCGGTGACGGCCGGGTGCAGGTCATTTCTTCCGACCTTAGAGTGTTTGAAAATTGGCAAGACATCGCGAATATGCCAGTTCGGAACAGCGAATTGGAGATTCCGCTGGCAGTGCTCAAGGAACTGGGTGCGAAGGTGTCCGTGGATTTGTTCTTAGCCTCGGAGATTCCGCCGGGCACAGGTTTAGGATCATCCGCTAGCGTTTGTGTGAACATCCTTCAGACGCTGACCAACTATCTGCACACGCCGCTCTCCAAGTATGAACTCGCCGAGCGCGCGTTCCACATTGCAAGGAACGTCCTGGGGAAGCACGTCGGGAAGCAGGACGAGTACGCCGCCGCGTTTGGCGGATTGAACTTCTTATCTTTTGACCGAGATGGCAGCACTAAAGTGGAGGCAATGGATCTGGATGCCGGCGTTTTACAGGAGCTTCAGTCCAACTTAATGCTGTTTTTTACCGGTGCCGCCCACCACTCCTGGACGATTTTACAAGAACAGGAAGACTCGACGCGAGCTCAGACGAGTTCCACGTTGGAAGCTCTCCACGACGTGAAGGCTTTAGGAGTTCGCATGCGTGAAGCCTTGCAGCGTGCCCAGCTTCAAGTTTTCGGCGAACTCTTGCACGCAGGGTGGGAGGCGAAGAGGCGCGTATCTAAGAAGATTTCTACGCCTAGAATTGATCAACTCTACGCACGCGCTCGAGAACACGGAGCGATAGGCGGTAAAATCACGGGTGCCGGAGGGGGAGGGTTTCTGTTGCTCTATTGCGAGAGGTCTCACCGGGAGGCGGTGCGGAAAGCCTTAGGGGAAGAAGGCGTGCACGAGATGGCTTTTTCTTTTGATATGCAGGGTGCGCAGGTGATTGTGAACGATCCCTTCATCGACAGCGACGAGCGCGGTGGTTCGCGTTGGACGTTTGTCCCTGCCATTGCGCGTGCGCGATGATCAAGAGGAGATTGTGATTGAATTGCTATGGAGCTAGGGATTCAAGTTGAAAGCTTTCTTGTTGGCCGCTGGTCACGGGACACGATTACGGCCTCTAACCGATAAAACCCCAAAGTGCTTACTTCCGATTCGTGGCGTGCCGATGCTACAGATCTGGCTGGAGGCCTGTAGCCACTTCGGTATAGACGAGGTGCTGATTAACATTCACGCGCACGCAGGAGCAGTGCATGAGTTCTTGCGGAAGCATCCACACGGCGGTAAGGTGCAGGTGGTGGAGGAAAAGAAATTATTGGGCAGCGCCGGAACTTTGCTGAAAAACCGTGATTGGGTGGGTTCTGAGGACTTTTTCTGGGTGTTCTATGCGGACGTGCTGAACCAAGTAGATTTTTCAGCGATGCTGCGAGTACACCAAGCGAGAAAACCGGCAGCGACCCTCGGCGCTTACCGCGTTCCGGACCCCAGTCGTTGCGGGATCCTAGACGTAGTGGAAGATGGTACCGTAGTCGATTTCGTTGAGAAACCGATCCGCCCGCGCGGCAATCTCGCGTTCTCGGGACTCTTGCTTGGAACTCAGTCGCTACTCGACGCCATCCCTCCCAAACAACCCTCCGACTTAGGTTTTGACGTTCTTCCACGGTTGGTGGGTAAGATGGTTGCCTACCCCATTTCAACCTATTTGCTGGACATCGGCACGATCGAGAATTATGAAATAGCACAAAGAACTTGGCCTAGCTTGCATTCGTGCATGAAGGAAAGTTGAATGATCGAAGGAATAGTTTTTGACATGGACGGCGTTCTCATCGACAGTCATCCGGTACATCGGGTCGCTTGGAGCAAATTCCTTGCAACCGTGGGTAAGAGTGTCACGGACGAGGGCCTTAGCTTCATCTTGGCAGGACGGCGACGCGAAGAGATATTGCGGCATTTTTTCGGGGAACTTCCTGAATCCAAGATCGCTGAGTACGGGCATCAAAAAGACCTGTTCTTCGAAGAGAACTTCCACGATGTGAAGTTGATTCCAGGTGTTCGCAAGTTCTTGGAGTCGATGGGGGTTGCAGGTTTGAAGTCTGCAATCGCCACGTCCGCCAGTTCGGCGCGCACCTGGGGAACTCTGCGTCGGCTGGAGTTGGACCAGAAGTTTGCCGTGGTCGTTACCGGAGACGATGTTGACGCTGGCAAACCGGATCCTGAAGTATACAGTCTTGCTGCGCAGCTCATGAACCTATCTCCAGAAAAACTAGTCGTGTTGGAAGATGCCCCTTGCGGAGTCCAGGCAGCCAAGTTGGCCGGTATGCGCTGCATCGGCGTGGCCAACAATGGACGCGCTGACGATCTACGTCGCGCTGGAGCAGAAGACGTTGTTGCCGATTTTGATGGTTTGACTGTTGAGCGATTACTTAAGTTGTAGTCCGCTATTTACCTGCGATTCCGGTAGGTTCGTGCGCGGCAATTCCATTCGGGGGGGGACGTGACAGAACAGCTAGTTGTCGAGATACCTGAGACAACGTACAGAGAGAGAGGTTCAAAATCCAGTCAGATCCGGTTACGTCCGTGGCTTGTGCTCACAAGCATTTTTGCATTGTTGGTCGTAAGCTCGGAATTTGAGTTACTCGATCAACTCGACAGCATGTCGCTGTATATGACCTACGGGGAGATTGCATTAGATGCATGTCTTGCGTTGCTTATTATTCTCGGCATAGCATTCGTTTGGTGGCTATGTATTTTGCTGTTGGCAGGTGCGATGCGCTTGAACATCAGAACTCAGAAGCATTATAGCTCGGTATGTTGGCGTATTGGGCTGCTGTTGCCTCTCTCGTATTTAATCATGGGTATTTACAATGTCACTCGAGTGCAAGTATCCCCTCGATGGCATCCTGCGCAGTCGACTTGGCTTTGGCTGTGCATCATTACCGTTGTTATTTGCTCGGTCATCCTTTCAAAAATCAACTTGTCGGCGATCCAAGAATTTTGCCGAAGCCGGTTGTTGCCTATTGCATGGATTCACGTCTTGCTTGCTGGGATTGGTGTTATCTCGCTTTGGGCACACGGAGTATTTCTGTTCCGCGATTACCAGCACCTCGGCCAATCGGCTGCAACAACCGATCTGCCCGACATCTACCTTATTACCATCGACGCATTTAGGGCGGACGATGCCTCAGTTGACGGCTACAACCTTCCGACCACGCCTAATCTGGCGAGATTTGCAGAACGCAGTTTCATATTCGATTATTTTTTTTCCAACTCTAATCTCACTACTCCGACGACGACTTCTATCGAGACGGGTAAGCTCCCGTGGTCGCATCGCATATTTCAGTTGGGCGGATTTCTACGTGGGCAGGCTCAACGGCAGAATTTGGCCGAGATATTACATCAACGTGGCTACTATACAGCCTCCATAGCCGCGAATGGCGCCGCCAGTCCAGTACAGCACCGAACCTTCGAAAGCTATGACGCGCTGGAGTTTTCGGCCTCGCAGAATATCTCGGGTGCGTGGGCCCGCTATACAAATTGGGTTGGTCTGAATTCTCGACACACCCTTGACCGACCGATGCTAACTAGAATTGCTCGCCTGCGGATCTTTCTGGACAGCATAATTTGGAGTCGCCTCAACCCCCATCCCGCGGAACCGGTGTTCGACAAGGCGGAGGCTTTGATTGCACGCCGTGACATCAAACAACCTCGTTTTCTGTGGACACATGTATGGCCTCCCCATGATCCGTACTTACCCCCAGCACCGTTTATAGGGCAATTCCTGCCGGGAGAGAAGTTAACCCGCAATTACGAATTCCTCGGCCTGCAGAGCAGTGCGGCTCCCAAGGGAGTTTCCGCGGAAGAGTTGCGAGCTCGCTATGACGAGTCTGTACAGTATGCGGATAGTGTCGTTGGGAAATATCTGGATTGGCTGGATAGAACAGGCCGGCTGGATCACTCAATCGTGATAGTTTCGGCAGATCACGGAGAATCATTTGAGCACAACTGGTTTCTTCACGACGGCCCCTACCTTTACAATGGGCTGATTCATATTCCGCTATTGATCCATCTGCCCGGACAGAAGCAAGGCGCGCACATTGACTACCCCGCCCAGCAAGTGGATTTACTTCCTACGCTACTAGATTTGATTGGTGCGAAGGCGCCGAGCTGGACCGACGGCGTCTCTCTCAAACCCTTGCTAGAGGGCAAGACAATGGCACCACGCTACATATACAGTATGAGTTTCGAGCGTAACAGGGAACTCGATCCCATAACTAAGGGTACAGTGGCGATGATCGATGACCAATTCAAGTATGTACGCTACCTGGGTACTTCAAAAGAGGAACTCTACCGTTACAAGACCGATGAGAACGAACAGCATAACCTGGTTGGGTCCGAACCTGAGACTAGCAAGCGGATGCGCGGATTGTTACTCAAGACCCTTGATGGGGTAAATGATCGGGAGATTCCCAGGAATTGAGCATTACGCTGGCTGACGCTCAGTCATGAGACGACTTCGCTTGTTGGCGGATGCGTGGCGACGTCTGGCAAATAAAATGGCCGCGCCACCGAGGTGGCGAACTGGATTCGCCTACGTGTCGAGCGCTGCAGTTTACTCCATTCTTCTTCGACTTCAGCACGCAAGTCATGCGGAAGCCCTCAGGCGAGCCGAACCAAAGCCCCCGATTTTTCTCTTAGGATTTTGGCGCTCCGGCACGACATTCCTGCATGAGCTGTTTTGTCGCGATCGTCGATTTGGTTTTCCCAGCACCTACGCATGTTTAAACCCGTTCCATTTTTTGCTTACGGAACGTTGGGTTAGTGAGCATACGATTCCCCTCGAAACCCACCGCCCCATGGATAACATGAGTTATTCATGGTCCTCGCCCCAGGAAGACGAGTTCGCGCTTCTCTCCCTAGGTGCCCCCTCTCCCTACGAAGCCTTACTCGTACCGTCTCTGATGCTTGATCCCCGGTCGCTGCTTGACATCCGTTCGCGTACGAAGGATGAGCAAACCCGCTGGAAAGAGTCGATTTTGTATTTTCAGCGGTTATTGACGGTCCAGCAAAGCAAACCGATGGTACTCAAATCTCCGCCACACGGTTTTCGATTGCCCCTCCTGCCTTCACTGTTTCCGAAGGCCAAGTACGTGATCATCGAGCGTAATCCCTACGAAGTTTTTGCTTCGAATCTCAAACTTTGGCGGACCCTGGTTGACATGTATGGCCTGGAACCCTGCTCATTGGAGGAACTAGAGACGTTTGTGCTGGCGGCCTACGCGCTCCACGAAGAAGCAATCGCAGAAGGTATTCGCGGATTGCCTCCCCGCTCCTTCGCCAAGGTGCGCTATGAAGACTTAATTGCGAGCCCAGTCCGGGAAATGTCGCGATTGTACACGGAGTTGGATTTGGAGAACTTCGATACAGTGCGAAGCCCGCTCGAGCAATATCTCGCAAGCGTCAGCGAACATACAAGAAACCAATTTCAGGTTTCCGCTAGTCAAAAGGCTAAGGTCGACTCGGCATGGGGAAAGTTTATCCGAGACAAAAGCTACAAATGGGACGATCAATATGTGAGGTTAGGGTAACTGCGATGAAAACTCGTCGCCCTGTTCCTCAGTCGCTAGCAACTCCGATCGCGGAACAGAAGTTTTCTTCGACGTTGATCCTCTCAACTTGCGCAGCAAATTCCCCAGCCCCCGACGAACACGATTGGCGAAGATCATCCACATAGCCCAAATCGCCGCCAAAGTTGGCATTAGGATCTGGAACAATGCTCCACCACTCGGATCGCCGTAAGCATAAGCAGGAGTGCCCGATACCATGAAAAGGATTAATAAGACGAGGATGCCCAAGCGACTCACTTCCACTACCTCCTAAAGCTAGATGGAAAGTCCTAATATGGGACAACCAACAGCGTTTGTCAACTAGGAAAAGAGAACAGCATTGCGTAGATGCTTCAACATAATGTCACCACTTGGCTGCCTTGCTTTTTTGCTTTCGTCGGACGTAAGCGTTTCTTTCATCCCGCTGACGCTAGGCTAATGCCAAACCACGCCCGGATAAAGACTCGGTATGCGATACGCTCAGTAGGCGTGGCCTCCCGTGATGTCTAACTGCCGAACGATCTCAGTTCGACTGTAACGGTTCGGGTAAGCTCCTTGGCAGCCCGAGTCCCCGCCCAGTCCGGCCCACCGATCGTCGATGCAAGGCTCAACCCTAGTACCAGCAAATCAAATCCTCGGACTCTCATGACGATTCTCTCTCCTCTTTCTTTCTGCAACTCAGTTCCGCCCCGGAGCGGGTAGCTCAAATGCAGAAATTCACGATTCCACTTTCTGTCTTATTCCTCTTGCCAATCCTTGGCTGCGGCGATCCACCTTCGGTGCTCGTGCCCGTGCCCGTGCCCACGCCGACGGTTAACTTCGGCGTCGCTGGGCATCCTTTTACCCAGTCAGTCTATTTAGATTCAACTGGGATTAATTTCAGCACGCAAATTAAACTTGTCAAAGACGCCGGCTTGAAATGGTATCGGTTTGAAGTTTATGCTCCCAGTTTAAGCAAGACAACCCATACCTCAGTACAACCCAATCCCTCGCCGCCTACGGTGCCTCCGCATACCGTTTGCGGAGTGAATGAGACGACGAATCCCGGAACAATGGATTCCTTGGTGTATCTCGCCAGATCCTGCGGAATACAGCTTCTTCCTGTGCTGCTTCCCATCGTCAATAGGAATACCGACACACTTGACGAACTTTATAGCGAAGCGTACTCGGGGGCGTTTAACATGGTCAGTCGCTATAAAGAATCGGTGCACGTTTGGGAATTATCAAATGAGGAGGACGTTTACAGCATCCGTAAGTACGGACTCCAAGGTCCGAATGGCGTCTATCCCGCTCCTGTTGGAGACCTTGTTAGTGACTATGATCCGGCAGCGTTGGCGATATCAGAAGCGATCCTCCGTGGCCTTTCCGATGGCGCACGCGCTGCTGATCCGGGTTGCCTGCGGGTGATCAATTTCGGTTGGGTACACACTGGATTCATCCAGAACCTCGAGAATGATGGCGTCCCATACGACATAGTTGGAATCCATTGGTATTCCAACGTAGACCCGCTGAAAGACGGAGGAATGGGAGACATCGCTTGCGTGGGGCACCCTTTTCCCTGCCCTACACAGTTCTGTCCAGAGCATGCGGTTTGCCCTCCGCCAGTCCCGATCTTCAATTTACCCGAGCGCCTGCAAGTCATAACCAACAGTAAGCCTATGTGGTTGACCGAAAATGGTTACCAAAGAGTTTCAACCGACCCAGTCTCAGTGAACATGGCATTAGAAAACAGCTATATTCCATCCGTAATGCAAAACTACTTGCGTTCGCCGTCCGTGTATCCATTCCAAGCGGTAATAATTTATGAACTTCTTGACGAATCTGCCTTTGCGTCTTCGGGAGAAGGGATTTACTTGGACGCTCAGCTGAGCAACGGTGAGACCGTCCTCCTTGGTCCAAAGCCAGTCTATCAATCCATTCAGCACGTACTTCAATCGGAGAGCCAATGAAACAGCGCCGCATTCCCGCCGAGAGCCTCAAACAGAATCCGCGGTTGGGCAGCTTCGCGGCCTCTTATAAGGGCAGCAACGGTCCTATCGAAGGGATTCTTGTTCTGACCAGCCTTTCTGTCAATCGTGATCAAGGCTTGAACTTGAACACCACTCCGCAGCCGGTGATAAGGGTGTTGATAAAGCATGGTGCATTTTGGTCTCCCCCGTACCCGGTTGTTCCGTAAAGATTGCCATCCGCATCCATGATTAAACCTCCCGGAATCTCCCCGTTCGAAAATGCACTGAACGTGTAGAGCACTCGCTCTTTGCCGCCGGTTGCGCCGATTTTGAAGATCGTCCCACAGCCATACCCTCCCCCACAATCGGAGTCGCCACCCGAAGAAGTCGTTCCATAGAGATTGCCAGATGAGTCGCGGATCAATCCTCCGTTTGGATTGGCGCCGTCCGGCGGTCCCATGAAACTGTATAGCACAGTCTCCTTCCTATCAGGCGCTAGCTTAAACACGACTCCGAAGCCCGCCGCGCCGCCGCCTACAGTGGTCCCGTAAAGGTTTCCGTTGGCATCTCGGATCACGCCGGTTGGACCGACCCCGTCCGCACCGGTGAAAGTGTACAGCACGGTTTCCTTCCCTTCAGGCGTCAGCCTGAAGACCACTCCGCAGCCGTAGCCGCCCCCGCAGCTAAGATCGCCGCCTCCGGCGGTCCCATAAAGGTCTCCCTTGGCGTCTAAGATCAATCGATCAATCCTGAAGTGGGGGACCCTCCGTCGGCTCCGCCGGTGAAGCTGTAAAGCGCCTTCTCCTTGCCAGCTTGGGCTACCCTGAACACGATTCCGCAACCTAGACCACCGCACCCATTTCCGCCGCCCAAGAGGGTGGTGCCGTACAAGCTCCCCTTGGCGTCTCGGATCAAACTCGATTGGGTATACCGCCCATCCGCCTCCCCGCTGAAGTTGTAGAGGATGCTCTCCTGAGACTTCTTCAGCTTGAACACTGTTCGACACCCAAGGTCGTTACAACCGTTCGCACCACCGGCCTCGGTAGTGCCATAAAAAGTTCCTGCGCTGTCACGAGTCAGACCTGCGAGCGGAAGGCTGCCATCCGGCGATCCGGTGAAGCTGTGCAGAACCGTGTCCTTTCCACTTGGGCCGACCTTGAACACGTTTCCACAACCATGTATTTCGGCGTTGGTTTCGCAGGAAAGATCTCCACCATACTGCGTCGTGCCGAAAAGATTGCCGCCTCATCGCGCACCAGACTACCCGCGGGAGTTCCGCCGTCAGTGCTACCCATGAACGTGTAAAGCACAGTGTATGTCTGCGCCTGCGCCGTTTGGGCTGTAACTGTCCCTAATTCAAGCGCGATTACTAACTGTCAAGGGCGGACTAAAAGTAGGCCGCAGGAGTGGAAGAAGAGTAGGCC
>Ga0074044_10000561_pt1 | contig 35780 bp, 33 predicted proteins | sample BogForMeECP23OM1_FD_94443 | JGI IMG/M metagenome (GOLD analysis project Ga0074044, IMG submission 94443) | Bog forest soil microbial communities from Calvert Island, British Columbia, Canada - Bog Forest MetaG ECP23OM1 | ecosystem: Environmental > Terrestrial > Soil > Wetlands ...
TTAAAACGAGTCTCGGCCAGCCGATAAAGCCGCCGCCAGAGCAACCGATTGGTAGTAACCACCACGGCGGCCAAGGCAATCGTGCTCGCCAGCAACATGTTGAAATTCTTGGCATCGGTCGCCGCGGAAATCATGGCGCCGATGCCCACGGTTGAATAAACCTGGCCTTTGAGATGCGCATATTCAGCGACGATGCTCACATTCCAAGCACCGCCCGAGGCCGTAATCATCCCCGTAACCAGAAAAGGAAAGATGCCAGGCAAAATCAGTTTGCTCCAACGCTCCCAGCCGCGAAGGCCGAATACGCTGGCCGCTTCTTTCAGGTCGGTGGGGATGGCCATGGCGCCCGCGATCACGTTGAACAGTATGTACCACTGCGTGCCGAGCAGCAGCAGAACAATCGAGCCAAAGCCCAGCCCTCCGCCGAGTCGAATCAACACCAGCAGCACCACCGGGAATACCGCCGTGGCCGGAACCGAGGCGGCAATCTGGGTGAGCGGTTGCGCGATGCGCGCCAGGCGCGGGTTGAAGCCAATGGCGACGCCAACCGGAATCGTCCACAGCGCGCCCAGCAAGAGTGTGACATTCACACGCAGCCAGGTGGCGAAAAGGCCGATGCCGATCTGGCGAAAATCAGAACCGTGCAGACTGGTCAAGATCATCACGACTCGCACAACGGCATAGCCGATCGCGCCCAGAGCCGCGGCTCCCACGACTCGCCAGAGCCACAAGACCGCTATGTTCTCGCCCGCAGATTCGACGCGAACCTCATTCCTCCGTCCGAAGTAATGCACCATCTGCTCGCGCAGCGGGCGAACGGCGCGCTTGCGAAACAGCGCCACGCCACGCGACCGTCGAAGAAAATCCAGCACCCAGGAAGTCGGGGTGGTCGCGCTCTCCACTTGCTCCATCTTGAATTTCTCAGCCCAGGCAATCACCGGACGCCACACCAACTGGTCAATCAGCACAATCACCGCGACCATGGTGACAATGCCCAGAAGAATGGAGCGCGTGTCGCCGTCATCGGCTGCGGCCTGAAGATATGACCCCAGCCCGGGCAGGCGGAAATCGCCAAACTGCTCGCAGGCCATCAGAAAAAACCAAGCTCCGGCGACCGACATCATCGAATTCCAAACCAGTCCGATGGTGGCGAAAGGCAATTCGATTTCGAGGAAGCGCTGCCACCGGTTGAAGCGGTAAATCGTGGCCGCCTCCCGCATCTCGCGCGGAATGCTTTTCAGCGACGCATAGAAACTGAAGGCCATATTCCAGACTTGGCCCGTAAAAATGAGCAGGACCGCGCCTAGTTCGACGCCGAGTTGACGCCCGGGAAAAAGCGCGGCCATGGCCAGCATCACGCCCGGCAGAAAGCTCAACACCGGTATCGACTGCAGAACGTCGAGTAGCGGAATCATGAATCGCTCGGCGCGCGGACGGTAGGCGGCGATGTATCCGTAACTGATCGCAAAGAGCAAACTCAGCACATAAGCCAGCGCGATGCGCAGCAGCGAGTATCCGGCATAGACCGGAAGCGCGCTGGGGCTGCGGCTGATCGCAATCTGAGGATGGAACGGGCCCAGCCAGTTGCGTCCGACTTCGACGATGCCGTAAAACAGCGCCAGCCCGCCGGAAAACATGATGAGATCGGGCAGGCCAGCCACGCTCGCGCTCGGCAGCACCGACCAGATGCGAACCAGCGGGTGAATTGAGATTCCTTGCGGACGCTTCACGACTGCACCGGCGTGGTGGGCGGATGCGGCTCTCCAACCGGTTCGGCGAGCGTCAACCGGTGCGCCTCGCGATCGTAATCAAAAATCTCGGCGTAGCGGCCCCAGTTCATGGCGGTATCAAATTGCCGCTCCACTTCATCCTGGCTGAAATGCTCGTCGAGAATGTCGTAGAAAAATTCCTGCGAAATGGAATGATCCGTCTTGGCGTGCAGAATGCTGTCGATCTGCTGCAGGATCATGACGTGGGTAAGCGCGGCCTGGCGAAAGAGAATTTTGCGGGTGAGAATATCGGCGTCCGCAAAACGAGCACCCTCGGCGGTGATCTGAACGTCGCCTTCTTTCAAGGTAGCGAACCCTAGCAGCACCGAGGCCTCGATGATCGGAAGCAGATCTTCGGCATCCATGATGAGCACTTCGGAAAGGCGATGAAGATATTCTTTTCCGCCACGGTCCTGCAGCAGTTCGAGCAGCCCGGCGATGCCGCCGACCCGCGCGTGCGGAATCATCTGGTATTTCTGGCGCACCGGCTTTTGCACGGCTGCGGCTGCGTCGGGCACCGGCAATGCCAGTTGCGGTTGCGTCATGATCTTGTAGATGTAGTCGACCAGTTCGATAAAACGGGCCGACTTGCGATCGCGGGGATGAGCCAGCTCGATGGGAAAATCCGCCCGCACCCACGCCGGATTTCTGGCCAGCACGATCACGCGATCCGCCAGCAAAACCGCTTCTTCGATGTTGTGGGTAACGATGAAAATAGCGCTGGTCGGCATCTTCTTGCCCAGCCAGAGCTCGAGCAATTCGTTGCGCAGGTTTTCGGCCGTGAGCACATCGAGTGCCGAGAAAGGCTCGTCCATGAACAGAACCTCGGGCTCAACCACCAGAGCCCGCGCAAACCCGACGCGTTGCTTCATGCCGCCCGAAAGTTCCTTCGGGTAGGCGCTCTCAAAACCGTCCAGCCCAACTGTGTCGAGAATGCGCAAGGCGCGTTTGTGGCGCTCCATGGCGGGCACGCCGCGAGCTTCGAGCGGGGCTTCAACGTTGTCGAGCACGGTGAGCCAGGGAAATAATGCAAAGCTCTGGAAGACAATGGCCACGCCCGCATTCTGCGAAGAAAGCGGTTGCCCATGCCACAGAACCGTGCCTGACGAAGGCTTGCTGAGTCCGGTAAGAATCCGCAGCAGCGTGGACTTGCCGCAACCGGACGGACCCAGCAGGGTGACAATTTTTCCCGGCTCGACGTCGAGATCGACGGGCGCTATGACCTCAATGCGATTTCCATCCGGCTGGTCGTAGAACTTTTCGACAGCCTGGGCGCGAATAATGGGATCGGTCGGCTTGGTCACGAAACGGTGCTCCAAAACAAAATGGGTCTCAGGTAACAGGTTTCAGGTCTGAGGAAAACCAATCGCTCGCCGCTTTGAGACCTGACACCTGATTCGCTCGCCAGCGAGGATACACTACTCAGGCCGCCCACTCTTCGGGGGCGGGTGAAATTAGCTCCGCCGGCAGCGGCAGGCGGTCGGAGACTTCGGCGAGCGCGGCCAGTTTCTTGGCCAACTCCGGGCACAGCAAATTGGCGCCTAGACGCCAGCGCCAGTTCCCTTCCGGGTGGCTGGGCACGTTCATGCGCGCATCGCTTCCCAGCCCCAGCACATCCTGCATCGGCACCACGCAGAGGCTGGCGACGGAATCGGCGGCCGCCCGAATCATCGCCCAGTTGATTCCGTCCTCACATTTCCCCAGATACGCGGCCACCTGCTCGCGTTCGTATTCGGTTGCGCCCGAGGTCCACCAGCCCAGTAATGTGTCGTTATCGTGCGTGCCGGTATAGACAACCTTCTCCGCGGTAAGAGTGTGCGGAAGATGAGCGTGCGCGCCGGCATCGCCAAAACCAAATTGCAGCACGGCCATGCCCGGAATCTTGAGCCGCTCACGGAGGGCATGCACATCCGGCGTGATGTAGCCAAGATCCTCGGCAAAAAATGGGAGTCCGCCCAGAGCCTCGCGCAGCTTCGCAAATAGATCATCTTTTGGACCATCGACCCAGCGGCCATGAATCGCAGTCGGTTCGCCCGCCGGAATCTCCCAGAACTGCGAAAACCCGCGGAAATGATCGAGCCGGATGTAATCAAAATGGCGCGTGAGCCAGCGCATCCGGTCGATCCACCAGGAATAGCCCTGCTCCTTCATCACTTCCCAGCGATACAGCGGATTGCCCCAGCGCTGGCCGTCTTTGCTGAAGAAATCGGGAGGCACGCCAGCGACAACTTCAGGATCGAGCTCGGAGTTCAGGCGATACAAATCCGGATGCGTCCAGACATCGGCGCTGTCGAAATTCACAAAAATCGCCATATCGCCGGCCATGCGAATCGAATGTTGCGCGCAGTAGGCGCGCAGCGCCTGCCACTGCTCGAAGAAAAAAAACTGCACCACCCGGCGGAGGTCGAGTTGCTCCAGCATTTCCGCATGCGCCTTCTTGATGGCCAGCGGCTCGCGATGAGTCAGTTCGCGCGGCCAGTTCTTCCAGCTTTCCAGTTTGAAACGGGAGCGCAAGCCCGAGAAAAGGGCGTAGTCGTCCAACCATAATTGGTTTTGGCGGCCGAAGTCGTCGTATCGTGCGCGCGCCTTCGCTCCAGCGGAAGCCAAAAACTTGCGCGCTGCTGCAAACAGCAGCGGCATTTTTTGGCGGAAAACCGTTGGGTAATCCACCGGCTCGACGGCACTGGGCAAAGCGTCGATTTGAGCGCGATCAATCCACCCGCGATCGGCCAGCCGTTCCAGGCTGATCAGCAGCGGATTTCCGGCAAACGCGGAAGTGGAAGAATAGGGGGAGTTCCCGAAGCCCAGCGGGCCGAGCGGCAGCACCTGCCACAGTCCCTGTCGCGCCGACGCCAGAAAATCCGCGAACGCATATGCCGCCGGCCCAAAGTCGCCGATCCCGCCGCGCGATGGCAACGAGGTGGGGTGAAGCAAAACTCCGCTGGCGCGCGGGAAAGACATTCAAATTCAGTTCTCAGTTGGCAGTCGTCAGTTTTCAGGGAGTGGTCCCCAGTTCAGACTCAGAACCGAGAACTGAGAGCTGAGAACCGTTCTTGCTACTCGCCTTCCTGTGCGCCCTGTCGCGTCAGGTTTTTCATCTCTTCCTGATTCACTTTAAGTTTGTTGGATTTTTCCATGTTCTGGCGCAGGTTGGTGACGAACAGTCCGAATAGATCGCCCTGCTTGGCCTCGAGCAGGGACTGCTGGATGTCATCTTTCTTTGCGGCAAATTCCTCCTCCGTCGGCGCCTGTTTTTCCAGAAGCTCAGCCACCGCACCGTTGCCACCTGCGCTGATAGGCCCGCTGATATCTCCGGGCTTCAGGGAGAAGATCGCACTCGCGTTCGTCATGGAGCCGATGTCGGGAACCTGGCCATCGGGCGCTACCAGGTCGCTGGTTTTCACCGTGGCACCCAGATCCTTGGCAGCTTTTTTCAAATCGTGTTCGGACTTGGCGCGGTCGGAGAGTTCTTGCGTCTTCTGTTGCAGTAAAATTCCCGCGCGCTCGTTCTTGAACTGGCTCTCGACCTTCGATCGAATTTCCTCAAAAGTGGGCGTCGCCGGGGGCCGGATGGCGAGCAACTGAAAAACGACATAGCCTTGCGGCACCTGCACCACATCGGGCGGGGCCTTGTCCGCTTCGTTGAACACAGCGTCCATAAACTGCGTATTCGGCGCTAGTCCAGGCAAACTTTCCGTTCGGCTGAAGAAATCCGTAGTGACGGCAGTCTGTCCCTTGGCGGCGGCCGCCGCGTCAAATCCGGCGGTGCGCGCCTGGCTCAGCAGGGCGTTTGCCGCCGTTTCCGTGGCGCGCGTCGCTTTCTGTTGCTTCACTTTCTCCTCGATCTGGCTCTTTACCTCGGCCAGCGTTTTGAGATGAGCGTCCTGCTTGTCTTCGACGCGGATGATATGGAAGCCGTACGTGCTCTTGACCAGGTCGCTGGTCTGTCCTTTGCCGAGTGAAAAGGCGGCCTTTTCGAATTCCGGCACGGTTCGTCCGCGGCCGATCCAGCCCAGTTCCCCTCCGCTCTTGGCGCTGCCCGGGTCGTCAGAATACTTTTCCGCTAGCTTGGCAAAATCTCCTCCGGCCTTGACCTGCTTCAATACGTCCTCGGCCTTCGCCCGCGCATCGGCAATTGCTTTTTCATCTTCTTTCTCGCCGGGGGTGGGCAGCGGAGTCTTGATCAGAATGTGGGCGACTTTTACCTGTTCGGGGGCGCGGTATTCGTCGCGATGCTGATCGTAATATGCTTGCAGGTCCGCCTCTGTAACCGTCGTGGCCGCTGCGATCTTCGCGCTATCGATGACCGCGTACTTGATCTGGCGCTTCTCCGGTATGGAGTTGTTATAGGTCGCCTTGTTGCGTTCGTAATAAGCCTTGAGTTCTTCCTCGGTAGGATGCAGCCCTTTCAGGATGTCGTCCTTCGTGATGACGGCATATTCGAACTTCACCTTGGTGTTGCGGCGGTCGAATTCGTCGCGCACCTCGCTCTGCCCCACGAACGCGCTGCTCGAAACCAGGGCGCGCAACTTGCGGACCAGAATGTAGTTCTTTTCCAGTTCTTCAAACTGAGGGACGGTCAGGTCGTTGCGCTGCACGAAATTTTCGTACTCTTCCTCGCCAACAAATTTGCCTTCGGGAAAAAGCATGCTGCCCAACTGCCCGTGCTGCAGCTCTTCTCGCAATTCCTCGTCATTGACCCGCAAGCCCATGCGATGCGCCTCCGCCACTAGGGCCTTCTCATTGATCAGTTGTTCGGCTGCCTGACGGGCAAAATAAGGCAACAGCATGCTGGCCTGCGGTCCGCCTTTCGGAAACTGCTGGCGGATCATGGCCCGCGCCTCGCGGCGCACATCGGACACGGTGACCTGCTGGTCGCCAATCGTCGCCAGAACGCCTGCCGGCGGCGCCCCAACTCCCATGCTGGAACCAAAACCGGGAATCAGCGTGATCGCCATCGATGCACAGATAATCACCAGCAGGCCTCCCAGAATGATTTTCAGGGTGGGCCCTGCATTTTGCAGCTGTCGAATCATAGTTAGATTGCTCCGTGTCGGGTAATTCCTCAGGCCACATTACGATGGAAGCCGGAATCCATGATTATAAACTAGCGAGCGAGATGGCAACCCGTGACGGAAGTAGGGCGCGGACACCGATCGCTATGACAGCCCCTGAACGTCAAAGCCAGCAGTCGAAAGAAGCTGTTTGGAAACGTCGGATGGAGGCAGTGGTTCAGCGTGTCAGATTGGAAACTGAGATCCTTCGCTTCGCTCAGAGCCTGCCCTGAGCTTGCCGAAGGGATGACCGCAGCGGGTTCCCGCTTCGCTCACGCCCGCTAAGCGCGGTCACTTCGGCTGCATGGTCTGTGCCACCATCACCTGGCGCTTGAAATCTTCCATCATCCGTTCTTCGAGCCGCACTTCGGTGGGACGCCTGGCGATGGTCATGGTGTCGATCTTGTCCTGCAGTTTGAGCAGCGCGTAAAACAAATTTTCCGGACGCGGCGGGCAGCCGATCACATACACATCCACCGGCACGATCCGGTCAACGCCCTGGAGCACGGCATAAGTATTGAACGGTCCTCCCACCGAAGAACACGCGCCCATCGAGATCACCCACTTCGGTTCGGGCATCTGCTCGTAAATTCGCTTCACCACCGGCGCCATTTTCAGCGTGACGGTACCGGAGACGATCATCAAATCCGCCTGCCGCGGGCTCGGGCGAAAGACCTCTGACCCGAAACGCGCGATATCGAAGCGCGCGGTGGAAGACGCGATCATCTCAATGGCGCAGCACGCCAGCCCAAACGTCATCGGCCACAGCGCCGACTTGCGCGCCCAGTTGAAGACGTAGTCTACCGTCGAAATCATGAAGTTCTTTTCAAATTTGTTCTGCAGCCAGCTCATGGGGCCTCGTTCCCTACTCAAAACGTCCTTATAAAGATACTCCCTCAGCCTTCTCCGGGGCATGAGTCATATCACAACATATAACAAACGGCAGTCATATGAAACCCGAGTTTTTTCCATAAGCTGCCAGGCAGCAAATCCACCGCTGTCAATTGGACCCCTCGATTCGTCGTCCACTAACCAAATCTCTGCTGTCGCGTCTAAACCGCACGGAGGCGTTATGACCCAGAAACGCAGAATCATCCGGCAAGTAGTAGCGGCAGGCGCACTCTCGGTGATTTTTGTCATCTGCGGCCCCGCTCTGGCTTCGGATCAGAATGGCAGCTTCACCGAGGAATTTCACCAGGTTTACCCGCTTTCTGCGCAGGGCCGCATCCAAGTCGACAATCTTAACGGCCCCGTCCATATCACCGCCTGGGACCGCGACGAAGTCAAAGTGGACGCGGTAAAGAGCGCCTGGAAGAAGGAGCGTCTCGACGGAGTCAAGATCGAGATTCAGGCCGAGCCGAATGAGCTTTCGATCCACACCGAGTATTCGGGCCGCAACCACACTTTCAATTTTGGTAACGACAATGAGCATGGCAACCCGGCCAGCGTGGAATACACCATCACCGTGCCCCGGCACGCGCGGCTCGACAAAATCGAACTCGTCAATGGCCGGCTTGACGTGAAGGATGTGGCGGGAGAGATCCATGCTTCCTGTGTCAACGGCCGCATTCAGGCCCACAATCTGCAAGGCCCTGTAAAGTTGAACACAGTCAACGGTGAACTCGATGCCAGTGTAGACCAGTTGCCGGGATCGGAACTGAAACTCTCGTCGGTGAACGGGAAGGTGCGGGTGACGTTGCCATCCGATGCAAACGCCGAACTGAAAGCCAGCACGGTCTCGGGTGACATCTCCGATGATTTCGGTCTACCGGTGACGAGGCACCAGTTCGTCGGCCGGAGTCTGCATGGCCAGTTGGGCGGCGGCGGAACCTTGGTGAAGCTCTCGAATGTGAACGGCGAGATTGAGATTCGCCATGCCAGCGACAATCGTCCGTTAAGCCCGGTGAAAAACCTGGAACGCGAGCGCAATCGCAACCGCGATGACGACACTGACGACGATGACGACGAGATCTAACTTGGATAAAATCTAGCTTGGGTAAAATCTAATTCGGATAAAATCAGCCCGAGGCAGGTGAATGCGTTCCATCTGGGCAGCAGCGTTTCTTTCTTTCGTGGTATTGACGCAGTCCCTCGCTGCCGAAGACAAGCCCACCAGCCTCTCTGCCGCGCGGGATGCCGTCGAAGCCAATCTGCGCACTCCCGAGGGCAAGAAGTACGATGCGCAGATGGGAACCGAGTTTGTACAAAAGCACTTGGGAGCCATCCGCCAGTGCAAGCAGACGAATGGCGATAATCTGCGCAACTTCTGGATGCTGATAAAGCTCGATCGAGATGGCACGGCAAAGGAACTCCTGTTGTATCCGGAAACCAAGCTGGGAATATGCGCCCGGGGAGCGCTCCTGAAAGAGACTTTTTCAGCGCCCCCTCACCCCGCCTATTGGATCAGCGTTTACCTGCCGTTCTCTCACTGAACAACGAACACTGAACACTGAACGGTTCGAACCCGGTTGCGAAAAGGCGCACTGAGCGCGTCGCAGCTCTTCAATAAATCACGTACCCCGGCGCGGGATTCCGCACTTCGGGCTTCGACGCCATGAGCAGCAGCGCGCCCACGCGTTTGAACGCCTTCATGTCGTCGAGCGAATGGAACGATGTCGTCTGGTAGTTGTCGGGCGTGGGCGTGTCATCGGGAATCTGCGCATACTCCACGTTTTCGAAAGCGTGCCCTTTCAGCAGTTCGACGTACTCTGCCGCCGAGCGCACGTGCACTGGCACCTTCAGCTTCGGCACCCATTGCAGTGAATACGGATTATCTTTGTAGAGATTGATGAGAATGAACAGTCGCCCATGCGGCGCCATCACGCGAAAAAGCTCAGCCAGCGCGCGATCCTGATCGGGATAGTAATAAAACGACTCCACCGACAGCACCTTGTCAAAGAAGTTTTCTTCCCACGGAATCTGTGCCGCCGAACCCACCACGAACATCACGTTCTCAAATTCCTTCGAAGCCGCGCGCGCCTGCCGGATCATCTCGTCGGAAATATCAATGCCCACGACCTGCCCAAATCCCTGCGGTCCCTCGCCGACTACGCGCGCAAGCAAGCGCGTTGCCCATCCCGATCCGCAGCCCAGATCGAGAATGCGCTCGCCCGGACGCAGTTCCATGCGCCGCATGGTTTTCTCGGTGATATCGAGATGATGGTTTTCCATCTTCGGGCCTTCGCCTTGTTCGGCCCAGCGGTTAAACTCCTGTTGCAGCCGCTCGTCGGGAGATGGTGATCTCTCATTTGACACGTGGTTTCTCCGTAATGGTCGTTGGTCGCTAGTCGTTAGTCGTTGGCAAACAAAAACGCTAACGACCAACGACTATCGACCAGCGACTGTTTCCAACTCCTCAAAGAAGCTCGGATACGATACGCCCGCCGCATCTGCACCAATAATCGTCGTGTCGCCCTCCGCTCGCAAAGCCGCCACGGCAAACGCCATGGCAATGCGGTGATCGCCAAACGAGTCGAGCACTGCGCCATGAAGCGTCTGCCCGCCCGGAATGCGCATTCCGTCGGGCCGCTCCTCGACTTCCGCGCCCATCTTCCGCAAATTCGCAGCCACGGCAGCAATGCGATCCGATTCCTTTACGCGTAACTCCTTCGCATCGCGCACTTCCAGCCCGCCCTCGGAGTACGGCGCAACCGCCGCCAGCACCGGGATCTCGTCAATGAGCGCCGCCGTATCAGCGCCAACGATTACGGCTCCCTTCCACGCCGCTCCGCGAGCCTCAATCGTTCCGACCAACTCGCCCTGATGTTCTTCCAGATGTGCGACGGAAATTTTCAACCCCATCTGCACCAGAATATCGAGCAGCCGCGCCCGCGTAGGATTCATCAAAATTCCGGGCAAAGTAATCTGCGATCCGGGAAATAACGCCGCCGCGCAAAGAAAAAATGCAGCGCTCGAAAGATCTCCGGGCACGTGTGCCTCAATCGCGCGGAGCCGCTGTCCGCCCGCAATCCGTGACGTCTTCCCGCTTTGCTCGACTTCCGCCCCAAACGCCCGGAGCGCAATCTCGCCGTGATCGCGGGTGCGAATCGGCTCTTCAACCACCGTCTCCCCCGCTGCAAACAATCCCGCAAACAGCACGCACGACTTCACCTGCGCACTCGCCACTTCCGGCCGATAGTGAATCGCCTGGAGCGGCCCGCCGTGGATTTTGAGCGGAGGACGTCCGCCTTCCGCAGACTCGATCCTCGCTCCCATCGCGGAAAGCGGCTTCATAATGCGCGCCATCGGCCTCCGCGACAGCGAGGCATCGCCGCCCAGTTCACTTGAAAATGGCTGCCCAGCCAGAATTCCGCTGAGCATGCGCATGGTGGAACCGGAGTTTCCGCAATCGAGCGCCTCTGCCGGAGCCGTCAGCCGCGGCCCAATGCCATGCACTTCAATCGCACCGTCTTTTCCCGAGCGGTCCCAGGCGCAGCCCAGCTTGCTGACGCAATCGAGCGTGCTGGCGCAATCGCGGGCCGCGGAAAAATTATGAAAACGGCTCGTCCCCTCGGCAATCGCTGCCAGCATGGCGTAGCGGTGCGAGATCGACTTGTCCCCGGGAATGCGCACGACACCACGCACATCGCGCGCAGAATGGACAGTGACCTTCGAAGCCTCAGGTGCCGAATTGCCGGGCATGAATTTAATATAACGGAGATTTTGCGGAAGGTCAGAGGCGAGAGGTCAGATTGCAGAGGTTAGAACCGCAGCGTTTTACTTCTGCAATCTGACTTCTGACTTCTGAAAGTCCTACGCCGGCCGCACGCGCCCGGCAGCTTCGGCAAGAATTTCCTGCGGCACTTCCCGCAGCGTGACGTGGAATTCGAACATGGGCGTTTCCGATCCCCGCCCCCACCGCCCGACGGTCCATTGCGCGCGCACAAACTTGATCTCCGGCCGCGCCGTCAGATTCAGCAGCAGGGGACTTTCTTCGCAATAGAACTTCTGCGGAAAAGCCACGATGGGCGCGGCTTCCCAAGTCGCGCCGTCCGCCGATCCGAAAATACCCACATCGAGCGATTCCTGTTCGACGATGTTGGTAATCGCGAGCGTTAGCAAGAAAATCCGGCCCTCCGCCCGGCTCACATCGAGCGCTGGTCCTTCTCCTTTGGCATTGACTACGGTTTTTTCCGGGACGAGAAAAGCTTCCATCATGACGCCAAGATTCTAGCAGAGAGCCCACCTCCGAGGCTGTGACGAGCGTCGCGCACGGCCAACGCGCGAGAACAGATGTCCTTACGCGATCACTGCATCCAAAAACTGACGCAACATCTCGCCCACCGCTTGCGGTTGCTCCCAAGGCGAATAGTGTCCCGCCTTCGGGATCACCTTCAACTGGCTGCCGGCAATGTTCTGCCGCATCAGCTCTCCATCGGCGACAGTCGAGAGCACGTCCTCTTCCCCAATAACGATCAGCGTTGGCACGTTAATCGTCTTCAAGTCCGCGACCGAGTCGGGACGTTCCGCCATTCCGCGCTGCACCAGGCTGATATCCTCGGCCGACATTTTGCGCATCATAGCGCGCGCTCCATCGAGCAGATCCGGACGCGTGGCAACCGTGGTCCGCCCCATCAGTTTCGGAACCATCGTCTCGATGAATGCTTCGGTTCCCTGCTCAAGAATCGTGGCCGCGGCCTGCAAACGGTTCGCCCGCGCCTCAGCAGTGTCAGCCTGAGGCCGGGTGTCACAGAACACCAGCGAACTCACCCGCGCGCGAAAGCGCCGCCAGAATTCGAACAAAACATATCCGCCAATCGAGCAACCGACAAACGCCGCCTTGCCCACCCCGGCGGCATCGAGCACTCGATCAATGTCGGTGGCGTGCTTCTGCATGAGTGCCGGTCCTTCACCGATTTCCGAATCGCCATGCCCGCGCAAATCGGGGAGAATCAGCCGGTAGCGCGACTCGAGCAACGCGGCCACCGGATGCCAGAATTCGTGATCACAAGGAAAAGGATGAAGAAGAACGACCGGTGGACCGTCGCCGCGAATCTCATAAGAAATCTCCGCGTCGTCGCTGCGCAGGCGTTCCATGGGAGGAGTTTATATGTTGAGAGGGTGAAATGGAGTGCCGGCGAGCCGCCCGTCGCTCCACCACATGACTTGGTGTTAGCTAGTGGCTGGCTGTTGCGACGACGCGACCGGCAATAGCAGCGGCTCTTCCGGAATAATGATCCACGCGAGCACGTAGGCCACCAGCCCCGGGAAAATTCCGCAGGCCAGCGTGATAAAGAACCAGAGAATCCGCACCAGCGAAGTGTCGAGCTCGAGATACTGCGCCAGGCCGGCACAGACGCCCCCAATCTTTCGATCAGTGCGGGAGCGCATCAGTTTCTTAGGCGTAGGCGGAATCCCGACCACATTGCCGCAGTGGGGGCAATAATGGCCGTCGTCAGCGATGGTCTTGCCGCAAGCATTGCAGTACATGGCGTGCCTCCCTATCTAGAATACGATGATTGCGGTGAAAAAGTTCCGATGCCAGCTATCGGCTCTTGGCTTTTCGCTAAAGGCTAAGAGCTAATGGCCAAAAGCGCTACTCCCGGTACGCGTCCTTCATCCTCTTCCGAGCCTTGTCGGCTATGGAATTGCCTCCATCGGTCGCTACCACCGCCTCATATTTCTTCACCGCCAAATCCCGCTGCTGGAGCTGGTCATACATCTCGCCCGCTCCCAGATTCGCCTTCTGCAGCAATTCCGGATCGGCTCCCGCAACCTCACCTACCAGTTCGTAAGCCGCCGCCGCAGCCGGATATTTCTTCTCGCTGCGCAGCAGGTCGCCCAGTCCAATCGGCGCAATTTCGTAGTGCAGATTGCCATACTTTCCCTCGCGCCCGTTCTGCCACACCCAGCGGTAGCGCTCCTCGGCTTCGCTTTTCTTGCCCGACTCCCGCAGCAGGTTCGCCTCTTCCAGCGGCAGCAGATAGTTGCGCGGAAATCGCGGGCCAAGTTCGCCCGCAATCTGCAAAGCCTCGGCAAAGCGATGTTCGCGGCGCAGGAAAACCATGAGCACAATCCCGGCGTCCACGCTGGTTTCACCGTTGCCGCGGTAAGCATCATTCAGATACTCCAGCCCTTTTTCTTTGTTTCCAGTCAGCCCAACCAGCGCGACCGCGACCTTCACCGCCAGCGGCAGGTTGCCCATCACGTAGTTGTGCGCGCCCACGACGAGCTTGGCATCGGTATATTGCGGATCCAACTCCAGCACCCGTTCGTGATCTCGCCGCGCTCCCACCGCATTGCGCAGCGCGGAAAACCACGCGCGTTCGATCAGCGCCGTGTATAGCGCAAACTGTCCGCGCGTCACGCCGCGGGCATAGAGCATATCGACGTTGTCCGGATTTTTCGCCAGTTCGGCTTCTTCCAGTTTCTCCGCTTGCTTGACGAGTTGCTTGATGCGTTCCTTCTGCACCGGATCGGCAGGCCGGTGCGCAACTCCGATGAAATTGTCGTTCGAATACTCTCCACTATTCATCGCGCCCATGCGATACAGTTCCCGCATCTGAACTGCGGAGAGCAAGTGGTTCACAGCAAACGGATCGTTCGGATGCCGCGCGAGTATCTTCTCAAAATCCTGAATCGCCGCGTCCTGCTCGAAGTCGTAATAGTGCTCAAAAGCCGCCTGGTTAAGCGGATCTGCGGGCCGAAGCGGGGTTGACGCCGGAAGGATCTCCGCCAGACAGACTTGCGCAAGAAGCAGCAGGACGACAGCAGTCAAAGCGGGGCGATACCGGAAGAAGGGGAAAGGCACGCGCTTCTAGTTTAACCGATTGACGCTTTCTGCGAGGATTCGTTTGGGCACTCCGACACGATGATGAAGAGCTTAGATGTCGCCGTATCACACAGGCAGTTCTTCCTGCATCCATCCCCCCGCCGCCTCGAGCTTAGGCTCGGCGGCGAGATCCAGAACCAGCTTCTCCAGCACCAGCCGCTTCCCAGGAGGATTTGACCGCAGCGCCAGATCGGCCTTAGCAACCAGCCGAATGGCCCGCGTCAACTCGCGCTTCGATTTATACCGTCGAGCCTGCCGGATGATATCGTCGGCCGCAAACGGAGGCACGCGAAATCCCTGCCACAACGCCGCCCAAAGCATGCGTTGGTCGCGCACGTTCCGTTCCAGAATGACCAGCATCTGCCGAAAGGTCTTGGCCAGCATGTAGAGATGCCCAATGGCAGCCTCTTCCCCATCGCCCGTCGATAGCAGCGCGTCAAGAACCGCCAGCGCGCGCACGCGGTCTTTGGAAGAAATCGCGTCGGTCAACTCATATAGTGACCGTTGCTTCGCCGCCAGCACCATGGTCTCGACGTCGCCCAGCGTTATTTTTTTCTTTTCGCCGACGTAGAGGATCAGCTTCTCCAGTTCGTTCGAGACCATCATCATGTCGCCGCCTAGCGCATCTACCAACTCGCGTGCCCCGTCGGCGTCCATCTTGACCGCGCGCGTGGTGCAATACTCGCTAATCCAGCGGACGGCTTCACCCTCTTCCACGCGAGACAATTCGACAATGCCGCAGAACGGCCCCAAATCTTCGCGAATCTTCTGATAGCGGTCCTTGTCCGTCATCTCCATGCGCCGGGCATCGGCTGGAATGCTGATGTGGTCGGCAACAAAAACGACGAGCGCATCTGGGTTGGGATTCTTGCAATAAGCTTCTATCGCTCCAATCTTCTCAGCATTGGAGCTCGACCCGCGTCCAAACAAAGTCTTGACGCCGCGGACGAAGAACACCTGAAACGGCGCCATCAACGACGGCGTGCGCGCGCGATCCAGAACTTCATTGAGCGAAGTCTCGGCCAAGTCGAACTCAAACAATCCGAAGTCGCGAGAGTCTGGCGCGACGAGGTGCTCCAGAATGGCATCGCGGCAGCGCTTGCGAAAAAACGCCTCATCGCCGACCAGCACATAAGCTGGCTTCAACTTGCGCGATTCGAGCTCCGAGAAAAAGCGGTCGGCCTGGCTGAAGGCGCGCATTAGAAATCCTCCAACATCAGTACGCCTCCAGAATATTCGCTACTAGCGTATGCGCGAAATCCCGCGACAGCCGATCGACCGCCGGAGAATCTTCCTGAAAGAAACTCGGCAGGTCGCTCGAGATTTCGTACTGCTCGTGAAACAGATAAGAAGGATTCTCGAAAATCACTTTGCCCTGCCGGTCCGTCAACGTTACCTGCACACTCACCGTAACCAAAGCACTCACGGCACGCCCGGTGGTGGAGTCATAAACCAGCGGACTGGCCGACGCCGACAAAACCGTCGCCTTCAGCACCGCATCGGCGTCGCCAGCGTCATGGATCACATGGTACTGCGTGCGGGCATTGAATTCGCGTACCACGGCATCGGTGAGCAGTTGCTCGACGCGAAAGGTCCGGCTTTGGCTCACGAAGCCCGGAATCGCAATCGTGTGGATATTCTGCGGTAGCTCGGCCGCGCTTCCGGCAGTGTGATAGCCGCAACCAGCGGAAGCCAAAGCCAGCCCCAGCGCTCCCGCAGCCGCCCAACGCTGAGTCGCCCACCGCATCGCCGCCAAAACGCTCACTGAATCTGACCTCGCGGACGCGATGCCGTCATGGTCTCCGCGCACTCCACCGCGCTCAAAGCTGCCACGCGCAAATTATCGGTAGTTGCCCAAAGCCATACGCCGTTTTTGTGATTCGCATCCGGAGAGACCGCGACCAGAACATCCCCCTGCCCTGCCGCACTGACGCTAGTGGGCAGATCTTCTGCGCTGCTCACCACCACGTGCTCTCCCGCCAATGCTTCCGACAAATCCGCCACCGAAACCGGCTTTTCCATCTCCAGATAAACCGAAAACCCGTGTCCGTGAAAAACCGGCGCCTGCAACACTTGCAGCGAGAGCTCGGGCGCTCCACGGGCAATCTGCCCGTAGTGCGTTCGAATTCGTTGCGCCACCGCGTCCAACGACAATTCCGATTTCGGCCCGTAGCCCGCCACCATGTTGAAAGCCACCTGGATGTCGAACACATTCTTCGGCAGCTCCTGGAAGGAAAGCAGATTCACGGTCTGCTCATGCAGTTCGTCCATCGCCTTCTGGCCATTCTCCGAAGCCGGTTCAAAGACGGTCGCAACCATGCGCTGAATCTTGCCCGCCTTCTCGCCGCGCAGGGCAAGCAGCGCCAGAACCGTAGCCGCGGGATGCGCCACCACCACCGGCCCCGGCTGCAACTCCGGAGCAATGGGCTGGCCTGTCTGGCGCTCGATCCAAGGCGAGCGGATCGATGCCCCGGCCTCATCTTCCAACGCAAACGAAAGGTCCACGATGGTATTTCCCAAGTCGCGAGCCGCCTTCCAGTTGTTGCGGGTCGAGCGCGAGTCGGAAGCGAAGAAAGTAAAGTCCGCGCGCTCGAACTGCTCTGAGCGGATACTCTGGATGAAGTTCATCTCATCGCCCACCGCCTCCAGTTGACCAAGAGACTCGTCGTCATCGAGCAACCGGACATCGGCGACGGGAAAATTCCGCTGGCGCAGAATCTCGGCGACCTCTTTACCCTTGAGCGACGCGGCGCCGACAATCACCACCCGAAAAAGATTCGTGCCGCGGAAATCGGCCAGCGACCCAGCGGATTTCGAAACGGCAGTCTTGGAAGTCGAACTCATGGAGTCTGAGATGCCTCCCGATACGCCGGAGGTGCAGGCGGGTTCTTGCGGCGAAAGATCCACTGCAGCCGCCACAAAACGCCGGAAGCCATGTAGAGAATTGCGATAATAAAAAGCACCGGACGGGAGAAATACCAAACCGACGCAAGTACCACGGCAATCAGCACGATCAGGCGGAAGGGGCGGCGCGAACGGAAATTAATGTCCTTGAAGCTGTAAAAACGCCACGTGCTAACCATCAGATACCCGATCACGACCACCATCATCAACCAGCTCACCGCCGTCACCCACGAAGTCAGCGGCTCGCCCGCGGCGAAATGGACGACCGCTGCAATCACCCCCGCGCCCGCCGGAATCGGCATACCGACAAAATATTTCTTCCCCGGACGCCCCGGATTCGAGGGCTGCGGATTCTTCGCAATGTTGAAGCGCGCCAGACGGCTCGCGCCGGCGATCAGGAACGCAAAGCAGGCCACCGACCCCAGTTCCGTGATTTTCTGTCGCAGGGCAGGGGCAATGATCAAGGGCAAGAGATGAAATCCCCACATCCATGCCAGCAGCGCAGGAGCAACACCAAAAGTGATCACGTCAGCCAACGAATCTAATTCCCGGCCAAAATCGCTAGCCGTATTGGTCATGCGCGCGATGCGTCCGTCGAGACCGTCGAACAATACTGCAAAACCAATGGCATCGGCCGCGAAGTCAAGATGCCACGGCTCACTCGTACTGCCATGCACGGTCTGCAGAATGGCATAGAACCCAGCCGCGATATTCGCCGTGGTAAAGAGCGAAGGCAGAATGTACATGCCCTTGCGCATTTTCCCGCGGCGATGGTCCGTTTCGCGACGCTGCGGCGTTATATCTTCCATAGTCTTATCTCTGCTCGACTACCGTGTGGAAGCGGGGCTTTGCGCCGCTTGGACGGGGCGAAGCCCCGTCTCCACACCGGAAACCGGCTGCCGAACCGGCAATAAAGCCAATACCGTCGCCCCACCCTTGACGCGGTCGCCCGGCTTCACTTGAATCGCTGCGTCGTGATCGAACAGAACGTCCACGCGCGAACCAAACTTAATGAGCCCCACCCGCTCGCCGCGAGCGACCCGGTCTCCCACTTTAAAATTGAAAACGATGCGGCGCGCAATCAACCCGGCAATCTGCTTGAAGATCACGACCCGCCCCTCACCTTCCACGGTAACGATATTCTGTTCATTCTCTTCCGCCGAATGCCCCGACATGGCATTGAGAAACTTGCCCCGCTGGTAGCGTACCTCGCGAATCACACCCGCTATCGGCGAGCGGTTCACGTGCACATCGAAGACGCTAAGAAAAATGCTGATCCGGTTCCGCGGCGCTCCGTCCGCAGTCACCAGCGAAACATCCGTCACCTTCCCGTCTCCGGGAGACACCACCGCTCCGGGTACGGTGGGAATCTGCCGCTCAGGATCACGAAAAAACCACAGAAAGAACGCAGCCAGCAGCACCACCGGAACGGCAAAAGGCCAAGCCGCCAGCCAAACAATCAAGCCCGCAGCCACAAGCGAGCCCAGACCATAAAAGTACCCGTCGCGAACCATGGGAGTTCGAGATGATTATAGAGCGAGGCGGAAAAATTCAACATAACTGCAATAAAAAAGGCGCTTAGAAGCGCCCATTAACAAGACAGGCATTACCTGCTTTGGTTCGCGACCTTCATGTGCAGGCCCAATTTCTCAGGCCATCTGACCCCGGGCAGTCTAGGCCGACTGCCGCTGGAACTGCGTTTCCAGACTTTGCATCTGGTCTTTGAGGCGCAGCTTCAACTTCTTCAGCCGCACTTCCTCTAGTTTTTCGTCTTCGGTGAGATATCGTTTCTGGGTGAGGGATTCCAGCCGTTGGGAGTATTGCGAGTGCTCCTGAACCAGTCGCTGGAACTCGTCATGACTGGTCAGGAGTTGCTCTCTTGGAGTCAGCATCCTTGCTAGACCTCCTGCTGTTTGTTACTACACTGTTAAAAAATAGCACAGGGATCGACAGGGTTCAATGAGATTTCATAGTTAGATTTCCACCACTGGCCAGTGACCGAGAGAATGCGGAGTTGCACAGAAAATAGTGCAGAATCTTGCAGCTTTTCCGGTCGGATTCGAGGCGAAGATCCTCCAGGCTAAGACCAGCGAGGCAAATATCAACCCTTAGCGGTCGAAGCGCAGCGTGTACAGAATCGCGTCTTCTACCGGATCCGCATAATACGACCGCCGTCGCCCAACCTCACGAAAACCGCGCTTTTCGTAAAGACCGCGGGCCGCGAGATTCGATTCCCGCACTTCGAGCAAGATCGCCGTGGCAGCCTCGCTTCGCACCCGCTCAATCAACGCGCCGATCAACTCACTGCCGATCCCGCGCCGCAGCAACTTAGCAGCCACTACCAGGTTCTCAATTTCCCACTCGCCCACCACCGCCTGCGCGCTGATAAATCCGCAAAGCCTGTCTGCTTCCCCGGCGACCAGAACGATTCCTCGGCTCACCAGCTTGTTGTACTGCTCCGCCGTCCAGTGGGCCGCGCCCGCTGTCTGCCGCTCCAGTTCGAGAATGGCGGTCACGTCGTTCAGTCCAGCAGTTCGAATGGCAACGGGCATGGAAGTTTTCAGCGCGCTGGCTTCGAGAAGATCTCGGCATCCGAACGCCTAAGGTAGTTGGCTTCCAGTGCTTCGGGACGAACCGTGTCGCCCCTCTGCAGATGCTCCCAACCCAACTGGGCGAGCACGCCGCTGTTCGGGTAAACAATCAGCTCAACCTGGATTCCCGCAGCGCGCACCTTCTCAGCCAACGCGGCATCGGGCGTAACGATTGCCTTAAGCCGAGCGTCTGGAGAGTTGGCTTCTGCAATAAGCTCGTCTACGCTCAGCAGGCGTTCGCTGTGCATCCGAACCCGCGCCCCAGAATTTGTGCCATGCAAGTCGAGCTCGTAGTCGCCGGCATACACGTCGCCCCGCCCCGCATCGAGCAAGGCAAGAACGCGCCCGCGAGCCACGCCGCTGCGCGCCACCACTTCCAGCACGGAGACGGCGACGATGGGCTTTTGCAAGCCTTCAGCCAACGCTTTCACCGCAGCCAGACCCACCCGCAGCCCCGTAAACGATCCCGGGCCCGACGCGACAATCAATGCGCCCAGATCGCGCTTGTTGCACCCGTGTTTTTCAAGCAGAAGTGCAATCTGCGGCACCAACTGCGCCGAAAACGCTCCGCCCGCGAGCGGCAGAACCTCCAGCACGTCGACTTCACTTCGACCCTCCGCCGCGCGAGCCAATGCCAGACTGCCGTTCTTCCCGGTAGTGTCGACCGCAAGGACAACCATTTGGTAATTTTGTAATCTGATAATTTGGTGATTTGAAAACACTCGGATCTCAAATTACCAAATTACCCGATTACCAAATTACAAAATCACCTTCAGTGTCCTCGCTCCACCAGCTCCAGCAACACGCCCCCCGTGCTCTGCGGATGCACAAACACATACCGATGCCCACCCGCGCCCGTCTTGATCTCATTCGATACGAGGCGCACGCCATCGCTCTGCAACTTTGCAACGGCTGCCCCCAGATCCGGAACGCGAATACAAACGTGATGCAAGCCCTCGCCGCGCTTGGCGATGAACTTAGCAATGGCGGAATCGTTCGAAGTCGCTTCCAGCAGTTCCAGCCGGCTCTCGCCCACCGGAACCATCACCAGCCGGACTTTTTCCTGCTCCACGGTTTCTTCCGCGGAAACGCTCAGCCCCAACTTCTCGTAAATAGACTTAGCCGCCGCCAGCGACTTCACCGCAATACCGAGATGATCAATCTGAAACATTCTGCAACTCCTCACAAAACGTAAGAATCACGTGGGCCCGGACGCATTCGTCCGGGCAGGTGAGCGCAGCTCGCCAAAGTCGCGGAGCTTCGCTCCGCGGGGCGGACGAATGCGTCCGCCCCTACGTGTTTGTTGCTAGCCCGCCGACAATCGCCTCCACCAGCGAATATGGATCGCGCTTGTGCTCGGCAATCTCAGCGGCGTAGCGCTCGAGCCTTCCACTGTCCATCTGATCCCGCGCCTTTTCCAGCATGGCATCGCGCAGCATCTCGATCAGCCGCAATTGCCAATTCTCAACATTCTTCTTGAAGACCAGATTCTCCTTCTTCAAAAACGCCTCGTAGTCGGCAATCGTTTTCGCCAACTCCGCAACTCCCACACCCTCGCTGGCAACGGTCTTCACAATCGGAGGAGTCCAGTTCCAACGAGCGTGCCGTGTGGCCAGCGATTGCATAGCGCGAATCTCGCGTTCCACTCGTTCCGCTCCCTCGCGATCGCTCTTGTTGATAACAAAAATATCCGCGATTTCCATGATCCCCGCTTTGATCGTCTGCACATCGTCGCCCATGCCCGGCACCAGAATCACAACGGTAACGTCCGCCAGCCGCACGATGTCCACTTCATCCTGCCCGACGCCCACCGTTTCAATCATGACCAGGTCGCGCCCCGACGCATCAAGCACGGTCGCAGCATCCGCGGTAGCGCGCGCCAGCCCGCCCAGCGATCCGCGAGTAGCCATGCTGCGAATGTAAATTCCCGGATCGCTATAGTGATCCTGCATGCGGATGCGGTCGCCCAGAATCGCTCCCCCCGTATAAGGACTGGTAGGGTCGACCGCGATGATGCCCACGGTCTGATTCTCTTTGCGATAGTGTTTAGCCAGCTGATCGACCAGCGTACTCTTGCCCGCACCGGGAGGCCCGGTCATGCCAATAACGCGGGCCTTCCCCGTATGCGGAAATAGAGCCTTGAGCAGATCCGACCACCCGTCAGCGCGGTTCTCAACGGTGGAGATAGCGCGAGCCAGCGCCCGCGGGTCTCCCGAGCGCAGCTTTGCAATCCAATCCTGGGCAATGATATTCAAACTGCCAGTGTAAAGCAGCGATGGGACAAGCGGAAACCAATGTTCGCCTCAGCTCCCGTTCACCATCGAATTCGAGAGGGGCAAAGGAAATCAGGAGTTCTATGAGAGCACCGTCGATCCGGCCCGGACCGACACCGCGCAATTCTTGGTGAACCGCCGGATGCCCCACTCCCGGGCGCTTTTTGCGTAAGAGTGGGATTCCACGGCAGCCTCGATCTAATGCTTTTGCATTTGATTTTTACACCTTGATCGCCGTCGGATGCTTAGGCTGATAGAGCCCGACCTTCCCGCCGCCGGGCAGCGTAATCGTTGTCAGACTGCCCCAGCGCTCTTCTTTCACCGGACCGCACTTCACTTTCTTAGCTGTTAGCGACTTCATCGTAGCCTTCAGGTCGTCGCACATGAAGTACAGCTCGTGCAAGTCGTTCTTCTCTGAAGGATGAAACGCAGCCTCGGCCGGTGGCAGCGCAAAAATCAGCCAGCCGTGACCAGCGTCCACCGCCGGAAACTTGAGCACATCACGAAAGAAAGCGCGATCGCTTTCCGCATCCTTGCTGTAAACGATGACGTGAGCTCCGTTGATCATCTTTCACCTCGCGAAAAAGCAAACCCTATTCTATTACTTGTCATCCCGAGCGGAGCGAGGGATCTGCATTTTGCGGCGGACTGCAGATCCCTCGCTCCGCTCGGGATGACAAAACTTGAGGGGTGAGCGCTGCTAGTCCTTCAGTAACTGCCGAGCAATCACCAGTCGCTGAATCTCGCTGGTCCCTTCGCCAATCGTGCACAGCTTCACGTCGCGATAGAACTTTTCCGCCGGATAGTCCTTGATGAACCCATATCCACCATGAATCTGCACCCCTTCGTTGGCGCATTTCACGGCCACTTCGCTGGCATAGAGCTTGGCCATCGACGATTCCAGCGTGGTCTTCATTCCGGCATCTTTCATCGCCGCGGCGCGGAACGTCAGCAGCTTTGCCGCTTCGATTTCCGTAGCCATGTCGGCCAGTTTCCACTGGATTGCCTGAAACTCCGAGATCGCCTTGCCAAACTGTTCTCGCTCTTTGGAATATTTCAAAGCCGCGCCATAAGCGCCCTCAGCCATGCCGAGCGAGAGCGCCGCAATCGAGATGCGTCCCCCATCGAGTACGCGCATAGCGTCGATGAAGCCGTCGCCTTCCTTGCCCAGCAGGTTCTCATCCGGCACGAAACAATCTTCAAAGATCAACTCGGAAGTATCGCTGGCGCGCAGCCCAAGTTTGTTCTCTTTTTTCCCGGCGCGGAATCCCTTGGCATCTTTTTCCACTATGAACGCCGAAAGTCCGTGCGTATGGGCCGCGCGATCCGTCACTGCCAGCACAACCAGTACATCCGCATAGCGACCATTGGTGATGAAAGTCTTGGTGCCGTTGAGCACCCATCCGCCTTTTGCCCGCGCCGCCACCATGCGCGCGCTGCCCGCATCCGATCCCGCCGAAGGCTCGGTCAGCCCCCACGCGCCGATGTACTCCCCGCTAGCCAGCTTCGGCACATACCTCTTCTTCTGGGTTTCATTTCCCGCCAGAAAGATGTGGTTCGAACATAGCGACGTGTGCGCCGCCACAATGATGCCGACCGACCCATCCACGCGAGAGAGTTCTGCAACGGCCGTAACGTACTCCACGTAGCCCATGCCTGCTCCGCCATATTCGGGCGGGAAGATCGTGCCCATCAGGCCAAGCTTGCCCAGTTCCTTGATCGTCGCCAGCGGAAACTCGCCCGCTTCATCCCACTTCATCACGTGGGGAGCAATCTCGCGTTCCGCAAATTCGCGCACGCTCTTTTTGAGGTGCAATTGCTCGTCGCTTAACTGAAAGTCCAAGAATCCTCCACCGGTCTCCTCTTCGTCTCACCTAAGGATTTTTCATCCCGACTATGACTTGTCATCCCGAGCGGAGCGAGGGATCCGCAGTTCATGGTGATTGGGTCGCCGCGCGGGGATGCGCAAAAGTCTGCCGCCCAAGTTTTCATTTAAGCACGGCAGTCGGCAATCCATGAAATGCGCGAACCGACCGGTTGGCTTGGCATTCCACTCAAGATAGCGCCGCCCGGCTTGGTCCGACACTGCCGCCTGAAACGCTAAACGTCCAACGGACACTATCTCTTAGGAGGTTCTTTTGCTTCCCCAAGACTCGTTTCCGGGGTATACTCTCGTTGCATATCGGAGTTGCTGGGTTCTCGATCTTCCCCTCGACAACCTGAGGCGAACTGCCTTGGTCATTTGTCGTTCGTTCGACCGAGGCGCGCTCCCCCGCCGGCTCTCCGAATCCGGGCAATCTTGATGGATGAGCGCGACCATAAAGGTAAAGGGAATGATGACGATAGCCCGACGCTGCCGGGGACGCGTTTGCCCGACGACGTAGTGGGCGCTGCCGCGTTGACGCCTCCACCGCTTTCCAAACCCCCCTTATCCGACGTTCCCACCCTGCCGCACGGAACCGCGATTCCGGGCGTAACCCAGGCGCTTCCCTACGCGCGTCAGACTTCGCCCGGAGCGCCCTCGGCCGTGAGCAACATCGCCGCTTTTCAGGGATTGCAGCCCGGCGTGCTCTTCGGCGGACGCTACGAGATCCTGGGCGTGCTCGGGCAGGGCGGTATGGGCGCGGTCTACAAAGCCCGCGATCGCGAACTCGACCGCCTGATCGCGCTCAAAGTCATTCGTCCCGAACTGGCAACCGACCCAGCGATCCTCGCCCGCTTCAAGCAGGAACTCATTCTTTCCCGCAACATTACGCATAAAAACGTGGTCCGCATTTTCGATCTGGGTGAGGCTGAAGGCATCCGCTTCATCAGCATGGAATACCTTGACGGCGAAGATCTGCGCACCATCTTGCGCCGGGAGGGAAAGTTCCAGCCCAAGGATGCGATCTCTGTTGTAGAGCAGGTTTGTCGCGCCCTCGATGCCGCCCATTCCGAAGGCGTGATCCATCGCGACTTGAAGCCACAGAACATCATGCGCGATAGGAACGGCCGCATCGTAGTGATGGACTTCGGTCTGGCGCGCTCGCTCGGCGATTCCGGCATGACCCAGACCGGCGCCATCGTCGGCACCATGGAATACATGTCGCCCGAGCAGGCTCTGGGCACCACGCTGGACCAGCGCTCCGACATTTTCAGCGTCGGCCTCATCTTCTTCGAGTTGCTCACCGGAAAGGCTCCCTACAAGGCTGACACGGCCATTGCCAGCCTCATGAAGCGCACGCGCGAAGATGCACAATCGGCTTCTGACGTAGATGCCTCCGTCCCCAAATCGCTGAGCGCCATCGTGAGCCGCTGCCTGGAGCGCGAACCGGCCAACCGCTATCACTCCGCGGTTGAATTGTTGCAGCAATTGACCACGTGGGAAGCGAACCCCAACGTAAGCGCCGAAACGCTCTCCCAGATGATTCCGCATCCCATCATCCGTCGCTCGCGCTTCAGCCTCGATCTGCCGGGCAAGAGTTGGATGTGGATTGCCGGAGCCGTGCTCGTCGTTGTGCTCGCGATCTTTGCCGGACGCACGCTGCTCACGCACGCGCCCTCGTCATCCGGCGAGTTGGCGCAAGGTATCCCCTCCCTCAAACAGGGGCAATATCTCGCCATCCTTCCCCTGAAACAGGTGGGCGACCAGAAGACCCTGGGCTATGTCGCTGACGGCATTCAGGAAGCTCTCACGGCCAAGCTATTTCAATTGAAGGAAATCCACTTGGCGTCCGGAGACGCGGTGGATAAAGCGGTCAGCAAGAATCTACCGCTTGACAAGCTTGCCCGCGAACTGGGCGTGAACCTGATCCTGCAGGGCAGTGTGCAGGGCAATAGCGACCAACTCCGCGTCACCCTCAGTCTTGAAGATGCTTCGACTGGCAAACGCGTCTGGACCCAGGAATTCCCCGGTGCGGCCGGCGATGTGCTCGCGCTCGAAGACCAGATCTACGGCAACGTAGCGAGCGCCCTCGCGCTCAAGCCGACCGACGAAGAGCAGGCCCGCGTCGGCGCCCACCCCACCGAGAACGTGAAGGCGTACGATCTCTATCTGCAAGGGCGCAACACCCTGCGCAACGGTCATAGTCAGGATGCCTTCAAGCAGGCCGTTGGATTATTCGAACAGGCCATCGACAAGGATCCAAACTTCGCTCTCGCCTACACCGGCCTCGCGGACTCCAGCCTCTTCATGTACAACATGACCAAGGAGAGCATTTGGGCTCAGAAAGCCACTCTGGCCGCCCAGCAGGGCGAGCGCCTCTCCAACAACCTGCCCGAAGTTCATCTCTCGCTGGGCAGCGTCTACTCCGCGACGGGAAAAAACACCGAAGCCGTCACCGAACTGAAAAAGGCACTGGAATTGGCGCCGAACTCGGACGAGGCTTATCGAAATCTGGGTGATGCTTACAACCGCAGCGGTCAGACTGAGGAAGCTATCGCCGCCTACCAAAAAGCGGTCGCCGCCAACCCCTACAATTGGATGAATCACATTTCCCTCGGAGATGACTATTGGGGACTCGGCGACAACGCTAAAGCTCTCCCCGAGTTTCAGAAGGTGACAGAACTCGCTCCCGATAATCCGATTGGCTTCCTGAATATCGGCTCCGTGTATCTGCGCGAAGGCAAGTGGGCCGAATCCATTCCTCAATTTCAGAAGTCAATCGCGCTTTCCCCCCGCGCGGACACGTACTCCGACCTCGGCACCGCGTACTTTTTCCTGAAGAACTACGACCAAGCGACCAAGATGTACGAAAAGGCGGTCGAAATGACCCCGAACAACGAAGAACTTCTGGGCAATCTCGGCGATGCTTACCGCTGGTCTGGACATTCCGATCAGGCCGCCGCCGCCTACACTAAAGCCATCTCGCTGGCCTTCCAGGAACTCCAGGTAAACCCAAGCTCCGCCTCTATCATGGGTGACCTTGGGCTGCTTTATGCCAAGAAAGGGGACGCCACGAACGCGCTGCAGTACACCAATCAAGCGCGGGCCAGAAAGCCCGACGATTTGCAGTTGATTTATTCCGAGGCCCAGGTCAAAACGCTGATCGGAAAACCGGACGAAGCGTTGAAGTCGCTGAAACTGGCACTGGAGAAGGGCTATCCCGCGCAGGAGGTGGGCAATGACCCGGAGCTTCAGAAGCTCCAGGCCCTGCCGCAATTCTCACAATTGATCAGCCAGTACTCCAAAAAGAGCCGCTAGGAGTTCCAGCGGTTCTTCCAAATCTTCCGACGTGTGATCAACCCCAAACCGGTGACCACCAGCGCAATCGTGCCCGGCTCCGGAGTCGCACTAAGCCTGCTGCTGCCATGCCCGTTAAATTGCAGCCCACCCGGCCAGCAACTTCCCTTGACACAGGAGAACGTGATCGAGAAGTTCGCCCCGTTCGGAATTCCCTTGTCGTGCCACAGAGCATTCCCAGAGTTACTCAGCAGTATCTCCACCGATCCGTTCTTCAGAGTCTCGGTAGTACAGCTCGAAAATAGCTGCGAGTGGCAGCTTATATCGCCCGCAGGAACTCCCTTTTCAATCAGGGTCATCGAATTCCAGTTGATTCCGCTCTCGTTTGTGAAATACAAAGTTCCCGATCCGCTCGCCGGCACCGTGAAGCTGAAGTTCGCGCCCACACCCATGCACTGCGGACATTTCCCCTTGATAAGTTCGCCGCCACCACCTCCAGCGCCCCCAATAAGAACCTTGGGATCTTGGATACCGTCGCCGAAGGCCATTGCCGTTCCCACCACGAGCAGCAATGCAACTGCACACGCCTGAAAGATTTTCATCGAAACCATCCTGTTCGCCAAAGGATACGATTGGGCACTTTTTCACCCAACCTCGGGAGAGTGTTCGCAAGTTAGCTTGTTTAACATTCGTGGTCAAGCGAAAATCGTTATTTTTCCTGGGAAATCTGCGGTTGGCGTGCAAACTATTGCGCATCACTTGAAGTGTGCAAGCTTATGCACTTGTCGGCACAGTACTCTTCACATGCCGGCCGACAAAAAAAAGCCGGAGCCCGAAGGCCCCGGCTGTCCAGTTGGTTGTGTGCCCGGATAAAAGCAGGTCTTAGGTGTCAGGTCTTAGGTGTCAGGTGTCGGCGGATCTTCGAAGCTTTTCCTGAGACCTGACACCTGCCGTTCTATGCACTCCTTCGTGGCCGCACCGTCAAGTCTCGCACTTGCGCCAGAATACTCGACATCTGCATCCCGTTCAGCTGCGAGAGATACGGCAACACTTCGGCCACGAATTGATCTTCCATCAACTCGCGCACTTCCTCCTGCCGGTTCCGTTCTCCACCCGAGAGCAGATCCGGCACGCTTACTTCAAGCGCCTTCGCCAATCGTTCCAGCGAAGATAAGGTCGGCGTTGCTTTCTCGTTTTCGATTTTTGAGACGTAGGTTCGAGGAACGGACATGCGCAGCGCAAGCTGCCGCTGGCTCAAGCCATTGCGTAAGCGCAGCGACCGGATTGAATACGCCAGCTTGAGATGCCCGCGTCCAATCGAATCCACGTTCACCGGCAACACTTCCGGTGCCGGAGTCATAGCAGCAAGCTCGGCCTCGTCCTCATCCAACGAAAGATGACAACGACGGCAGAGGCTATTTGATGTGCGGAATTGCACCAACAGACAACGGTCACACCGTACAACTTCCCGTGAGTCCACGGGCGCTAATGTGGTAGCCATTCAGGTTTTGCGAGTGCCAGAGCGGGGCTACTCTCAAAGCCAACTAGTGCGTAATCTGCTGGATTGGACCTGTGAATGTCAAGACAAAAGTGCGCCAGATGGAGAGTCTGAGGACAAACTGTGATCCACAGAACACCCGACATGAGACCCTGCCCTGCCCTGCTATATTGTATTTTGGGAGGGGCACGGCCTCAGTCGCGCCGCCGACAGCCAATAAAGACGCGGGCTTCAGGCCCAGAGACCGACCGCGCGGCCTGCTTCTCATGCGCTGATCTCCAGGTGCGGAATCATGAATCAACGCGACGCTGCATGGTGTTTACTAACTGAGTTCACCCAATCCGAAAGCCTTCGTAAACACGCCCTCGCAGTCGAGGCTTGCATGCGCGCCTACGCCCGCAAGACCGGAGCCGACGAAGAACTGTGGGGCACGGTCGGGCTTCTCCATGACTTCGATTACGAAAAATATCCCACCCGCGACGACCACCCCACGAAAGGTTCCGAGATTTTGAAAGCGCGCGGCTATTCCGAAGAAGTGCGCCGTGCGATCCTGTCGCATGCCCAGTACACCGGCGTCGCCCGCCTCTCGCCGATGGAGAAGACGCTCTTCGCCTGCGATGAACTCGCCGGATTCATCACCGCCTGCGCTCTGGTCAAGCCGGGAAAATCTCTGGCCGAAGTCGAAGCCCCGTCGGTGCGAAAAAAAATGAAAGACAAAGCCTTCGCCCGCAGCGTTCACCGCGAGGATATCGTGGAGGGCGCGGCCGAGCTAGGCGTAAATCTTGAAGAGCATATAGCTTTCTGCATCGCAGCCATGAAGGCGATCGCAGGCGAACTCGGGTTAGATGGGAGAGCCGTCAAGTCCGCCTAGTTAAAAAAAGCGGGTGCCCCACGTCTCGCGGTTTTCGAGACGTGGGTCGCCCCACGGTCCGCACCAAATCGCGACCGCATTACTTCTTCTTCGTGTTGCCCCCGACCAGCCCGAAGATCTGCAACTGTTTGTTGCTGGCCACAAAGACCTGGCCGTTGGCTACCACCGGAACCAGGTTTGAATTTCCGCCCAGATTCGGCCATGCACCCGCTATCGCCTTATACAACCGCTTGAGTTTCTCTTTTTTGCCGCCATCCGGGTTGAACGCATAGAGATAAATCGGCGTCTTCGTATAGTTCTGCGGACGCGACAACGCCCAGATAATCGGACTGGCTGTCCCGTTCGACGAAACCGTGGTGAAGAATCCCGGATCCTGCACGCCCCCAACTGACCCGGATGTGGCAACCTGCGCGAGACCTACATTGGGCGTGGTCTGGACCTCCCACAGCTCGACAGAGCTGTTGCCGCTGCTTACTACCCGCCCCGCTCCATCCGTCGGATCCACATAATACGACTCGCCACACCAGCAGCCGCCGATTCCGTAAACGCCCAGCACTTTGTTCTGGTTGGGCGAGTACCCACCCAGCTTGTCTTCGTTCATGAAATACATGTTTCCGTCTTTGCCCGCCGCCACCGCCAGATGCGGGATCGATCCCGGCTGATCGGGCAGCACCATCACCCCGCCTGACCCAAAATCCACATCCCCCTGATCCAGACCCTCCTGGTTATCCGGAGTAAACAGATCCAGCACCGTCGTCAGCGTATTCGAAACCTTCACCACGCTCTCCTGAATGTCGGTGACGCCATCGTAAGTGCCCGGATCCGAGTTTCCGGTTACAAATAGAACATTGCCTTCATCATCGGTCGCCGGACCGTAACCGGACATCCAGATGGACGACAGAAAGAAGGAGTTTCCGTTCGTTGCCTGCTGATCGTTGAGCTGGTTCGACGGAAATGGCGTCAGCGATCCCGCCGTCCACCCCAGCAGCCAGCCCCGCGAAAGATTTGCCGAAAAGTCGCAGAAGCTGCCAAACCCCGCATAAATACTGCCGTTCGCCAGCAACAACGCCGGCCGCTGCCGTTGGTATTTCGCGTTGAAGTTGAAGGTCATTCCATTGGTCAGCATATGCGAGGCGCTCACCGGCTGCGGCGTCACCTTATCCGTCAAACTTCCCAGATCGAGCGCGTGCAGCGTGTACGCCTGACCACCATTAACCTGCGTGTAAACGATCACGTACAACGTATTGCTGTCGGGGTCGATTACCGGCGTCGAATTGATCCCCACATTCGGCCCGTTGTTCCCGCATCCCAGCGGATACGGTACCGGCGTTCCGAAATTCGGATTCAACAACACCGTCCCGGTATGTACGTCGATGGCATACACCGTGTTGTTTTCCGTCGCGACGTAAACCACATCGTGCGTACCCTGATAATTTCCCGCGGTGATCTGCACGCCCGGCACGACCAGCGGCTGTGCGTCCACCTGATCGTCGAGCTTCACGGTCAACAGCCTGCCGAATGACTTTCTCGCCACATTGGCCGGCGTCAGTACCGACTCATTCTGATTCCAGCCCGTACGGTAGTTGTCGTAATGATAAGTCGTCACCGACGTCTGGCCCGCAGCCAGCAGTGCGCTTGCGCTGATGAACACCAGGGCGGCGGTAAGTGCGGCAGCGCCGCCGATGCGGTTCCTCTTGCAATGGTTCGCCATGTTGTGATCCTCGCTCTTTTCTATTCCAGACGGATGCTTTGGGAGTAGGCTTTCGTACGCTCCCCGCGATTCCAATCCGTTGCGGAGAGCGCGAGGAGAAAAAGTAAGAAGCGGTGTGAGTCTAATGCATTGAGCAAGCGGCTGTAAATAGCCGATTTACATGGCGCTCGCGAAGACTCAAGGAGAATTCACTCCATGCGCAAAGCTTTTCACTCGGAAGAGTTTTTGTAATGATGTCTACTACAAGATTCCTTTATCGCACTAAATCTATCGCACTACCTCGGCCAATTTTCCTCGGGCGATCAATTGCGCGATGCGCGCGAAATCCTGGTACATCACGCGGTCTTTCACCATGGTCGCGCAAACTCCCCGAATCGCCGCCTGCGCCTGCTGCAACGGCTTCGAAGTCTTCAGCGGCGCCAGAAAGTCAAGCGCCTGCGCCGCCGCCATGGCCTCGATAGCCAGCGTGTTGCGCGTGTTCTCTACCACTTTTTTCAGCTTGTTCGCCGCCGTCATGCCCATCGACACATAATCTTCTTTATTTCCCGACGTCGTAATCGAATCGACCGACGCGGGATGGGCCAGCACTTTGTTCTCGCTCACCAGTGCCGCCGCTGTCACCTGCGGCATCATGAAGCCCGAGTTCATTCCCGCTCCCGGCGCCAGAAATGGCGGCAGCCCTTCACTCAGAGCCGGGTTCACCATGCGTTCCAGCCGCCGCTCGCTGATGCCGGCCAGCGCGCTCAACGCAATCGCCAGAAAATCAAGCGCAAACGCCAGCGGCTCGCCGTGAAAGTTTCCGCCGGAGAGCACGTCGCCCTCCCCATCCATCGCCTTCGGATTCTTCACAAACACCAGCGGGTTATCGACCGCTGAGTTTGTCTCCGTTTCAAACACCGCGCGGCAATGGGCCAGCGTGTCGCGCACCGCGCCATGAACCTGCGGAATGCAGCGCAACGAATACGCATCCTGCACCCGCCCACAGTCGCGATGCGAGGCTCGGATCTCGCTCTCTTCCAGCAAACGCCGCAGGTTCGCCGCGGTTTTTATTTGTCCGCTATGCGGCCGGGCCCTCTGGATGCGCTCATCGAATGCAACGTTCGTTCCCTTGAGCGCATCGCAAGCCATCGCGCCGAGAACATCGGCCGTGTCGACCAGCGTCTCGGCGTCCAGCAGCATCAGCGTGCCGATGGCGAGCATCGCTTGTGTGCCATTGATCAGCGACACCGCTTCTTTCGCTTCCAGCACCAATGGTTTGATCTGCGCGCGCTTCAATGCCTCGCCACTCGCCAGCCGCGCGCCTTTTTCATCAAAGCATTCCCCTTCGCCAATCAAGGCTAGCGCCAGATGGGCCAGCGGCGCCAGATCGCCGCTCGCTCCCACGCTCCCTTGCGATGGGACCATCGGGGTCACGCCGCGGTTCAGCATCTCGCAAATTGTGTCGATGGTGATAGCGCGCACGCCCGAGTTGCCCTTCGACAGCGAGTTGGCGCGCAAAAGCATCATGGCGCGCACTTCGGAAATCGAGAGCGGTTCACCCACTCCCACCGCGTGCGAGCGTACCAGGTTGATTTGCAACTCGCGGACCTGATCGCCGACGATGTGCACATCGCTCAGCTTGCCGACGCCAGTCGTGATCGCGTAAGAGATCTTCTTATTGGCAACGAGCGCGTCAACCACAGCGCGGGCGCGGTTGACGGCCTCGCGGGCATCGGGATCGAGAAGCACAGGCCGCCGCGTCTCCATGCGCGCAACTTCACGCACCGCCTCCAGCGTAAGGTCGTTTCCGTTGATGTGCAGAGCCTGCAAAGCGGTTCCTGGCTTCCTGTTTCCTTTTTCGTTCTTCAACTTCCCTGCATCAAGACCTTGAACGGATACAACGTCGCCGTCATCACGCCCTTCTTCACCGCCGGATCGTCATTCATGATCTGTCGCGCCGCATTCTCCGACTCGGCGCGGAAGACCGCCAGTCCCATCGTACTTTCATCCGTATTCAGCGTGCGGCCCACAAAAATGATCACGCCTCGAGCGTTGAGGCCCTGAAGATAGGCGAAGTGCTCGGCCACTACCGCTTGTTCTGACTCGGTCGGTCCCGTTCGGAGCAAGTCTCCGCGCACCAGGTGCAATTTGTAGAGAAACTCCGACATCACACGCCGCCTTCCCGCTTCCCGAGCGCGGCCCGAAACACGGTCATATACTTCTCCGGCAACCCCCGAGGCTTCATCTGGGAATCCGCGACGATGTGCGTGGTTTCGCCCTCGGCCAACAACTCGCCCGTCTCTTCAAGTCGCAGTTCGTAGCCAAAGCGAATCACTTTTTCGCGGACATGTTTCAGATACGTGCGCACCACAACCTCGTCATCATAGTGCACGGGCGCCTTATAGCGGCAGCAAGCATCCACCACTGCGATGAAGCAGTCGTCTTCCCGCTCCATATCTTTATAGCTGAAGCCAAATTGGCGCAATAGCTCAACCCGCCCCACTTCAAACCAAATGAAATGATTGGCATGATAGACCACGCCCATCTGGTCGGTTTCGGCATAACGCACGCGAATGCGGCTTTCATTGATCGTCACCCTCGCCTTCTGACTCACATTCGCGGACATCGATGTATGGGGCGGCTTCATCGCCCTGTCCACTGCGGTTTGCGCTTTTCCAGAAACGATGAAATTCCCTCGCGGAAATCGGCGCTCTCGCGAATACCGGCATTTTCGCGGATGGCCGCTTCAATTTGCGTGTCGAGTTCGTCGCGGGCATGAGCGGTGAGCAGACGCTTGGTATTGAAAAGTGAAAGCGGACTATTCTCCGCCAGTTGCGTAGCCAGCTCCCGGGCCCGGTCGAGCAACTTATCCGGCGGAATAATTTCATTGATCAAGCCCATTTTCATTGCTTCGGCCGCGTCGAAGATACGGCCCGTAAGCAGCAGGTCGCGGGCGATTTTTTCACCCACCTGCCGCAGCAGAAAAGTCGCGACGATCGCGGGCACAAATCCGATCCGAACCTCGGTGTAGCCAAACTTGGCGTCCGGCACGGCAAGCGTAAAGTCGCAGAGCAGCGCAAGTCCCGTACCGCCGGCGATGGCTGCCCCGTTGACTGCGGCAATAGTCGGTTTAGGAAATTCATAGATCGAACGGAACAATAACACCATGGTTCGCGAGTCGTCGATATTTTGCTCGGGCGTACGCCCGATCAGGGCCTTCAGGTTCTCCAGGTCCATACCGGACGAGAACGCCTTCCCTGCTCCGGTCAAAATCAAAACGCGAACCGAAGAGTTGCTGACTTCTTCCAAAGCCCGAATCAGATCGCCAATGAGCTCGTAGCTGATCGCGTTTCGCTTGTCGGGCCGGTTGAGGGTGATGGTGGCAACGGTGGAGTCGAATGCGAGTTGGAGCGTTTTGTAGTTCATGCGTAATCCAGGAATGGGCGTATGAGCATCGGTCTTTAGCTTTTCATCCTGCAAAAACACTTTGTCATCCTGAGCGAAGCGAAGGACCTGCTTTCGCCCGCGTCCAGCGGCTGTCCGCACTATTCCACCTGCGAGTTCTTATATCTCGCGCCTATCTCGGCCGTGGCCCGCAGCAAAGCATCCAGCGATTTCAGCGGCGGTAATTGCGCACCACAACCGCGCAACGTTTCGATCAATGTCTCCGTTGGAATGTTTCCAACCAAGTCATCCTGCGCGAACGGGCAGCCGCCCAGACCGCCAATGGCAGAATCAAAGCGGCGGCAACCCGCGTCGTACGCCGCAACAATTTTAGCGGAGGCCTGATCAGGACGGCTGTGCAGGTGGACTCCGATTTCAAGGTATTGATACTCGGCCATCACCGCCGCAACCACGTCGCGAATTTTCTCCGGGGGCGCTACGCCCACGGTATCCGCGAGCGAGATAGTGTGAATCTCCTGCAACTCGAGTAAGCCCACGGCTGCGACGACTTCATCGACATTCCAGTCATCGCCGTAGGGATTGCCGAAGGCCATCGAAATATAAACCACGGTTTCGAGACCGGCTTCGTCGGCCTTCTTCTCAATTTTTTCCAATTCCTCGATCGCATCTTCTAAAGTCTGCCGTTGATTGTTCTGCAGAAATGTGGGCGAGATCGAGTACGGAAATCCCAGCGTCCGCACCTTCTCGGTCGCAATCGCCCGCTGCGCGCCCTTTTCGTTGACCACAATCCCAA
>Ga0074044_10000562_pt1 | contig 35771 bp, 33 predicted proteins | sample BogForMeECP23OM1_FD_94443 | JGI IMG/M metagenome (GOLD analysis project Ga0074044, IMG submission 94443) | Bog forest soil microbial communities from Calvert Island, British Columbia, Canada - Bog Forest MetaG ECP23OM1 | ecosystem: Environmental > Terrestrial > Soil > Wetlands ...
ATGGCGGCAGGCGCGATCCCATTGTTCCAGGAATCGATCGCGATGCATCCGGAACGGTGTACCCAACGACTGAAACAGGGTGGTGACCGCGCGATGAAGAGTGCGGCCGAAGGCGAGGCCGAGCGTGAACTGGCGGACGGCGCGCAAGTCGATCTCGCCGGTCAGCGCAATGTTGCCGTCAGGCGCCGCGGCGAACTGATAGTCCATCCGGAAATTCTCGGCCAGGTCCTGCCAGCCGTCGGTCCGGCCCACGTAGCCGCACGAGCGCTTGACGAACGGCGAGGTTGCGGCGAGCGCGAGCCAGTTCCCGTCGCGATGCGCGGTCAGGAACTCGCGCCCGATGATATTGGTCGCGTTGCCATTATTGCCCCATCCGGCGACGCCCAGGTGCGGTGCCAGGAGGACATACAGATGGAGCTTGTCGAGGAAGTCCGGATCGCCCTCCAGCCGCACGTTCATCAACACCGACGCCTGATGCGGGTCGGAAATCACCTCCTTGACCAGCCGGTAGCGCCCTTCCGGGTCGCTGTTGATGATGCGCACGCCGAGCCCATGCTCGGCCAGGTATTCGGTAGTGGTTTCGAGATCGCGCCGCTCTTCGTGAAAGAAAGTCTCGCCGTCGCTGATCAGCAATTGCAGGTCGCGGACCTGGGGCTGGTCGACGGTGGGAAAATAGATTTCATTCAGGACCCCTTTCGATCCCGTGAACCAGACCCTGCTGGCGGACGAATACGCGGTGCCGACCACGTCTTTGGCGCTGCGAGTCCAGTGCGGTTCGATTCCCGGCGCGCCCGTGGCGCGAGGTGATTCCTGTATCGTTGCCATCGCGGGTTCCTTTCCTGGAGCGGGTCCCCGGCCGGGGATGCTCAGGTTGTTTCGGGGCCGTCCGCCGCCGCCGCGGCGGGCTTGGTTTCTTCACGCGCGCGGAACACGTACGCCACGCCGATGCTCAGTCCATAGAGAATCAGCAGCGGAATCGCGAGCAGGAATTGCGAGATCATGTCCGGCGGTGTCAGGGCGGCCGCCACGATGAAGATGGCGAGGATCGCGTAGCGCACGTAATGAAGCATCATCTTGTAGTCGATGATTCCGAGCTGGGTGAGAAAGAACGCGAAAATCGGCATCTCGAACGTGATTCCGAACGCGAGCAGCAGCTTCGTCGAGAACGCCAGGTACTCGCTGATTCTGATCGTTGGCGTAATGTCGATGCTCGCGTATTGGCTCAAGAAAAACGCGTAGCCGATCTTGAACACCACCGCCCAGCAGAAGTAGCCGCCCGCGATGAAAAAAAACGTGGCGGAAATTACGAATGGACGCGCCATCCGGCGTTCGCTCTGCAACAATCCCGGCGCGATGAACTTCCAGATTTCGTAGAAGACCGCAGGACTCGCGATGAAGAGCCCGGCGACGAGCGCCACCTTGATCTTGGTGAAGAACGCCTCGCCCACGCCGGTGCCGATGAGCAGCACCTTGCCGTGCGAAACCTCGCGGATGGGCCAGGTAAGCGCGGCGAAAATCTGGTTGTCGATCGCATATGCGAGTATGAACCCGACCGCCAATGCGATCGCGGCGCGCAGCAGCCGCACCCGTAGCTCCTGAAGGTGCTCGATGAGGGACATGCGTCCCTCCCCTGGGGTGGTGCTCTCGCCCGGCGGCGTCTGGTCTTCGGTCGCCACTGTGCTGCTACGGGCTCTGGCCGGGCGGTTTGTCGCGGGGTTCCGAGACCGGCGGGCTGATGCGATCTTCGGGCTTGGGCTCCTCTTCCATCGCGTCGCTCAACTCGCGCATGACCGTGTTGCTGGCGGCGCGCAACTCGCGCATCACTTTTGCTGCGGCGCGGATCATCTCGGGCATTCGCTCGGGGCCGAGCACGATGAGTGCGACGGCGAGAATCAGCAGTATTTCAAATGGGTTCAAGCGTGGGATGGCGATTGGCCGCTTCGGATATATAGTGTCACGAATGGTCCCGAACGCGATGCGGCCTCGGCCGTCAGATCATCATTGTAGCGGATCGTGGAGTCAACGATGCTCAAGACCGCGGTAATCACCGATCGCGACTATCTGAAGCATTTCGCCGGCCGGTCTCATCCGGAACGCCCCGAACGGCTGCAGGCGATGATCGAGATGGTGAACGCGTCCAGTCGCCCGGGACTCCAGGTGCGCGCGCCCCGCGAAGCGACGATCGAAGAAATCGAACTGTGCCATGTGCACGAGTACCTGAAGCTGGTGCAGCAGACCGCGACCGTCGATCGCTTCGATTTCGATCCCGACACCCACGCTTCGCGCGAGTCGTACCATACCGCGCTGCTCGCCGCGGGCGGCGTGATCACGGCGGTCGAGGCGGTTATGGACGGGGCAGCGGATAACGCCTTCGCGATAGTCCGCCCTCCCGGCCATCACGCGCTACCAAATCGGGCGATGGGATTCTGCCTGTTCAACAACGTCGCGATCGCGGCGGCGTGGCTCATCAAGCATCGGGGCCTCAAGCGCGTGATGATTGTCGACTGGGACGTGCATCACGGTAACGGCACGCAGGAGATGTTCTACAAGTCTGCGGCGGTGCTCTACGCCTCGACTCATCAGTACCCGCACTACCCCGGAACCGGTTCGCTGCGGGAGATCGGGGCGGGAGAGGGCGAAGGCTACACCATCAACGCGCCGATGCCGGCCGATTTCGGCGACGACGAATATCTGCGCGTCTTTGACGATTTCATTCTGCCGATTGGACGCCAGTTCAAGCCCGAGTTTATTCTCGTTTCGTCCGGATTCGATTGTCATTGGCGCGACCCGCTTGCGCAGATGCGCGTGACCGAGGAGGGCTTTGTCGCGATGACGCGGCGGGTGAAACGGCTCGCCGCGGAGTGTTGCGAGGGAAAGATGGTCGCCGCGCTGGAAGGCGGTTACGATCTCGAAGCGCTGGTTAATTCCGGCCACGCCGTGCTGGAAGAACTGGGCCGCTTCGCCGACGAGCCTATTCACAGTGCGCAGCAAGGCACTGCCGTCATGCCGATAATCGAACGGGCGGCCCGCAACGTCGGGCGTTTCTGGAATCTCGCGTAGCAGGATGGCGCAGGATCGAGCGGACCACGTATCGCGTGGCGCATTCCAGGCAAGGCTGGTCGCTATCGGCGGACTCCAGCCGCGCGTGTACCAGCTGGAGGCCGGCAAGACCGCGATCGGCAGCGCCAAAGACAACGACATCGTAATCGACGAGGCCGCGGTTTCGCGCTACCACGCGGTGATTCGGCGCAGCCTCGGACGCTATTCGGTAGCAGATCTCGAATCGACCAACGGAACCTTTCTCAACGGAAACCGCATCAGGAATCCGTCTCCGCTGAAGCCCGGCGACGATCTCCGCTTCGGCTCGACACGGTTTGCGTTTCTGGCCAAACGCGGCGGCATTTTCCGCGGCGCTCAAAAGGTGGGCGCGATAGTGGCGATCGGTGCGATTCTTTTCGCGATCGGCTTCGCGGCGATGCGCTACCACATCCGCACCCCTGAGCCGGCTGATTCGGGCAGTCCGGTGCCAACCGTTAGCGCGGGCGAATCGGCGAGCGATGGTTCATCGCCGGCGCCATCGGGTTCCTCCGGCGCGGAAGGAGCACGGCCCGCCGCCGCAATCGCGCCGGATGCAGGTCCTGAATGGCTTACGCTGCTCAATTGGTATCGACGGCTCTGCAAGCTCGCGCCGGTCAGCGAGGATTCCCGGCTCAGCGCGGGTGATCACGCTCACGTGCAATATCTTCTCACCAACTACTCCGACACGCTGCGCAGCGGCACCTTGCCGGGCGAGGAGATGCATCTGGAGCGCGAAGGGAGTCCGGGGTACACGCCGGAAGGCGCAGATGCCGGCAAACAGAGCGACGTCGACTTCATGTACTGGCACGGCGCGAAGCCGAGCGGGCTGGTGAATTTCGCGATTCTCGATTGGATAAGCGGCGCGTTTCATCGCCTGCCGCTCCTGAACCCGAACCTCCATCGGATTGGCTACGACGACTTTTGCGGAGAGGGTCTCTGCGTGGCGGCACTGAACGCAATCCAGGGCGCGGATCCGCCGCGGACGGGCAATCTGTATGCCTCGCCCGTCGAATTTCCGCCCGACGGTGCGGAAGTGAATTTGCGCACCTTCACGAATGAATGGCCTGATCCGCTGACCTCGTGCCCCGGGTACGCGTCGCCGACCGGATTGCCGGTCACGCTGACGCTGGGCAGTTTTGTCGCCGTACAACTGGAATCTTTCAACGTGCGAAGGGTCGCGCCCGACGGCGCCGAGGCGAAGGTCGATGCGTGCGGGTTTGATGCGGCGACGTATGAAAATCCGGACGCGGCCGCACAATCGGCAGCGCGCGGCGTTTTACACGGAAACGGTACGGTAGTCGTAATTCCGCGCCGCCCACTGGAGCGCGGCGATACCTACAAGATCTCGATGACCGCCAACGGAAAGTCCTACGACTGGAAGTTCTCGATCAGTCCGTGATTGCCCACCCGATGTCCGGGGGAGGGTGAGGATCAGGATTCGAAATCGAGGGCGATTACTGTCTGTACTGGATCGATTGCGCTCTCTGGTACGTCGATGATCAGCTCGCCGACTGGATCCTGGTTGAACATCATCTCGGTAACGATTCCGCGCTTGTGCGTTTTCAACTCTGCGCCCGTCGCGAGCACGGTTGCGTTCTTGACCCGCTTCACGTGAATGCCGCGGACTGAAACGGTCTCATAGGGGCGCATCAGCAGATGCAGATAGACGCGATTGTCGCGGCGCGTCGATGGTCCATAGAACTGCCACGGTTCCAGGCCGGGCCTGGTCGCGACGATGCTCTCGCCGTTGCGCGCCATCCACGCGGCGATCCCGCCCAGGCGCTCGGTGTGCTCAGGGGGCAATGCGCCGTCTCCGGTCGGGCTTACGTTGAGCAGCAGATTGCCGCCCTTGGAGGCGACCTCGGTTAGCGTGTTGACCAGTGTTCGCACCGATTTGTAACGATGGTCCGACGGGTTGTAGCCCCAGCTGTTGTTCATCGTCATGCAGGTTTCCCACGCGCGTTTGGGCGTCGCGGCGGGAACCGCCTGCTCGGGCGTATCGTAGTCGCCGCATCCGGGCAGGCGATCGTTGATCACGATCTCCGGCTGCAGCTCGCGCATCATTTTTTCCAGGTCGCGCGCTTTCCATTCCTGCGGCGTCCGCTCCCATCCGCCGTCGAACCAGACCAAATCGATCTTGCCGTAGTTGGTGAGCAATTCGCGGATCTGTCCGAACATCGAATTCTGAAATCGCGCCCACTGCTCCGCCGTGCCGCGGCGCCATTGCCCCCATCGATACGGCTTGTCGCTTTCCTTGAACGTGGGATAGTCGGGGTCGTGCCAATCGATCAGCGAGAAATACAGCCCGACGCGAATTCCCTCGGCGCGGAACGCATCGGCATACTGGCGCACGATGTCGCGCTGATAGGGCGTGTGCTCGATCGAGTGGTCCGTATGGCGCGAATGGAACATCGCGAAACCGTCGTGATGCTTGCTGGTCAGGACGGCGTATTGCATCCCGGCGCGCTTCGCCAGGCGGGCCCATTCGCGCGGGTCGAACTTGACCGGATTAAAAGTGCGGGCGGTCGAATGATATTCGTCGACGTTGATAGCCTGTGAGTCGGGCAGTACGCCCAGGCCGCCAACCAGCGGCCACGACAGCTCCCATCCGCGCTGACTGCTCGCCCCCCAATGGATGAACATTCCGAAACGTGCTGACTCAAACCAGTTCTGCATAGGCGGGAATTGTGCCGCGCGTAATGGTCGATTGTCCAATACAAAGACACTTAGCCACCAAGGCACCAGGACACCAAGTTAGGATCTGCTGGTGTCTTGCGATCGTTGCAGCACCCCTACCCTTGCGTCACGGTCCTTGCACAAAAACGCAAGGCCCGCGCCGCTCGACCTCTCCCGCAAAACAGCGGGCGAGGTATAGAGAGGATTAGAAGTTCATGGTATGGGAGAAATGATTTCCGGCCGCCCGCCGGAGGAGGATTGCGGATGAAGATATCCATGTTCCACCTGATGCCGTATCGTGACCTGCCGGCGGATTTCGAGAAGCGCTACAACTCGGTTTGGGTCGATCCGCCCTACTGGGAACTCGCCGACTCCAACAAAATCGGCCAGTACTACAACTGGACTCTCGACGAACTCATTCACGCCGCCAACAGCGGAATCGACGGCATCTGCGTCAACGAGCATCATCAGAACGCTTACGGCTTCATGCCGAATCCCGACCTGATGGGATCGATTCTGGCGCGCGCGACCAACGGCACGGACGTAGCAGTAGTGCAGATGGGATCGACGCTGCCGACCTCGAATCCGCCGATTCGGGTCGCCGAGGAATATTCGATGATCGATTGCATCTCGGGCGGCCGGATGGTCGCCGGGATGCCGCTGGGTACTTCGCAGGACGTGAACCTGTGCTACGGAATTTCGCCTATCGAGCAGCGTGAGCGCTACTACGAAGCGCACGACCTGATCTTGAAGGCGTGGACCGCGCGCGAAATCTTCGCGTGGAACGGCAAGTTCTTCAAACTCCCGATGGTCAACATCTGGCCGCGTCCCATTCAGCAGCCCCATCCCCCCGTATGGATTCCCGGCAGCGGCAGCCTGAGCACCTGGGATTTCTCCGCGCGCAACGACCATTGCTACTGCTTCCTCTCCTATTGGGGTAACAACTTCGGCAAGCGCGTGATGGACGGATGGTGGGATTTTGTCGCAAAGGGCAATCACGATCCCAATCCGTACCGCGCCGGATTCCTGCAGCTTGTCGCGGTGTCGGAGACCGATGAGAGCGCGGAACAGGAGTACTACCCGCACATCCGGTACTTCTACGACAAATGTCTGCATATTCAGCCGGAATATTTTCCGGTCGCGGGCAACCAGGACTACAAGAGCCTGGTCAACAGCGTCACCAAGCTGAACCCGCAGATGTTGGATCTGATGGCGAAAATTCCGACCTGGAAATACAAGGACTTCGTCGAAAATCAGTTCGTCATCGCCGGCAGCCCGGCCACCGTGCGCCAGCAGCTCATGGAAGCGGTCAAGAAGCTGCGCGTCGGCAACCTGATGGTGCTGCTGCACATCGGGTCGATGCCGCACGATCTCACCATCAAGAATATCGATCTGTTCTGCCGCGAAGTTCTGCCGCACTTCCGTGACGTGTGGGAAGGCGAATGGGAGAACAAGTGGTGGCCCGAAAAGTTGCGCGGCAAGCGCAACCTCGCGGGCAACGGCAAGGCGGCGGGCGCGCAGGTATAGCGTGCGGCGCCGCGGAACCAATGAATCGCGCGGGGCTGGCGGGTTCTCCCGGCCCCCTCGATACTCAAGCGAAATCAGGAAGGCTCGGGCACGAAGATGGCGGCGACCAAAGAACAAAGCGTAAGCGTCTGGGGCGACAAAGTTCATCCCAAGGTGAAAATTTCGGGCAGCGGTGAGCCGCTGGTCTATCTGCATGGCGGCTACGGTCCCATCGAGACCGAACTTATCGACGAGCTGGCGAAGAACTTCACCGTCTATGCGCTGCCGCATCCGGGTCTCACGGCGGGCGACGAGGATGCGATCAAGGCGCTCGACGATTTCTGGGACCTCGTCCTCTATTACTACGACCTGTTCGACAAGCTGGGACTGAAATCGCCCGCGGTGGTGGGGCATTCGTTCGGCGGGATGGTTGCGGCGGAAGTCGCCGCGACCGATCCGACTCGCGTCAGCAAGCTGGTGCTGATCAATTCGCTGGGACTATGGCTCGATGATCAGCCGATTCGCAACTACATCGTGACCGCGCAGACCGAGTTGCCAGGCTTGCTTTTCCAGGACGCGCATCATCCGGCCTTGAAGCGAATCGTGCTGAACCCCGAGGATCAGGACGGGTTTATTCGCATCACCTGGGCGCTCGGTTGCACGGGCAAGTTCTATTGGCCGATTCCCGACAAGGGCCTGAAGAAGCGGCTCCATCGCATTACCGCGCCGACCCTGTTGCTCTGGGGCAAGAACGACAAGCTGCTGCCGCCCGCGTATGCGGAGCTGTTCAGGAAGGCCATTCCGAGCGCGAAGCTTGAGACGATCGAAGGCGCACACATGATGCCGCTCGAAGAGCCAGTCAAAGTCGCGGCCGCGGTGACGAAGTTTTTGAAGTAACTACGCGAAGTGCTCCGACAGAGGCTTCCCGCACAATTGACCGGAACAGCACCCTCACCCGCGCATCACGGCTCTTGACTCAAGAGCCGCGCCGCTTGCCCTCTCCCGCAAAGGAAGCGGGCGAGGGGCTTTCGCGTCATTCTGAACGGAGTCCGCGGAGTGAAGAATCTCGTTCCACCGCTAGATGCGTTGCCGGGTATTGCACACCAGTCGCGGCTCTAATAGTTCCAAGGGGACCCACTCCCATTGAATCGAGGGGACAGAAGTGAAGCTTTCTAGAAAATCTCTGCTGGTGGCGTTCGTCGGCATCCTCGCGATCGCCTCCGCGTGCAACGGCTCTGGCTCGGATGGGCTACCCATGAGAAACACCGGACATTACGCAATCGTCGATACCGAGCGCGGCACCTTCGTAGTCGAACTCTACCCGAAGGTCGCGCCCAAGACCGTCGCCAACTTCGAGGCGCTGGTGAACAAGGGCTTTTACAACGGCCTGACGTTCCATCGGGTCGTGCCCGATTTCGTCGTGCAGGGCGGCGATCCCGATGGCACCGGCATGGGCGGTCCCGGCTACACGGTCCCCGGGGAAATTAACAGCAGCGAGCATCACTTGCGCGGCACCGTGGCGACGGCGCGCACCGGCGACAACGTGAATCCGACGCGGGAATCGTCGGGCAGCCAGTTCTATATCTGCCTGGCCCCGCAGGCGAGCCTCGATGGCGCCTACACGATTTTCGGTGGCGTGATCAAAGGCATGGACGTAGTCGACCAGATTCAGAAGGGCGACCACATGAAGAAGATCACGCTGGCGACGGAGCCGCCCAAGTAACTTTCGCACGATGACAAACGGAAGCGGGCACCCATCGGGACCCTACTTCAGCGTAGACCTTCATCTCCACACCAACCGCGGCAGCTCGGACTCGAACCTTGCGCCGGCGGACCTGGTCGAGCGCGCGGGCGCGATCGGCATCGGCGCGATCTGCATCACCGAGCACGACAACATGTGGGAGTCGCGCGAGATGGCGGCGCTGCGCGGCCGCGGCGTGGTGTTTCTGCGCGGCATGGAGGTGACCACCGACATGGGGCATATCGGGGTATTCGGCCTCGACCGCTATGTTGGCGGAATCTACAAGCTTGCCGAATTGCGCAAGGTCGTCGATGCGGCCGGCGGCATCCTGGTCGCAAACCATCCGTTTCGCTACAAGCTCGACCCGCGCTTCTCCTTTATCAATCCCGACAATGGGACCGTCGACCCGGCCCATCCGGAGCACGCCGCGAAGCTTAAGATTTTCGAGATGGTCGATGCGATCGAGGTCCTGAACGGCGCCTGCTCCGAGGATGAGAACGTCTTCGCGCTGAGAGTCGCGCGCCATCTCGGGATTGCCGAAGTCGCCGGCTCCGATTCGCATTCCGCCGGCTCGGTCGGATGCGTGAGTACGCTGCTCGATGCGCCGGTTCAGGACGAGCGCGCATTGATCGACGCGATCAAGCGCAAACGATGCCGGGCCGGACGCGGCCTGCTCAAGAACGCGCTCGTGCCGTTCGATCTGCCCTGAAGAGTCCCGTTCGTCGCGGCGCCCCCCCAGGGCAGGCTCCGATTTCGCAGAATCGCGGCCTCGTGCTCTGCGTAATCCGCGAAACCTGCGGATTGTCTGCCGGTGTCGTTGTGAGAGATCGAGCGGGTGAGATAATATTTTCAGCACTCACGTCCACTGCATCTGAATATGGCAACCAATCGCGACCGTCTCGCCCTTATCGAGGAGATCTCCACGATCGCCGGTGAGTCGCAGGGCGATCTGCGCGAAGTGCTCGATCAAATCGCCGCTGCGATCGCCGAAGGCATGCAGGCCGAGGTCTGCTCGCTCTATTTGTTCGATGCCCAGCGCGAGCGCCTGGTGCTGCGCGCCACGGTCGGACTCGATCGCGAGTCAGTCGGGCGGGTCTCGATGCGCACCAGCGAGGGATTGGTCGGGTTGGTCATCGAGAAAGACGAAGCGGTTTCGGTGCCCGACGCGATCAGTCATCCCCGGTACAAATATTTCCCGGAAACCGGCGAGGAACGCTTTCACACCTTTCTCGGCGTTCCGGTCCAGGAGGGCCGCCAGAAGCCGATCGGTGTGCTGGTCGCCCAGACTCTTTCGCGCCGCAAGTTCTCGCGCACCGAGGTCACGCTGCTGCGCACTGCCGCCGCGCAGATCGCGCAGGTGCTGACGCATTTCCGGCTGCGCGAGACTCTCGCAACCAAGGAGAAGGAGCGCGAGGAGTATCGCCGCCGGATGATCGAGGCGAACCGCCAGCTCAAAGACTACGAAAAGGTCGGCGGCAAAACCCGTGTCAAAGCTCCAACCAAAATTCGCCGGCCACGCCTGGTCGGATTACCCGCCGCGCCCGGATTTGCGCAGGGCGTCGCGCATCTGGTGGGTACCTTCCTGAGCTCGATCGAGCGCAACCAACGCGCCCGCGACATCAAGGCCGAACAGAAGCGGCTCGAAGACGCGATCGAGCGATCGCGCGCCGAGCTGGTCGCGTTGAAAGTCCGGATGGAACCGATGATGCCGGAGGCGGACCTCCAAATCTTCGACGGCCATCGCCTAATCCTCGAGGACGAGGAATTCGTCAAGCGGATCCGCGATACGATCGAGAAGGGCTACGCAGCGGAAAGCGCGCTGTTCCGGGTCATCGACGAACTCAGCGCGCAAATGCTTGCGGTGGCCGACGGCTATCTGCGCGAGCGTGCCACCGACTTTCGCGATATCGGCCATCGCGTTCTGCGCCATCTCCGGCAGGAAGATCGCAAGGGCGCGTTCACCAAGCCAACCATCATCGTCGCCGAAGAGCTGACTCTCTCGCAGCTCACCCTGGTCTCCCACGAGAATCTGGCCGGAATCGCGCTGCAATCGGGCGGCGTCACTTCGCACGCCGCGATTCTCGCGCGCTCGTTCGAAATTCCCACCGTGGTTGGCGTCGAACATCTGATGGAATCGGTCGTCGAGGGCGACCATCTGGTGCTGGACGGCAACTCCGGCCTCATCTACGTGAACCCCAGCGCCGAAATCGAGAAGGACTACCAGGGGCTAACTCGCCGTTACGAAGCTTTCAAGCGCGATTTGATCGACACGGGCCATGAATCGACCGGCACCCGCGATGGCCATCGCGTGATGATGCTGGCGAATATCGCGTTGCTCGCCGACATCCATCTGGCGCTGCGTTACGGCGCGGAGGGAATCGGGCTGTTGCGGTCGGAGTTCTCGTTCCTGACTTACGAGGACTTTCCGGACGAGGAACAGCAGCTTGCGTTGTACAACCGGATGCTCAAGGAAGTCGGCAAGCGGCCGGTTACGATTCGAACCCTCGATATCGGCGCCGACAAGTATCCGCCGTACATGCGGGTGCCGCGCGAGGAAAATCCGTTCCTCGGATGGCGCTCGATCCGCATCTCGCTCGAGATGTCGGGGCTGTTCAAGGTCCAATTGCGCGCCATCCTGCGCGCCGCCGCGAAATACGACGTCCGTATCCTGTTCCCGATGATCTCAGGAATCGAAGAGTTGCGCCGGGCCAAGGAACTGCTCGCCGAATCGCAGGCTGAGCTTTACAAGGAAGGGCTCGAGCACAACCCCAATATCAAGGTTGGAATCATGGTGGAGGTGCCGTCCGCCGTTTGGCTGGCGCCGCGCTTCGCGCGCGAGGTCGATTTCTTTTCGATCGGCACCAACGATCTCATCCAGTATCTGCTCGCCGCCGATCGCAACAATCCCAAGGTCGCGCATCTGTACGAGGCGTTTCACCCCGCCGTCATTTCCGCGATCAGCGAGGTCGTCAACGTCGCGCGCGCGGCGGACAAGGAAGTGGCACTCTGCGGCGAGATGGCCAGCGATCCCCTGGCGACGCTCCTGCTGGTCGGCATGGGACTCGATGAGCTGAGCCTGAGCCCGCTTTTCATTCCGGTCGTGCGCAAGCTTATTCATGAGGTCGACTACCAGACCGCTCGGTTAATCGCCCGCGAGACCCTGCAGATGGCGAGCGTGCAGGAGATCAAGGGCTACCTTATCGAGCGCTACCGCGACCTCGGACTCATGAACCTGGTCGAGATGTATCGGTAGCTCCGTTTCTTTCCGCCTGTTATGGTGCCATAAAGAACCCTGCTTGCCGCGAAATATCGAGCAAATAGATTGACTTTTCTCGTGCGGCAGGGTTTACTCTGACCGGTCGGTTAGAAGGGGGTTCGAGGGACTTGTTTACCCTAACCCTTGGAACCGTAGAGGAGCTGTGATGGTACTTATTCTGGTTTCACTTACCGCCTTTATCTGCGTCGCGGCGGTGATCCTGTATCTGCTGCTGGGTACGAATCGCTACGGCGGCGATCGTCCGGCTCAGCCGCTGCAGCTTACTGCATCCAAGAGTGCGCTTCAGGACGGGGCGTTGAAACCCGAGCCGTGCCGCACCATCCGAATCTACTTCATCAAGCCCTCGCGCTATGACGAGGAAGGCTACGTTCAGTTCTTTCGATACGGCGTGCAGCCGAATAACACGCTCACGGCGCTGGCAGCGCTGAACGAGGCTTTCAATCGCAAGTTTTCCGCCCAGCGCAACGTTTATCTCGAGACCGTCATTTGGGACGAAATCTGCGACGGCGTAATCAGCGCCGAGACCATCAGGGCCATCAAGGAAAAGGCGCACGAGGACGGCGTCGAGTTGCTGATCGGCCTTGCCGGCGTGCAATCCAACCAGTATCCGCGCGGGCGCGATATCGGGTTGCAGTTCAGGGCGCTCGATGTGCCGGTGATGATGGGCGGATTCCACGTCAGCGGCTATCCCGACTCGGTGAAGTTCCTCAACGAATGCGGAATCAGCACGGTGGTCGGCGAGGCCGAAAATCTGTGGGGAATAATCGTCGAGGACTTCCTGCGCGGCGAGTTGCAGCCCCAGTACTCGGTGACGGAGGGAATCCGCGCCAAGACGGGCCGCGACGACATTATCGTTCCGCTCATCACCGAGGCGCTCCTGCCTGTCCTCGAAGACCGTTACCTGACGCGCTTCTTCAACGAGCAAATGACCACCATCGACACGTCGCGGGGATGCCCGTTCACGTGCTCGTACTGCAGCGTGAAGAACGTGATGGGCCGCACGATGCGCTCGCGCGAGCCCAATGCAGTCGTGACCTGGGTGCGCGACGCCTGCCAGAACCACGGCATCGAATCGCTGTTCCTGGTCGACGACGACTTCTTCCGCTCGCCGCGCTGGGAGGAGATTCTGACCGGGCTGGTCGAGGTCAGGAAGGACTTCCCAAAGTTTTCGTTCATGATGCAGGTCGACGTCGACGCGTCCTGCTATGCCAATATCGCCGAGGGCGAGACCGAAACCGCCAAGCATCGCCGCAGCAAGCGTTTTACCGAACTGGCCGCGGCCGCGGGATGCTACCAGGCGTTCGTCGGAATCGAATCGCTCAATCCCGACAACCTGAATTTTGCGACCAAGTACCAGAACACCGACGATCGCCAGCACAAGTTCAAGCTGGAAGACGCGCGCGCCCGCGTCATCAACAAGTACCGGCGCGTAGTCGAGAACTGGCATAAGGTGGGCGTTTCCGCGCACGCCGGCTACATGCTTGGTTTTCCGTTCGACGGGCCCGATTGCGGGCGTGTCGCCGCTCAGACGCTCAAGAAAATTGGCTTCGACATCGTGTCGTTCTTCATCATGACTCCGCTTCCGGGCACCGAGGACCAGGTCCGCTATGCCAAGGAAGGCGCGATCATCGACTGGGACTTCAACAATCTCGACTCGCAGCACGTCACGCTGAAGCACGAGAAGCTGGACCGCTCGAGCTGGCTCCAGGCCTATCGCGACGCGTTCACCGGCTTTTATACGCTTCCGCGACTGCTGCACACGGTCTGCACCGTTGCGGGCGGCCGCGGCCTGTGCGAAGAAGGGCGCCGCTCCGTGCTGCGCCAGTTCCTATACTACTTCTTCTCCTATCGGCAGGGCCGCCATCCGATGGTCGGCGGCATCTGGCCGATTCTGCGCCGCGACATTCGCCGTATCGCCATCGGCGACGAACAAGCGCGCCGCCATTACCTGGGCGGGATGCGCTTCGACGCGATCCTGCGCGGCGAGGACACCGGCTTCGCAGGCGCACCGGCCTGATAGCGAACACCTCTCCTTTCGTCATTCCCCGGTTTCCGCCGCCGTCCTCAGGACGGCGGCGGCCGGTTGATACTACTGTCTGCCCATGCCATACACTTCGTGAGCGCATGCCGCGTCCCTGAGCGCCCGCCGCTTGCGCATCGCGTGCGAAAGGAGCTAGGCATTCAGTGCCGCCACGACCATGAGCAACATCCCGTATTTCAATCTCATCGTCGCCGTCGTCGTCGTTCTGATTCTCATTTTTGTGCCGTTCGTGCGCCGGCTGGTGTTCGCGCTGCTGCGCGTCGCAATCGCCGTCGCGGCGTTGGTGATCGCGATTGGGGGAATCTCGATGCTCATGAACAACGAGACGATTTACGAGAAACCGGGTGCGGAGGCTCGCGCCGTCCGGTTCTTCACGATGGATCACGCGGCCACGAGCGACAAAGGCCTTGGTTCGGCCACCTGCAAATGGCCCGACGAACCTACGCCGACTCCAACACCGACCGCGGCTCCAACACCGGGGACGGAATCGTCGGCCGTAACGCCGCCGGAAGCGGCGCCGAAATTCGCGCCGCCAAGCGCGACCGCCAGCCCCGCGCCGGAAGAGGAAGACGAATATCCCGAGTTGATGACCCGCAGCTTTCCGGGAATCTCGCGCCAGAAGCTGTTCGACCTTTCAGAGCAGGTCGTCAATTCGCTGGGCGGATGGAAAGTCGTCAAGGCCGACCCGCGCGCCGGCACTCTCGATTGCATCTATACGACGCGCGTTCTCGGCTCGGAAGACGACGTCAAAATCACCATCACGCCCAAGAGCGAGGTCCAGATTTGTTCGCGATCCGGCACCGCGCGTCCCGACTCGTCGTCGCTGCTCCGGTTCTTCCCCGGAGATTTCGGCGCCAACGTTGGGCATATCAAGCAATTTTACGAAACCCTCGAGCCGAAGATGGACGAGGTCTATAAAGAAGAGCAGGACAAGGAGAACGCAAAGAAGTCGCGCGGTACGCCCTAGTGCTTTTGTCTCTGAATTTAGAGATGTTCTATTTGGATCGAGGCAGCCCCTGCGTCATTCGGAGCGGAGTCTGCTTCGTGCCGAAGCCCTGAGGAGTGAAGCGACGAATGGGGAAGAATCTCATTCCACTGGCGCGTAAGTGGCATGAGATCCTTCGCTTCGCTCAGGATGACGGACGATGCGTTTCTCGGATTGGCAAATTGGTAGGTGAATTCCAAGCCGAATGATGCGTGAATCTCAAATCGACTCGCTGGCGAGCTTCCTGGTGCACAGCCTCATTACGCGCAGTATCATAAAGCCCAAGGCTGACGAAAAAGATCTGGTCGCGTGCGTTGTCGAGTTGATGTCCGCCAACTTCGAAGCCGAAGCGGCGATCGATGCGGAAGCGGACCGCATGGCCGATGAGCTGGCGCGCAAGGATTCGCGCGCCGATCCGGCGCGGTTGCGCTCGATGATCCGGCAGCGGCTTGCGGAGAAAAAAGGCTTCACCCTCTAGTGAAACTCAGCGAAGCACGAATTCTGTATCTCGCCCGGGAGTCGCTGGCCAGGATCCGCGACGAAGGCCTTGCCGAGATTTCCAATTTCCCGATGGCGCTGCGTCAGGCGCGCGAAATGATCGCCGAATGGAACGAGAAGGGCGATGAGATCGATGCGCTGGTCCGCCGCAAGATAACCTCGATCAAGCGCGGAATCGCAGAGGGCAGCAACGAATGGAACCTGCTCTATCGGCGCTACCGCGACGAGGAATTGCGCCGGCGCGGCATCCAGAATTAATGGCGGCGGGCGCGAGTTCCCCGGCGGTCAAATCCGGCGAAGCGGAACTGGTCGTACGCGATCGCGGCGGCACCCGAAGCTTGTTCGCCGATTTGCCGCCCGGACACGTGCTCGACGTGCCGGCGGGCGGCGGCCTCCAGACTGCGGTGCTGGTCGCGCTCGGATTCCGGGTGTGCTCGGTCGACCTGTTCCCGCGCAATCGCCCGGGACCCGGCCAATCCTGGATTTGTGCCGATGCGAACGATCCGCTGCCGTTTCGGACCGCCAGCTTCGACTACCTGCTGTGCCGCGAAGGAATTGAGCATCTGGAAGATCAGATGGGATTTCTCCGCGAGTGCGCGCGCGTGCTCAAGCCGGGCGGAAAGTTAATCCTGACGACGCCGAACGTGATGCATCTGGCGGCGCGGATGAGCGCGTTTCTTACCGGCCAGCGCAACCTCCGCCGCGGACTCGTCAATGAGGTCCAGACACTGCGCGGAAGGAACGGCGAGCGCATCTATCATGGGCACGCCTTCCTGCTGGATTACTTCCGCGCGCGCTACATGATGCGTCTGGCCGGCTTCGACAAGCTCGGGGTCTACACCGACCACCTGAGCCCGACCGCCATTGCGGCCGCGCCGCTGATACCGTTGCTGTGGGCCGCGATGAAATTCTCGATCGCGGTCGCCGCGCGCAACGCGCGCAAGCCCGGCCGCAAAAAGCCGTCCGAACCGGTACTGCGCGAAATCACCCGCCACGTCCTCTCGCCCGCGCTCCTGTTCGGCAAGCGGATGATCATCGTGGCTGAGCGCGTCTGACCAATCTCATCCACCAAGACACCCATTCGTCGCGCCGTTCCTCAGGGCAGCCTCCGAATCTTCTTCGTGCCTTGGTATCTTGGTGGTTGATAATCTCCCGCGCCCCCTTGATACAATCGCCTTCATGGACGACACAGAATTCCAGAAGGCCGCGGATGATTGCCTGACCAGGGTCGCCAACTGGCTGGAAGACCTCGATCCCGACGAAGCTGATTACTCGACCGCCGACGGCTCCATCACTATCGAATTCCCCGACGGTGGCAAATTCATCCTGAGCCGCCAGTCCGCTACCAGGCAGGTCTGGCTGGCTGCCGAAGCCCACGGGTTCCACTACAATCTCGACACTGCCACGGGAGCTTGGCGCGACGACAAGGATGGCCACGAACTGTTTGCACGCCTTGCGGAAGTTGTTGGCGAAAAGGTGGGCCATCCGGTGGAATTCGACGCGTAAGTTTCGCTGTTAAGAAAACCAGCCATCTTTGCCCAAGTACCTCTTAGTTAGCCTACTCCACTCCTACTCATCCGAATCACGAGCACGGCCATCTCCAGCGACAACCGCGCTGCTCTTGCGTTCAGCGTGAATCGCGGTAGGATTGCGCGTTGGCACTCTCTCATTGAGACTGCCAATTGACATCTAGCCACTCGTGATTACGTTGCGGGGGCAGAAGTTTTTCCCACAAGGGCCAAGGAACACTCAAAACTCAGCTAAAGGAGGCTGTGGGTCCCCAATGACGAAGATTAGACCGCTGGGCGATCGCATTCTGATCAAGCGAATCAAGGAAGAAGAGAAGACCAAAGGTGGAATCATCATCCCCGATACCGCCAAGGAGAAGCCGCAAGAAGGCAAAGTCGTTGCGGTAGGCAAGGGCAAGCACAACGAGGAAGGGAAGCTCATCCCGCTCGAGGTGAAAGCCGGTGACAAGATCCTGTTCGGCAAGTATTCCGGCAGCGAAATCAAACTCGAGGGAGAGGAGCATCTCATCCTGCGCGAAGACGACATCTTGGGGATCATCGAATAACCCTTCCGCGCATGTTCAATCTGATCGTAAAAATTTGAATCCAGGAGAGGCAAACCAATTATGCCTGCGAAAGTAGTCCGTTTTTCTCAGGATGCGCGTGAAAAGATCCTTAGAGGGGTCAACGTGCTCGCTGATGCAGTCACCGTCACGCTCGGTCCCAAGGGTCGCAACGTCGTGCTCGAAAAGAGCTTTGGTGCTCCGACCGTAACCAAAGACGGCGTTACTGTCGCCAAGGAAATCGAGCTTGAAGACAAGTTCGAGAACATGGGCGCCCAGATGGTGAAGGAGGTCGCATCCAAGACCTCCGACGTCGCCGGCGACGGGACCACCACCGCGACGGTGCTCGCGCGTTCGCTTTACACCGAGGGCATCAAGATGGTCGCGGCGGGCCATGACCCGATGTCGCTGAAGCGCGGAATCGATCGCGCGGTCGAGGCGGTCGTTGGCGAACTCAAGAACATGTCCAAGCCGACCAAGGACCGCAAGGAAATCGCGCAGGTCTGCACAATCTCCGCGAACAACGATCCCACTATCGGCGACATCATTGCCGAAGCGATGGAGAAGGTCGGCAAGGAAGGCGTTATCACGGTTGAGGAAGCACGCGGGCTGGAGACTCAGCTCGAAGTGGTCGAAGGCATGCAGTTCGACCGCGGCTACCTGTCGCCGTACTTCGTGACCGATCCGGAGCGGATGGAAGCGAAGATTGACGACGTGTATATCCTCATCAACGAGAAGAAAATCTCCTCGATGAAGGATCTGCTGCCGATCCTCGAAACGATTGCGAAGACCGGCAAGCCCTTCCTGCTCATCGCCGAGGACATCGAAGGCGAGGCGCTGGCGACCTTGGTCGTCAACAAGATTCGCGGCACGCTGTCGTGCGTCGCGGTCAAGGCGCCGGGCTTCGGCGACCGCCGCAAAGCGATGCTCGAAGATATCGCGATTCTGACCGGCGGCAAGCCGATTGCCGAGGAACTCGGAATCAAGCTCGAGAACGTGACGTTGCAGGACCTCGGCCGCGCCAAGCGGCTCGTCGTCGACAAGGACAATTGCACGATTATCGACGGCGCCGGCAAGAAGGCCGACATCGAAGCGCGCATCAAGCAGATTCGTGCGCAGATCGATGAGACCACGTCCGACTACGATCGCGAGAAGCTCCAGGAGCGCCTCGCGAAGCTGGTCGGTGGCGTCGCCGTCATCCGCGTCGGTGCCGCAACCGAAATGGAAATGAAGGAAAAGAAGGCGCGCGTCGAAGACGCGCTCCACGCGGGCCGCGCCGCGGTCGAAGAGGGCATGGTCCCGGGCGGCGGCGTCGCGCTGGTACGCGCGGCTGCAGCGCTCGAAGGGATGCGCGCCAGCGAGGCCGAAAAGGTGGGCATCGGCATCGTGAAGCGAGCGGTCGAAGGCCCCGCCTGGTGGATCGCGTCCAACGCCGGATGGGAAGGTTCGGTCGTGGTCGACAAGGTGAAGAACAACAAGGGGTCGTTCGGATTCAACGCGGCCACCGAAGAGTTCGAAGATCTCACCAAGGCCGGCATCATGGACCCGACCAAGGTCGTGCGTAGCGCTCTCCAGAACGCCGCGTCGGTCGCGAGTCTGTTGCTCACGACCGAGTGCATGATCGCGGAGAAGCCCGATGAGAACAAAGGCGGGGGAGGTCCAGCGATGCCTCCGGGCGGCATGATGTAACCGCGCCGCGGCGCGGTTGCGTACCCGGGCTCGGCAGCGGCCGAGCGGGTTAATCCTCAAAACAGCGGCGGGGCCGAAATCGGCCCCGCCGCTTTGTTTCTCCGGCAAGGAAGCCCGCTCCCACCGGAGACCTTTGCAAAACTGCGGAACGGCGCCTGATGCCACTGGGTGTCATCCTGAGCCGCCGCTTCGGCGCCCTGAGCGGAGCGAGAGGGGCCCTCCCGCGAACGAAGTCGAAGGATCTCGGACCGCCGACGAGCTAGCGAGGAGTCCTGAGGACCAACGCGACGAAGGATCCTCTTCGCGCAAGCGAAGCCGGTACCGGTTCCGCTTGCGCGAAGCGTTCCCTGGTTTTGCAATGCTCTCCACCGGGAGATGTGGCTCGTGCAGCGAGACAGGTGAGGGCAATCATGTGGTCGCGAATATTTGCGATGTGTCGACCGGCCCTCATCCGGCGCGCAGCGCGCCACCTTCTCCCGGTGGGAGAACGGCCCTAATGAGTTGGTGGTTGGCTGGAGCCGAAATTTAGGAGCAGAGTTACCGCTCCACAATCACTCGCTCGACGGCGACCCGTTGGCCCGGCACGCATTCCACCCACGCTACCCATCCCGAGTGATCGCCCGAATACAGCGGTGCCGGCGTGCCGCAATAGAATGCGCGCGTCGCGCCCTGCGATACGTCATTCCAGACGTGCACGTGACCGAGCGCGATATAGTCGTGGCCCGATGCTGCGATTTCTTCGGCGGTGATCGGCGACGAGCGCTGCATGTCGCCATCTTCCATGAAGAAGCCGTGCGCCAGCGCGATATTCCATTTACCCGCTTCCGGCGCGGGAATGCCCGACAGCGGACGATAGTCGGGCGTATGCTCCACCAGCGCGCGGCCCCAGATTCTCGTCGCCAAGCTGGGAAGCTGGATGGTACGGCCCTCAGGTTCGAGAATCAGGTGGAGGTTTTCGGGCAGCGTGGAGGGCGCCAGCGGCGCGTAGATGGATCGCTCGTCATGAGCGTCATGATTTCCGGGAATCATCACCACCGGCATATGCGCTCTGGCGATCGTGCCGAGCGCGAACGCAAGCCCTTCTTCGCTGACGCGGGCCGAGTCGAACAGGTCGCCGACAATCAGCAGCAGGTCGGCATCGCGATCGTTTGCGAGATCGATGACCTTTGCAAATGCGCCGCGTACCCGCTGGCGAAGCTCCTCGCCCTTGGGCCCCGCGCCGAACGTGTCAGTTTCCAAATGAACGTCGGAAGTATGAACGAAGCGTAGCGGGCGTGGCGGCGGATTATGCACGATTAAGGTAGCGCGCCAGCCGGATTTCCCGATTCTCTGGAGTGCTATACACTCATGAATACTAAACTTTCGGCGCGCATTCCATCGGATGCGCCGAAAGAAGCATCGCAACGCCCTCAGGAGTTCAGCAATTGATAGTCGTACTCAAGCCGCACGTCACTGAAGCGGAGCTCGCGACGGTCATAAAGATGGTCGAGGAACGGGACTATCGCGCGCACGTCATCAGGGGCGTCGAGCGCACTGTTGTCGCCTGCGTCGGCGAAGAGCGCGGCGATCATCAGCTTGGCCATCTCGAATCGCTCACCTTCGTCGAACGCGTAATGCCGGTGTTGCGCTCCTTCAAGCTGGCCGCGCGCGAAGTGCGGCCGGAAGGATCGCGAGTCAAAGTCAACGGCGTTGAGATCGGCGGCAAGCGCCTGACCGTGATCGCGGGGCCGTGCGCCGTCGAGAGCAAAGAGCAGGTGGAAGGCGCGGCTGAGGCGGTGAAAAAGGCCGGCGCGCATCTTTTGCGCGGCGGAGCTTTCAAGCCGCGCACCTCGCCCTATGCGTTCCAGGGGATGGAGGACGAAGGACTCCGCCTGCTCGAAGCAGCGGGGCGCAAGGTCGGACTTCCGGTCGTGACTGAAATCATGGACCCGCACGATATCGACCTGGTGGTCGAGCATGCCGACATGCTGCAAGTCGGCGCGCGCAACGCGCAGAATTTCTCGCTGCTGAGGCGGCTCGGCAGAATCAAGAAACCGGTTCTGCTGAAGCGTGGGATGTCGACCAAGATCGAAGAATTCCTGATGGCTGCCGAATACATCCTGAGCGAGGGCAATCCTAACGTCATTCTGTGCGAGCGCGGAATCCGCACCTTCGAGACTGCAACCCGCAACACCCTCGATCTGAATGCGGTACCTCTGCTCAAGGAATGGACCCATCTGCCGGTCATCGTCGATCCGAGTCACGGCACCGGCATCTGGTCGCTGGTCACCCCGATGGCTCTGGCAGCGGTCGCGGCAGGCGCGGACGGGCTGCTCATCGAGGTGCATCCGAACCCCGCCGCAGCCCGCTCCGACGGCCCCCAGCAACTTAAGCCCGAGCGCTTCAGCGAGTTGATGAAATCGCTCGCTCCGCTCGCCGCCGCCGTGGGCCGCTCGCTCTGAGCTCTCGTCGGTTACTGCTTAACGGCAAAGACACAGGCCACCTCAGAGATTAGTTCCTGGCGGCACCGGCTTTAGCCTGTGTGGCTGCGCCCGCTACGCTCGTCGATACGGTTCGCCCAGGGCTGATGGTGACGCGGCTTGGCCGCCCATTGCGGCGAGTACCACCAGTGTCAGCGCGTAGGGCAGCGCCAGGAACAGCTGATACGGAATAGCAGTGCCGAGCGCTTGCAGACCGAACTGCAGGGCCATCGCTGCGCCGAACAACACCGAGGCCGCCGCCAGGCCCCATGGTCTCCATCGCCCGAGAATAACCACCGCGAGTGCGACGTAGCCGCGGCCGGCGGAGATGTTCTCCACGAACGTGCCTGCGTACACCAGCGTCAGATATGCTCCCGCGAGGCCGGTAAGTATTCCAGCGGCGAGCAGCGCCTGCCATCGGAGCCGGTACACGTCGAGGCCGAGCGCATCTGCCGCCTCCGGTCGCTCGCCCGCCGCGCGAAGCCCAAGTCCATAGCGAGTGCGCCACAGCACAAATCCCACCGTCGGCACCAGTGCGAAGGCGAAGTAGACCAGCGGATCGTGACGAAAGAGCACCGGACCCACGATTGGAATGTGGGTGAGCGGCCCGAAGGATAACTTCGGTATCGTCGTTACGATAAATGCCTTGCCGGTGATCCCGAAAAGACGGCGATAAAACACTCCCGTTATTCCCACCGCGAAAATGTCGAGCGCGGTCCCGGCGACGACCTGGTTCACCGCCAGATTGACGATCAGCAGCGCTAGAATCGCGTTGACCGCGAGGCCGGCAGCGATTCCCGCGGCGAGTCCCAGAGCGGTGGATCCGGAGAAGTATGCAGCCGAGAGTGCGAAGAACGCGCCCGAAAGCATCGCGCCTTCGATGCCGATATTGATGATGCCGCTTTCCTCGACGATCAGCTCGCCGATTGCCGCCAGCAGAATGGGAGTCGCCATGCTGATCGTCGAATTGAGAAATGCCTCAAGCATCGGATGGCGCTCCGGCCGCCGGTCGCATCGTCGGCGTGGCAGGGGCGATTCGGCTGCGCAACCCCGCGAAGACTCGCGTATCGAAGGCGAGCAGGATCATGATGACCAATGCCTGGATCACCTGAACGAGCACCGCTGAAACGCCCTGCGACCGCTGCATCGCCTGCGACCCGTTGTCCAGCGCTCCGAAGAGCAGCGCGGAGGCGACTATTCCCAGTGGATTCAGCCTCGCGACGAGCGCGACCGCGATTCCTTCGAAACCCCATCCGGGCGAGAGCTTCTCGTATAGGCGATGGGTAATCGCGGAGACCTGCACCGCGCCGCCGACTCCGGCCAGCGCGCCCGAAAGGGCGAGAATGCCGATGGTCAGCCGCGCGATTGGAATGCCGAAGAACGTCGCCGCGCGCCGGTTGCGGCCCATCGCGCGTACCTCGAACCCGACGCTGGTCTTGAACAGGAGCAGGTAGCATCCAACTGCCAGCGCGACGGCGATACCTATGCCGAGATTCAGCCGGGTCGGTGGAAAGAAGGCGTACATCCGCGCGCTGTCCGCGATCGGCGTGCTCGCGGGATACGCGCCCGACGCCTCGATCAGCGGACCGTGTACTCCCCAGCTAAGCAGTTGCGTGGCGACGAAGTTCATCATGATGGTGCTGATGACCTCGTTGGTGTCGCGCCGCGCGCGGAGCCATCCGCAAATTCCGCCCCATATCGCCCCGCCGGCAGCGCCCGCGATCAGCAAGATTAGGATCGCGATCGGACGCGGCCATCCGCCCAGATACGGCCCGATCGCACCCGCCGCGATCGCGCCCGCTACGAGTTGCCCGTCCGCCCCGATATTCCAAAGCGCCCCTGAAAACGAAACCGATATCGCGAGCCCGGTGAAAATCAGAGGCGTCGCCCGGACGATAGTGTCGGTCAGCGCGTACCAACTGCCAAAGGCCCCCTCGGCGAGCGCGGCGAAGACGCCGATCGGAGAGGCGCCCAGAGCGAGCAGCACGCCCGCGATAATCGCGGCGGCAAGAAGGAGTGCCGTGGCAGCTCTGGCAAATGAATTGAGCATTACGGCTCGCGGAGTGCCCTCAACTCCAGTCTCCCGCCATCAGCATACCGAGCTTCTCTGCGTCGCGTTCGCCATCACGGGTCTCGCGCACTCGGCCGCGGCTGATGACGAACAGGCGCCCGCACGTTTCCAGCAGCTCATCGAGGTCACTCGATATCAGCAACACCGCGCCGCCTGCGGCCGCGAAATCCGCGAGAGTCCGATGCACATCGGCGGTGCCCGCGAGATCGAGGCCGCGGCAGATATTGTGCGCCACGATGACCTTGGGCGCGGCCGCCACCGCGCGCGCAACCTCGAGGCGCTGCCGATTTCCGCCTGACAACGCGCTTGCTGTCGCCTCCGGCCCCGGTGCGCGAATTCGAAAGCGGTTCAGAAGCTCGCCGCACAATTCGACCGCGCGCGATCGATCCAGCCATCCGTGACGCGTCGTCCGCTCCCGGAGCGGGCGCGCGAGGATCACGTTTTCCCACAGCGTCATCTCCAGGATCAGTCCGACCAAGTCGCGATTTTCGGGAATAACCGCCAGCGCCGCATTGTCCGCCCCTTGGAGCAGGCGAATTTCACCTGAATCGGCGCGCCGGGCTCCAGCCAGAATTTCAACCAGCTCGGTCTGGCCGTTCCCATCTACGCCCGCGATGCCCGCGATCTCCCCGCTTCGCAGCGAGAGCGAAACCCCGTCCAACCATCGATGGCCGCCGCGTTCCAGCGAGACATCTTCTATCGAAAGCACTGCTGCGGCGCCCGCGAACACAGGCGTTGCCAGGCTCAGAGGTGGAAGCTCGCCGATCATTGTGCGGGCCAGTTCCGACTCGCTGGTCTCCGCCGGCGTGGTTCGCGCCACGACGCTCCCCTCGCGCAGCACGGTTATTCGATCGGCGACGGCCAGTGCTTCGCGCAGCTTATGGGTAATGAGCACGATAATTCGGCCCTCGCCGCGCAGCCGCCGCAGCAGGTCGAGAAAAGAAGTGAGTTCCGAAGGCGCCAGCACTCCCGTGGGCTCGTCCAGGATGAGCACACGGGGCCCGAAGCTGAGCGCGCGCAGCACTTCGAGCCGAACCCGCTCGGCCATCGAACGCTCTTCGATCGTGCTGCCGGGTGGCGGCAGCTTGAAGCCGAGATGCTCCGCGAGGTTGCGCGCCCGCGCGCTAACGGCGGCGAGATCAAACCGATCGGTCTCGAAACCGCCAAGCGCCAGATTCTCCTCCCATGTCATCCGCTCGAAGAGCATCGGGCTTTGGTTCACTGCCGCAATTCCAGCCTTCAAGGCGGCGAGGGCCGAACCGGAGGGCAGCGCGGCGTCATCGAGCGATGCCTCCCCGTCGTCGGGCCGCAACCGCCCGGCGATAATGTTCATCAGCGTGGTTTTACCGGCGCCGTTTTCGCCAACCAGCGCGTGGATCTCGCCTCGATGCGCTTCGAAGTCGACGCAGTCGAGCGCTAGCGTCTGTCCAAAGCGCTTGGTTATGTTTTTGGCGAGGAGCAACGGGGCGGACGCGCTATGGAGGCTCTGTCAGGCGGCCCGCGGCGAGTTGCCCGGGGGGCCGTAATGGCTCATCACGTAATCGAGTGCCTCCTGGCGGTCGTGCAATGCGCCGTCGAGCTGAAGATCCTCGATGTCCTTGAGGATCGCCTTGAAGCGGGGCCCCGGTTCGAAGCCCAGGCCGATCAGGTCATTGCCGCCGATAAGTCGCGGCGGTCGAATCTCGCCGGGCGTCATCGTGGTCATGGCGCGGTGGCAGAAGTGCCAGAAGCCGAGGTACGACGATGACGCCAGCGCATCGAGCATCGCCACCTGCATCAGTTCGTCGAAGCCGTCCTGCGCCAGCATCCGCTTGAGCGTGGCAGGGCGCATCCGCGGCGCCATGCAGAGCCGCAGATGGTTGCGCACCAGGTATGCGACCCGCTCCTGCACAAAGCGCGAGCGCTTGAACCGCCCCATGATCTGGATGGCCATCTCGGCGCCCTGGTCGGTATGCCCATAGAAAGTGACCTTGCCGTCGGGCGCAACCGCGCGGCAACGAGGCTTCGCGATATCGTGCAGCAGGATTCCGAACGCTACCGTCTCGGAGCATCCGCGCTCGAGCATCGAAAGCGCGATGCGCGTGTGCCGATACACGTCGCCCTCGGGATGGAAATTCTCGGGCTGTGCGCATCCGGTCATTTCAACCGCTTCGGGCAGCAGTACGTCAAGCAGGCCGCTTTCCAGCATCAGGTCCATCCCGCGCGCGGCGCCGCCCTCGGTCATCATCATGACCACTTCCTCGCCGATTCGTTCGCCGGCTATCGCGTTTATCATCGGGACCGCGCGCTTCATCGCGGCCCACGTCGCCGCATCGATTGCGAAATCGAGCCGCGCCGCGAAGCGTGCGGCGCGAAGGATCCGCAGATGGTCCTCGGCGAAGCGATCGTAGGGATTTCCGATTGCGCGGATTATTCCGGCGCGCAGGTCGCGCATGCCGCCGACCAGGTCGATTAGCCGGTCCTCGATCGGATCGTAAAACATGCCGCCGATCGTAAAGTCGCGCCTCTGCGCATCCTCTTCGATCGTGCCAAAGCGGACTGACGAGGGCCTGCGCCCATCCAGGTACGGCGCATCGGCGCGAAACGTCGTAACCTCGAACGGCTCGCTGTCGACTACGACCATGATCACGCCGAACGCGGCGCCAATCGCTATCGTGTTGTCGAACAGACGCTGCACGACTTCCGGGCGGGCGTCGGTCGCGATGTCGTAATCCTTGGGCGCGACGCTCAGGATTCGATCGCGCACACATCCGCCGGCGAAATACGCCGCGAAACCTTCCGCGCGAAGCCGGTGCACGATCGCGAGCGCCTTGCGCTCTTTCTGAGCCGCGTCCATCGGGCGAATTTTACAGCCCCGCGCAGCAACCGCGCCATATGGGTGTCTAGCGAGAATTTGCGGCCAGGAGTCCTCCTACGGAAAGGCAAGCACACAAGCTGGAAGCCTGCGTGCTTGCCTTTCCGCGCGGGCACGGATGCCTGCTCCACCTATTTCACGCATTTCCACCGCGCATCATTCCCCAAGGGGCGGCCGGCCCAGCGTGATGCCGCCATCGATCGATATAATCTGCCCGGTCACGTTCTGAGCGCGTTCGGAGCACAACCAGGCGACCGCCCGGCCGATATCTTCCGTGGTCTGCTCTCGCCGCAGCGGAACCAATTGATGAACCACTCCCTCGAACGTTGCGCGTGCCCGGGCGGTTCCTCCGCCGAGCGCCGCGCCCAGGTCTTCCCAAACGCGCGTGTAGATCAGCCCGGGCGCGACCGCATTGACGCGAACCCCGGCCGGGCCAAGTTGCAGCGCGAGCGTGCGAGTGTACGAGATCACCCCGGCTTTGGCCGCCGCGTATGCTGCCAGCACCGGAGCAGCCTGCAGACCCGCGATCGATGAGGTATTGCAGATGGCGCCGCCCGCGCGCATCCGGGGCGCGACTTCGCGTGTGACGATGTAGACCGAGTTCAGATTCAGGTCGACATATTTGCGCCAGGTCTCGACCGTGTCCCACTCGCTCTCGCGGCCGCTCTCGAACCAGGCGCGATCGCCGCCTCCGGCGTTGTTGCACAGCACATCGGGATTGGCGCCGAATTGCGTGACGATCGCTTCAACCGCGGAATGAACCGAGCGTTCGTCGGTCACGTCGGCCTGAAACCCGTGCACCTGCGATGCGATCGCGACGGGCGGCGGTGCTAGCTCTCTATCGATGACCGCGATCTGGTCGGCGACTTTTTCATCGAGCAGCGCCGCGACGATTCCCAACCCAAGTCCGCGCGCGCCCCCGGTCACGATTGCGTATTTCATGGCGATCTCCCCATCCGCTTTGCTGGCGATCTATCCGCAAACGGCGGCGATACTCCGAACGACGCGAGCGAGGTTACTAAACGCTGGTCGAAGCGACAAATCGTTGAAGGAGTTTTAGGCGGCTTCTTTGCGCTTGTCGCCGTAGGTCTTGCGATAAACGCGGATCAGCGCGGCGAACACCGACATGATCGCGGGGCCAAGAAACAGACCAATGGGCCCGTACGCCTCGAGCCCGCCCGCGATACCGAGGAACAGCGCCATTGTCGACAGCCCCGTGCCATGCTTCATCACGAGTGGCTTCACGAAGTTGTCGATGATCGCGACTGCGATCGCGCACCACACCACCAGTGCCACTCCCCACATTAGTCCCGATGAGTACGCGAGGTATGCCGCCGCCGGCAGCCAGATAATCGCGGTGCCACCCAGCGGCAGCAGGCCCGCACCAGCGGCGAGCACGGCCAGGAACGCCCAGTAGGGCACCCCGCACGCCAGCAGCCCGATGCCGATAGTGAAGCCCTGGAGCAGCGCGGTCAGCATCATCCCGCGGATTACAGATGACAGCGTCGCGCGCAGAGTCTCGTAGATGGCTTCCTTGTCGTCGTCGTGCAGCGGGGTCAGGTTGCGCAAGGCTTTGTAGTAACTCTCGCCGTCGCGCAGCAGGTAGAAGAAGACGAGCAGGATGATGCCGAAGTCGACCATCGCCGTGAGCGCATTCTTCGCCACGCTGGTGGCGTTCTTTGCCACATACTCGCTGGTCGCCTGGGCAGCCTGCATCGCGTACTTGGGAGCTTCGTCTTCGATCTTGAAGCGGCCTGCAAGCCTGCGATTGATCGAGGCAATCCATTCGGAATGGACCATCCAGTCGTGCGCCTGGCCGATTCCTCCCTTGTCCACCTCCGCGGAGGCTTGCGTGTAAAGGAGCTGTGCCTCGGAAGCGAGACGTCCCGAAAGCCAGACCGCGGGCAGAATCACGCCCAAGGCAACTGCCAACGTGAGGATGACGGCTGAGAGCGTCCTGCGGCGGACCCAACGGTCGAGGTGCACGAGGAGCGGATGCATCACGAAAGCTAGCAGTATCGCCCATGCGATCGGAGTCAGAAACGGCTCGAGCAGTATATAGAGCTCATAGGCCATCACGGCCAAAAAGCCGAAGAAGAAGATCTGGATAATTCGCTCGCGCTCAGACGTGGCCATTTGCCTTTGCCATCAAACGCCGGAGTGTAGCAGATGCGCCCCTACCCGTCGCCTGCCGCGATGCCGGGCAGTGTTCGGTGAGGTTCAGGGCGTTCCCCATGTGACCGATCTCAAGCGCTCGATAGGCGTCTATTGGAGGTCTTCGGCGTAGCTCGTACTCATAGGTTGACAAAACATACCATTAGGTATAAGTTCTTAACCCAGAGGAATGAATCCAGGCCAATGCGTACGAAGCGCAGCAGGGTAGAGGCGGAGAAGGGCAGCTTTCGGGCGAAGCGTGCCGAGCACGCACGGGAGGAAATCCTTCGGGCCGGACTGAAGGTTTTCGCAAGACAGGGGTTCCGCGCGGCTACCATGGAAGACATTGCCGCCGAGTTGGCGGCCAGCAAGGGCCTTCTCTACTACTACTTCGAGACCAAAGAAGAGATCCTGAACGCCATTCTCTCCAACAATGCGTTGATCGCTGAAATTGAGAAGGGATTCGAGGCCCTGCACGCCATGCCTCTGCGTGAGGCTCTTCAGTCGATGGTCCGAACCTCGCTGGAGCGGATGGAGTCGCATCGGGAGCTGGTGAGATTTCTGCAAGTGCAGGTGCTTCTATCGACCACGCGAGCTCAGGTCGTCTACGCGCAGACGCTGGAACGGCTCCACGCCGCGACTACCGAGGTCATCGTTCACTTTCAGCGCGGCGGCGACATCAGGGCGGATGTAGATGCCGCGGATTTCGCGCGCATGATCGTCGATTTCATTACGACGTACTTTGCAAAGAAGGAAATGTTCGGTGCCCACCACGATGATCCGGCCGGTTACCTCGATCATCTTATCGACACTCTGCTGAACGGCGTTTGCCCGCGAAACAAGCAGGCGGATCGGCGCCGTGGAAAGCGCTAGCTGATTTCCAGAACCGAGGTGTCTGTCATGAAAATGTTCTCGGCCGCAGATTCGATTTGTGCGACAAATCTCGAGACGAAACATACCCGGCTCTTACAGGCATTGTCCTCCATCTCGATATTGTCACTTGGCTTGTCTTGCGGCGCGATGGCGTTGATCACGTTCGTGCTGTTTCCCTGGCTGGCCACTCTGTCGCTTCCAGACCTGAGAGCATGGAGCGAGCTTAACGGCGGGGCGCTGCGGCATATGATGTACGTGGTTGGTACGACGGCCACACTCGCGACTGTCGCGGCTGGCGTGGTTGGGCGCACTGCACCATGGCCACAGAGGGCCTGGCTGCTCATCGCGGCCGGGGCGATAATCGTAGTGGCCGGCGTTACTTTCGGGTTCAACGAACCTGTCAATCGATTAATTCTGGGCACGACTCCGATCCCGGAAATAGAGTTCCCGGCCATCATCCATCGCTGGATATTCTGGAACGGCGCGCGCATGCCACTCGCGCTGCTTGCCTTCTATGCCGCGAACCGAGCCACGCGCTAGATATGGAGCGCGGCTCGCTATCCGCGTCGGCTTCACGCACGCGGAGCACCCTCGGTTGCCCGAATCGAAAATATCTGTTACCGATTCCCTAGCTTGCGATCGTTTGTTCACACCCAGCATTTTCAGGCACGTAGCTCAGCGGGAGAGCACTTCCCTGACACGGAAGGGGTCGGCGGTTCAATCCCGCCCGTGCCTACCACTCTGTGTACAACGCCGTCCTTCGACACTCGCACCGCGGTTGTGTAGCCACGATGTTTTTTGATGTATCGCACGTTCGTGCTGCGGCACTTTTCTAGATGAACGCCGAGGTCAGCGTTTCCGTCAACGGAGAGCGCCGTACTGTCGCCTGTGGCGCCCGCGTTCGCGAAGTGCTTGGCGGCATTCCGAGCAAAGACCTCGTCGCCGCAAAGGTGAATGGCAAAGTCGTCGATTTGAGCCGCCCGCTGGAATCCGACGCGACCGTCGAGCCGGTCCTCGCCGACAGCCCCGAGGGACTCGACGTCATCCGCCATTCGACGGCGCATCTGATGGCGATGGCGGTGCAGCAGCTTTATCCCGGAACGCAAGTGACCATCGGTCCGGTAATCGAGGACGGCTTCTACTACGACTTCGCACCCAAGACGCCCTTCACCGTCGAAGACCTGCCAAAAATCGAAGCGCGGATGAAGGAACTCGCGAAGGCCGACCACAAGGTCGAGCGAATCGAGGTGCCGCGCGACGAGGCGATCAAGACCTTCGAGGCGATGGGTGAGAAGTACAAGGTTCAGATTATTATCGAGAAAATCCGCCCCGACGAGGTCGTCTCGATTTACAAGGAAGGCGACTGGATGGATCTCTGCCGCGGTCCTCACGTCCCGTCCACCCGCTACCTGCGCGCGTTCAAGCTGCTCAATGTTGCGGGTGCGTACTGGCAAGGCGACGAGCACAATGAGATGCTCTCGCGCATCTACGGCACCGCGTTCGCTTCCAAAGAGGCGCTTGAAGAACATCTGAAGCTGCTGGAACTCGCCCGCACCCGGGACCATCGGAAGCTCGGCCGCGAGATGGGGTTGTTCTTTTTCGATCCGGTCTCACCCGGCTCGCCGTTCTACCTGCCCAAGGGCACCGTCATCCTCAATCAGCTCATCGATTATGTTCGCCGGCTCTACTGGCGCTACGGCACCGAAGAAGTGGTAACGCCGCAGATCTATCGCAATCAGATGTTCAACACTTCGGGACACTGGGAGAATTTCCGCGAAAACATGTTTCTCTCACCCGACCCCGAAGCTGAAGGAAGCGATGCGCTGACGGTCGATGCCGGGCTTGAAGGATGGCGGCGCGGTTATGGCGTCAAGCCGATGAACTGTCCCGGCCACACCTACGTCTACCACGCGGAGAAGCGTTCTTATCGCGACCTGCCGCTGCGCTTCGCGGAGTTTACTCGGCTGCATCGCGCTGAGCGCTCGGGAGTTCTGCACGGACTCGCACGAGTGCGTTCGTTTCAGCAAGACGATACCCACATTTTCTGCCGCGAGGACCAGATAGAGGACGAGTTTGCGCTCAGCATTCAGATGGTGCGCGACGTGTACTCGGCGCTCGGCTTCGAGCGGGTCGAGTTCAAGCTCGCGACCATGCCCGATCATCATCTCGGGACCGAAGAGCAGTGGCGGATGGCGGAAGAGAAGCTCGCCCACTCGATGCGGCGCAATGAGATACCCTTCGAGATAAATCCCAGGGAAGGGGCTTTCTATGGCCCCAAGATCGAAATTTACGTTCCCGATGCGCTCAAGCGAAAGTGGCAGGTTGCGACGATTCAGCTCGATTACAATCTGCCCGAGCGGTTCGGCCTGACCTACACCGCCAGCAGCGGCGCCCAGGAGCGCCCCGTGATGATCCATCGCGCGATCCTCGGATCGCTCGAACGATTCATCGGCGTACTGATCGAGCATACCGGCGGAGTGCTGCCGTTCTGGCTGGCGCCCGAACAGGCCCGCGTGCTTTCGCTCAGTGAAAAGGTGGAGACTTACGCCAAGGAACTGACCGTGACCCTGCGTGCCGCCGGCTATCGCACCGACGCCGACATCCGCAACGAAAAGCTGGGCTTCAAGGTGCGCGAGGCGGAGCTTGCCAAAGTGCCCTATATGATAGTCGTCGGGGAGCGTGAGGCCGCCGACCGGTCCGTGTCGCTCCGCAAGCGGGGCGGCAAGAGCGAAACGCTCACGGTTGAAAACCTGATCGAAATGATGCGAAAAGAGCCGCTGCCGGCCTAATATAAGGAGAGTCCGGTACTTACACCGGAGGAGGTGCCATATCCGTCGAGATTTTAGAGTTCCCCCATCGAGAGAACCCGCTATACGGGTCAATCGATTAATCCGTGCTACCGAGGTTCGGGTAATCGATTCGGACGGTTCACAGGTTGGTGTTCTTCCCATCGCGGAAGCTTTGCGCGTGGCAGAAGGCAGGGGTCTTGATCTGGTCGAGGTTTCCTCGACCGCCAAGCCGCCGGTCTGCCGCGTCACCGACTTCGACAAGTACCGCTATTCGCTTAAGAAGAAGCAGCACGACTCTAAGCGCCATGCGACCGCGAACGCGGTCAAGGAAGTCAAGATGGGCGCGCGCACTGCCGTTCACGATGTCGACTTCAAAGTTAAGCATATCAGGCGCTTTGTTGGAGAAGGGCAACGTGTTAAGCTCTCGGTTTCGTTTCGCGGACGTGAGATAACCCATCCTGAGTTGGGACGCAGTCTCATCGACAAGATTATCTTGGAGGTGCAGGATGTTGCGCAGCCCGACGGGGGAACCCGGATGGAAGGACGCAATATGTCGGTCCTGCTTACGCCGCGATAGAAAAATTTTTCGCAACGAAAGCGCACGAGCGATGCCGAAGATTAAGACCAATCGCGCTGCCGCCAAGCGGTTCAAGGTGACCAAGGGCGGCAAGGTAAAGTACAAAAAGGGCTATTCGCGCCATCACGCCTGGGCCAAGAATCGCGGCCGCAAGCGGAGACTCCGTCACGCCGGTATTTTCAAGAAGACCGAGGGCGAAGTGGTAAAGAAGCTGATGCCCTATGCGTAGCGCTCGCCTCGCGTGAACCGATTTTACGTGAACCGACTTTAAGAAAAGGACCGATTTCCGATGCCTCGCGCAAAGGGCGGACCCAAGACCCGCCGCCGCCATAAACGCCAGTTGAAGCACGCCTCCGGATTTGTCGGCGGGCGCAAGCTTTATCGTCAGGCCCGCAACACTTTCGAGAAGGGCCTCACTTACGCCTACCGCGATCGCAAGACCAAGAAGCGTGTGTTCCGCGCCCTGTGGGTGCAGAGAATCAACGCGCTCGCACGCGAACACGGGCTTTCCTACAGCAAGCTCATAGATGGGCTCAAGAAAGCGGGTGTCGAAGTCGACCGCAAGCAGCTCGCCGTGCTTGCCAAGGACCGCGACGGATTGTTTACAGAGCTGGTGCGCGCCGCCAAGAACGCGCTCGGCCTCGCAGCAGCCTGAAGCCGCGCCGTTCGAAGCCACGCACCAGGAAACCATGTGGGTTTTGCCACATGGTTTTTTGTTTTCCGGGACCCAGCCGGTGAAGGTGGAGTGATCGAGCCATGAAAGAGCAACTGGAGGAAATTCGCCGCCGCGCGCTCGCCGAACTTGCCGACGATGCCACCGCGGATGCGATCGAAGCGGTCCGCGTCCGCATTCTCGGGCGGTCGGGCGATCTCACCGAAATCATGCGCGGCATGCGCGATGTGCCGCAGGCGGAGCGGCCGCTGATCGGCAAGCTCATCAACGACATCAAGCGCGAAGTGGAAGGGCGCATCGAGGAGCTTCAAGGGCGCCATCGCAGTCAGGAGCTGGAGCGATCGCTGGCGTCGGCCAGGCTCGACGTGACGTTGCGCGGGAGCAAAATTCCGCGCGGCCGCATCCATCCGGCGACGCAGATCATGGAGGAGATGCTCGACATCCTGTGCGGGATGGGCTTCGAAGTCGTGTACACGCAGGACATCGAGGACGACTTTCACAATTTCGAGGCGCTCAACTTTCCGCCCAATCATCCTGCGCGCGAAATGCAGGACACGTTTTTTCTTCCCGGCGGACTTCTGCTTCGCACCCATACGTCGAACGGGCAAATTCGCGTGCTGGAACGCCGTCGTCCGCCCCTTGCCGTCGTGTGCCCGGGTGGATGCTACCGGCGCGACGATCTCAGCGTGCGCGCCGCGCCCGCGTTCAATCAAATCGAAGGCTTCATGATCGATCGCCGTGGTCGCATCACGATGAGCCATCTCAAGGGCGTGCTTACCGATTTCGCCAAAGATTTCTTCGGCGAAACGCGAGTGCGCTTTCGCGCCAGCTTTTTTCCATTCACCGAGCCCAGCGCCGAACTCGACATCTATTGCCTGCTCTGCTCGGGCGCCGGATGCCCCGTATGCAAGCACAGCGGATGGACGGAGGTGCTCGGCTGCGGGATGATCCATCCGAATGTGCTGCGCGCGGTGAAGCTCGATCCCGCTGAGTACCAGGGGTTCGCGTTCGGCATGGGCGTCGAGCGCACCGCCCTGATGAAGCTGGGTATCGACGACATGCGGCTCTTCTTTGAAAACGATCTGCGGTTTCTCGCGCAGTTTCCCTCGGTCAGCGGAGGTGGGCAGTGAAGCTTCCGCTGAGCTGGCTTAAGAAATTCGTCGAAGTCGATGCGCCAGCGCGCGAGATCGCCGACCGGCTGAGCGCGGCCGGCCTCGTGGTCGAGAATATCGAGACGATCGCGCCCGCCTTCCAGGGCGTGGTCGTGGCGAAAGTGATTGAGGCCGGACGCCATCCGAACGCCGATCGCCTGAGCCTCTGCCAGGTGGATGCCGGACCCAAAGGCCGCTTCAGCGTCGTGTGCGGTGCGCCGAATGTTCGTCCCGGAATGATCGTGGCGCTTGCGCTGGTTGGCGCGCGCCTGGCGGGCGCCGGCAAAGGGCAACCTGGAGACGGCGTTGCGCAAGTCCAGGATGAGCCGCCTCTTGAGGCGGCGACCATTCGGGGAGTCCGCTCGGAGGGCATGCTCTGTTCGGAGCGCGAGCTCAAGCTTTCCACCGAGCACGCGGGAATACTCGCGCTGCCCGACGATGCGGCCATCGGCACCGATCTGGCAGACTTTCTGCTTCTGCCTGACACCGTGCTGGATGTCGAAATTACCCCGAATCGCGGCGACTGCCTTTCGATAATCGGGCTCGCGCGCGAAGTGGCGGCGATCTTCGGCGTCAAGCTCAAAATCCCGCGCCCGCCCGCCGTGAAG
>Ga0074044_10000563_pt1 | contig 35711 bp, 25 predicted proteins | sample BogForMeECP23OM1_FD_94443 | JGI IMG/M metagenome (GOLD analysis project Ga0074044, IMG submission 94443) | Bog forest soil microbial communities from Calvert Island, British Columbia, Canada - Bog Forest MetaG ECP23OM1 | ecosystem: Environmental > Terrestrial > Soil > Wetlands ...
TGACGCCAAGTGCGGCGCCGCATGCCACACGATTGCGGCGTCAAAGGATTACATTTTCACGGCCTACCCCAAAAGATAAGCCCCATCAGGCGCTCTCCAATTCGTCGGCAACTCCGGAAACAGTTTTCTGCAATTCGTAGCCCGCAGAGCGCTTGGAACGCGATCTTAAGAGGAGGAACAATATGAGACTGATCGGTTTTTTACTGCTTGCAGTTGTAACCCTGGCCGGCATTGTCGCCCACATGGCGCACGCGTCTGGACAGTCCGATGAAGACTCTTCCCCGATCTACGGCGTCAAGATCCCCGCCGGATACCGCGATTGGCAATTGATCGCCGTGAAGCAGCTTCATTTCGGCGGCAAGGGCGAGCAATTGCGCGCTCAACTCGGCAACGATATAGCGATCAAGGCCTTCAAGGAGGGGACGCTCCCGTTCCCGGACGGTGCCATCATTGCTGCGATTCATTGGACTCGTGTCCCGTCGGAAGACAACAACAAGGTCCTTGATGGCCCATTCCCCGGCACTCAATCGTTCGTGATCGGGTCCCGGGTGAATGTGCAGTTCATGGTCAAGGACTCAAGGAAGTACGCCTCGACGGGCGGCTGGGGGTTCGCTGACTTTACGGGCACAAAGGCCGGCGACAAGGCATTGCACGAGACCTGCTTTCCCTGCCATGGGCCCGCGAAAGATCATGACTACGTCTTCACCCGTTACGCACGCTAATGCACTTCGTCTGCGATCAGAAGATCCTCATAAGATCAACAGCGTTGGCACCCGATCACCACGCCTGTTAAGGCTTCGAGGGGTGCTGCTCGTCGGTGATGTGGATGCGGTCGGCGTTGTCGTAGGTGGACATGTCGGAGAGGATGATTTTGTCGCCTTCTTTGAGTCCGTCGAGGATCTCGATGGTGTTTACGGAGGCGCGGCCAAATTTTACGTCGACGCGGACGGCTTCGGTGCCGTCATTGCTAATTTTGAACAAAGAGAATGTGGAATTGCCCCTGGCGCCTTCGCCGGCGTGAACCGGGCGATGGACGGAGAGAATGTTATCGAGCTTTTCGATGTCGATGGTGGCGTCGACTGGGAGATCGATAGCGACTCCCTGGGGCAAAGGACTATCGAGGGAAACATCCAAACTAACCGTTCCGCTTACGACTTCCGAACTGATGCTGCTGACATGGCCCTTCACGATGCACCGCGTGTTCATCGAGGGAAGGACGACTGCGCAAGCCACGGTGGCATTTTGACGGGGCTGCACCTCCTTTGCCATGAATTCCGGTAGCGTGACTCGAGCGACCGGATTCTTAGAATTTTCAGGCTCGATGAGTTTTCCGAGGCCGCGGACCTGACGGATCATGGGACCGCGCTTGACGGTGTCGGTCCAGACGATGCTGAGATCCACAGTGGGTATGTCGCTGGGGGCGCTGGCATCCACTCCCCCCACGACTCCGCTACTTATACCGCCGCTATCGCCACCACTGATGCCACCCTTCACGCCGCCGGCGATTCCGCTGGCAGACCGCGAATGTTTGTACACATCAAAGTTCAAAATGGCGTAGCGGGGCGACTGCGGTGAAGGGTCTAGAGTGACTTCGACCACCACTCCGGTTCCTCGCTCATGCCAAAAGCTTACGAGGACGTTCATCATGTGGCCCACTTTCGCGTCGTCAATGGCGGTTTCTACCGCAGGGCGGTCGGGAAGCTGATCGAGGCGTGTTTCCTCTTCTTTCAAAATAGCGTCATTCAAGGAATCGCCAAAATCGTGATGCTTCACTTGGATCCGCTGGAGTAGGAGAGCGGTTGCAGTGGGATTAGGTTGTTGCGGAGAACCAGAGTCTCGGGTCGGTAGCGGCGCGGCTTTGAGAGGAAACGCCCAGACGGCGAGGATAATGGCCAGGGCGATACAGCAGGAGATGGCGGTTAGCGAGGCAATCAGTCTTGTTCGGGACATACGAACCTCCTTTAGCATGAGAGCTACTCTTTCGGCGAGCTGACGCTCGGCGAGAAATGGCGGTGCGGGAACAGCTGAGATGGATGCGCGAGCGTTGGTGAATTCGAGCAGCGCCTCCAGATAGGGCTTGCGCGCGTTGGTGAGCTTTACCACTTCGAGATCGACGACCTGCTCGCGCGCGAGGCGGACGCGAGCGATGAGCCAGGCGATGGCGGGATGAAACCAGAAAGCGGCTCGGATAATTTCTTCACAGAGGTGATGCGCCCAATCGCGACGGCGAACGTGAAGCAATTCGTGACAGGCAATCGCGGCCTGGAACCGGGAGTCCATGGACGAGAAACGTTCTGGCAGAAGGATTACAGGTGCCACGAAGCCGAAGGTGACGGGCGAACCCACATCCGCGGAAAGGCGGAACTCGGCGCGAGTGTTTGCGCGGACACGCATTTCCTCGAGAACTGCCGCGGATTCGGTGGACGAAAGAATTGGAGACGAAGCCTGGCGGAACTGGCGAAGTTTGAGCAAGCCCAAGGCAAGCATGACGAAGCGCGCGGCAATGCCGGCGAGAATCACGACGCCGAGAATCTGTGCGATGAGATCAAGGCTGGGAAGATGCCAGTGCGCGACGGCGGGGCTGGACGCTAAAGGAAGAGGAACCGGTTCGATATCCATCGAAGCAACGATCCTGCTGATTCGTTTTGCTTGATGCCACGGCTCGAGGAAAGGGAGCAGCAGGCTGATGACCAGGAGCGCTCGCCAGTAGAGGAGAAGCACGCGAGGCTGGCGGATTTGGAAAAAACGGGGAAGAAATCCGGCCACCAGCACGAGGAGGATGATCTGCGCGCTCCAAAAAAGAAGATTAGAAAACCACAGTGGAGAGTTCATGGGCAGCACCGGATTAACTTGCGCGCTTGAGGAATGCTCATTTTATTTCCTCGATCATGCGCACGATTTTCTGCAGATCCTTTTCGCGAATATGCCGCGTTTTGACGAGATGAACGAGGAGCGGTTCGGCTGAGCCGTTGAAAACGCGATCGATGAATTCGCGAATCATGCCGCCGATGACCTGGTTCTTGGGATGCGCGGGACGGTAGATAAAGGCGCGATCCTGGCGGCGTTTTTTCAAATAGCCCTTGGTTTCGAGTATTTTCATCATGGTCATGACGGTGGTGTAGGCAACTTTGCGATGTTCGAGGAGGGCTTCATAGATATCGCGGACGGTGGCGGTTTCGCGATGCCAGACGAGCTTCATGATTTCGAGTTCTTGGGGGGTGAGGGTGGTGTTTTTGGGGCGCATGGCAATTCGTTTTATAGTACTAATTATTTAGTATGACAAGCGCAAAAGAAAACCTCATACTGGAAAGGAAGATACGAGGAACCAATCGCTCCGAGGAGAGATTTCTCTCTGCGCAGGCCGACACGTTCGCAGAAGTAAACGTAGCAGAAAAAGCGTCGGCCTGCTCCGTTCGAAAATGACCGGTCTGGGCGGGGTGATCGGTTGGCCGCCTGGTTACTTCAGGCGGATGCAGTCAGCATCGTCATAGGCGGACATATCGGAGAGGATATGGTCCTCGGAATCGTTCCTTTTGATAGCGGAAGAACTTGGGGTCGGAAAGATGCAGGCACACGAGAGCAGCCTGGTGTGGCTTTCATTTCAAACGTCCGTATTCGGACATACTTGGCCGGCAATCGAACCATTGCTCTGGCGAATTCCGAGCCAAGTTCAACAAGATAAGACCTTACGAATCGGCCTACCAGTTGCGCGTGGGAAAGAGTGTTGCGCTGCATGCTTCGTAATCTCCGATATTCGACGAGAAGTTTCAAGCGAAGGCCGGGGTTGGCCCTGGCCCTGCTGTTCACGATTGCGCTGGGCATCGCCGGCGTTGTTTCCTTGCGTGGATTCGTTCACGGTTTTACAAGACCTTCGTTTCCGCTGGGGTCTCTCGACAGACTCGTCGCAGTGTTCGGGCGAGACGCGCAGGGCGAAGCAGGCCCCCTCTCCAAACAACAATATCTGTACGTCAGAAGTCGGCATGATGTATTCCAATGGATTGCCGCCGCGCGCGTATCGCCGGGTGCCATCGCGGTGGCCGGCCAAACGGCATTCGTGCCAGTAGCTGCCGTGACGGCGAACCTCGCTGGAGCCTTCGGCCTACCGCTCGACGAGGGTGTCGTTATCAGTCATCGCACTTGGCAGGGCGAGTTCGGCGGGTCGGCCGACGTTCGTGGTGCGGAGATTCGAATCAATGGCGTCACCGCCCGCATCAGCGGCATTGCGCCGGATTGGCTCGAGGGGATATATCGCGATCGTCCGGTTGACGTCTGGATGCCTTTGCCTGAGGAAGAACTTCAGCGGCTCGACGATAGCAGCCGGAATCTCTGGGTTGTGGCGCGGCTGGGCCGTGACATTTCGCCGAGTGAGGCGAAAGTAGTTTTTCAGGCAGGGGACCGCACCAGCGAGCTGGGCGTCGTACCCTACACCGGCTTGACGCCGGAAAGAGCGGCGCACCTCTCACGGATCGGCATGCTGCTCAAGTTCGCGGCGGGTGCGGTGTTCTTCATTGCCTGCGTCAATGTGGCTTTGTTCCTGCTTGGGCGTGCCTCGGCGCGTTTCCACGAGACCGCCATCCGCGTCGCGCTAGGGGCGAGCCGTGGCCAACTCGCCGTTGAGCTACTCTCCGATAGCGTCGTCATCTCCGTTGCTGGCGGAGCGATGGGCATGCTGCTGGCGCTGTGGACGTCGTATATTGTTCCCGCGCTCCTCTATGACCAGGATGCTGAGCGTCTCATATTCGCACCGGACCTGTTCGGCATCGCGGAGGCGTCCTTCGTGTTTGTCGGAATCATGATCCTGTGCGGTCTGTTACCGGCCGTGGTGATTCCGCTTGATCGCCCGATCAGCTTGATTCAGCGAGACAGCACAGGGGCTTCTCCGGCCATTCGGCGCCTGCGGCTGACACTTGTGGCGGCACAAATGGCGAGCTGCTGTGTCCTCGTGATCTCTACGGCTTTCCTGGTCGACGGTCTTCGCGCAGCGCTGGTTACGAGAGCGGGCCAGAGGCTAGGGCATACCGTTTTTGCCACCGCGCAAGCGAATCCCGATTTCGCCATCGAGTATTTCGGGCGAGCCGAGGAGGCGGTGAAGCTGGTTCCTGGTGTATCCGCCATCGAGTGGGCCGGAACGCTGCCGGGGGCGCAGCCTATACGGCAGCCGTTCCGCATCGTGCCAGCGCAGTTGCCACTCCGCGAAGTCACCCTGGACAGCGATTGGGTCACGGCTGACCCGCTCAAGCTCTTCGAACTCCCGCCTAAGGCCGGGCATATGTTCGGGGCCGCAGAGCGAACGTGCCGAGCCGCGATCGTGAATGAAGAGGCGGCCAAAGAGCTGTTCGGCGGAAACACGGCCGGCCAAACCCTACGAGACCCCGAGACTCCCGTGCCGGTCGAAATAATCGGCGTAGTCGCCATGCGAGAGTCGGAGCAGGTGGCCAAGAAGAACCGGCCCACGGTCTACTTCGATTACACCAGCCACCAAGAGACTGCGCCACGGCGAATCACTGACGTGCGATTTCGCGCGCCCATTGCCTCGGAGCTGGCCACTGCGGATCTCGTAACCAATACCGTGTCGCCAGGCTATTTCGATGCCCTGGGAAGCAAACTCATCGCAGGTCAGGGCTTTACGGGCGATACCGAGTCCATGGGATGCCGGATCGGCATCGTGAATCAGGAGGCCGCTGACCTGTACTTCGGTGGAAACGCGGTTGGGGCTGCGGTTATCGATGAGCAGGGCCGCCGCACAGACATCATCGGGGTAGTGCATGCGGGGTCGCTGGGAGCTTTCCAACGGCGTGCGGAGCCCGCGCTGTATCTTCCGATGTCGCAGGACGTTCTCACGTCAATGAGCATGATTGTCCACGTCCGGGAGGTAAATGATCCTCTGTTGGCCGATCTGCGGCGCACGCTTGAGGAGGTGCCAGGACACGGCTCCAGCCCGGTCCTCGTGCGGACGTTCGAAACGTACCTCAATCAGACTTCGCTCGCGCCTTTGCGCATTGCGACCCTGCTTCTTGGCGTATCCGCCACGATGGCGCTCCTGCTCAGCGTTCTCGGCCTGTTCGGCGCTCTGAGCGATGCTGCGCGGCAGCGCCGCCGCGAGTTAGCAATTCGCATTGCTCTCGGAGCGACGCGATGGCGGATCATCGGTCAAGTGATGGGAGAAGGAATATGGCTCGCTTGCATAGGCACGCTGGCGGGGATGCTCACGTCCCTTGTGGTATCGCGATGGATGAGCGGAATCACGGCGGGCAGCGGTTCGCCGGCTTTGTGGGTGTGGCTGGCAGCGCCGCTTGCGTTGGCGGGTGTGGTTACTATTGCGAGCGTCTTGCCTGCGCGCCGTGCGTTGATGACCAACCCCCTCACGATCATGCGCGACAATACTTGACGACAAGAAGAGCAGCGCTCCTGTGCGTGAGCCCTAGGAAGTTCTTGCGTTCGTTTCTTGAAAACTTTCTTCCACAGGCATGCACATATTTCCACAGAGTTTTTGCGAGATTGCACTTGCCAACATTTGTTGCTGCTCTTAGTATGCGCAGCAGATTGATCGGGAAGAAAAACTTCACGACTCAATTCTGAGATAGCAGCGAGGGTAAAACTGAGCTGGTGTTGAATGAATTGAGTTGAGGAGAAAAACTTCGCGAGCCAGTTCTGAGATGGCGGCAAGGGTAAAACCGAGCTGACGTTGACTGAATTGAATTGAGAAGAAAACCTCTGCGGTTCGCGCAAAGGGAATGGCGAGGGTAAAACCGAACCAGCTTCCAATGAGTTGGACCGGGGAGAAAGCTTCGCGGCTGAGTTTGAGGCGGCACGGGTAAAACTGAGCTGCTGCAGAACGGATGCGGAAGCGAGAAGCTTTGCGGAGCACTCAAAGATGCGGCGCGGGTCAAACCGAGCAGCGATCGTGAGTTGAACCAAGAAGTAGAGCTTTACGAGCCAATTTAGGCGAGGCGGCCAGGGTAAAACCGAACCGCTTTCGAGTGAGTTGATCGAGAAGCAAAAACTTAGCGATTCAATCGAAAAGGGGGCGACGCGGTCACACCGAGTCGCCCTCGATTTTTTTGTAGCAGGAAGTCCACCCGCCGAGGCAATTCCCACAGAAGGAAGGTTTGAGACGAGCTAGTTGAGCAGGTATTATTTCGGTCTCGTCTCAGACGGAGGCAAAATGCAGCAGCGTTCGATCAGTCTACTTGCCTTGGCGGTTTGCTTCGCCTCGGTTTCCACGCACGCGCAATCTTCGTCCGCACCCGCTGCGCCCGAAGAACAAAAGGCGGCAACAGTGGCGGCTCCTGCCAAAAACGATTACAGCAAGCCCGAAACCTGGCTTTGCCGCGGGGGGAGCGGGGATGCGTGCACCGTGGACCTTTCGACGACGGTCATCGCTGCGGACGGCAAGCTGACGCGGGAATCCTGGTCCGCTGATCCAAAGCCGCCGGTCGACTGCTTCTACGTGTATCCGACCGTCTCGACGGAGCCGAGCGGAAACAGCGACATGAACGCCGGGCCAGCGGAAAAAGCCGTTGTGCGGATTCAATTCGCACGATTTGCTTCCGTCTGCCGGCCGTTCGCTCCGATCTACCGGCAAGTGACGCTGACGGCGCTGCGGGCCGCCGCCACCGGAAATCCGATTCGCGTGGACCGCGCGCTAGCGTACAACGATGTGCTGGAGGCGTGGAACTACTATCTCGCTCACGACAATCAGGGGCGCGGCGTAATCCTGATCGGGCATTCGCAGGGAGCGAATGTGCTGGCAAATTTGATCAAGCAAGAAATTGACGGGAAGCCTGTGCAATCGCGGATTATTTCCGCGATGTTGATTGGAAGCAATGTGGCCGTTCCAGAGGGCAAAGATGTTGGCGGCGCATTTCAACAGATGCCGCTATGCCGAGCGACGACACAGACGGGCTGCGTGATCACTTACGTCTCGTTCCGCGCGAATGTGCTGCCTCCGGCCAATTCGCGATTTGGACGTGTGCGGGGCGAGCACATGATGGCGGGTTGCACCAATCCAGCGGCGCTCGGCGGAGGAAGCGGCGAGCTCCATGCGTACCTGACAACACGCGGCGGGATCGTGGACGTGGGCTTGGGCGAAGTGAAACCGTGGGTAACGCCGCCGCAGCCGATCGAAACTCCGTTCGTGAGCGTTCCGGGCATGCTTACTTCGGAGTGCGTGTTCGATAAGAACGGCTCGTATCTTGCGGTGACGGTGCACGGCGATCCGGCCGGGCCGCGTGCCAGCGACATTCCCGGCGACGTCGTGGTGAACGGAAACGTGCTTACCGACTGGGGCTTGCACTTGATTGATATGCCGGAAGCGATGGGAAACCTGATTGATATTGCGCGGCAGCAGTCCAAGACCTACCTCGCATCAGGGTGGACAAAAGCAAAGTAGTCAGAAGCAAATTGCGAAAACGGCAGGGCGGCATTTTAGGTGCTGCCCTGCCGTTTTCAGTTAGTGGTTAGCGGCGAACCCGGAGACTGATGGTGGTCGTGTGGCTCAGGGAGCCCGAAACACCCGTAATGGTAACTGTCCTCGTTCCTCTCGTCGCTGTGCTGCTGGCCGTCAGCGTCAGGGTGCTTGTTCCGGTCGCAGCGTTCGGGCTAAACGACGCGGTAACGCCTGTGCCGAGTCCGCTGGCCGACAAGGTGACACTGCCGGTAAAGCCGTTGGACGGAGTGATGGTGATCGTCGTCGTGCCGCTTGATGACTGATCGATAGTCAAGCTGGTTGGCGACGCGGAGAGCGTGAAGTTGCCGGAAGCCACAGCGGCCACCGTGAGAGAGACCGTGGCGGTTTGCGTAATGCCTCCGCCCGTGCCGGTGACCGTGATCGCGTAAGTACCGGTCGCAGTCGTCGAAGCCACGGCGATGCTCATGGTGGAGCTGCCGGAGCCCGGCGCTGCGATAGATGTGGGACTGAAACTCACCGTCACGCCGGCCGGCTGGCCGGTCGCAGAGAGAGCGACGGCCGAGTTAAAGCCACCGGAGACGGCGGTCGTGATCGTGGATGTGTCATTGCCGCCCTGGACCACTGAAACTGAAGCGGGTGAGGCAGACAAAGTGAAGTTCGGGCTCGTCGACGTTGGAGCCAAGGCGTTGATCAGGCCGGTGCCATTCGGGCTGCCCCAGCCGGTCACCAGGTCATAACCGACCACGGCCGAATAACTGCCAGATGTGCCACTCGTGATGTCGTGGAATTCCGAGGCGTAGGCGGAGGTCACACTCTGCGAATAGATTGTTGGGTTGATGAAACCGATGAATGGCTCTCCGTTGGCAGCCAATTGTTGGTTGACCAGAGCGATGTAACCAGCCCACATCGGCGTCGCGAAGCTGGTGCCGCCATAGTCGTTTGCAGTGCAGGTGGTTTGGTCCGCGCAGACGTAGAACGTAAAGTTCGCGTTTGCCGAAACATCCGGGCCGTTGCGCAGGGTTGTCGAACCCTTGTTGCTCGAGTTGATCACTCCCGCGAGCTGCTGCCACGAGGGGATGGGGATGGAGTCCGGCGATATGCCGCCGCCGCTGTCCGTCCAGGCGGTTTCGGACTTCCAGGCGCCACCGGCACTGGCGGTTACCAAATCCGTGCCGCCAACAGAAACGACATAGGCATTATCCGCTGGCCAAGCTTCATTGCTCTTCGACCAAGTAGAAGAGTCGCCGGAAGCCGCAAAGAAGTTCTGGCCTTGCAACGCCATCTTCTCGAAGTACGGGTTGAGCGTGTTGGGATCCGCCGGTGTCCAGCCCCAGGAACAGCCAATCGTGGTAGGCAGCGGGCTGTGCGTTGTCATGGCGCTGATGATGGCGGTATCCGTGGATCCGATGTACATCACAAGACTGGACAGTCCCGGCGCCATGCCGATCGCCTGGGTCATGTCGATCGTCTGTTCGGTGTCGTCACAGTCGCCGCCGGCTCTCGTATCCACGCAAGATGTGCTGGTGCCGTCGGTGGAGAGCAGGGTTATCGGCACATTGTTGGTTTGACCGACGTTGCTGAAATAGGTGTTTAAGTCGGTCAAGTCAGTGCCTAAATACTCGAGCAGTCCGAGGTTCTGGCCAGCCCCGGTGAGAGCAGTTCCGCCGTAGTAAGCTGCGCGCATGTCGCTGCCCAAAAAGGAAGCCGAAGGACCGGAGCCGGTTGTGGCATGAGACACGACGGCGTTCGCATCGATACCGTGTGCCTTCGCGTAGTCGCTTTTCTTGACGAACATGGGATGCGGGATGGAGTAGTTGTCCAGGCCGGAGATATGCCACAAGGGAAACGGCAGGTCCACCATGGGTTCGCGGTCCGGAGCGTAGTATGTCCGGTTCTCCGCAGGATGTTGATAGATACCCATGTTCACATGGAAAGCGGTTTCGATGTTTTCGACCGCGCCTTCGACTTGCACATCCATGCCATCGCGGGAGCCGCCAACGACGGCGAGGCCGTTTGCTTTCGCGTAACGAATCACTGCGTCGTAGTCTTCCTGACTGGGACCAAACCGCGCGGTAAACTCTTGCACCGTAAGAAAGTGACGGTAGGAGGGGCTGGAAGGATCGTAGAGCTCTCGCAAGAAGTCTTCCAACTCCGCCTGATTGCGCAGCGGCAAAACAACGTCCAGCCGCATGGTCTGGCCTGCTGGGAGCCGGCCGACGAACTTTGCCTGCCCATTCAGGTTCGCTTCACGCACATGACGCGTCATCAGGGACTGCGCTTGCGTCCGGCTCCCCACCACGAAGAGCAAGATGGCCGCGCACAGCACCGCATACATGACCCGTCGAAACACCACTCCATAGCTTTTTTCTGATCGGTTCATCGAATGGCTCCTTTGATTCTGGGGAATCGGGGAATCTCCTTTTGGGAGCGGGATTGGCACGGTACTTCCTTGAAAGAGGACTTCCGAGTTAGACCCCGGTTGTGCGCATGGTACCCTTCTGCTTCGCGGGACGCAACGAATTTGCCAGCAGGCCAAAGCCCCGCAAGTACAGGCTGAGTTCGCGCACAGCGGTATCGCCCGTGGCAGTGTCCGTTCAACTTCCGGTGAGCCGAATTACCGAAAACGCACTCGATTCGCATCAAGCAGGGAGGAAAGACCGAGTCCGCAGTTGGACTGGCGGATCGGAGAATTATCAGCTGCGGTGGGGAGTTTGCATTAGAATAAAAACGAGGAACACGGCAATGGCGCTGGATTGGTCAAATTGTCAGGCGGTAGAAAGTGTGCCGGGAAAAGTGAGCGGAGCATGGGTGTTCCGCGGAACAAGAATGCCGGTTGCCGCTGTTTTCGAAAATCTTGAAGATGGACTCACCATCGACGAAATCGTGGAGTTATACGACGGTCTGACCAGGGAGCAGGTGCAGGCAGTTCTGGACTTCGCGGCCCAGAGTTTAGAAGTTCCCCCCCGCAGCCGATAATGCGCATTCTATTCGACCAGGGAACGCCCGTCCCGATCCGGCGCGCCTTGCGCAATCACATAGTCAAAACAGCGAGGGAGCAAGGGTGGAGTACCTTGTTGAACGGCGACCTCCTTCGCGCGGCCGAGCAGGCGGGTTTCGACGTCTTTCTGACGACCGACACGAGCATTCCATATCAACTGAATCTCGAAAGTCAAAAGGTGGCCATCGTAATCCTCAGCCGAAACAAATGGAGTCAAGTCCGATCCAGGCTGCAGGAGATCGTTGATGCGGTGAACGCCGCAAAGCCAGGAAGCTGTGCAGTAGTCGAAATTCCTGCGAGGTGAGGTTCCTTTGGAAGACCTTTCTAAATATCATTATCCAGTCGGGAAGCTGTTCGAGCGGCCGAGCACGGCTGAGGATTGGGAGAAGTTTCGGCTGAGCGAAGAGCAAGTCGAATTTTTCCGAAATAACGGCTACTTAAAAGGCGTGAGGATTTTGACGGATGAGCAGGTGGAGGCTTTGCGCGGGGAACTGGATTACCTTATGGATCCTGCGCACCCGGGCCGGGAACTGTTTCACGAATATCATTCGAACGAGTCGACGGATCCAGACCGAGTGGTGTTTCACGCGCTGGGGGCTTGGCGCGTCGCGCAAGGCTTTCATGATCTGCTGTGGAATCCGGCGTTTCTCGTGCCGGCATCGCAACTGCTCGAGGGTCCAGTGCGCTTTTGGCACGACCAGCTTTTCTGCAAGCCAGCGCGGCACGGCGGAGTGGTGGCGTGGCACCAGGATTATTCGTATTGGACGAGAACGACACCGCTTGCTCATTTGACTTGCTGGATCGGGCTGGATGATTCCACGCGCGAGAACGGCTGCCTGAATTACGTGCCAGGAAGCCACAAGTGGCCGGACCTGCCGAAGCCCGTTCTGACGGGAGAGATGGATGGAATCCGCGGCAGCCTCCCGCGCGAGTTGAAAGACAAGTTTGAGCCCGTAGCGATTGAGCTAAAAAAGGGAGAAAGCGCGTTTCATCACGCGCGGACGATGCACGGCTCGGGCGCGAACGATACACCGAAGCCGCGGCGGGCCACGGTGATCAACGTGTTTCGCGACGGCGTGATGTCGAATGCAGATGAACCTCTGCTTGCAGGCGTTCCGGTAATTCCCCGCGGGCACAAGATGGGCGGACAGTTCTTTCCGTTGTTGTATGAGCAGACGGTCAGCGCAGATCCCACTAAACGGACAGCAACCGACTGAAAAAAGACCGATACCTGCGCAATGCCAACCTCAGGTCCTCGGTTGAGACGTTTTCACCCTGGTCCCATTGACCTTCTAGATTGCTGCGTTCCTGGGCGAAAATTTCCGCTAGTCTCTTCATGGTTCCTGCGACCAAATTATCAGCTTGCTCGACAGCCTGGCGAGGCTCATCGACGAAGCCGACTTGTATCGCGTCCCAGCGGGCATAAAGGTTTTTCGCTTCGTCGCTCGAAAAAAGCGGACCGCTTTCTCGCTCCATCGCGGGGGCGACGGCAGCCCCGTAGCTTCCAGTCCTGGTTACATGGCCAGGAACCGCAGCGATGGGAATCTCAACCGATTCCACTTCGATCACAGATTCGGCTTCGGCGGCCCTTCGTGCTGATTGATTCGCTCCGGCCAAGTCCGCGGTGGTCAGTTTAGGATCGGGCTCGGCTGGGAAAACCGAATCCTCTGATAAAAAATGCTTCTTTCTGATTTCATCGGTCATGATGCGCTCCTGTGTTCTTAATTAATCTAATGTTTCCAGATTCAGTCGCTAGGCGCGTGCGGCCCTTGCGGCTTTAGAACGGGTCAATGCGGGTTCGTCAGCCAACTCAGCAAAAAGCGTGCGGTAGTGGATCATGGCCTGTCTCATTTCTTCCGTACTTGCGCGGCCCTTCGAATGCTGGACGGCAATCTCATGTCCCGCTCGATAATGCTCGACGATAAGCGGGTGATTGACGGAGACATCCGCGGCACGCTGATCGAAGTCGCTGACCGGGTAGCCGCGAGCGGCCATTACTTCTTGAATGAGCCTATCTGCCTCGGTTAGCGCGCCCTTTGGATCATCAACAAATCGGGCCTGGATTTTCTGCCACGCAGCCACAAAATTCGCACGAGCCACCGGCGATAGCGGCTTTAGGTCAAAACGCTCCACTCTTCTTTCGAGTTTTTCCAGTTTTGCTTCCGCTTGGGTTTTGCTGCCTGTTTCTTCGATGGCTCGACTGTACTCGGGGCCGAAACGAGTTCGAAGTCTCTTGCTACGCTGATTTCTGATGATCAAGGCGATCGCGGTTGCAACAACCAAAACTGCGATCACGATAGCGACAACTATTGCCGAAGTGCTCATGGAGTTTCCTCTCAAAGTCCTTGATATCGTGTTTGTGGGGCGGTCTTCCATCCACATAATCCTGTAGCGCCACGCCGGTCAAATGTGTAGTGGCGCGGGTGTGCAATGAATTCTTGCGTACCTGCGATCCGTCGTATTGGACAGGAGCCGGAAAGCCGGAGAGTTTTGAAGTTTTGATGGAACTATCTCATTCGTGACACGCCAAGCAAGCTCTCTCTTATCGACTGCCCGACGTGTTTAGACTAGGATAGCGTCCCGCCGAAGGAAGGTTCACATATGGAAGAACAACTTAGCCTGGAATTTCTGCGCGTAGTGGAGAATGGCGCGGTTGCCGCTGCACGTACGATGGGATTCGGAGACCGTCACAAGGCCGATGAGGTGGCTGTCGAGGCGATGCGCAAGACGATGGATGCCGTGCAGATGGACGGGACCATCGTGATTGGCGAGGGCGAACGAGACGAAGCGCCCATGTTGTACATCGGAGAGAAAGTGGGCCTGGCGACGCACGCGCCCAAGGCGCTTTTTCCGGAAGTGGATATTGCCGTCGACCCGCTGGAAGGCACGAACCTGTGCGCGACGGGCGCCGGGAATGCGATCGCCGTGCTGGCAGCGAGCGAGCGCGGCGGTTTGTTGCACGCGCCTGATTTGTACATGGAAAAAATCGTTGTGGGACCGTCGTGCAGGGGCGCTGTCGATCTGGATGCTCCGGTTACCGACAATTTGAAATCGATCGCCAAGCGGTTGGACCGCGACGTGGAAGATCTCGTAATCATCGTGCTGGATAGACCGCGGCACGAAAAGCTCATCGAAGAGATTCGCAGGGCAGGGGCACGAATACGCTTAATCGGTGACGGCGACCTCTCGGCAGGCATTTCCGCGGCGGTGGTCGGCACGGGAGTGCACGCGGTGATGGGCATCGGCGGCGCGCCAGAAGGTGTGCTGACTGCGGCGGCTTTGCGCTGCTTGAACGGGCAGATTCTGGCACGTTTGGTGATTGGCAAACCGGAGGATCAGATACGGCTCGAAAAAATGGGCGTGAAAGATCCAAAACGGATTTACGACACGGAGGATTTAGCGCCTGGAAAGAAAATGATTTTTGCTTGTACGGGCGTTACAGACGGCAACTTGTTGAAAGGTGTCCGTTTTTTTGGGGAAGGCGTTCGAACTTCCTCCATGATTCTGACTTTGGATGACCGGCAAGTGCGCTTTGTGGATTCCGTACACCTGGACAAGCGGCCGGATATTAAGGTGCGGTTCAACTAGCTTCGGCGGGCGGTGCGCGGTCTCTGACGACTCCGGAAGGATTCGGAGCTGCGCGGGCGTGGAACGCCAGCACAACTCTACCTGCCCACAAAAAATCGCAGCCTGAACGCAAGAACAGGAACGCTTAGAGCACAGCTCAGAGGCTTTCCTGCTGCTCCCGGCTGCGCATCTGCCAGACTAAAAGCAGGGCGAACTGTGCCCACTTGGGAGAAGCAGGTTATGGCAGAAGGATCCACTTCGGGCAATTCGTCATCGTCCAAGTCTCTGATGTGGATGATGATCGCTCTGTTCGCAGGCCTCGCCATACTGCTGGCAGGCGGGTTGTTCGTCGCCAGCCGCGTGGTCCGCTCGATGGGGCTGACGGCGGCAAATGCTATGAACACCGTGCGAACTGCTGGGGGAAGCTTCCGGCTGGAAAAAGAAGGAGAAATGGGACCCGGTTTGCCGGTCTATCCCCGCTCGTCGCTGGTTGTGCCGGACGACAGCACGGCAGCAGCCGCCGTCAAAGAGGCGCAAAACGGCATCGAGAAATCAACGTATCACACGACCGATACGCGGGATTTTGTGGATGAGTGGTACGGCAAACATTTGAGTCCGCAGTTCACGCGCCGCGACGCGGGCGATAAGCCAGTGCCGGCGATTTTCAGCGATGCGCGCGTCTCCGACAGTGACATCGCCTTTGTGGCCGACAGTGGGCAAACGGTTGGCATCGTGGCGCTCTCACTCGACTCCGGCGGGACAAAGATATCCCTGATTCGGTTCAGCAAATCGTCGCCCGCTTCCGCGGAAGCCCCGAATGCGGCACAGCCCTCTTCTACGCAGCCAGCCACCACACCCTAGCGGAAACTTCTCGCTCGAAGCGCGTCCTCGCGACTTCATTTTGTTCTGTAGTTACCTGGGCAGGCTTATTGCTGGCTTTTGGTCAGCGCCAGAAAAACATCGTCGTCGACGGCAACGGACCGCATAAAGAGCGTCGCCGTCGATCCGCCTGCAAGCGCAATATCATTAGCGCTGCCGCTGATAGCCGGGCCCGCCGGCTTAGTGGTTCCATTCCCCAAGCCGTCGCCGGGTTGCAGCGAAATACGCGTGGTAGCCGGCGTGCAGTTCGCGGCACCAAGACAAGTGTCACGGACGAAAACCTGGCGGTAGCCGCTGTTCGTTGAGCTCGTCGCTGATTTGCCAGTCGCGGCGGATGTTGAGGTTGCCTGGCTCTTCGTTACGGCAAGGAACGCGACATACCGTCCTGAAGCGCTAAGGGAAGGCAGGATGCCTTCCGTTCCGAGCAGAGTTCCATTGGGATCCGTGGAAATAAGCTGAGTGGTGGGAGTGCAGGAACCGCTTACTCCGAAGCAGGTATCACGGAGATAGATCTGACGACCGGCCCCTGGCGTAGTGCTGGCGCCGGTTTCGGCGACCAGATTGGCGGCCGCGGAGCTGAAGGCCACAAAACGTCCATCGGAGCTCATGGAAGGGGAATGGCTGTCGTCAGTCGGGGCGGTGCCATCCAGGGCCGTAGAAACGAGAATGGTGCGTGGCTGGCAGGAAGCGTCTGCCCCCTGGCAGGTATCACGGGCGAAAATCTGCGCATGGCCGTTTTGCGAAGCGGCGTAGGCCACGTAGCGGCCATCAATGCTGACGGCAGGCGTCTCCTCTTCCAGCATCGCGGCGTTCGCGTTGGCATTGTTCCCACCCGTGCCGATCGTGAAGGTTGCAGCGTTGCTCGTGCCGCCACCACCGTAGCCGCTGCAGTTAATCTGGCAGCCCTTGGGTATTGGCACGGGGAGATTATTGACAGTCACCGTCGCGGTGCTTGAGGTAGTGAGCAGTGTTGCGGGCACGGTCACCTGGATTTGTGTTGTCGTGATGTTCGTTGGCGTAAGAGTCGTTTGCGTCGCCGTGTTCCAGAAGACTTGAGAACCGCCCGTAGGGTCCGAAGTCAAAAGAAAATTCGTGCCAGTGATGGTGAGCGGTACCGCCGCGCTGCCTACCGGAGCACTGTTGGGAGCGATGCTGGTAATCGTCGGAACGGGATTAGGCGGAGGAAAAACGACGAAGGCTACAGGATTGGAAAGCCCGTTTGTCCCCGTGCCGGAGTGAGGCTGCACGGTCTGGATGAAATCTGTCCCGGGCTTGGCCGTCAGAGCAGCAGGGACCACCGCGGACACTGAAATAATGGTTCCCGTATCATTCGCCGGAGCACAGGTGTTCGCCGCGGTCGTGGTCACGATGCATGTTTTGAGCTTCTGTTGGTTCCAGGTGACGATGGTTTGCAGCACAAAACCGCTGCCCGTCACAGTAATAGTCATATCGGGTCCGCCAGCGGTTACGTTGGCAGGCGATATGAACTGCAAGAAGGCGCCGGTGTTGGATTGAAAGGTGTTGCCATAATCATTGCAACCTGTGGCGGCGAACATCGCCGTAATCGTGACAGCTATGGCTGTCCAAGACCGCTTCATCGAGACTCCTTCATCGTCACTGGTTACCCCGACTCTGTCGGGTTCAACCTGACTGGTCAAGCGGCGGGGAACCCCCCGGTGCCAGTGTGCTTTTCGTGTGAGATGCGCAATTCGCGCGGCGCGTTGACCCCGAGAGCTCGCCCGGGGACCCGCAGACCCTGTCCGGCCCATCTGGCGCTGTTCTACGAGCGCCAGCCCTGTGGTGACGGGTCCGGTCAACCCTACATCATTACCATTCTCCCCGAAGAAAGGTCAATGAGCAATTCTTGACCCTGGCTGGCCACAGGATGGCCCGCCGACCCTCTCATTTTCAGTGTGTCGCGGAGGAATTGCCAACGCCTTGAGCGGCCAGCGAGGCGCGCACCAATTCCTGGACATGGGCGCGGCACTCGGCATCTTGCACAGGCAGCGCCGCGGCCGCGCGGTAGCACTCCAGAGCCTGTTCCATGCGGCTCAATTTGGCGTATAGATCCCCGCGGGCAAGTTGAAACAATGGATTGGAGGGATATTTCTCGACTAACGGGCCGATCACGACGAGCGCTCTTTCATACTGCTGATCGTAGCGGTGCAGGTCCAGCGCCAGATAAAAACGCGCCGCGGCAGGCGTGAGAACGCCTTGGGCCATATCCTCTTCCAGTTGGCGGATGCCTTCTTGCTTATTGCCCCCCGGAATGCCCATGAAAAAACTCAGCAACTTGGCGATCGCACTGAGTGTATCTACATAATAATTGTAGAGGCCTAACCCGAACTCGGCATCGGCGAGTTGAGGGTCCAGCTGAACGGCGCGGAGAAAATGCTCTCGGCCGTGGACTCCAAAGCGGGCGGTAGTGCGATTCTCGCCACGGAGCCCGTAAAGCCGCGCGGCGAAAGCGTCTCCCATTCCGGCATAAAACTGCATTTCTGCGGTTTCGTGATTCTTCAGCCGCGTAAGGGCAATGGACGAGGCCTTTGCGACCAGATCCAGATAGTGCTGATCCGCGGCCAGCTTTGGACGGTGCCGCGCGTCCGTCATGCCATATTTGAACTCCGCCGACGTGCAAAAGATTTTCCACCACAAGGCTTCCGCTTCGAGCAGGTAGCCAAGAGGGTGGTCCGGCTCGTCTCTCTGCAGGCGCTGAGCATCGACGATGGCTCCATTCGTATCGAATGAATAGATTTTGTCGAGCGTGGCGGACGTTCCTCGCGGCAACGTCAAGTTTTCCGCGTGCGCCTCTGTTGCGATGAAAAATGCAGGCAAGGCCATGGCAAAGAGCAGTATCGCTCTCCATGGAAGGGACCGGAAAAAGCTCATGCAGCTACCCAACGAATCTTCAAGCAATCCCCGCTTATTCTTTGACGCGCGGACATGCCACGCGCCCGACGAGTTTAAGCTGTCCTTCGATGGTTGCAAATCGAAATGGCTTCGGCTCCAAAGAATGCAATGGGAACATCCTTTCAAATTGTGCGTTAGCTGCCACGCAGCGCATTTGCTATTCTCGGCGGCGTGCTGACGACGCCCGACAACGATACGCCTGGCAAAGCCGCTGGTTTTCCGGCAGAGCAGCCCTCTAGCCTCGAGCGCGGCCTGGGCCTAAAAGAGGCCGTCGCGCTGAACATGATCGAGATTGTGGGCATCGGCCCGTTTGTCGTCACGTCTCTGGTGATTAAAGCCATGGGTGGGCCGCAGGCTCTGATCGCTTGGATTGCGGGAGCCATTTTGGCCACGCTCGATGCCTTCGTCTGGTCCGAGCTTGGCGCGGCCATGCCACGGGCCGGCGGAACTTATGTTTTTCTTCGCGAAGCTTACGGGCCGGGACGCTGGGGGCGGTTGATGTCTTTTCTGTTCGTGTGGCAGACCTTTGTTCAAGCGCCGCTTTCCATTGCATCCGCTTCCATCGGATTTGCAAGCTACGCGGCCTACCTTCACCCACTCTCGACGTTCCAAGCCAAAGCCGTGTCGGGCGGCCTGGTGGTCTTTCTGGTGATTCTGCTCTACCGGCGCATCACGACCATTGGGAAAATATCGGTGTTGCTCTGGAGCGGCGTGATCGGCACTCTTCTCTGGCTGATCTGGGGAGGAGCAAGCCACTTCAACGCGAAGATGGCGTTCGATTTTCCTCCCGGCGCCTTTTCACTCTCTTCGGTGTGGTTCGCAGGCCTCGGGGCAGCGATGGTGAAGACGGTTTATAGCTATTGGGGCTACTACAACATCTGCAACCTGGGCGGTGAAATTCGCGATCCAGAACGCAACATACCGCGAGGAATCTTCCTCTCCATCCTTGGAATCACGGTGCTGTACTTGGCGATGCAGATCAGCATTCTGGGCGTCGTGCCGTGGCGCGAAGCGCAGAACTCCCCGTTTATTGTAAGCACGTTCGTCGAGAGACTGTACGGCCCTCACGCGGCACAAGCCGCGACGTGGATGGTTCTGTGGATTGCGCTCGCCTCGGTGTTCTCGGTGCTGTTGGGTTATTCCCGCGTGCCGTATTCCGCGGCGCTGGACGGAAATTTCTTCCCCATCTTCGGACGGCTGCACCCGACCAAGCACTTTCCTTACGTCTCGCTCCTGGTTCTCGGCGGGCTGGCGTTCCTGTTTAGCGTGACACTGACCTTGAAGACGGCAATTGCCAGCATCCTGGCCATGCGCCTGCTGGTGCAGTTCATCGGCCAGGCAGTGGGAGTGATATTGTTGCGGAAGCGTTGGGGATCGGCGCGATTGCCTTTCAAGATGTGGCTTTATCCCTTGCCCGCGGTGCTTACGATGTTCGGGTGGGCTTGGCTCTTCTGGCAGACCGGTACGGTGAGAAAATGGGGATTGGCGGAGATCGCGCTGGGCACGCTCGCATTTCTTATCTGGGCCCGTACAATGCGACAATGGCCGTTTGAAAAAGTGACCTTTGAAAGTGTGAACGACCCGGAGGCTGCGTGAATCGTCTCTTTTTTAGAACTGTTGGATCAACTCTTTTCAGTGCCGCGCTCGCGTCTCTTTCCGCTCCATCGGTTTCCGCACAATTTCCCCCGGCTCCAGGAACTGGCCCCGGCCTCCCGGAAACCATCGAAGCCATCGACAGCACTCGTGTCACCACGCGCATCCTCTATATCACCGCGCACCCCGACGACGAATCCGCCGCTCTGCTCACCTATCTCGCGCGTGGCCTCCACGCGGATGTTGCTTTGCTCACGCTCACTCGCGGCGAAGGCGGACAAAACGATCTCGGGCCGGAGCAAGCGCCTCAGCTTGGCTTAATCCGCACGCAAGAACTCCTCGCCGCCTCGCGGGGCTACGGCATAAAACTCTTTTTTGGAAGTGCGCCGGATTTCGGATTCTCAAAAACGCCTGAGGAGACGGAAAAAATCTGGGGCAATGCGGTCCTCGGAGAAATGGTGCGCGTGATCCGCACCTTTCGTCCCAACATCGTTATCAACGGCTGGGGCGGCGTGCACGGCGGCCACGGTCATCACCAAACTTCTGGACTGTGGACGCCGAAAGCCGTGGAGATGGCCGCCGATCCAAGAGCATTTCCCGAGCAAATATCCAAGGATGGCTTGGTTGTCTGGGGAAACTCCTTGTATCCCGTGCAGATTCTGGACACGGAACGCGGCGGAGCCAGCGCCGCTACGTCGAATGGCTATTCGCTGCCGGTGGATGAAATCTCGCCTCTCTGGGGCAAGCCCTGGCGCGAAATCGCTCTCGATGCGTTTTCCAATCACCGTTCGCAGGGAATCACCGGCTTTGTCAATTCACCGTTTCTCCGCCGGCCGCTGATGCTGGTGCGTGAGGATGGCAACAAGCTGGATCCGGCGACCCTTGCAGAACCGCTTCACGAGCTTCCGGGCGGTGCGGCAGCGGAAGGAAAATTTCGGCAACATCTGGTGGACGCGGAAGCGGCGATCGCGCACGCGCGCGCCGCGGCGCTGGATCTTCATTGGGGCGAAGCGGCGGGAAGTTTAGCAACCGCCAAGTTTCTGATCGATTCCTTATCCCCCGACGGCGAAGGTACGCCGCCGACGCCGCGCGATTTTGAACTTGCGGCGGTGCGCCGCCGGCTGGAACGGGCGCTGACTTTCGTGGCAGCGGTTGATATCAGGGTGGACGCGGATCGTGACGCTCTGGTGGCGGGCGAGACATTTGTCGTGACGGCCGACGCGGTGTGCCGCAAGGAGGCAGGCTGCGAGCTCGGCGCGGTGGATTTGAATCTTCCACAGTCATTCAAAGAAACCAAGCGGGAAGGCGATGCCGCAAAGGGCTATCAGTTCACAGTTGACGTCACTCGGGCCGCTCCCGAATTAACGGCCTGGGAAAAGTTGCAGCCCGAACCACCGGCGTTGGTGACTGTGAAGCAAGAAGTGACGATCGGTGGCTACAAGTTTTCTGTCACAGTTCCCGTGACACACATTGCTCCAAGTTCCACGCGCGTGGACCGTGTGCCGCTGCGCATAGTGCCCGCGTATACATTGGAAGTGGAACCCAAACAGGCGCTCGAAGTGCTGGGCAAACCAGGAAGGTCCTTCGATGTCTTGTTGAAGGTGCATTCCTACGCCACGCAACCAGGCAAGGTTTCTGTCGGGATCGATCCGCCCGGCGGTTTTACCGCAAGCGCGCCGGTGGAACTTGCATTCGATGGTGCGGGCGAGAAGTTCGCGAAAGTCACCGTAACTCCGCCGAACAAACTGGCCGCCGGAAAGTACACGATCACAGCATACGCCAAGCACGGCGGCGAAAAATTCTCCACTTCCATCGAACCGTTGCCTTCGCTGCCCACTCAATTCTGGAGCGAACCTGCGCAATGCGTGGTGTACGCCCTCGATCTAAACGTGCCGAAAAATCTGCGCGTCGGGTACATCACCGCCGAGGGCGAACCCATTCCGGAAGCGCTGCGCACGCTGGGGCTAGATGTCGAAATGCTGGATGCGCAGGCGCTGGCCTTCGGCGATCTCTCAAAATTCGATGTCATCGTGGTCGGTGTGCGCGCCTACGAGTTGCGCCCGGAACTTCCTGGCGCCAACCAGCGTCTTCTCCAATACGTCTCCAACGGCGGCACACTCGTCGTGCAATACAACCGGGACTTCGCCTGGAACAAGGAACAATACGCTCCGTATCCCGCGAAAATCCAGAATGGACAAGGAGGCCAGCTTCCGCGCATTACCGACGAAAATTCTCCCGTCAAATTTCTGAAACCGGACGACCCTTTGCTGAACCGTCCAAACAAAATCACGCAGGAGGACTTCAAAGGCTGGGTCCAGGAGCGCGGGCTCTATTACTGGACGCAATTTGATCCAAAATACACAGCTGTACTGGCCATGAACGATCCCGGCGAGCCTGACCTAAACGGCGCGCTGGTCTACGCGCGCTATGGAAAAGGCATGTACATCTATACGGGCATTGCCTTCTTCCGCCAAATTCCTGAAGGTGTCCCAGGCGCTTACCGGCTTTTCGTAAATCTGCTCAGCGCGACGCAAGCAAACTGAGCCCAGCGCGGCTTTAACGCTCTCCGCGTTTTCGCGAGGCCAAGCTGGCCCCGTACACCAACTGGACACACGCCCGCCGCGCACAAACCAGCGTGCTATCCTCTTCCACCGGGGGTCGAAGACGCATGAATAATTATTTTTCCACTCATTTTGCCGGCCGCAGGATCCATAAGGCGGTCTCGCTCTTTCTGGGAGCGGCACTTTTCCTGGCCTGCGCCTTACCGGCGGCGGCGCAAAAGAAAAAGAAGACGGATACCCCAGCGGACAGTATGCCCACTATTCCCATGAGCGACGAACAGCAGATCGATTACATGATTTCGGAAATGCTGGGCGCTTGGCAGTTGGGCGACATCGAAAAGCTGCACAAGGATTACGCCGACGACGTCTCCATCGTCAACGGCATCTGGGCGCCGCCTGTATTCACCTGGACGAATTATCTCGCTGTCTATCAGCAGCAGCACGCCCGCATGCAGCAGGTGCGCATGGACAGAACCAACACGTACATCAAGCTCAATGGCAACTTCGCATGGGCCTGTTATCAGTGGGAATTCTCGGCCATTGTCGACGGGCAGCCTTCTGCAGCCCGCGGGCAAACCACTCTGATCATGGAAAAAAGGAATGCGCACTGGGTGATTGTGCACAATCATACTTCTCTGGTGCCATCAGCCCAGCCCATCGCACCGGCGAACACGCCGCAAATAGCGCAACCTCCGCCAAACAATCCATCAGCCCGCTAGTGGGTTGAGCGGCCGCGTGTATCTCTTCAGCGGACTAAATATTTTTCAGCCCGTTGTACAGCCAGAGACAGGCAAGAACCAGAAGGAGCGCTCCTGAAGCAATGCCGCTGGTCATCAGCGGCCGCGAAAGTGCGTTGATCTTCGCGACCAGCTCCCGTTGTTCCCGGGCCATATGCTCCTGCGCGGCGTCGAGAAAGATTTGATCATCTTCATGGCTGGCAAGAAGGCTCCGTCGAATCAATAACAGCATGAATACAGCGGTGACAATCGTCCAGGCAATCAGAACATAAAAGATAGGCCCTGTAGTTAGGGTTTCCATGGTGACCTCCCACTGGAACTGGCGCGGCCTTTTTTTGCAGGTGCAAGGAAGGAGTGAGACCGCGTTCTGAGGGGGAGTATAGCACTAACCATTTGAATTTCAACTACTTGCCATAAGGCATTTGGATGCTTGCCAGGCTTGGCGCGCCGTCTATTGGAGCTGGAAGAAAGAACTCGGTGGTCCTCTACAAACCGTGTGTTTGGCGGGGTTTGCGCGAGTCGCGAGGCACAAATCGCTTTGTACTTTCCCTCCATCCGCTAAGGAATTCCGCCCGAGGCTCATGGCCTCTTCGTTGACAAACCGGGGAGTGGCGGGCACAATGAAAAAGCCTCGTTGGAAATGTGATCCTGGCTTGGCCGGGGTTTCACCCACAACACTCGTGCCCGAGTGGCGGAACTGGCAGACGCGCTAGCTTCAGGAGCTAGTGATCGCAAGGTCGTGGAGGTTCGAGTCCTCTCTCGGGCACCAATAAAACTCTTCATCTATCGGGCGCCATCTATGCAGTCTAAAGGAACCAAGACGCAAATCGCCCAACCGTTTTGTTTTCTTCCTACAAACGCCCCGTCCAGAACAGAAAAAGAACAATCAGTATGATCAATCCCACCCCGCTGATCGGGTAATAGCCCCACTGCTTGCTGTGTCGCCAAATCGGAAGACTGCCTACAACCGCGACGAGGAGGACGATCGGAAGGATAAACATCAACAGCATACTTGTACCTCGCTTTCTTGCCGGCGCTGCAAGTTTAGTCTTCCTCCGATTCGCGTACTATCCGGTATTGTTCATCTACTCCGCGCGCAGCATCGAGACTGGTTCGATTCGAACCGCTTGCACTACTGGCCGTAATGCCGCCAAAAACGCGCCCGCAAGGATCGCCAGCGAGGGAAGCGCCAGCATCTGCAGATCGGTGGCCTTCACTTGGTAAAACAGCGATTCAACATATCGCACCGACAACATTCCCAGGCCGATGCCCGTGACCGCACCAATAAACACCATCGCAAACACGTCCGTCGTCACGAGGCGCGCGATCCCTCCTGCTTGCGCGCCCACAGCCATTCGAATCCCAATTTCGCGCCGACGCTGCAAAACGGAATAGTGCAGCACGCCATACAGCCCAACGCCCGCAAGCAACAACGCCACAATCGCGAAGAACAGCGCGAGCGTCGCCAGCAACCGCTCGCGCACCGTATGCGACTGATTGATCTCGAGTTGCGTACGAATGCGGCTCACGCGAAACTCCGGCCGCGCCCGCGGTACTTCCTGCCGAAGCAGGGATGCCAGTGAGCGCGGATTGGCGATAGAAGTGCGCACCAGCAAAATCCCCGCACCTCTCGTGCGTGAGGCGCCTTTCCCGTCAACGGAATGGAACGGAACATAGAGCTGCGGCAAAATCGGCTCGCGCAAATCCCGATAGCGAACATCCCGTACGTAGCCGACGATTTCGTAATGCAGGCGCGCGCCTTCGTCCAAAGAAAGATCGAACGTTTTTCCCACGGGATCCACACCGTCAAAGTAAGTTTTCGCAAAAGTTTCGTTTACGAGCGCCGCGCCGGGATGCGCATCGCCAGGGCGGAAGTCTCTCCCATCGATCAGCGTGATCTTCATTGCATCCAGCCAGCCTGGCGAAACCGCGCGCATGTAGGACAGCACCCCCTTGGGCGGCGCGCCGTTCACGGAAATAAAATTGTTCCAGCCGCTGCCGCCGAGCAGAGGCGAATCGGCCAGGGCGACCGCTTCCACCCCTTGCGTGCTCCGCACATGGTCTGCGACCTGTTCCCAAAACTCCATTGGCTGCGGATTCTTAGCGACGGTGTCGACCACGAGAAGCCGATCCGCCGAAAACCCGGTAGGTTGATGCGACAGACGTTGAAACGTGGTGACGAAGAGCCCCGCCACAAAAAGTACGAGAAAACAAAACGCCACCTGCACAGCAATCAGCGCATGCATCAAACGCCGCTTCGAATGCGGATCTCCTCCACCCTTCAATGCGCTAACCGGATTGACAGCCGAAGCGCGCAGCGCCGGCACCAAGCCAAATAGCAACGTCACGACGAGTGCAAGCAGCAGGCCAAAGCCCAAAACCCGCCAGTCCGAAGGAAGTATCAGACGCGCCGGGTTGTCTGGAGGATTGATCATGCTCACGACGAACGGCCCGGACCACCAGGCGAACAATCCTCCGATCGCGGCTGCCAGGAGGGCGAGCCACGCGCTTTGCACGAGCACAAGCTGAATCAAACGCCATCGTCCGCCACCGATCGAAACGCGCACGGCCATTTCACGCGCCCGCGCAGAAGCTTGCGCCGTCATCAGATTGGCCACGTTCGCGCATGCGATCAACAAAACTAATCCCACCAACACTCCGAGTACCGCGAGCGGCCGCCGCGTTTCGGATTGGAGATCGGAAACCCCGCTGGCCGCGGGCTCGAGCAAGACTTTCTGATTCAAGAAATTATCAATCTCTTCCTTGGACATTCCCATGAAGCCTTTGGCTCGCTCTTCTTCGAATGCTCGCGAAGTTGTGTCCAGCTTCTGCCGGATCTGTTCGAGCGCCACGCTGGGCTTCACCATCGCCAAGGTCCTGTGCCAGGTCGAGTCTTTGCGTGTAACGCTGCGGTCCATCATTGCAGGCACGAAAATATCCACCATCGTGCCAGGTTCGGTTCCGGTAAAAGGCGCTTCGACCACACCCGCAATCTCATAAATCTCGTTGCCCATCCGAAACGTCCGCCCGATAACCTTCGGATCCTGCCCAAAGCGATGCGTCCAATAATCGTGCGAAAGCACCGCATACGGATGCCCGCCCGGTTTCACATCATCGTTTTCGGTAAACAACCTCCCCAAAGCGGGCCGCAACCCTAGCGTAGGAAACATCCAGCCGGAAACGTATTGCAGGTATGCTTTCTCAATATCCTCGTCCGATTTATAAGTCAGATCCACAGGCTCGGCGTAAGAAACCGCAAACAATTCGGCTTGATCTGTCACCGCCGCGCGCATCAGCTGGAAATCCGGATAAGCCCAGCTATCAAATGTCTGCGGCTTGCCTTCAGGCCCAATCCCCTGGCGCGACAAGTCGTAAAGCCGCTCCGGATTCGCCACAGGCAATGGCCGCAGCAGCAGGGCATCAATCAACCGAAACGCCGATGTGCAAGCTCCGATAGCCAGTGCGAGCGAAAGAATGGCCGCAAGAGATGTGACCTTGGTTTTATTGAGCTGGCGCAAGCCGAAGACGGCGTCCGAGCGCAACGATTCCAGCCACGTCACAAGCCTCACATCGCGACTGTTTTCGCGATGCCGCAGCGTTGACCCGAACGCCTTCCGCGCTTCGCCAGGTTCACGCCCTTGCGCGATCGCCTCTTCGACGTGGGCCTCGAGTTCCTCGTCGATCTCGCGATTCAACCGCTGCCCACGAAAAACATTCGCGATCCGCGACCACAATGACATCGCTATCCTCCCGCAACTCCACTGCCCGATAAGCAGCGCGCCTACTCGACGCGCAGCATAGAAGCCGGATCAATGCGCACCGCTTGCATCACCGGCCGCAACGCGGCCAACAGCGCCACACCCAAAATCGCCAGCGACGGAAACGCGAGCATCGTCAAGTCCGTTGCCTTCACTTGGAAGAAAAGCGCGTCGATGTAACGCACAGAAACCATTCCAAGCGCCAGTCCTGCGACTGCTCCAATCAACACCATCGTGAAAACTTCCGCGGACACAAGTCGCACCACTCGCCCTGCTTGTGCGCCGACCGCCATTCGAATTCCGATTTCGCGCCGCCGCTGCAGCACGGAGTAGTGCAGCACTCCATATAATCCGATGCCCGCCAGCAATAGCGCCACAATCGCGAAGAACAGCGCCAGAGTCGCCAGCAATCTCTCACGCACCGCGCGTGCCAAGTTGATTTCCGCCTGCGCGCGGACGCGGTTCACGCGAAATTCCGGCCGCGCCTGCGGCACTTCCTGCCTCAGCAAAGACGCCAAAGCGAGCGGATTGGAAATGGAAGTTCGCACTACGAATGTTCCACGATTCTTCGGTTGCAATGCTCCCGCGGCGTTGACCGCGCGAAATGGCACAAACGCCGTCGGGCGGATCGGCAGCCGCATGTTGTCGCGTGTGCGAGCGTCCCGCACGAATCCGACGATCTGAAAGCTGGCTCGCGTCCACGAAGCGCCGTCGACCGTTTCGAATGTCTTCCCAACCGGATCTTCTCCGTCGAAAAACTGATTCGCAAAAGCCTGGTTGACGATCGCCGCGGACGGGTAGGTTTCTTCCGGGCGAAAATCTCTGCCATCCATCATCGGAATTTTCATCGTGTCGAGCCAGCCCGGTGAAACGCTCAGAAAATCCGAATACACTTGGTTCGCCGGCGCGCCATGAATCGAGATAAAACCCACCCAACTTTCTCCACTCATCAGCGGCCATCCAACAATGCCCACGCTCTCGACTCCGGGAGCCGAGCGCAGATGCTCCGCAACTTGATCCCAGAACGCCGGGGGCTGCGCCACACGCGTGACCGTTTCCAGATTCAATACCCGATCGGCGGAGAAGCCCGTGGGCTGATGCGCCAAGCGGTCAAACGTGGCGACAAACAACCCGGCGACAAATAGCACGAGAAAACAGAACGCAACCTGCGCGGCAATCAGCGCATGTACCAAGCGGCGCCGCGTATGCGGGTCTTCGCCACCTTTGAGCGCGCTGACTGGCTTGACCCCCGAAGCGCGAAGCGCAGGTGCGAGCCCAAAGAGCAGAGTCACTGCAAGCGACAACGCAACTCCGAATCCAAGAATTCTCCAATCCGCTGGAAGCAATAAGCGAGCAGGATCGTCCGGAGGATTGATCTTGCTGACTACAAATGGCGCAGCCCACCACGCGAACAGCGCGCCGGCCATCGCCGCCAGAAGAGCACGAATGGCGCTCTCCACGAGAACGAGCTGCACCAGTCGCCCTCTGCCCGCTCCAATCGAGACGCGCAGCGCCATCTCGCGCGCTCGCGCCGCGGCCTGTGCCATCATCAAATTCGCCACATTCGCGCACGCGATCAAAAGCACCAGCGCAACCAGCCCGGCCAGAATCGTAAGCGCACGCTTGTAGTCCCTCTGCAGATTGGAGCGCCCCGCCGCCGCGCTATCCAGAAACAGCTTCTCGCTAAGAAATAGTTCGTGCCGCTGCTCGGGCATCCCAACAAAAGTCTTCACCCGTTCTTCTTGGATGGCGTGAAAGACCGAGCGCAGCTTTTCTTGAACCGGCTCAATAGCCACGCCCGCCTTGAGCTGAACAAATGTACGCATCCAGAAATTATTCGGACTGGCAAGCGTGCGCGGATTCTTCATCATTATGGGAACGAAAATGCTCGTGACGGTGCCGGTCTCCGTTCCAGTGAAAGCCTTCTCTGCCACGCCAACGATCTGGTAGACGGTATCTCCAACGCGGAAGGTGCGCCCGATCACTTTCGGGTCCTGCCCAAAACGCCGCTTCCAATAATCGTAAGAAAGCACTGCGTAGGGACTTGCACCTGGAACAACGTCGTCGGATTCCGAAAGCAATCGCCCCAAGGCCGGGCGCAACCCAAACGAGCTGAACATCCACCCGGAGACATACTGCAAGTATTCCTTCTCCATCTCGTAATCGGAGCCGTACGTCAAATCCACGCTGTCTTCATACGAAACCGCAATCAGTTCGGCTTGCCCCTTCACCGAGGCTCGCATGCGGTCAAACATCGGATGCGAGCAGCTGTCATACCTCATGGGCTTGCCGTCAGGCCCGATTCCTTCAAAGGCCACGACATGGATTCGTTCCGGCTCGGCTACCGGCAGAGGCCGGAGCAGCAGCGCATCAATCAGCCGAAAAGCCGCTGTACACGCGCCCATCGCCAACCCCAGCGAGAGAATAGCCGCCGCCGAAGTCACCTTATTTTTTTTGAGCTGGCGCCAGCCAAACACTGTGTCTGCCCGCAAAGAATCGAGCCAAACACTCAGCTTCACGTCGCGGCTTCCTTCGCGGTACCGCAAGGTCGAGCCGAATGCCCTTCGGGCCTCGGCAGGGTCGCGCCCCTGCGCAATCGCTTCCGCAATGTGCGCCTCGAGTTCCTCGTCAATCTCGCGATTCAACCGCTCGCCACGAAAGACATTTCTAATGCGCGCCCAGAGCGACATCTCAAGCCTCCCTCAAGACGCGGTTCACCGCTAAAGTGACCGCCTGCCACCGCGACTCTTCCGTCCCCAGCTGCTTCTTCCCCGCCGCCGTCAACTCATACAGCCGCGCCCGACGCCCCGTTTCTTTCGTAACCCATTCGGCCCGAATCCACCCCTCCTCCTCCATCCGGTGCAGCGCCGGATAAAGCGACCCTTCCTCCACGCGCAGCACCTGGCCCGAAGTGTCCTGAATCGCGCTCATAATCGCGTACCCGTGCAATCCCGGCCGCCGCGAAAGTATCTTCAAAACAAGCAAATCCATCGACCCCTGCAAAGAGTCAGCCTTAGCCATCCTCGGACCTCACGATACATAGACGTCTAAGTAGCCGAAAAGTTCCGTGAGAAAACTAATTGCGCGGTGGGTCGAGATTCGGGGAGCATTCGCCAAAACCTGAGGCCCGCAGGTGCTGGCTAAATGCATAAACTGAAGCTGCCGAGGGAGGTGGCACGCCAGTTCGCACCGTCGTTCTTGGTGAGGGTAACCGGGCCAGCGACCTCAATTCCGCCGCCGGCAAGAAGTTGGAATCCAGCCAGAAGGCCCTGCGCCGCTCCTAAGGCTGAGGGACAAAGTGCGTACCTACTTTTCCGATTACCGCTGCCAGGACTTGATCGCATAATCTGTGACTTTCAGGATTGTTTCCGGGTTGCCGACCACTCGCCAGATGGAGCCGAGTTTCAGCTTACGCCAACAGTTTCATGCGGCCCGCTGTGCCAATTGGAGTACTCCCTCAGCATAAGCTCGGCATATCGCGCCAATACTGCCACATCACTAGCCTTGGGCCACCGTCAGCGGCGCTGTGATAGACGCTCACTGTCGCACGCGACGCTTACGCAGCATTGAGTCCCTCCTTGTTTGTCGCCGAGAGCCGGCAAAGAGCGGTTGACTGGCATTGCGAGACTTCGGGTGCGCCGAATTTCCCGAGGGGAAATTCCTTTCGACCCTAGCCTCAGCAGCACGAAGAGAGGAGCGACTCTAACCAACGAGCCGCTGTTTTTGTTTTGCTAAATGTTTATTCGTTGGAGATTTCGGCAGTGGTGCCATCGAACTTGGTGATGGTAATCGTAAACGGTTCATCGTACGACTTTGCGCGATCGTTTAAGATGCTGAGGGTAATCTGCTCACCCAACAAAATGGACCAGAATGTCGAGCTGCGAAAATGGATGCCAGCATGAATCCCGTGACCAAGCGAGATGTTGAAAGCCAGTTTGTTCAATTCGCCGTTGAGGTCAAGGCTATCACGGTCTGAGCCCGTGTACGTATTGAGGGAGAGCCCATCGTCGCTTGGAACCACCACGTCCCTGCCGGCTGCGTTCAGCAAGGGCCGGATTTTCTGGGTGCAGTCATAGAAGAATTTGATCGCCGTGATACAAGCGCCGGCCACGGCCCCATGGCCAGTCGGGTAACACGGGTGCGTTGGTGACCCTTCCGGGAACGCCTGCGGCAGCAAGTAGCTTCCATAGGTTGCGTTAATGATCGGCAGCACGGCGGAGTTGAGTACATCCCCGTGTAGTGCCGCAGCGGCTTGCGGTGAGGGTGTGGATCCCGTCAACCTGGCTTGTACCAGCCCACCATATTCCTCCGGCCGCAGGCGCAAGTCTACGATCCACTTGTGGAACCAGGCACCTTTAAGTGCGCGCGTGGCTATCTCTGCGATTGTTGTCGGGGCGTCATTCACGCCAAGCGTCACGCCGGATTTTTGCGTCTTCGAGCCAATGTAGGGGTTGCCGGGGTTAGGCGGCGCGCTGATGCTGCTCAAAACCAGGAACGCTGTCAAGTATGCCTGGTAGACCGTATCAACGTGCGTATACGCGGTAAGATCGCGGCCATTGCGGACGTAGCGGAACGTCGGATCAAAGCTAAGGCTGCCCGAAGCTCCGCCGTTTTGAATCAATTGGAAAACGCTAGGATTGGTCATGAAGTCATTGGAAATTCCCGGAAGGAAGGTCTTATATTGCTGACTGAGCGGCTGAACGCCCAGGAACGTTGGCTGTACCATGAATTGCGATATATATGGCCCAAGAACGTTGCCGTCGCCGCTGAAAATCTGGCCACGGAACAGATTCTCCGGCGTCACCGGGAAGGGATATTCGATGTTTTTGGGGCTCTTCAAAAAGGAAAGGTTATTCATGTCGGCCACGGCCTTGGCAACCAGCGCACTGCCAGGATAGTCGTTGAATGGCACATCGCGTAGCAGTGCCGCCCAGTAATGTTCGACCTCTTCGGCGGCGGTCTGCGCGCTCGTCACGCGCGGTGCGGGTGGAATAACCGTGGCATGGGAATCTAAGCCTTCCAGATCAAACGCCAAAGCCGCTGGCGGACTAACCAGTTTCGAGTTGGGGCCGCCGCCGGGCGTGCCTACGATAATGTTTTGAAAGTCCGAAAATTCTCTGGTCGTCAGCGCGTATATTAAACTCTGGTAGGAAGCCAGGTTGGGCACGCCGAGGGCGTCGTGTGCCAGGGCCTTGCTGTAATTTCCGCTGAAATCCGTAAACCTCTTGGAGTCGCCATTGTCCGGTTGTTCGGGAACGTTGATGTCCTCGGCTTTTGCTGTTTCAATTCGGTAACGGAGGCTCGCGTCGGCCCGCCTATCCACCGGATAGGGGATAACCGACGCCTTCGCGGCCGAGTCTTTTCCTCCAACTAGGGGCTCCAAGCCGATCGCTCCCAAAGTTGCAGCCGCGGCCGCCACGCCGCTCACCCCGCCCAGGAATTGCCGGCGACTCGGGCCCTTGGCTTTCCTATCTGTAATTGGCTCGTGGTTCACCGGGACGACATTGGGGTTTTCTCCGTCTTTATTCATGGAGGTTCTCCGTTTGCTAAGTCTCCAACGAAGTTGCCATCGTCGTTGTTTCGAAGGGCGGTGTTTCCACACGAAGTAGGATCGTCATCTATCGCTCTGATTGATCCGATGTCAAGTGAATTTAATATGAATAGCACTAACCGTGCCGCTGACCCGAAATCCGGGCAGCCAGTCCAAGCGCCGCCGATCACTCAGTGGTGGTTAACGTCAAACAATCATCTCTTTACGCTGCGAACTAGCCCGTGAATGGCCTGTCCTCCGAAATGCTTTGCGGCCGGGTCTGCGAATACCAGCGTGATATTCGAAAATGGCACGTTTGGATCGGTTGTTCCTCCCGCAATACAAACCTGCAACTGTGAGAACTGCCCGAATGGTGCTGTGCTGCCATTCGCGAAAACGCTGGCCGTGCCGTTAATCTCAAAACGGGCGACGTAGGGAGGCGTGGTCGCGGCGGCGGGAGGGCAGTCAGTCGGGTTGTAAGTGACCTTGCCATCCATCGTGATGTCGTGAGTATGCTGTGCCAGATTTACCGCTTCGACGTTTGTGGGCGTTTGGCCAAGGACTGACAACCCCATCGTCAGAGTCGCTGAGAAATGGGCTTCCCCGGTTTCTTTGTTCAATGTCAGACTCCAGGGCCCGTGAAGTTCCCAGGCCGTGGTGCCGCCCGCTACGGGCGCGGAGTCATTTATTGCGCCGCGGAAACGCTCAGGCCCGGGATCCTGGGCCATGGCTCCAGTACCTACTGCCATGACTGCGGCTACGATCATGCGTACTGCCAACGAAAGACTCTTGCTGTTCATAGAAGCTCCTCCAATTTGGAAATGAACCTCGCCGAAAGCCCCGGGACCGCAAACGCCAGAACCTGGACCGGCCTCCGACCCAAAAACCATTCGGCAGCGGTGCGATCAACGCGCTCCGACACGTTCGTCCACCAGGGCGTTGCCGTCAAACTGCAATGCGCAGTATTGCCCTTGTTCCTTTCATGAGCGGTAGAATGCGGTACTTTGCCGTGCCTATGCGGGTGGGGTTACAATGCGCGTAACTGTCCGCGCGATTCCCGCGGCGCTCAGGAGCACACGTGGGAGAACTCTCACCCGGTACAACCTCAGCGGATAGGCCGCCCGCAGACCGGCTCGACTCGTGGAAGGAAATCGCAGCCTACCTTGGCCGCGATATCACCACCGTGCAGCGCTGGGAGAAGCGGGAGGGCATGCCCGTTCACCGGCACCTGCACGACAAGCTCGGTTCCGTATATGCCTCGAAGACCGAACTGAATGCCTGGGTTCACAGCCGCAGGGCGCGTTTAGAGGCGGAAGAAAGGAGCGACGACGTTTCGTCGCCGAAGCCGGCGGAACTGGAGCCGCCGAGCGTTCCTGCCAGGCGTGCCCGCCATTGGTGGGTCTTGGGTGTCGTGGCGTTTCTCGCTTTGCTGACCTTGGGATACGTTTTGATCCCGCTCCGACCCAAGGACGCCAGCCACGGGAAAATCAACTCTATAGCAGTGCTGCCTCTGAAAAACCTCTCGGGTGACCCATCACAGGATTACCTTGCTGATGGGATGACGGAGGCGCTCATCGGAAGCCTTTCCACCATCCACGATCTGCGGGTCATTTCCCGCACATCGGTCATGCGCTTTAAGGATACCCAACTCTCTGTTCCGGAGATCGCCAAAACGCTCCACGTAGACGCCATTGTCGAAGGGTCCGTCATCCGGGAAGGCAACCGGATTCGCATTCACGCCCAGTTGATTCGCGCTTCGACCGACGAGCACTTTTGGTCGGAATCCTATGATCGAGACCTGCGGGACGTTCTCGATCTGCAGAGCGATGTAGCCCAAGCCATAGCGCGAAAGGTCAAGGTCTCCGTCAGCGGGGAAGAGCACGCCAGGCTCACCGCAAGGCATTCCGTCTCACCCGACGTTTACGAGAGCTACCTGCAAGGCTGGTTCGCGCTAAACAGGAGCCTGAAGAAAACTGATATCCAGCAGGGCATCGATCATTTCGAAGACGCAATAAAGAAAGACCCGACATTTGCCCGGGCATACGTGGGCGTGGCAGTGGGCTATAGCGAGCTTGGCTCGAACTTTATCGGAGATCCGCCCGACGCGGCGCGTGAGAAAGAAATGAGCGCAACGCGAAAGGCGCTGGAACTCGATCCGACCCTCTCCGACGCTCACCTTCTCCTTGCGGATCTGCTGCAGGGACAGTGGCAGTGGGCTCAAGCTGAGGCTGAATACAGGCGCGCCATCGAGCTGAACCCGAATGATGCTGATGCTCACGAGGGACTTGCCTGGTGGTTGCTATGCATGGCACGTACGGAGGAGGCTTTGGAATGGGCCAGGCGCGGACGGGAACTCGACCCTATTGAGGTTCGCGGCCTTGATATCTCGGTGATCCTGTCTGAGGCCCGGCGCTATGATGAGGCCATACGCGAGTTGCGGATCCTCGAGGCAGCTCAACCAGACGAGCCCGAGGCTATTTGGGACCTCGGGATTGCGCTGATCGACAATAACCAGCCTGAGGATGCAATTCCGGTCCTTGAGAAGGCACTGTCGGCTTCCAACCGTAGTCCCGGGGTTATGGGCACGCTGGCCAGTGCCTATGCCCGTGCAGGGCGACGCGATGATGCTCTGCGTCTGATTGCCGAACTGGAGAAGCGTAGGAAAGCGGGACATGTTCCCGCCAAAGCTTTCGTGGAAGCCTATTTAGGACTCGGCGAAAAAGACCAAGCCTTTTACTGGCTCGAGCAGGCTTACAAAGAACACTCAA
>Ga0074044_10000565_pt1 | contig 35613 bp, 37 predicted proteins | sample BogForMeECP23OM1_FD_94443 | JGI IMG/M metagenome (GOLD analysis project Ga0074044, IMG submission 94443) | Bog forest soil microbial communities from Calvert Island, British Columbia, Canada - Bog Forest MetaG ECP23OM1 | ecosystem: Environmental > Terrestrial > Soil > Wetlands ...
GCCCGGCTTGTGGGACAATCCCACTATGACCGTAACCGCCGATGCCAAACGCCGCGTGATAGTGCCGGGCGTCAAGCCCGGAGACATTTTTGCCTGTGAGCAACAGGACGAAAACCGGTTTATGCTGGTTAAATTGACCGTGCCACTGCCCGCCAAGAAAAAAGGCCGCAACGAAATTCTCCGCGCAATCAAGCAAAGCAAAATGTCCCCGGCGATGAATTGGGAAAAATTGCGGACGCTCACCCGTGAATTGTGATTCTGTTGGACACCAACGTTATTATTGACGCGCTGGATTCTGGTTCGGCGCATCATGCTTGGGCGGCAAAACAAATCGTCAAAGCCGTGTCCGGCGACGGCGCGGCGATCAACGCCGTGACGGTGGCGGAATTATGCGCGGGCGACCGCAATCCGCAAAATGTCGAATCCGATCTGCGAAATTGGGGCGTGCAAATTTTGGACGTGCCAGCGGCGGCGGCGGTCGTTTGCGGCAAGGCATATCGCCGTTATGCCCTAGCACGCCGGACTTCCGGCGGCGGTGATGCGCCCAAAATGCCGTTACCGGACTTTTTTATCGGCGCGCACGCCGAAATCATGGACTGGAAACTGGCCACGCGGGATTCAGACCGAATTTCCAAGTATTTTCCCTCGGCAGGTTTGTTGACTCCATAAGCCGGAAAGAAGCGGAAACCCCTGTATTCCGCTAGATTCCGCCGGAAATAAGCGGAATCTTCCGGCTCATTCCGTCCAAGTAATAATTCCGTCCGGCGCGAATTGCAGCCAAGTGGAAAAACGTCCGTTCGGCGTTAATGCCGCATACGCCGCCGTTTTGCCGAAACCAAGTTTTTTCAAAGCCGCAACTGCCGCTGTCCGCGTTAGGGCGCGTGCGCCGCGCTGGAAAATGTTTGCCAAGTCTTCCCGCGTAACAAATTTCTTTTTGATCGGCGGCGGCGGCGGAGCTTGTGTCACGATTTTCGGGACGGTAACGGCGGCAGGCACAGGGGCAAACGCGGTAACTTTCGGCACAGACGGAACGGCAGGCGGTGGGACAATGACACGCGAAGCGGATGGAACATGAACGGCGGCAGGCTTGGCCGGAGTTTCCGCCGGAATTGGCCGGAATGCGGTGGTTTCCGCGTCTTTCCGGCGGCGTTCCGTTCCGGTGCTCGCTGGCGCGGTTTCCGGTTTCTTTTCCGTGTCATCGGTGGAGAAAAGCCATTTTAGCCCATAGTAAATCGCAACGCCAAACAGCGCGGGCGGTGCAATTTTTGCGATTACTGGAATGATTTGTTTTGCATTCATATTTTTCTTGGATTGAGTTTTAGAAAAAAATCAAGGTGCAGTCGAATTCAGCGCGGCGCGAATCAGGGCGAGAATTGCCGTTCGTATATTTGCTGGCAACTTTGGCCACGCTTGCGCAAGTTCCGCCAATTCTGGACAGGCTTGATCGGGCTTTTGTGAAGCAGTCAGTGAAGCGGGGGCTTGACCATCCGCTAAATCACCTTGTAAATTGGCCTCTGGCGGGCTTGATTGGGATAGTTCGAATCCCCCTCTCTCCGCCATTAAAATTCCGCTGCGGAATTGACATCGCCCTTCTCCGTCTCTAACTTCCCAACGCAAAGACATGCGCTTTGCCCCGAATTCACGTTCGGGGATTTTTATTGCGAACACACGGCACGGTCCCGTTAAAAATATGGCAAACACAATTTTGGTCGGCGCTCAATGGGGCGATGAAGGCAAAGGCAAAATCATTGACGTGTTGACGGAGGACGCGGATATCGTCGTCCGCTACGCCGGTGGCAACAATGCCGGCCACACCGTTTTCATCGGCAAACAAAAATACGTCCTGCATCTGGTGCCGTCCGGCATCCTGCGCAAAAACAAATTGTGCGTCATTGGTAACGGCGTGGTCATTGACCCCGTCAGCCTCGTTGACGAAATCAAAGGACTCCGCAAGCTTGGCATCAAGGTCGGCGGCAACCTCGTCGTGAGCGAAACGGCGCACGTCGTCCTGCCGTATCACCGCGAACTGGACGCGCAGCGCGAAGTGCTCAAGGGTAAAAACAAGATCGGCACGACCAAGCGTGGCATCGGCCCGGCCTACGGCGACAAGGCGGCGCGCGTCGGCCTGCGCATGATTGACCTCGTGAACCCGGAACGATTCGAGGAAAAACTGCGTCTGCGCATCAAGGAAAACAACGGGGTGCTGCGCGCGCTCGGCGCCAAGCCGCTTTCCTTCAAGCAGGTTCTGAAAGAATATCGTGCCGCCGGAAATTATTTGAAGCCGTTTGTCGCCAACACCGTCGTGCTGCTGCACGAGGCGACGCGGCGCGGTGACAGCATTTTATTCGAGGGTGCGCAGGGCACGTTCCTCGACATTGATCACGGCACGTATCCGTTCGTCACGTCGTCGAACACGACGGCGGGCGGCGCGTCCACCGGCTCCGGCGTGGCGCCGAACAAAATGGACGACGTCGTCGGCGTGATGAAAGCCTACACAACGCGGGTGGGGGAGGGGCCGTTGCCGACGGAGAACGCCGAAATTGCCGACCTGCTGCACGCGATGGGCCGCGAGTTCGGCGCGACGACCGGACGGGCGCGGCGGTGCGGCTGGTTTGACTCCGTGGCCACGCGGCACGCGACGATGGTCAACGGCATTGACAAAATCGCCGTCACGAACCTCGACGGCCTCGACACGCTGAAAACCATCAAAATTTGCGTCGCGTATCATCACGGTCAGGCGCGTTACGATTTTGTTCCGAACGACGCGCAGACGCTCGCGGAATGCGAGCCGGTGTATGTGGAATTTGAAGGCTGGTGCACGCCGACGGACCAGGCGCGCAAATGGAACGATTTGCCCGCCAAAGCGCGCGCTTATTTGAAGGCGATTGCCGAATTGACCGGCGCGAAACTGGCGATTGTTTCCGTCGGCCCAAGCCGCGACCAGACGATTTTTGTGTAGAAAAACGGAATGCCGGGGTATAGGAGTAATGGAGCAATGAAAAAGCAGGAAGCCCAATACTCCATCACTCCATTACCCCGTTTTTTTTGCACGGCATGAGCGCAACAGTCCATCTCAGCCCCGAAGCCAAGGCTTCGCTGCCGCAGCACGTGGCAATCATCATGGACGGCAACGGCCGTTGGGCGAAGCAGCGCAGCCTGCCGCGCATCGAGGGTCATCGGCAGGGTGCGGAATCCGCGCGTACCATCATCCGCACCTCGGGCGAGCTGGGCATCAAATATCTCACGCTCTACGCTTTTTCCGCCGAGAATTGGAACCGCCCCAAGGACGAAGTGGATGCGTTGATGAAATATCTCATCCACTATCTCAAGACCGAAACGCCGGAGTTGAATAAAAACAACGTCCGGCTGGAAGTCATCGGGCAGATTTACCGCCTGCCGGAAAACGTGCAGGAACCTCTCAAGAAATCCATCGCGACCCTTTCCAAGAACAACGGCCTCACGCTCGTCATGGCGCTGAGCTACGGCAGCCGCATTGAAATCGTTGACGCCGTCCGCGGCATCGCCGAGAAGGTCAAGCGGGGCAAGCTCGATCCGGCGGACATCAACGAACAGGTTTTCGCCCAGCATCTTTACACGCGGAACATTCCGGACCCGGACCTGCTGATCCGCACGAGCGGCGAGATGCGCGTGAGCAATTTCCTGCTGTGGCAGATTTCCTACGCTGAACTCGTCATCACGCCCACGCTCTGGCCGGACTTCCGCAAGCCGCAGTTCTTTGCCGCGCTGGAGGAATACGCGCGCCGTCACCGGCGGTTTGGCGGGGTTTGAAAATCGACTTTAAAGCCGGCTTGAATTTATCTTGCATAAAAGCTGAAAGTATGAAATACTGAAAGTATGACAAAAGTCATCAACATCAATGATCGCGGCACGCTGACGTTGCCAAAGGAATTGCGCCGGCGGCTGGGCGTCAACGGCAACAGCCAGGTCGTGGCCGAGGAAACGGAGGAGGGTATTTTGCTGCGTGCGGGAGTGACTTTTCCCATCGAGATTTATTCCGAAAAACGGCTGGCTGAATTTGATCGCCATAACGAACAGGCGTTGACTCGCTTCCGGCTCAAACGGAAATGAGAATTTTCCTGGACGCCAACATCCTTTTTTCCGCCGCGCGGCCCGACAGCCGGATGCGGGCGTTTTTGAAAGTGTTGTCCAAACGGGCGGATTTTCTCACCAATGCCTACGCTGTAGAAGAAACCCGGCGCAATCTGGAACTGAAATCTCCAAAAGACCTGAAGTCATTGGAACGGCTGGTCAGGCAGTGTGAAATGGTTTCGCAACTGGCGGCTGACTGGGAAGTTGAATTGCCGCTCAAGGACAGGCCGATTTTAGGCGGAGCGATTGCCGGTCATGCCACACATCTGCTCACCGGCGATGAACGGGATTTCGGGAAGTTTTGGGGCAAAGCGGTTCGGGGGGTGAAAATCGTTTCGCCCAGGATGCTCGCTGAAGAAGTGCTTTGACGTTTGCAGGCCGCAATTTTTCGCCGCGCTGGAGGAATACGCGCGCCGTCACCGGCGGATTGGCGGGGTATAAAAAAGCAGGAGCCGACGCCAGGAGGCTCTGACTTCGATGGTGGGTCAGTTTGGTAAAAGCTGGCGGGATGGATCGAGACAGAAATCACAGGCAAAAACCCCAAGCCCCAAACCATAATGACTAAAGAATGCTCAAACAACCAAACCGGCTTCTCCGCGCGCATTCGAGCTTCGGACTTTGGGTTTCTTTCGTCATTATGGTTTAGGAATTCGTCATTCCGCGGAACGGCGTGGTTTGGTCATTCGTCATTTAATGGAGATGCGCCTTTCACGGTATCGCTTCCGAGCAACCCGTGCGACAGTTTGGAGTTCCGTCCCGCGCCAGGGATGGCCACGGTGGTGGTGTTCGTCCGCACCGCGTAAACGCGGGACACCAAACGGGGCGGTGGCCGTCGGGCCGGGTTTCGCCACTCAAGCCGGTCCGGGCGCTTCGCCGGCTGCATCCTCGCCGAGCGTGGCGCGGATGGTGGCTAACAATGCGATACGGTCAATCGGCTTGGGGAAGAACCCCACCGCTCCGGTGGCCAAGGCGTTCTTCTTGTCTTTCGCCGACTTGTCCCCGGAAATGATGATAATGGGAATGTCCCCGGCTTCGCCCATGCGACGAAGCCATTCAATGATGAAAAACCCGTCCTGGAGCGCCCCGCCGACATTCGCCGCATCGGGCGGGAACAGAAGGTCAAGCAGGATCAAATCCGGCCTTTCCCGGGCAACAATGGTGGCAGCTCCCGGACCATCGGTGGCCGTGAACACCTGATAACCATTGGAGATCAACGTTATGGACAACGTTTTCAGAATGATCTGATCATCATCCACCACCAAAATCTTTTTGCCACCCGGAATGGCTGTTTCAGCATTCATAGGATCGTAAAGTGTGCTTGAACCCGAAAAAAAGAGCCGCCGAGGTTATGGAACTTTTGTCTGTGCCGTACAAGCCGCAGGGGAGAGGGAACATTCGCTCTCATGATGAGTTGACACTGCGCGGGAGCGGCGCAGGTTTCAATAAAAATATTCAACAAAATATTGGAGATGAACAAGCCCCCAATGGGGCGAAATTTCAACCGGCGCTCCGCGACAACCCTGGCGGTGCGGCAAACTGCAAAGTGGGCCAGCCGATCACCTAAAGGCGGGATACCAAACAGTCAAATCGCCTCCGTTTCAAAAACACAGCACGGTCAGTTTCTTCGGGCCGTGCGCGCCGAGCACCAGGATGCGTTCGATGTCGCCGGTGCGGCTGGGGCCGGTGATGAATGAAATCATGCTCGGATAATTGTCCGCGTATTTCTTTTTCACCAAATCAAACGCGGCGGGCAGATCGGGCACGAGCTGGTCGCGCTGCGCGAGCACGACGTGATGCGGCGGCAGCACGGACAGCGCGCGTCCGCCCGCGCTGCGGCTCGTCACCAGCACGCTGCCGGTCTGCGCGATGAGCGCGTCGCATTCGCTGATGCCCACGTCACAGGCTTCGAGCGCGTGAACGTCGTAAGGCCGGTCGGTGCGCAACAGCGGAAGGTCCAGTATCGGGCAGATGGCGTCCGGCAACATGCCGGAGTGACAGGCCGCGCGTTTCCAGCCTCCCGCATCGCGCAAACGGACGAGCGCCCGGCGCATTTCCCCGGCTGAGTTCAGCATTTGAAAATCCGCCTTCAACTCAACGGCGTTTTTGCCGAACAATTCAACCCAATCGTTGAAATCTTTCCCAACCGCCGGCAGCCATTGGCGCGCGCCGGCAACGGGCGGTTGTGGCACCGGAGGCGCGTGGATGCCATCATGCGAGCCGGGCCGGGGAGCCGGTGTTTTCAGCGCCTCGCGGACACGGGCCAGAATGTTTTCGCGTTCGGTCATGTATTCTGTAAAATTGAGAAACCACGAAATGAAAATTGCTGTTCGGTAGGGCGCGTCATTCCGTGCGCGCCGTCGTTGGCGTTCGCACGAGCGGCGGGCAGGGGACTGCCCGCCCTACCAATCGGTTTCGCGTTTTTTGCGTATTTCACGGTAAAAATCATTTCCGTTTCCTCCACCAATCCTTAAATGACTCGCGCGCAATGGGCGCCAAATCGCGGGTTTTTGTCCACGCCCGCGCCGGGTCGAGCACGGTGCCCTTGATGGGACGTTGCAGCGGCTGAAAGAGCCATCCCAGTTTCTTGCCGATGGACCACAAGGCCGTGCTGTTTGCGATGACGGCGAACGCCCGGTGCGCCAGCCGTTCGAAGAATGACGGTTTTTGTTCCGAGGCGTTGCGGCGGTTTTGGAGCAGGTGATGGTGCAAATCAATTTTAACCGGGCACGCTTCGGTGCAGGCGCCGCAGAGCGACGACGCGAAGGAAAGATGTTTCCAGTCCTGCAAGCCGCGCAGGTGCGGCGTGAGGACCGAACCGATGGGGCCGGAGTAGGTCGTGCCGTAGGTGTGGCCGCCAACGTTCCGGAAAATCGGGCAGACATTCAGGCACGCGCCGCAGCGGATGCAATGGAGCGTGTCGCGTTGCTCGCCATCGGCGAGGAGGACAGTGCGGTGATTGTCGAGCAGCACCACGTGAAATTCCTCCGGGCCGTCGCACTCGCCGGGCTGGCGCGGCCCGCCATACAGCGTGTTGTAACCCGTCAGCGGCTGGCCGGCGCCGGCCGTCGCGAGCATCGGCAGAAACAACGCGAGGTCATCAAGCTGCGGCAAAATCTTCTCAATGCCGAGCAGCGTGATCATCGTCTTCGGCAGCGCGGCGGTGAGGCGGGCGTTGCCTTCGTTTTCGGTGATGGAAATCATCCCGGTCTCGGCGATGGCGAAATTCGCGCCGGTGATGCCCACGTCGGCGGCGATGTATTTCTGGCGCATCACACGCCGCGCGACCATCGTGAGTTCCTCGGGGTTGTCCGACGGCGCATCGCCGAGTTCGCGCTGGAACAGCTCGCGGATTTCACCGCGCATCAGGTGCATCGAGGGGAAAACGATGTGATACGGCGCTTCGTGGCGAAGCTGGACAATGAACTCGCCGAGGTCGGACTCAACCACCGTGAAGCCTGCCTGCTCCAGCGCCTCGTTCAAATGGATTTCCTCGGATGTCATCGCCTTGGATTTGATGATCGAGCGCGCCTTTCTGTCACGCACAATGCCGACGATGATGTCGCGCGCCTGGGCGCCGGTGCCTGCCCAATGGACTTTGGTGCCGCGCGATTCGAGTTTGGTCGCGAGTTCGACGAGATGTTGGTCGAGGTGGTTGACGGCTTCCCACTTCGTTTCGGCGGCGGCCTGCCGCGCGGCCTGCCAGTCCTGGAACGCAGCCTTGCGTTTGTCGCGGGCGATTTCGTAATTGCGCAATGCCGTGCGGATGAGCTGGCGATGGCGCAAATCGCGCGTCATCACGCGGGCCTGTTCCTTGAATTGTGTGGCAAAGGCGCTCATTTGCCCGTCAGCACCTCGGCGAGGTGGATGGTTTTGAGTTTGCTGCCCTGCCGGCTGAGCAGTCCTTGCTGGTGCATCAGACAGCTTAAATCGTTGGACACGATGTAATCCGCGCCGGTCTCGATGGCGGAGGCGCATTTGACTTCGCCCATCGCGGTCGAGATGGCCGGGAACTTCGCGGAAAACGTGCCGCCGAAGCCGCAGCAGGTCTCGGCCTCGGTCATTTCGATGAGCTGCAAATCGCGGACCTTGGCGAGCAGCGCGCGCGGCTGCTTTTTGATGCCGAGTTCGCGCAGGCCGTGGCAGCCGTCGTGGAACGTGACCTTGGCCGGAAACCGCGCGCCGAGGTCGGTCACGCCGAGCTTGGTGACTAGGAAATCGGAAAATTCCCAGACGCGCGTTGCGACCTGTCTGGCCAGCCCGGCCTGCGGCGTGTTGGCAAACAATTGCGGATAAAAATTTTTGACCATCGCGCCGCACGAACCGGAGACAATGACCACCGTTTCGGCGTCCTTGAGATATTCCAGCACCTTGACGGCGACGGCGCGCGATTCGGCCCAATAACCGGAGTTGAAGGCGGGCTGGCCGCAGCAGGCGATTTCCGCCGGGCAAACGACCTTGTGGCCGAGGCGTTCAAGGATTTGCACCACGCTGATGCCCGCGTGCGGATACAGCGCGTCTATAAAACAAGGAATGAACAGTGTGACCGTCATGTGTTGCCCCCGCATTGTTCACGCCACTAATCAGTGTGTCATTAAAAAAATCTTAACCAATTGTTCTTTTAGGGCGGTGCTGCCGCGCCGCCCTGATTTTTGGGCCGCGCGGCAACGCGGCCCTACCGATGAAAACAAATATTTTAGCGAGCCATCCACACCTTTCAACTTGTTTTGAGCGTTCGCTCTGCTATTCAAGTTGTCATGAGCAAAAAACCTGGATTCGGGGTTTTGCTGTGCTTCGCCGGCTTGACGGTGCTGGCGGCGTCGCCGACCGATCAGGAAAAGCTGGCCATGGCGAACACCGGCTTCGCCTTTGATCTGTTGAAACAAATTGCCGGGGGACAGCCCGACAAGAATATCTTCATCTCGCCGTTCAGTGTTTCGGCGGTGCTCCAGATGACCGCCAACGGTGCGGCGGGCGAAACGAAGGCGGAAATGCAGCGCGTTTTGAATACCGCCGGGTTGCCGGCCGGAACGCTGAATTCCGCCTGCAAGGACTTGAATCAATCCCTGAATTCCCAACCCGGCGTCATCCTGAATCTGCCCAACGCCATATGGTATAAAAAGGAAATCCGGCTGAAGCCCGAATTTGTCTCCGTCAACCAGCAGTTTTTCCAGGCCGAACTGGGCGGCGTGGACTTCTCCAAACCCGAATCGGCGCAGACCATCAACCAATGGGCGGATAAAAGCACGCACGGAAAAATCAAACAGGTCGTCCAATGGCCGTTCGATCCAATGACACGGGTGATTCTGGCCAATGCCATTTATTTCAAGGGCAAGTGGGAACGTCCGTTCAACAAAAGCGACACCGGGCGGGATGTCTTTCATTTGTCCGCCGCCGGTGAAAAGCAGATCCCGATGATGCGGCAGCACGGGCACTTCAATTACCAGCAAGGCGACGGCTTCCAAGCCGTGCGGCTGCCCTATGCCGGTGGCCAATTGCAGATGTATCTCTTTTTGCCGGACACAAATTCCGGTCCCACAAAGCTGCTGGCGGATTTGAACGCCGACACGTGGCGGGACAAAATCCTGCCAAAATTTCAAGACGAGGAAGGAACGCTTGTGCTTCCACGGTTCAAATTGGATTACGACGTGACTCTGAATAACCCGCTCAAGGCTTTGGGTATGCGCCAGGCTTTTACCAAGGGTGCCGATTTTTCGGCAATGGCCGATGAGCCGTTGTTTGTAAGCGAAGTGAAGCAGAAGAGTTTTGTCGAGGTGAATGAAGAAGGAACCGAAGCAGCGGCGGTAACGACGGCCACCATGCACGCGACGGCGGTGTTCAGACCTGAAAAACCGTTTGAGATGATTGTGGACCGGCCGTTTCTCTTCGTCATTGCCGACGACCAGACCAAGTCCATTGTGTTCATGGGTGTGGTCCATGATCCGGCGGGGCAGGGCAAAGGAAGCCAGTAGTGTTACCTGGACCCGATCCCAAGCTGCCCGCAACAAAATCGCAGTTGTGGAAGTGGACAAATCCGAAGTCAGAGATCCGAGTTTCGAAAGAAGCCCGAAATCCGAACGGCCGTCTGAAAGGCGCCGGTCTTTTAAATTCGAAATTCGGATTTCTTTCGGGTCTCGGCCATCGAATTTCGGATTTAAACAGCGGAACTTGCGCCACTGCCTGGAACAATAATAATCCTGCTCCCGCGTGTCGGCGCCGCACGGAGGGGGGAAACACTTCCACCTTTCCACTTGTTTTGAGTCGTCGCTCTGTTATTCAGATCCCCGTGAGCAGCGACCGTAAATTTCGTCTGGGTGTGCTTGGTTCCGGCAAAGGCTCGAACTTTGTCGCGATTGCCATTGCCTGCGCCGCGGGAAAAATTCCAGCGGAAGTCGCCATCGTCTTGAGCGATGTCGAAAGCGCGGGAATTCTGACCCGGGCGAGCGAGCGGAAAATTCCCGCGCACTTCATCCCGCCGGGAAAATTCCGCACGAAGCTGGACGAAGACGCCGAACGCGCATTTGTGGGGGCGTTGCAAACGATGCAGGTGGATTTGATTGTGCTCGCGGGATTCATGCGGGTGCTGAAGGGCGAGTTTCTGCGCGCGTTCGAGGGGCGCATCGTGAACATTCATCCGTCGCTGCTGCCGTCGTTTCCCGGCCTCGAAGCCTGGAAGCAGGCGCTGGATCATGGCGTGAAGCTGACGGGTTGCACGGTGCATTTTGTGGATGCGGGCGTGGATTCCGGCGCGATCATCGGGCAGCAAGCGGTTCCGGTTTTGGACAATGACACGCCGGAGATGCTGTATCACCGGATTCAGGCTGCCGAACATGAGCTTTATCCGAAATGTATTGCGGCCATTGCGCGCGGGGAAATTTCGGTGGTGGGACGACGGGTGATGGGGAAGAAATCTTAATCCTCCTTATCCTCGTTCTCCTCCTCGTCCTCGATGAACAAACCCTGAGGTTTTCGAGGAGGAGGGACGAGAACGAGGACGAGGACGAACGGAAATGAAGAAAAAGTTCATGAAAACCGTTTTAATTTTTGTGGTGTTGCTCGTTTGCGGTCTGGCCGGCTGCCGCACGGGAAAGCAGGCGGAAGAATCCGGCGCCAGCCGGAAACTTGAGAGCCGGGACGATTTCAAAATCGAAATGGCGGTTTACGGCTATTTGCTGGAAAAACACCCTTGGGACAACAGCGAATACACGGCGATTTTCGTTGAAGGCAGCGATGCCTGGGTGGCGGCGCTGATTCGGAAATTTCCAAATCACGTTCCGCCCCTCAAGCCGAGCAACCGGGCGCAACTGCGTCCGAACCAGGCGCCGATTGACAAGGACACGGGCAAACCGGCGATGATCCTGAGCGCGAAAGCCATGGACCCGACGAACGGTGTGTCCGAAGCCATCGGCACCTGGTACGCGGGCGAGGCGGTGTCGGGGCTGTCTGCCTTCGTGCTGGTGAAAGTGGATGGAGAATGGACCATTCAAAGCGCAAAATAGCGCCACGGAGACGCAACTTGGCACAACTGTCAACCTGCGATCTGAGTCGGCTTGGTGTCCCGCCTTCAGGCGGTCCGGATAACACCTGGCTTGGATCACTCATGAAGACCGCCTAAAGGCGGGACACCTAACGGTAACAGTGGCCGGTTGTGCTCGCGTTGGTCCGGATGAAAAGGCCGAAAAGAAGAAGGTGGCGTTTCCGCGCCGAACTTGGCAAATTAACCAGGTCACGCGCGGGAAGTTATCGTCGAAAAGGCATTCACACCTACGTGCCGGGAGCGGTTTGCGGAAAGAATTTGAATGAGCAAGAAATTAAGATTCGGTCTGCCAAAGGGCAGTTTGCAGGACGCCACCATCGAAAAGATGGCCAAGGCCGGCTTTAACATCCAGGTCAGCAGCCGTTCCTACATCCCCTATGTGGATGACGACGAGCTGGAAATCCGGCTGATTCGCGCGCAGGAAATCAGCCGTTACGTCGAACATGGCTATCTCGATTGCGGCATCACCGGTTACGATTGGATCATCGAGAACGGCTCGAAGGTTCACGAGGTCGGCGAGTTTCTGTTCAGCAAGGTTTCGCGCCGCCCGGCCCGCTGGGTGTTGTGCGTGCCGGAAGATTCGCCGGTGAAATCGGTCAAGGATTTGCAGGGCAAACGCATTGCCACCGAGGTCGTCAATCTGACAAAAAAGTATCTGAAGAAGCACGGCGTGCAGGCCGAGGTGGAATTTTCCTGGGGCGCGACCGAGGTGAAGGCGCACGAATTGGTGGATGCGATTGTCGAGGTCACCGAGACGGGGTCGTCGTTGCGCGCGAACAAACTGCGCATCGTGGACGAACTGCTCAGTTCCACGCCGCGGCTCATCGCCAATTACGACGCGTGGAAGGATTCCTGGAAGCGGAAAAAAATTGAGACGCTCGCGATGCTGCTGAAGGGCGCGCTGGATGCCGAATCGAAAGTCGGTTTGAAAATGAACATTGCCGAGAAAAATCTCAAGAGCCTGCTCAAGAATTTGCCGGCGTTGCGCAACCCGACCATTTCCAATCTGAGCCTGAAAGGCTGGATTGCCGTGGAGACGATCATTGACGAGCATGTGGTGCGCGAATTGATTCCGCAACTCAAGGCCGCCGGGGCGGAAGGAATCATTGAATATCCGTTGAACAAAGTGGTGTATTGATTTTGGCCTGTTTTGGCCGGTTTCGACTTCATCCAATAATGACGGGCAAACCGTCACTTTCGCCAGTAATGCCAATGGAATCGGCCACTTTATCACTTCGCTTGTGTTTCCCTGTCCGTCCTTATGTTGACCTGCCAAAGTGCAATCAAAATGCAATCAATCCAAAATTAACGGGCTTGCGGCTGGCTTGGTGCAGGATGGTTTAGACCACTGCCGGCCAGCCTACCGACCAAGCACAGCACGTCCTGGGTGACGTAGCGACACAGGGCGGGCATCGTGGCCGTAACTTGTTGGCGATGGTGACGGTGTCGGCGGCGCGGCGACCGGGTTGAAGCAAGGGAACCTTCTATTGCCGGGCGACCGTCCCCGCCGGGTGCCGCCGGGTGCCCGCGCCTGGCCCGGCGGGTCCCCCGATTCAGTTGGAGGTGTTCAGAGAGAAACCAAGCCGGTTGCATTTCAGGGCGGTGGCAGGGTCACGAACATTTTCTAACCGGCACTAATGGGCGGTTTTTTAAGCCCGCTGCCCCGCCACGGCGTCAGAAAGCGCGGAGAGTACCAAGACAGCGGACAGGGGATGCCGACCGCGCTCAAGTCGCGGCGCGTCCTGAAACGGCGGTGGTGCCGGTGCCGGCGGTGATCCGGCTCGTCAAGGAAACCTACTTGCCGGCCAGACCGTCCCCAGCCAGCCACCCGGCCACCCCGCGCCTAGCCCGGCGGGACTCCCGCGCGTATTGGTGGTGTTCAGAGAGAAACCCGGTTCAGATTGGACAACACGCGCTGTCGGTTGTGTGTGACTAGATTGTGGGTCGTGGAGTCGCAGATTTTTGCCGACAGTTATCACACCTGTTCTTTATTCGTTATAGAACAGGGCGCAGAAAGCAACAATGTATGGTTCATCCGTTCTGGGCATGGCATTCGGGTCCGCGGGCATGACCAGGCTGTTCATGTGCGTGGCCACCAATATCAGGTTCGGGTGTTGTGCGAGAAACTGGTTGATCTGTTCTTCGAGGGCCGTCACCGGCGACTTGCCGGAGGGCAGCAGATGGAGAACGACTTCAAATGTTTTTACTTTCATATGAGTTCAGCAATCAGGCGTTCAATTGTCCATGTTTCCGTTGCCAGTTTCAAGCCCACTGCTGGCGTGCAACCAAGTGTCGAATGAAACTTGCAAAAGTTGTAGGCCGCAATGAACAGGCTGATTGCGTGCTTATGGTTTTCCAGCTTCCGTGACCAGCCAAGCCCTAACCGGGCAAACCGCTTGTTAAAATGCCTCACAGACAGGTTGGCGCGCTCCACAAACGACGTATTGATTCTGTCCTGACGTGGTGGCGCCATCCGCCGGGTTCCGCCGCCGCTCCGAGCCAGCGAGCGAGATTAAAGCCTCATTAGTGACTGTTTCGTTTTAGGTGTAACGGGCAATGAGCATTTTAGCGGGCAGGGCTTGGCACTCCTGACAGAAATCCTTCCGGGTATGCGAAATCAGCATGTTTGGGGATCACCAACGCGCCGGAAGGGGGCGGGACAGGGCCGGACAGCCGGCGAGTCGTCCGGCGCGTTTGCGGTCGTCAAACTTAATGGGGGAAGCAGTTTGGGGTCGGGCGGGTTCATTCATCAACGGCCCGGCTGCCGACATCTGCCAAGTTGCGCCTTGGGCCGTTACCGCGCCGTAATTATTTCGTCACCGTCCAAACCCCCACCGAAACTTCCGTCTTTACTTTCGTCAGTTCGATGGTGCAAAGGACGGTCCATAAATAATTGGTGGAAACATTGAGGGTAATGGTTGCTGGACCGCCAACCACGGGCCAATTATTGTTGATTGTTGGATTGACTCCGACAACTACAATTATATCGGGCCAATTGCCACCGAGAATTACACCACTAAGGAGAATTGGATAGTAATACGTCGGCATACCTTTAATGGTTGTTTGGACCGAATAAAAATCAGCCAAATCAAAAGAATTATCCGAACCAGGAGCAACCCCCATCGGCGGGGTTACATGCACCACTTTGGCCAAGGTATCCGCCGGAACGGTATAACTCACCTGCTGGCCAGTGGCGGCAACCAAAGTGACATAAGTTGATTGCGCCGAGGCATTGTAAATAAATCCGGCCCAAAGGGCCGTGACGAGGAACAAGAGACGTAGTGTTTTCATGGTGCGGGCATTCCACCGCAAATAGCTGGTGGCGGCAACACAAAAAATCAATCCATTGACGACGACGGCATTGCCGCCGAAGTTATCCTTGCCCGATACGTGGTTCCTTGGGCAAGGCTCTGCCAGCGGTCAGCCAATTCCGTTAGTCCGTTTCACAATTAACAACGAATAAATATGTCCGTAGCCTGTGATCCTACCAGTCTGGTTTCCGGTGCTGTCTGCTTGGAATGTGGAATTCCTCCCGGACTGCAAAAACCCATCATCATTTCTCTACTCTGCAAAATTGCCAATATGAACTGTGACCCCACCTCCCTCATCGCCGGTGCCGCCTGTCTCGAATGTGGCATACCCCCCGGTATGCAAGACGCCATCACCAACTACCTGCTCTGCCAGATTGCCAACATTCCGGCTCCGGCTCCTGCACCCGTCACTCAATCAGCAGCATATCCGCTAACAGACGGCGCGATAATGAACATCAATTTCGCCCACGGTTTGTCCCCCACGCCGTCTTTTGTCCGCGCTGTTTTGCTTTGCACCGCACCAGACACCAATTCAGGAATAATATCGGGACAGGAAGTTCCCATCGAAACAGTTTTTTCCGATGCCACGAGCGTTTCTCCATTTTCCGCAGGAGCAGATGCAAAAAACATTTATGTAAACTATGATGGTGAGAGCACGGCGGGCGGAAATCAGTTCATTCACGTCCTTTGGGGGGGTTCAGTTAATCAGTTCAGTTCATTCAACAATTTTTCCCTGAAAGTTTATTATCACGCTTAATCTTACGGCCCGGCGCGGGCCGGGCATCGGGCGCAGGGAAAAAAGCAATACAGTCCGTTCAGGGCTATTACTTTGACGCCACCCGGCAACTAGGCGGGATGCTGCTGGAAACAGAACGGGCGAAGGGAGCAGCCGATGGAACACCAGGACCGGGCCGTGGGAAAAACGTGGTAACGTCGCGTAACCACGTTTCTGAACCACCCACCCTTTCCGCCCTTGGCTTGACCAAGCGGGAGAGTGTTCAGGCGCAAATGCTGGCCAAACTTCCTGAGCCAATTTTCCAACCGGAAAATGAGGCAGGCAGGCTGTTTCGGGCCTGCCTGCTTATGGGCTTATGGGGATTTTGGGGCAATTACGGGCTGTTGGTGAGGCAGCACGCGCGATAAAACGCAGCCGGCGGCGGGGACGGATCAGGATCGGTAAATGACTCGATGGTGTTCATCCCGATGCCGTTGGTAAAAATCGGCGACCAATTGACGAAATCCGTTGTGCGCTGGATGACCACAGTTTGAGCGCCAAGCCAATAGTTGGTATAGACACCATCCGCCAAATCACTGCCGGAAAAACACCAAGTCAGGCCATCAGCCGAAACGGTGAAAGCGGCGGAATTACTTGTGCAGTATAAAGTGTCACAGGTGACACTCGGGTTGCCAGAACCAACGGGTTCAACGGGTGTGTTGCTGGAGACCAAAGTGGGCGGGGTTCCAATCCACGGCATCATGTTTTGATTGGTGTCATAAGACATGCCGTATTGTAACGTAAAGCCGTTGGCAGCCAGGTTGGAAGTCAGGCCGGTATTAACGGCAGGACTGGAAGAAACCTGCGCGCTGTTTGAAGCGGGGGGCGGGGAAATGAGGGGTCCCGGCTCTGACGCCAGCCCGATATACCATCCGACAATGGCAATCTGGACGAGGGCAGTCCCGTTGTCGTCCAATACATAGCCGCCGACCGGGCCATATTGCTGAACGAGTTGCTGTTCCTGCCCATTCGCAGGATTGGTTGTGCTGACGGTGAGATAATACAATGAACCAACAACGACGCCAGCCACCAGAAGTATTCCCAGCATCCAACCGATCATCTGTGCTTTAACACTGTTTATCCCAACGAAAACGGCCAGACCGGCCATTGAACGCCGAAGTGAAAAAAGGGTCATCACAGTCATATTTTTAAGAAAAGTTTTGAAGGTTGATGGCGTCAAAGGGAAGTTGACCCATTGGCTCCGGTTTCTTCGGGAAAACAAATTCGATCCACCAGGAAGCAGGCGCAGCCGGTCAACTGGCCGAATAACAAGCCGGAAATGATAACGCCGAAGGCCGCGCAGTGGTTTGTTTTGAGGCCCAATACAATCAACATGCCCGCAAAACCGCCGATGAGCGTATAGGTTCCCGTGGCCAGCACGAAAAAGATTTTTTTGTGCCGCCGGTGCCATTTCATTTTGGGGACGGTAACTTTTGTCTGGATGATGTTTGTTCCATTCATGGTTTTTCCTTTCGTTTTCAGTTTCAGCCGTTGCCGCAATTTAAGCCCTGCTGGTGGTGATTGTCAACCCTGATATGAAACCATAGTGAAATATGCGGCCAACGCTGTTCTTGTGTAAAATCAGCCAATGAATCGAAAGGCCCAGGCCATTTGCGTGACGGCGATTTCCCGGCTCAAGGCGGAACGGGAACGGCGCAAGCTGTCCAAATACTTCATTGCGCAGGAATCCGGCCTGTCGCCGCAAATGGTCGGTTACGTCGAGCGCGGCCTCCGCAACCCGACTTTGGAAACGGTGTTGCGCATGGCCGAGGCAATGGGCGTTGAGTTTGAAAAAATCATCAAACAGGCACGGAAAGAAGTTTCCAAATCCGCAAAGTGATGTCGTTGTCAACGTGACTTTAGTTTTCGCCGTGAACAACCAGTTAATCAGTCCGGTTTTGTCCGGTTGACGCCGCCGCCGCGCCGCGCGAAGTTTCACCGTATTCTGAGCCATGCAAACCGAATGCCCGAATCTCGTTCGCTTGATTCACAACCACTTTTACCCCACCATCCCCTAATGAATATGCTTACATTTTTTGGGCTGGGTTCGTTTGCTCTTGGTTTGATCGGCACAATTTTAGGCGTTGTGAACTTTGCCCGCGATATTCTTTCATCCCGTGTTCGCTTACGGGTTAGCTGCTATCCATTGGCCATTTTGCAGCCCGGAAACACCATCAAGGAATGTGCCTGTGTCGAGGTCGTGAATTTGGGATCGTTTCCAATAACGCTCAAAGACATCGTTTTTGAACCTCTGTCAGAACGTCACAACAGAATGACAATGGCAAATAATGGTTGCCTTAACGGCAAACATCTGCCTGTCCGAATTGAGCCGCATGATTCAGAGCAGATTTGCTATTTTAACCATGAGGCGGCAGCTACGATGATTAAACAATGCCGCCGCGTCGTAGTGGAAACAGCGTGTGGCAAATTATTTTTTAGCGAGCTTAAAAAGTACCATGACATTCTTGAAAGGTGTGCGCAAAATGCCACAGAAGCAGAACAGGCCGTAGGTTAGTCAGTCCGGTTTTGTCCCATTGACGCCAGCGCCGGGCCGGGCGACTTTCCAAATATGGACTTGCAAAACTGTAACGGCAGCGCCGAACACCAGCACCAGTTACCAGCACCGGCCAGGCGGAAACGACCCGGCGTGCAGCAAAAAGTGCAAGCCGCATTCATTCAGCGCTTTATTTATGACGCTCTGGTCGCACTACGCCAAGCCAGCACTAAGCCAGAGTCGGGACAGGTCGTGATGACTGTCCAGGGCGCGACGGCGGTTCACAAACTGGCCTTGGCCTGGGACAAGGTTGCCGACAGAACACGAATTCTGCGCGGCAAGGGCCTGCCGCGAAGTGTGCAGGGCAAGGCCAGATCGCCAGCCTCAATTGAGCCGCTGAACCCGCCCTAGTCGTTGCACCCGGCGGCACTGGTGCAGGCGGTGCCATGCGGATTTATGAGCGGCGGGGCGAAATTTCTCACATTGAGAAGTTTGGGATTGTCGGGAAGAATTCAAATGGGAAACTGTTTCCCAAATCACCGCCGCCTACAAACTGCTTTCGGGCGGTCGGAGGCTTCAAGCCAAAGACCAATGCCAGAGCGTAAATCAGGCCCCCCGCGCGGCGGGTTCGCCGACGGCGGCCTTTTCCATCGCCGAAGCCACATTGAGCACTTCACGGGCAAACCAGTAGGCCCACCGTTCGACCAGGACGGCGGCACGGTCAACGTCCGGTGCAAATACCACCGGCACGCCGTAACGCGCCTCAAACGCCCAAAGCGAGTGCAGAATTGCTTTGGGCTTGGCGTTGCTCCGGTAGCTGTGCGCCCGGATTTCCGCCTCACTGCCGACGACCAGCAACCGGGCAAACCGAAAGCCGCGTAGCCGGTGAAGCTCGCGCTCGAACCGCTCGCGTTCCACGGTGCAGCTTGAAATTAAATCGGGAATGGATTTGCGCTCGACGCTGAAAAGTTCCTCGCCACCGGCAACGGAATAATCGCCGGTCGCCAACGTGCCGGGCCGGGCCGGTAGGTTTTTGAACACCAGCGGCGTTTGCTCGCGGCTGTCCACGATGATTACGGGTAAAAGAGGGGGGGGCTTTGCACAAACATGGCGGGGGTTGATGTGGGGGTTCCCCACTGGCCGAATCCAAATCGGCGGGCAAAAGGGGGTCTGTTTGGTGAATGTGGTGAATGTTGAGGGGCTGTTTTCCATAAAGTCCTAATTCTCCTATACGTGGGGGGGTTTAGTCGAAATGGCACTTTAACATTCACCACACTCACCACTATTGCCGTTTTGTTGGCTTTTCAGGGTGTTCATGTCTGGTTAATCTTGTTTCGGGCTGCGGCATTGGCGTAGCCTTTGGCCGCGTTCTGCCAGTTCTGGATTTGCCGGCCATCGTTTGAGCTTTTCCAGCCTGATTCCTTCATGGCTTTCAAAAACGGCCTGGCATACTGGCCGGCACCTTTGAACTGGCAGTTAAGGTAGGTGAACACCTCGGACTCGGTTGGGATTCTAAACGTCAATGCTCTTATAGAAGGAAGCCCATCCGTCCGTCCGTCCGTCCGTCCATCCAAACCATAAACTTTTGAAGAATCCGAATCCGTCCTGCCTGATGGTGGTGCCTCGTTGGAAGTGGTAAGACTTCCGGTTGGTTGGTTTATTGGTTTCGCGCCGGTTACGTGCCGGTTAGCGTCCGGTTTCGCGCCGGTTTTATTGTCACCCGCATTTTCATTGCCTTTTTCGCTTTCGCTAGGGCGTCCGCCTCTGGAACCTGATTCCCATCTTTGGCACAATCCGCCGTTACATTCCCGGAATCCGTGTGCTCGGTAGCCGTTCGAGGGTAGTTTGTCCAAGAATCCGACTTGAACTAGGGCGTCCTCGCAGGACAATTTACGGATTCGCCAGCGGCAAATGCTGCTCAACTGCTGCGGCGTCATGTTCGGAAACTCATATTTTTTGCAGTTGTGGCAATGGCACCAAAAGCGGATGATGGCCATCGGCGCGGCCTCGGTGCCGGTGATCGTGGCCAGCAGGCGTGTTTTCCAATGATCGCAAAAATCAGGGCTGATTAGTGGCATGGTGACACCTCCTGTTTCTTTTTCATCGCCACATATTCGAGCAAGTCACGGCGGCACTCGTTACACTTCGTAAGGATGAAAAAAAGTTCGGAAAAACATTCAGGGGCAAAAGATTCAGAAGCCGGTGAAAATAACCCTTCCGCCAGGATTTCTGGCGTAGGTGTCACCGGCACCAGGGCCGGGCTTGACTTGGGGGCGGGGTCGAGTAGGTTGTCCATGTTGGTTCCTTTGCCGTCGCGTTTCCATTCCGTGAGCGCGGCGGCTTTTGGTTTTAATTACCCTCAATGAAGCGGTGAAGGCTCGCGGCGGTGATGCCAATGCTGCGCTTGTTGCCACGCGGGACGAACTTTACGAGCAGACCTTTGCGGCACAACATATCTACCCAGCGAGGAGTTTTGCCGCCAAGAGTTTTTCCAGTTTCAGCGCGCGAAAAAATCAAGGGCGAACGTCCATTGCCATCCTGAACTGGCGCGGGGCCAGGATCGCCGGCAAGAAATTGAAGAAACTTTTTCCGCCGAGCAGGACTGATGGTTTCGTCCAGTTTTAGTGTTGCCTCCACCATTTCAATAGTATAATCCTTCATAGGATGCTTTTTGCTTACCCAATAGGGTTTTATTTTTCTATTTATTCAATCACGCATAGGTTCTGGAATACGTCAATGGACATTCTGAAAGAATCGTTCTAGTCACCACCAGTAAGCTATAATAGGCTTTGAGTAGGGAATCATCATAGTCACCACCAGTAAGCTAGTAGGCTTTGAGTAGAGAATCGTTCTAGTCACCACCAGTAAGCTATAATTGGTTTTGAGTAGTAAATCATCCTAGTTACTACCAGTAATCTAAGGTTAAACCGGCACGCCGAAGTTCCCGCTTGGCCCAGCATAATGTCATACAGCCCTGATGCGTGGCTTGCGCCAATTCGGGTGCATTTTGGTGAATCAGTTTGGTGTCGGCAACGTACCGGAGATTCACGTCGAAAAGTGCGACGGTGTGTTCACGGGCTTCGCCCTTTTCCCGTCCCGGAATGTTTTCGTAACGGGAACTTCATCGCCCTTTTTTAGACGGGAAAGTTGCCGTTTTTTTTGGCTTCGGCTTCGAGCAGTGGTAAGGCGTCAGTGGCGATCCTGGCTTTCTGGCCCTTTTCCAAGGTCGCGCCGGTGGCAACGTCTGGCACAGTCAAAGTAAATCGCCACCACCGTCGCCTACACCGCTTGGTGCGGTTCTGAACCGTCAGTCTGGGGTGCATGGTCCTGGGCGTGACTTCGATTTGCATTTCCCGCTGGTGTCTTGGTACTGACTGGCCGGATCAGCCGAAACCGCGATTTTGATAAAACGGCGTCGAACCCGGCTGAAATTTCGCGCTACGTTGACCGCTGGCGAGTCTTTCCGGTGCCCGGCTTGCCGTGACATGGGGGAAAAACAAACCCGCCGGCCATGATGACGGCGGGCATGACGGGTGCGGGTGATTCAGTTCGCGGCCTGGGCCAGCAGCGCCAGCGCAGCGGATTTTTTCGCGCGGACATTTTTAGTCGTCATGGATTCAATCGTCTCGCGCAGTAGCTCGCGCCAGGTGCGGCCCGTGGGCTTTGATGGTGTTGCCGTGTCACTCGTCACGTTTGGCAGCAAGGCAACCGCATTTGACGCGGCCAGTTCGCTTGTGTGTGTGTAGTGCTGCGTCATGGCCGGGCTGCTATGGCCGACAATGCTTTCCACAATGGACAGCGCCGCGCCACTCTCCCGCGCCAAAGAAACAAACGTGTGCCTGAGTGAATGAAAACCCACACTGACAATCGGACGCGAGCCGTTTTCACGCGGTAATTGTGTTTCAATTCCACAGTCCTGAAAGTGACTTTGAATCCCCCGCGTGACCAGTGACCGTGACCTTTTCAAATAGGTGCTGGCCGTTTTGGGCAGGACATAAACCTTGTCGCGTTCATTGGCCGGAATGTCGGCCAGCATTTGAGCCAGGACAGGGTGAATCGGAATCGTAACCGGACGCGGGCAGCGCCTTGCGGTTTTGTTTGGAATCCGTTTGACTTGGAGCCGCCGCAAGTCCACTTCCGACCATTTCAACGTCGCGCAATCGCCAAGCCGTAGGCCGGTGTAAAGGCCAACGGCAAACAACGTCTTTAGTTCGCCCTGTGCCCTGCCGCAAACCTGCTTTAGCTCGTCAAGGGTTAGCTCGCGGCGCGAGTGAGTGATTAAGGTTTTCAGCTTTGATTTTAGCCAGACATTTTCAGGCAACTTCGCTTCATCCTTTAGGACTTTGAAAACGTAGCGCAAAGTGTGCAAGCTGAAATTGTAGGTGCTCGGAGCGGTTTTGCCGTGGTTCAAGCTGGCCATGTATTCATTCGCCATTGCCCCGGTAACATCGCGGAGTAACTTTGCTTCCGGGTGGTCGTGCTCCATCCATTCATGGAACTGCCGCCATTTGATTTCGTATTGCTGCAATGTGGACTTGCCGCAATCGCGCCGTTCGGGTGACTTCAAAAACGCCGACCAGGTTTGCACCAGTGACAACGCCGGGTGTTCCTTGTTTTGCAGGCGTTGAATGTCGGCTTGCGTGTCGTCAATCTCATGCTGGATTGAGCGCAATGCAGCAACGCGGTTTTGCTTGGCAACGATCTGCATTAACTCGGCCTTGGCCTTTTCCGCTTCCGGCCTGGTCGTGATAGGTGCCCCGTGTTCATTGCGTAGCGCCTTGCAGACGGCTTTTGATTTGCCGGTTGAGTCTTTGATCCGCCAAAAAGCGTAGAAGCGCGAGCCGCGCACTACCAGCGAGCCGAATGATTTGAGTGATTTTGTTTTCATGTTAAGTGCTTTCCGTTGTGTTCTCTTTCGTGACCCAAATATGCCGGATGGACGGGAACTTGTCAAACAAAATGCAATCAATTAGTGAAATAAACCAGCAAATCAGCAATGGTGAACAGTGTGGTGTATTGAGCCGTGGGGTTGATGGAGGGTTGGGGCGGCGGGAGGCAGAGGTGCGTTAAGCATTGCTATAAGTCCCTCGGCTTGAAATCCGAAACCCGAATCTGGAAGACCCGGCGCAAGCAAGTCTGTCGTTCGGATTTCGGTCTTCGGACTTCTTTCGGAACTCGGATTTCGGTCTTCGGATTTGCGCCACTTTAACCGCTTGCGATTTTGCCTGGAGCAGCGCTGGTCGGGAGGTGCCCCCAAAAAATTTTATTGCATTACTCCAATTCTCCGTTAATCCATTGGGGCGACACGTTATGGGTTCATTAAAAAAACGCCGCAAGGCCAAAATCAACAAGCATAAACGGCGCAAGAAGCTGCGCTTGAATCGTCACAAGAAGCGCACCTGGCAGAAGTAACCTGCTTGCGCATTGATTCATCCGTTCGCGTGCGGTTGCCTCACCGCGCCGGCGCGAATGGTTTTTTCACCGCGCCCGGCACGTCCCGCCCGATGGAACATCGTTTTGACAAACATTACACCCGCGACGAAGCGCGCGCGCTTTTGCCGCAGGTTCGCAAATGGCTGGAGCGACTCAACCGGCTGCGGCATGAATTGGAACGCTTCGACAAACGGCTGAGCGGTTTGACAGAGCAGGGGAACGACATCGGCGGCGAAACGGTGAACAATTGGATTCGCGCGCTCGCGGACATGCAGGAGGTACTTGCCGAATTTCAGCGCCGCCGGATTTTCGTCAAGGATTTGGAGCGCGGCCTGATTGATTTTCCCGCCATCATGGGGGGCAAAGAGGTTTTTCTCTGCTGGGAACAGGACGAGGAAGACATCGAATTCTGGCACGACCTCGACACCGGCTTCGGCGGGCGCGAACGGCTGTAACGCCCGGGAGCGCCGGTGTCCCGCCGGCTTGATGCCGGCTTAATGTCTGGTGGGCCAATCCAACCCAGAGGAAACTGGTGCTGCATGATATGTCCGGGACCGCGGAGCTGGAAATGGATTTCCAAAAAGCCAGCCCGTGCAGTCGGGGCAGCGCGTGCGTTTGGAGGGCAATGGCCGTGTGACCCTGAGCTTTGTCGGCGTTGCCAATTACATTTATCTGGTGGAAGCGACGCTGGATTTGATGCCGCCGATGCTTTGGACGCCGGTCAGCACAAACACCGCGGACATCAACGGCTTGTGGCAATTCACCGACACACAGGCGACCGTCAATGTCCGGACCCACGTGCAGAACGCCGCCGAAATCCCGCGCACCTTTGCCGTCCGGACGACCTTGCTCGATGCCCAAGGGCAGGCCGTGGCTTCGGCGGAAACGGCACCTGAGGCATTAACCGCGGTTACGCCCCGGATTTGGAGTCGTCGGGCGTGATGGACATTTTCCGTCTGTCCAAGTTCAGCTACTGGTTTTTCCGCAGTCAACGCGACGCTGGCGAGACCGTCGCCGGCCGTCCCGTGAGACCGGTGCTGTTCATCGCCAACTACTGGACCGCCGATTCCCCCCGCGAGGTGCGGGTCTTCAGCAATTGCGAGGAAGTGGCCCTTTATTTGAATGGCCGACTGGTCGAACGGCACCGACTCGACACCTCGCGCGTGTCCACCAACCTGAAACACGCGCCCTTCACCTTCAAACCCGACCGCTTCCAACCGGGCACGTTGCCGGCCGTCGGCAGCCGTTTAATGATTCAAAAAAGGGCAGCGATGGTTTATCCTGTTTTCATGCACGCCATTTCCTTTGCCCGTCCGGGACGGACTGCGGACATTTGCCGCCTGGTGTTGACGGTCGTTTTGGTTGCGACCAGCCTCGTCGCGATGGGCCAGGAGCCGGCGGGGCCTTCGTTTCCCGCAGTGACCAATATCGCGCAGTTGCGGCGTTTAAGTTCCCAGAGTGTGAACGTCCCATACTCCATCCGGCTGGAGGGCAACGTCTGGTGGGTCAACCCGGCCCAGCGGAAACTGGTGCTGCATGATGCGTCCGGGACCGCGGAGCTGGGAATGGATTTCCAAAGCCAGCCCGTGCAGTCGGGACAGCGGGTGCGTTTGGAGGGTAACGGCACCATTACCCGACAGGGCGCGGATTTTCGGATTGGTGCGAATGGATCCGCCGGCGCATCGCCGACACGGCTGGAAGTCATTGGGCGGGGAGCGTTGCCGGACCTGCGTTGGATTGCCATTGGTCAGCCGTTGATCCCGGGAGATGAGGATCCTTGGGCGGAAGTCGAAGGCGAGGTGACCCTGGTGAGCGAACAGCCGGACAGTTTGCACATGGAATTGAGCGCGATGGGGGAACATATGCGGGTGGAAGTCGGGGATGTCTCCGGTCTGTCCCCCACCTCGCTGTTAAACCGGCGGATTCGCGCCTTGGGATTCTGCCAGAGCGCCTTCACCACCACCGGGCGAAAGGTCCCCGGGGTGCTCCTGGTGCCGAGTCGCAAGGAGATTGAGTTCATTGAAACCCCGCTCAATCGCAATGCCAATGGAAATACGAATGCGAACAAGGGAACGTTTCCTCTGCTGACGACCGCCGCCGCCGTTAACCAGATGAAACGGGAGGAAGCAGAGCGCGGGTACCCCGTCAAAATCCAAGGCGTGGTCACCTGCGTCGTGTTGAACCGGCCCGCTTTCATCATGCAGGATGCCACCCGCGCAGTGTATGTGGTCATTGATTCGGCAACCATTTCCGAACTGCCGCAAGCCGGCGCCTATTTGGAAGTGGAAGGCAAAACGGACAAGGGCTCGTTTGCCCCGATTGTGCGGGCGCGCCAGGTCAACTTCCTGGGTTTGGGAAGCTTGCCCGATCCCATCCAACCGACCTGGGACCAATTGATGAATGGCAGTCTGGACGATCAATGGGTGGAAATCGGAGGCATTGTCGAAGAATCCGTCCTGCATCCGGCTGGTTATCCCAATGGCTGGTCAAAAATGACCTTGCGCACACCCGCCGGCGTGCTTTGGGTGGATTTGTGGCTGGTCGGCACAAATTTCGAGAATTTGGAGTATTACGAGGACGCCGTCGTCCGGCTGCGGGGATGCCTTTTTGTGGCCTGGAGCGTTGCCGCCCATCAATTGGAGTTGGGGCACATTCGCATGCATGTTGACTCCATCATGGTGGACCAGCCCGCGCTGGCGGATGAATTTTCCGCCCCGATGAAGCGCGCGGCTGAACTGACGCTTTTCGATCCGCAAGCCAGCGCGTTTCAGCGGGTGAAAGTGTCGGGGCAGATCCTGCATATGAAAGGTCGGGATTTTTTCATGATGGATGGCACCAATGGTGTGCGGTTTACATTGAGGCGGCCGGTCGAACTGCATACCGGCGACCAGGCGGAAGTGGTGGGCTACCCGGAATTGAGCGGGGCCGCGCCGCTTTTGCGCCAGGCGGTCGCGCGCAAGACCGGACACGCCGCCTTGCCGAAGCCACAAAATCTGTCGCCCGACGATTTGCCCAGCGCGATTTATGATTCAACCCGGGTGCGGATCGAGGGATGGCTGGTGAGCTCCCGAGCGACGCCCACCAACCAGGTGCTGGAAATCCAGGCCGGGTCATGGAGATTTTTGGCGCGCGCGAACGTGAAGAAAATTTCGCTGCCGCTGCCCCGCATTGGCAGCCGGCTTGCCTTGGTCGGTGTGTATGTGGCCCAAGGCGGGAACCGGGCACTCGGCGACGACGCGGCCCCCTTTGACTTGCTGGTTCATTCGCCGGCGGACATCGAGGTGCTCTCGCAGCCGTCGTGGTGGACGTTGCAACGGTTGTTGGTGGCCGTGGGGGTGCTGACCTGTGCGCTGGCGGTCATGGCGTTATGGATCACCCAGCTCCACCGGCAGGTCGAGAAACGCACCACCGAACTGGAAACGCAGATCCAAAACCGCCAGCGCGTCGAACACCAGCGGGAGATGGAACAGGAACGCGCCCGTATCGCCCACGACCTGCACGACGAACTTGGCTCGGGCATCACTGAAATCGGCATGCTGGCCGCCCGGGCAAAATCCGCATCCGCTCCTGACGAGAAGCGAAACAAACATCTTGAGCAAATGGGCGGCAGGGCGCGGGAAATGGTCACGGCCCTGGACGAAATTGTCTGGGCGATGAACCCCGCCCATGACTCGCTGGCCTCGCTCGTCAGTTATTTCTGCCTTTATGCGGACCGTTTCCTGGGACTGGCGAACATCACCTGGCGGCTCGAAGGCCCGCCGGCCTCGGCCGAACTGGTGGTGGATTCGCGGCACCGGCACCAATTGTTTCTCGTTTTCAAGGAGGCGCTCACTAATGTTGTGCGCCACTCCGGGGCCACCGAAGTCAGTCTGGGCATCCAGGTCGAGCAGGGCGAACTGCGTCTGATCATTGCCGACAACGGACGTGGCCTGCCGTTGAATACCCGCACCGGGGAAATGGACGGCGTGAACAACATGCGGTCGCGCATTGAAAAACTGGGCGGACGGTTTGAAATTGGGGGTGAAGCCGGAAAGGGCACCATCGTGCGGGTCCAGGTGCCGTTGAAGTGAGAATTTATGACGCGAATCGCCATCGTTGAAGACAACAAGACAATCCGTGAAAGCCTCATGGAATTTATCCAGGCGGATCCGGAGTGTTGCTGCGTATGCGCTTGCGCGACAGCGGAGGAGGCCTTGGAGGTCATTCCGCGGCATCAACCCGAGATCGTGCTGATGGACATTCAACTGCCGAAACTCTCGGGCATTGAATGCACCGCCCAACTCAAACGATTGCTCCCCTCGCTCCACATCATCATGGTGACTGTCTATGAGGACACTGAAAGGATTTTCAGGGCGCTGCGTGCTGGCGCGTGCGGTTACCTGCTAAAGCGATGCACGCCGGAAGAACTCATTTCCGCCGTTCGCGAGGTCCGGCAGGGTGGCGCGCCGATGTCGCGGGAAATCGCGCGCAAAGTCATCGCCTCCTTCCGGGAGCCGCTCAAGGCGGCGGCCGAGGTGGAGGAACTCTCGCCGCGCGAGCACGAGATTCTCGAATTGCTGGCCCAGGGCTTTCCCAACAAGGAAATTGCCCACCGCGTTGGGGTGAGCGATGGGACCGTCCGCTGGCATCTCCGGCATGTTTACGACAAGTTGCATGTCCGGTCCCGCACCGAAGCGGCGCTGAAATTCCGTTCGTCCAAGACTGGATAACCCAATTGGCCGGGCATTGGCTGTGCCGCCTTAATTTCCAAGGGTTTAGCCCTCAACTAACTTTGAGGGGAGGGATTCTTGCCGAAATGGGGTTGGCACTAAAACCATACATTTGTGTAGCTGGGCAAATCTGCAAATTCAGTCAGAATGGACGCGCTGAGTCATACATATTTGGCAACCGACTATAATTACCATCGCAATTGCGTCTGTGGTTGCGCGGGGAAACAAGTAAAAACCTAAAACCTATGAAAAACTTGAATCTTCTTTCCAGCACTGTCTTGTTCGCCGTTTTGATCGGACTGCTGACATTCTCGCCCCGGGCACAAGCGGGTACCGCGTATTGGAGTGCAGGCAGTACTTCCACCACCAACTGGTCCGATGGCGGCAACTGGACGGGAGGAACCGGCCCGGCGGGTGTGCCCGGCTCAACCGACGATGTAATATTCGGCAATGCTGGCACCAATAGCTCCGGCGCAACATCGTCTTCCACTGTATTTGATAATGTTGTGGACAGCACAAACGGCAATTTTGCCGGAACGATCTTCTCGTTGTCTTATACAAACAACGGCAGCGTTTCATATCACAACACGCTGATCGCCCCCAACGTGACGTTGAATATTACCAACAACACCGGTCCTTTTGGCAGCGCCCTGTTTGTGGGGACACCGACGGCCGGCACTGTCGCCGCCTCTATTTATGCGACCATTTCCGGGCCTGGGGCCACGCTCAACGTCAACAATGCCAACGCTGTCATCAGCATTTCGCAGTCTGGCGCCAACACCGCTCTCGGCACTCTGAACATGACCAATTTGGATAACTTCGTTGCCAGCATCAAAAATATCGCGATTGGTGATTACTTTTTTGGGATTGGCACGACTTACGCGCAAGGTTCTCTCTTTCTGGCCAAAACGAACACGATTACAACGGCTTGGGTCGGAAATTACTCGTCCCCTTATACAGTTACCATGACGAACGCCATTCAGTTGGGCGAAGGAAGCAGTCAAACACTGGGATCAGGGCTAAACTCCATGTATCTGGGACTGACCAACGGAATTTTTACCGACAGCATAGGAGTGGGCGGAATTAAAGGTGGCGGTTCCGCAGCCCTCCCAACTCTTGTCGCATTTGCCCCCGCTTTTACCAACAGCAGTCCGACGGCTTATTTTCGCGGAATCAATGGCCCCAACAGCCGTGTCAGTTTTTGGGGTGTGGGTGACACCGCGGTCGGCAGCTCTTCCAGCGCGCAATGTTACGGGAAAGTTGATCTCAGCAACGGATCGGTGGATGCCTTGGTGAACACCATGGTCTTGGGGCGGGATCGAAACGGTAACGCGACGGATATCGACAGCGGTGTCTTCACCTTCACCGCCGGCAATGTCAACGTCAACTCACTGATTGTGGGCGATCAAGCATCCAGCACCACCGGCTGCATCGTTTCCGGAAACATGAACGTCAATGGCGCCAACGCCGTGCTGACGGTCAACAACACTTTGGCACTGGGCTTCACGACCTTGCCGGGACCCGGAGCGCCAGCGACGAGTGCAACTGGCGTGTTGAACATTTTTAACGGTACGGTTAACGCCAGCAATATCGTTGTCGGCGTTTTAAGCGTCACCAACACCATCGGCATGAGTAATGCGACGCTCATAGTAACCAACACGCTGGCCACCAACGCCGCCGGGTTGTTCGCATTGGGAATGACCAATTCCACCCTGGGACTGACGATTGGCGATACGTCGCTCAAGGGATTGGTTGCCACTCTGAGCACGGGCGGCACAACGAACGTGATTCAGCTTGCGTCGGTGCCGGTGTTTCCGAGTGGGAATTATCCCGTGCAGTTTGCGCTCATTAAACACACCACCCCCACGATCGGCGGGGCTGGGTTCAATTTCGGTTTGACGAACGTGCCGGCGACGGCGCCCGGCGCCTACCTCATCAATAATGGCGTAACCATTGACCTTTACCTGCCCGTAAGTCCCGCGCCGGTCATCACCAGCCAGCCGCAGCCGTTCAGCGGGAATCTCGGCGACACTGCAACATTGGCTGTAACCAACACAGGCAACGCGCCCTTCTCGTATCAGTGGTACTATACCAACGGAGTCTCAACCTACGTTTTGTCGGACGGCTCCGGCCCCAGCACCTATTCCACGCTTTTGGGCAGCACCAGCAATGTTTTGACCATCACCGGCGGACAGATTGGCGACAACGGCGGCTATTTCGTGGTGATCACCAATGTCTATGGAGCCGTCACCAGCAGCATCGCGCAAGTCACTTTCTCTCCAGGTTGCACTGCGCCCATCATCACCGGGCCGAACCCTCAAACGGTCATTCAGGGCAATAACGCCACCTTCAGCACCACTGTAGCCGCCAATCCGGCAGCCAGCATCCAGTGGCAGAGAAATGGAACCGTCATCTTGGGCGCCACGAACAACACCTTGGTGGTGACCAACGTTCAATATCCGGCGGACAATGGCGCGACATTCTTCATCGTTGCCAGCAACGGATGCGGCGTCGTCACCAACAGCGCTGGTCTTACAGTCATTGTGCCGCCCTGCATCACCGCTCAACCTGTGAGCCTGGTCGTCACCAACACCCAGGCGGCTTCCTTCTCAGTGACGGCGTCCTGTGGTGTGCCTTCACCAACGTATCAATGGTACAAAAACAACGCTGCCATCTCTGCCGGCGTCAATCCAACGGCCACCAGCGCTACGCTGTCAATCGCCAGTGCGTCTCCGTCGGATGACGGCGCTTATTACGTGCAAGTCAGCAATGCCGCCGGTGTAACCAACAGCGTGACGGTCACGCTCACGGTGAATTCCTTGATGTCAACAGTCGCCTTTTCACCCACCAACGGCGCGACGGGAATTTGTTACGACACGCCTTTGTATGTCACGTTCAATCAACCGCCCGTCTTGAACAACATGGGCACAATTAAGATCTACAACGTGACCAATCCGAGCACGCCGGTGGACACGCTGAATCTGGCGTCGGGCAGTCCGCAACTCCGGACCATCGGCGGCGTAACGCTGAACGCATATCCCGTGATTATTTCCGGCAACGTCGCGGCGATTTATCCGCATTCGGGAGTAATGACATCCAACCAGACTTATTATGTCACGATTGACAACGGCGCGTTTACAGACAGCACCGGCGCATACTTTGTGGGCATCACTGCTGCGAACACATGGCAATTCACGACCAAACTCGCCGGCCCGGTCAACCCGACAAGCCTGGTGGTTGCTGCGGACGGCAGCGGCGATTTTGCCACCGTGCAGGGCGCGATTGACTTTATCCCGAGCGGGAACACCACGCACGTTTTGATGAACATTCGCAACGGTACTTACACGGAAATTGAGCGATTAAACTCGAAGAACAACATCACGTTCCGCGGACAGAATCGCCATCAGACCGTCATCACTTACGCGAACGATGACAACATCAACGGAGGCACCGCGGCCCGCCCGATGTTTGGCGTCCTGAGTGCCAATGACGTGGCATTTGAAAATCTCACGTTGACGAACAGCACGCCCAAGGGTGGTTCGCAGGCGGAAGCGTTGTATATCAACGGTTGCAAACGCGTGATAGTTTACAATATCGACCTCGACAGCTTCCAGGACACCTTGCTGGTCAATGCCAGCGGCGACCTGGCCTATTTCCAGAGCAACCATATTCAGGGCGACACCGACTTTATCTGGGGCGCTGGCACCGCCTTTTTCACCAACTGCGAAGTCATGACATTGACCAGCGGCAACGCGCAAAACTACGAGAACATCACCCAGGCACGCACCGTCGCCGGCACCAACGGATTCTCGTTTGTCAACTGCCAGTTGACGCGACTGAACAACACCATAACGTATGGCGGACTTGGCCGGGATTTAGGTTATACGGACTGCAATGTGGCTTATATTAATTGCCTGATTGACGCTCACATTGTTGGCTGGAATAATGTGGATGTTCGCTATTGGGAGTACGGTAACAGCAATATCACAGCTACGTTGCCCGTGAGCTATAACGGCTACCAGTTGACCAACGGCAACCCGGACCCGCGTTTGTTGCTGGCGGAGAACGCCACCAACTGGCTGTATGGCTGGGTGCCGGCGTTGGCGCCGAACATCACCGGCCAGCCGGCCAATGCGACCGTCAGCTATGGTCAATCCACAAACTTCAGCGTGAGCGCCACGGGCATACCCGATCCGACCTATCAGTGGTACCAAAACGGTTTGCCCATCGCCAACGCGACCGGCCCCAACTACAGCATCGCCAGCGCGGTGCGGACCAATGGCGGCAATTACACGGTCGTGGTGAGCAACGGCTCCGGCAGTGTGACCAGTTCCGTCGCCACCCTCACATACGCCGACACGGCGCCGGTGACCAGCCCGGCCACCTATTCGCGTCCGGCGGGATACCCGTTGATCATTACCATTGCCGGCGATTTGTCCACGTATTGGAGCGATGTGGACGGTGATTCGCTGGCGCTGACGGGCAGTATCAGCAGCACCAATGGGGCGGCGGTAAGCTACGACATCAACTACGTTTATTACACCAACGCCAACGACGTGACCGATGAGATTGATTACACGGTGGGTGATGGCTTTGGTGGGAACACACCCGGCATCATCAATGTCCTCGTCGGGCCGCCGCCGACCAATTCCGTCGCCGGGGTGGTCGTCAACGGCGATGGCAGCGTGACCCTGAGCTTTGTCGGCGTTCCCGGTTACGTCTATCAGGTGGATGCGACGACGAATCTGGCCCCGCCGGTGGTTTGGACGACCATCAGCACCAATACTGCGGACATCAGCGGCCAGTGGCAGATCACCGATCTGCAAGCGACGAATTACCCGAACCAGTTCTACCGATCGGTGTATCGGCCGTGACGAACCGCCGGCTGGAACTGATCAAAGCAAGGTAAAAAACATTCTTTGCTGGCGAAGCAGGCGCATCATCGCAAAACGCTGATGCGCTTCTTCGTTTTGGTGAAAGTATTGCCTTAACCCCGGCAAGTTCGTAGTCTTGTTAAAACATTTAACACGCACATACTTTATCATCTATGATCAAACTCGGCATTATCATCGGCAATCGCGGTTTCTTTCCGGCCCACCTCTGCGACACCGGGCGCAAGCAAATCCTGGCCACGCTCGAAAAGCTCGGCATCGGCGTGGTCACGCTGCCGAAGAATGCAACCAAATTCGGCGCGGTTGAATCCCTGGAAGACGCGCAGAAGTGCGCCGATCAGTTCAAACAAAACGCCGGCAAGATTGACGGCATCCTCGTCACGCTGCCGAATTTCGGCGACGAACGTGGCGTGGCCAATGCCCTCCGCTGGTCCGGCCTCAAGGTTCCCGTGCTCGTTCACGCCTTCAACGACGATCCGCAGAACATGACCATCAAGGACCGGCGTGATTCGTTCTGCGGCAAGATGTCGGTCTGCAACAACCTCCGCCAATACAACATTCCCTTCACCCTCACCCGGCTGCACACCTGCGCGCCCGACAGCAGGAGCTTCGCGCAGGATTTGCAGGACTTTGTTGTGACCTGCCGTACCATCAAGGCGTTGAAAAATCTGCGCATCGGCGCGCTCGGCGCCCGGCCCACGGCTTTCAACACCGTTCGTTACAGCGAGAAATTGCTCGAACAGTCCGGCATCAGCATCGAGACGCTCGACCTCTACGAATTGTTCGGCTGGGTCGGCAAGATAAAGGACGGCGACGCGGCGGTGGAAGCCAAGTTGAAGGAAATTCAAAACTACGTCGCCGCCAAATCCATCCCGCCGGTCGCCCTGTTGAAAATGGCCAAGTTCGGCGTGGCGGTGGACAAGTGGATGAAGCAAACCCGCCTTAACGCCACTGCCGTTCAATGCTGGACGGCCATGGAGGAATTCTTCGGCGTTGTGCCCTGCACGCTCATGAGCATGATGAGCAACATGCTGATGAGCAGCGCGTGCGAGGTGGACATCATGGGCACCGTCGCGATGTATGCGATGGCGCAGGCCAGCGGCAGGCCCAGCGCGCTGGTGGACTGGAACAACAATTACGGCGAAGACCCGGACAAGGGCGTCATCTTCCATTGCAGCAACCTGCCGAAGGACGTGTTCGTGGAGAAAGGCGAGGGCAAACCGGTGATGGATTACCAGGCAATCATCGCCGGCACGGTCGGCCGGGAAAACACCTACGGCACCGTGGTGGGCCGCGTGAAGGCGTCGCCGTTCACCTACCTGCGCGTGAGCACGGATGATGCGGCGGGCAAAATCCGCGCCTACATTGGCGAAGGCGAGTTGACCAATGACCCGCTGAAAACGTTCGGCGGTTATGGCGTGGTCAGGATTCCGAATTTGCAGAAGCTGCTCCGCTACATTTGCGAAAACAGCTTCGAACATCACGTGGCCATCAACCCGACCTGCATCGCTGCCGGCGTGAAAGAAGCGCTTGGCAAATATCTCGGCTGGGAAATTTATCGCCATTCTTAAAACACGCGGCGGTAAAAGCCGCGACACCAGACGTGAAAACTCACATGAGAATTCGATTCGTGCTTGTGCTGGCGCTAACGGCTGTCGCGCCGCTCGCGCGCGGCGAATTGAAAACGGCCATCACTCTGGAGGTTCAGCCGTTCCCGTTGTCGCAAGTGCGGCTGCTCAACGGTCCGTTTCACGACGCGATGCTGCGCGATGAAAATTATTTATTGAGTCTTGATTGCGACCGGCTGCTGCGAAATTTTCGCGTCAACGCCAATTTGCCAACGGACGCAAAACCTTACGGCGGCTGGGAAGACCCGAACTGCGAATTGCGCGGGCACAGCGTCGGACATTATTTGTCCGCGTGCTCGCTGATGTTCGCGAGCACCGGCGACGCACGCTTCAAAGAGCGCGTGGACATAATTGTCGCCGCGTTTGCCGAATGCCAGAACGCGCTGGCGACGAATGGTTCGCATGCGGGTTATTTGTCGGCGTTTCCCGAATCGTTCATTGACCGCGTGGAAAACCGCCAGCCGGTCTGGGCGCCGTGGTACACGCTGCACAAAATCATGGCCGGCTTGCTCGACGCGAACCAGCTTTGCGGCAACGCGCAGGCGCTCGAAGTGCTGACGAACATGGCGAACTGGGTGAAATTTCGCGTCGATAATCTGCCGGCGGCAAAAATGCAGGCGTCGCTCGACACGGAATTTGGCGGCATGAACGAAGTGCTGGCAAATCTTTACGGCGTCACGGGCAACGCGGATTATTTGAAAACGGCGGAAGCGTTCAACCAGAAGAA